>ERZ773185.492-NODE-492-length-35172-cov-18.583364_pt1 | contig 35172 bp, 27 predicted proteins | sample MGYA00580531_ERZ773185 | MGnify/ENA primary metagenome ERZ773185 (study PRJEB29015, sample SAMEA2737799) | human gut metagenome | biome: human gut; feature: human-associated habitat; material: faeces | place: China | collected 2012 ...
GGTGAAGATGCCGATTACCCGCGATGGGACGAAAAGACCCCGTGAACCTTTACTACAGCTTAGCATTGACCTTGGTCATCCGATGTGTAGGATAGGCCGGAGGCTTCGAAGCGGGAGCGCCAGCTTTCGTGGAGCCATCCTTGAAATACGGCCCTTTGGCTGTCTGAGGTCTAACGCGTGATACGCGGACACTGCTTGGTGGGTAGTTTGACTGGGGTGGTCGCCTCCAAAAGCGTAACGGAGGCTTCCAAAGGTGCCCTCGGGTCGATTGGTAACCGACCTCAAAGAGTGCAATGGCATAAGGGCGCTTGACTGGGAGGCAGACATGCCGAGCAGGCAGGAAACTGGGGCATAGTGATCCGGCGGATGTGTATGGAAACTCCGTCGCTCAAAGGATAAAAGGTACTCCGGGGATAACAGGCTGATCCCCCCCAAGAGCTCATATCGACGGGGTGGTTTGGCACCTCGATGTCGGCTCGTCACATCCTGGGGCTGGAGAAGGTCCCAAGGGTTGGGCTGTTCGCCCATTAAAGTGGCACGCGAGCTGGGTTCAGAACGTCGTGAGACAGTTCGGTCTCTATCTATCGTGGGCGTGGGAGTTTTGAGTGGTGCCGTCACTAGTACGAGAGGACCGTGATGGACAGACCTCCGGTTTACCAGTTGTGCCGCCAGGCGCACCGCTGGGTATCTGAGTCTGGATTGGATAAGCGCTGAAAGCATCTAAGTGCGAAGCCAGCCGCAAGATGAGAACTCCATTGAGGGTCGTCAGAGACGATGACGTTGATAGGATGCAGGTGTAAAGACAGCGATGTCAAAGCCGAGCATTACTAATTGCCCGAACACTTTCTTTAGAAAGTTCATAGTTTCAACTGTATTTTCAGTTCATTATCTTGTTTTGCTTGTGTGCAAATACGTCATAACCCATTATCAGGTGGTTATTGCGGTGAGGTCCCACCTCTTCCCATTCCGAACAGAGAAGTTAAGCTCACTTGCGCCGATGGTACTGCAATGCAATGCGGGAGAGTAGGTAGCCGCCTCCTTTCAATTTCAGAAGCCTCGATTACGAAAGTAGTCGGGGTTTTTTTTTGTTTTTGCTTGATTTATATCAAACCTAAGTGTTACTAAGTGTTTAATTACGTAAAAATGCGCTGATAATCAGCTGATTACTTGCATAATTCGATTTTTTTTTGTATCTTTGCAAACGATAAGAATAAGGATACCAGTATCTTGTGCTTTTTGTTGTGTGAGAAGGTATCCATTAAGGTATCTAACGGGACTGAGGTGAGCAGCCTTTCTTTTTCTCACAAGTTGCCACCGCGAAATCTCTGATGTTGTATTTCAGCTTTTCAGGTTCCATAAAACAATTAATATGAAGAGAATAACAATGGTATTAGTCAGCATGTTAATGCTGACATTAGAAATTCATGCAGCGTCGGCTGCAACATCAGGAAATGTATCCTCTACCAGCGAGATGGACTGGACTCCAGTGATGGACGCTATCATTCAGGTAGAGAGTAAGGGTGATCCGAAAGCTAAGAGCGGTAACTCTGTAGGTGTGATGCAGATCACTCCAATTTTAGTAGCAGAATGTAATAATATTCTGAAGCGCAAAAAATCTAAGAAGCGCTACACTTTGGCTGATAGATATAATGTAGCTAAATCTAAAGAAATGTTTCTATTGATTCAGAGTGTCTACAATCCTCTTAATAGTATCGAGCGCGCAATCCGTTCATGGAATGGCGGTAATCATTACAGTAAGAAGCGTACTCAGAGATATTTCGAGAAGGTAATGAAACTTTTGAAAAAGTAATTCTTTTTCCATAAGGCCCGATTGTTCTGAAAAAGAGCAATCGGGTTTGCTTTTTACTCGTTTTCGCCTCTTTTATGTACGTTTTGTTGCTATTCTGTTTAATAACTGTTAAATATATGCAGATTTCTGACAAAATGTTTGGTGGGGTCGGAAAAAAGTCGTACCTTTGCACTCGCAATTCAGAAATGAGTTGATTATATCGCGGTGTGGAGCAGTTGGTAGCTCGCCAGGCTCATAACCTGGAGGTCGCATGTTCGAGTCCTGCCGCCGCAACAATGATCGGGTAAGAAGTTGGTGAACAACATCTTATCCGATTTTTTTGTGCCCTAATTTATTAATTTAACATTAAATATTTGTTTAATTCGAATTAAAGTGCTACTTTTGCACAATAATATTTTTATGTGCAATTAATAAAAAAAGGAAGGGCTTCAATATGTCAGTATCCAAAACAAGACAAAAACTGGTAGATGTCGCACGACAACTCTTTGCCAAGAATGGTATAGCAAATACTACGATGAATGATATTGCTGTAGCTTCTGGTAAGGGAAGACGTACGCTTTATACTTATTTCAGTAGAAAGGAGGATGTCTATTACGCGGTGATAGAATCAGAGTTGGAGCGTCTTTCGGATAAGTTGGACGAGGTTGCTAATTGCAAGATGCGTCCACAGGATAAAATCATCGAGCTTATCTATACTCACCTCAGTATGATTAAGGAAACGGTTGTAAGAAACGGTAACCTCCGTGCTGAGTTCTTCCGAAACATCTGGATGGTTGAGAAGGCGAGAAAAAACTTCGATGAAGACGAAATAGAGATTCTCAGAAGAATTTATGCCGAAGGAAGAGAAGATGGTGAGTTTGATATTGATAACATCGATCTGGTGGCCGATATTACTCACTATTGTATCAAAGGTCTCGAGGTTCCATTTATCTATGGACGTTTGGGTCATGGCATGAATGTGGAGTCGAGCAAACCTCTGGTTGCCAAGGTGGTTTATGGTGCCTTGGGAAAGTCGGGCTTGAAACTCTAGATAAAAGATAGTAAATACGTAACTAATTGATAATTAATTAAATAAGAAAGAAATGGGATTATTAAGTGGTAAAACAGCCCTTGTAACAGGTGCTGCTCGCGGCATCGGTAAGGCTGTCGCTATGAAGTTCGCCTCTGAGGGCGCTAACATCGCATTTACAGACCTCGTACTCAACGACGATATGGCTGCCGGTTTGGAAGCTACTCGTAAGGAGATTGAGGCTCTTGGTGTAACCTGTCGTGCTTATGCTGGTAATGCAGCAGATTTCGAGGAGACACAGAAGACAGTTAAGCAGATTCATGAGGACTTCGGTTCTATCGATATCCTGGTTAACAATGCAGGTATCACCAAGGACGGTTTGATGCTCCGTATGAGCGAGGCTCAGTGGGATGCTGTTTTGAATGTAAACTTGAAGTCAGCCTTCAACTTCATTCATGCTTGCTCTCCAATCATGCTTCGTCAGCGTGGTGGTTCTATCATCAACATGGCTTCTGTAGTAGGTGTTCATGGTAATGCAGGTCAGTGCAACTATGCAGCTTCTAAGGCTGGTATGATTGCTTTGGCTAAGTCTATCGCTCAGGAGTTGGGTCCTAAGGGTGTACGCGCTAATGCAGTAGCTCCTGGTTTCATCGAGACTGCAATGACTGCACAGTTGCCTGAGGAAATCCGCAAGGACTGGATGAAGAAGATTCCATTGCGTCGTGGTGGTCAGACTGAGGATATCGCAAATGTTTGCCTCTTCCTCGCTTCCGACTTGTCTAGCTATGTAAGCGGTCAGGTTATTCAGATCGACGGTGGTATGAACATGTAATCTCTCGGCAATCGTTTTATTGATAAAACATGCAGGTAGTTTACGAAGACAACCATATAATCATAGTCTCTAAGAGAAGTGGCGAAATCGTGCAGGGCGACAAGACCGGCGACGAACCTCTCTCGGAGACTGTGAAACAGTACATCAAGGAGAAGTATCACAAGCCGGGAAATGTTTTTCTCGGGGTGGTGCATCGCCTTGACCGTCCTGTTTCGGGTTTGGTCGTATTTGCCAAGACTTCTAAGGCATTGAGCCGTCTGAACAATATGTTCCGGGATGGCGAAGTTCACAAAACCTATTGGGCAATCGTGAAGAACATGCCAAAGGAACCTGAGGCTACGCTCACCCATTGGATTGTAAGAAATGAAAAGCAGAATAAGAGCTATGCTTACGACCATGAGGTGAAAAACTCGAAGAAAGCGATATTGAAGTATAAGGTGATAGGTCATACAGACCATTATACACTTCTGGAGGTGAATTTGATGACGGGTCGTCATCATCAGATAAGATGCCAGCTTGCCAAGATGGGATGTCCTATCAAGGGAGATCTGAAATACGGTTCTCCACGTAGCAATGCAGATGGCAGTATTTCTCTCCTTTCACACAGAGTAGAATTTGTTCATCCTGTGTCTAAAGAAACAATAGTAGCAGAGGCTCCGCTGCCGGATGATAATCTTTGGCGGGCTATTGCACCCTAACTCAAAAATCCATGCTTATGAAGAGGTATGCGAAATGGGCAGGAATCACGGTGTTGACTCCATTGGTGCTCATCTTGTTGTTATCCATTCTGCTTTATCTGCCACCTGTTCAGAATTGGGCGGTAAAGCAAGTGGCTGCTTATGCCTCAGAGTCGACGGGTATGGATATTTCGGTAAAGCAAGTACGTCTCGTCTTCCCTCTGAAACTGGGAGTGGAAGGCGTAAAGGTACTTCAGCCAATCGACTCACTCAAGAATTCCCCAAACTTGGCTTTAAGAAATAAGAGAGATACCGTTGCCGACATCCGGAAGATGGTGGTAGACGTACAATTGTTGCCTCTTTTCGAAAGTCAAGTCATGGTGGATGAACTCAATTTCACCCAGATGAAGGTGAATACCACTAATTTTATTCACGAAGCCAGAATCAAGGGCAATGTAGGTAATCTGCGCCTGAAGGCTCATGGCATTGACCTCGGTAAGGAGAAGGTCAGGGTGAATCATGCCCTGTTGGCTGATGCCCGACTCTCGGTAGAACTGAGCGATACTGTGCCGCCGGATACTACGCCTAGTACCAATTTCTGGAAGGTGAATATCGAAAAACTGAAACTGAAGAACACTGATTTCGTATTACACATGCCTGGAGATACCCTCCAGGTGAATGCTTATTTTGGAGATGCGGTGGCGCAGACTACCTATCTCGACCTTTATAAAGGACTTTATCAGATAGGTCATCTTGACTGGAAGAATGGCAAGGTGAACTATGACCAGAACTATATCCGTCCGGTATCGGGCATGGACTTTAACCATCTCGCCCTGTCGGCCCTGGCTTTGAAGGCTGACTCTTTCTATTATTGCGATTCGAAGATCGATGTCAAGATTCGTGAAGCCCGGTTTAAGGAGAAAAGCGGTTTGCAGGTAGACCAGCTCTATGGCAGATTCGTGATGGATTCCGTGAAACTGCAGTTGCCTGATATCTGTCTCCGTACCCCATACTCCCAGTTGCAGGCAACGGTGGATATGGATATGAACGCCTTTGCAGACAGAAATCCTGGCAAGTTGATGGCACAGCTGAAGGGAGCTTTGGGCCGTTCAGACCTGTTCCTCTTTGCAGGCGATGCCTTCCCAAGCGCCATGAAGAAGAAATGGCCTTTCTATCCGATGAAGATAGAAGGTTCGTTCAAGGGAAATATGCAGCAGGCATCTTTCTCGGGCTTGAAACTGTCGCTGCCTACAGCCTTCGAACTGAGTGCTGATGGAAAATTGGGTAACCTGACGGATATGAACCGTCTGAAGGCAAATGTAGATCTGAACGCCCGTACCTATCATCTGGATTTCATTACCGCCATGCTTGACCCTTCTCTGATGCAGGAGATACGTGTGCCTAGCGGTATCGGAATCCGTGGTAACATTCAGGCAGACGGCTCCAGATATGCTACCCGACTCGCCATTACCGAAGGTCGTGGCAGGATGAAGGTTGATGCCAAGGTAGATGCGAAAACCCGGAAAGACGGCAGTATCGATATGAACCGTTTGGCTTATCAAGCTAAGATTCAGGCGCACAACATCCAGGCAAAGCATTTCCTGCCAAAACAGGATTTGCATTCTTTCACCGGCTCATTGCAGGCGAAGGGAGTGGGAACCGATTTCCTTTCTCCTCGTACCCGATTGCAGGCTAAGGCACAGGTAAACCAGATTCAGTATGGCAAATACAAACTGGATCATGTATTGGCAGTGGCTCACGTTGCTAATGGTAAGGTGCATGCCGATATCGACAGCAAGAACCAGTATCTTACGGGGCTCGTCAGCCTTGATGCACTTACGAATTCCAAGAAACTGGAGGCTACTCTGGTGGCAGATGTCCGCGATGTGAATCTTTATTCGTTAGAGGTAACGAAGGCACCGATGCGCCTGTCGCTCTGCGGTCACATGGATATCAGGTCCGACCTGAAGGACAGTCACGACATCATGGCTTCGATGAGTGATATTACGGTTCGTACGGCAGAAAAGAATTACCGTCCGGTGGGTGTTGACGCTGATGTCTTTACCCGCAGAGATACCACGCACGCAGTCATCGATTGCGGCGACTTCCATCTCAACATGGATGTACACGGAGGCTATAAGCAGTTGATGAGCCGTTTTGCCGGATTGCAGAAAGAATTGGCTCATCAGCTTAGGAACCATCATATCGATCAGGTGAAGATTCGCAGTCAGTTCCCTTTCGGTCATGTTTATCTTACCACAGGAAAGGACAATTTCATTTCCCGTTTCATCGCTTACTGCGGTTATGATTTCAAGATGGTGGATATGAAGATGACCATGTCGCCTGTAACAGGTGTCAATGGTTATCTCAACATCGATTCACTGGTAGCGAGTGGCATGCAGTTGGATACGATCCGTGCCTTGGTGAAGACTGAGGGCGATACCATCCGCTATGCAGCACGTGTTCAGAACAACAAGCATAATCCTCAGTATGTGTTCCGGGCACAGGTAGAGGGCGAACTGCAGGAGAAGGGTTCCAATATCGATGCCCGCATCTATGATGCCAAAAACAGATTGGGTGTAGATGTGGGTCTGGAGGCGCTGTTGCTGGAAAACGGCGTGAAGATTTCGCTCATCGATACCCATCCTGTCCTGGGTTACAAGAAGTTTACTGCCAACGATGACAACTATCTGATGTTGGGCAATGACGACCGTGTTTCTGCCAATCTGAGTCTGAAGGCAGCCAACGGCATGGGTATCCGTATATACAGCAATGATGAAAACGAAGAAGCGCTGCAGGATCTTACGGTGAGCATGAGCCAGTTTAATTTGGATAAAGTGCTCAGCGTGATTCCTTATATGCCGGATATCTCGGGTATTCTTGACGGCGACTTCCATATTATCCAGACCAAGGATGAACTCTCGGTTTCTTCTAATCTGAACATCGACAATATGGTTTACGAAAAGTGTCCGATGGGAGATGTCGGTACTGAATTCGTTTACATGCCAAAGAGCGACGGTTCTCATTATGTAGATGGTTTCCTCAATTATGAGGGTGAAGAAGTGGCTACCGTAAAGGGTACTTACAAGTCGGAAGGAAACGGTTATCTCGATGCCGAAGTGGGCATGGAGAAGTTGCCTCTGCATTTTGTCAACGGTTTTGTTCCTGACCAGATTATGGGTCTGAAGGGATATGGCGAAGGAAAACTGAGTTTGAAGGGAGCCTTGAGCCAGTTGGATGTAGAGGGCGAAGTATATCTGGATTCGGCTTATCTCGTCAGTGTGCCGTATGGCATCACGATGCGTTTTGCCAACGATCCTGTCCGTATCATAGACAGCAAGTTGCTCTTCGAAAACTTCATGATGTATGCCAACAATGAGAGTCCGCTCAATATCCAGGGCAGTCTCGACTTTACGAATATAGAGAAGATGATGCTCGATATCCGGATGAGAGCACAGAACTTCCTGCTGATTGATGCCAAGGAGAATGCCCGTTCCGAGGCTTTCGGCAAGGCGTATGTCAACTTCTATGGTGCGATGCGCGGACCGGTAAGCAATCTGAAGATGCAGGGTAAGCTGGATGTCCTCGGCAATACGGATATGACGTATGTGCTGAAAGAATCGGAACTGACTACTGATACGCAGCTCGATGAGCTGGTGAAGTTTACGAATTTCAAGAGTGGCAAGCCTGTCGTTGTCGAGCGTCCGGCACTGGAAGGATTGAACATGATGTTGGGCATGTCGATAGACGAGTCGGCTCATATCCTCTGTGCATTGAATGCCGACCAGACCAACTACATCGACCTGATGGGCGGTGGTAATCTGACGATGACTTACAATTCGGTTGATGGCATCGGCATCACGGGCAAGTATACCCTGAACAATGGAAAGATGAAATATTCGCTGCCTATCATTCCGCTCAAGACGTTTGATATCCAGGACGGCAGCTACATAGAGTTTAACGGCGATCCGTTCAACCCGACCCTGAACATCACGGCAACAGAGAATGTAAGGACAACGGTAAACGAGGGACAGGGAACCGGCCGCTCGGTGGATTTCATTTGTGGCGTAAAACTCTCGCAGACATTGAATAAGCCAGGCATCCAGTTTATCGTTTCCTCACCAAACGATGCCACCTTGCAGGATGAACTGAACACGATGAGTATTGAAGAGCGGGGTAAGATAGCCATTACGATGCTGGCTTCGGGCATGTATCTTGCCAACGGAAATACCAATTCGTTCTCCATGAACAGTGCCTTGACCTCATTCCTCAACTCAGAGATCAATAATATTGCAGGTTCAGCGATGCGTTCTGTGGGTGTGGATGTCGGTATGTCGGTAGATAACTCCACCAATGCAGCAGGTGCCATGCACACCGATTACAACTTTAAGTTTGCCAAGCGGTTCTTCAACAACCGCTTGAGTTTCAGTGTGGGCGGCAAGGTTTCTACCGGTGCAGAAATGGAGAATGCAGCCAACAATGATGATGCATTCTTCAACAATATCGAATTGCAGTACCGTCTCAACGAAGGTGCGAGCCAGTATATCCGTGCCTTCTACAACAACAATACCTACGATTGGCTCGAAGGTTTGATAGGTGAGTACGGTGTCGGTTTCAAATGGCAGAGAAAGTTGCAGCATTTCAAGGATATCTTCCGGTTCAAGACCGATAAGCAGCAGATTCCTGCAGCCCCAATGGAGAAGAATCCTGCGGTGAAGAAGCATACGAATGAGAAGAAGGATACGATGGAGAAAGCCAAAACAAAGGACTTTGACCCATTGAAACTTAACGAAAAGTAATGAGCGATATGAAACAGCAGAACAGGTTATACCTTATTATATATGTGGCAGCATTGCTGATGTTGTCGGGGCAGCTCATAACGGGTTGCTCTTCAACCAGTGCGCTGAAAGAAGACGAGCAGCTGTTTACGGGTCTGGTACCTATCGAGTATAAGAACTACGAGAAGGGAACTTATGCTGATTCTACCATCACCGAGATGGAGTATGCCCTGGCTTCGGCTCCGAACGGTGCCTTGTTTGGGAGCAGCTATTACCGCACACCGTTCCCTGTGCGCCTGTGGATATGGAATGCTTTCTCTCAGTCGGATGGAGCACTGGCTAAGTGGATAACCAAGGTATTCGGTTCCAAACCTAAGCTGATGGCGAATGTGAATCCGCAACTCCGTGCCCAGGTAGCCGAGCATCAGCTCGATAAATATGGCTATTTTAACGGTAAGGTGACTTATGATGTGCTGACACAGAGCAATCCGAAGAAGGCGAAGGTTGCCTATCAGGTAGACTTCGGTCATCTCTGGACGCTTGATTCTATGGCTTATCTCAACTTCCCAGCCAAGAGCAAGCAGTTTATAGATGCTTCCATGAACAAGGCGCTCATACGGAAGGGGAGTCCTTTCAATGTCGCCAACATGGAATCGGAACGTCAGCGTATCACCCGTCTGTTCCGCAACAGGGGCTATTATTTCTATCAGAACAGTTATGCTTCTTATCTTGCCGATACCGTGAATGTGCCCGGCAAGGTGCAGTTGCGGCTGATGATGGCAGACAGCGTGGACGATAGGGCTACCCGCCAGTGGTATATCGGAAAGATTCATGTTAATTTCAGAAAGCAGTATATGGAGGAGTTGAAGGATTCTTTTGTGCGCAGCTATCTGAGTTTCCATTATAATGGAAGAAAGATGCCGATACGTCCGGGCATCGTTTTGCAGAGTCTGCGCCTGCGTCCCCGTGAACTGTATCGGGTACGTACCGAGGAGCGTGCCAAGACCGGACTTCAGGAGATGGGACTCTTCAGCTATTCCAGCATCCAGTTTACCCCCCGTTCGGTGCAGACCCTAGACAGTCTGGGCAATGTAGTATATCGTGATACCTTGGATGCCAATATCGATCTGGTATTCGACAAGCCATACGATTTCTATGTCGAGGCAAATGCCCGCGGCAAAACGACCGGTAGAGTAGGACCGGAGTTGGTAGTGGGTCTTACCAAGCGCAATGCTTTTCATGGAGGTGAGAAACTTACTGTCAACCTGCATGGTTCGCATGAGTGGCAAACCATCAGTCAGGCTGGTGGAGGTTCTACCCGCATCAATTCCTATGAATACGGATCGGATGTTTCCGTAGAGTTCCCTCGCATCATCACTCCTTGGAATATGTTCAGAACGATGGAGCAGAATGAGCGCAGATACCGTGCCGGGCATATGCCTACCAAATATCGGGGTGTGCCAACTACTACCATCAAGGCTTCGATGAATGTGCTGAACAGAGCCAGCTATTTCCGACGTCATGTGGCAGCGGGCGAGTTAACCTATGCGTGGTCTACCTCTTACCAGCATCAGCATTCTTTCAGTCCGCTGATTCTCTCTTATGAGTTTATGAACAGCCGCACAGCCGCTTTCGATAGCATCCTCGCCCTGCATCCTTATCTTCAGATATCGATGCGCGACCAGTTTGTGCCTAAGATGAGTTACACCTATACTTATCGCAGTCCGCGCCGTTACCGCCATCCTATCACCTGGTCAACCACCATCAGCGAGGCAGCCAATATCCTTTCGCTTGGTTACATGGCGGCCGGAAAGGGATGGAATGAGAAAGACAAGAAGATGTTCAAGAATCCGTTTGCTCAGTTTCTGAAACTGGAGACAGATTTCGTGAAATATTGGCGTATCACCCAGGATGGTACGTTGGTGGGACATGTCAATGCCGGCATTATCTGGAGTTATGGCAATGCCGAGAATGCTCCTTATTATGAGCAGTTCTATATCGGTGGTGCCAACAGTGTGCGAGCCTTTAATGTGCGGAGTATCGGACCGGGCAGATACCAGCCTACCAACAGCAAGTATTCGTATATCGACCAGACGGGCGACATCAAGTATCTGATGAATTTGGAATACCGTCAGAAGGTATGGGGCGATCTCTATGGAGCCCTTTTCCTGGATGCAGGTAATGTGTGGACCTTACGCAACCATGAGTACAGTCCGCTCGGCAAGTTTGATGTAGACAAGTTTTTCCGGCAACTGGCGGTAGGCACCGGTGTCGGTGTGCGTTATGACATGGGTATGTTTGTGATACGTGTCGACTGGGGTATCGGTCTGCATGTTCCTTACGATACCGGCAAGAATGGCATCTATAACATCCGTCGGTTCAAGGATGCCCAGAGTCTGCATTTCGCTGTGGGTTATCCTTTCTAGGTTTTGCCTGGAAGATGTGTCCGGAAATAAGTCTTATATGTGTTACAGATAGTGCATAAAAGGACAAAAAAAGACATTAATCAAAAAAAAGTAGGAAAACTTGCGGTTAACTGCATTTTTTTTGTTACTTTTGCATCGTTATTTTTTTAATAACTATCAACTATTAATAAATAAAAGTATAGACAAAATGAAACCTACGTTATTGCTTCTGGCTGCCGGTATGGGTAGCCGTTATGGTGGTTTGAAACAGCTTGATGGTCTGGGTCCTAATGGTGAGACTATCATGGACTACAGCATCTATGATGCTATTCAGGCTGGTTTCGGAAAGATCGTATTCGTTATCCGCAAGGACTTCGAAGATCAGTTCCGTGAGAAGATTCTTTCAAAGTATGAGGGTCATATTCCTGCAGAACTTTGCTTCCAGGCATTGGATGATCTCCCAGAGGGATTCTCAGTTCCAGAAGGTCGTGAGAAACCATGGGGTACAAACCATGCTGTCCTGATGGCAAAGAATATCATCAAGGAACCTTTCTGCGTAATCAACTGCGATGACTTCTACAACCGCGATTGCTTCATGGTAATCGGCAAGTTCCTCTCTGAACTTCCAGAGGGCAGCAAGAACCGTTACGCCATGGTAGGTTTCCGTGTAGGTAATACCTTGAGTGAGAATGGTACCGTAGCTCGCGGCATCTGCTCTAAGGATGCTGATGAGAACTTGACAACCTGTGTAGAGCGTACCGAGATCATGCGTATCGACGGTAAGGTATCTTACAAGGATGAGCAGGGAGAGTGGGTTGCTGTTGGCGACAATACTCCTGTTTCCATGAACGTTTGGGGCTTCACACCTGATTACTTCCAGCATAGTGAGGAGTACTTCAAGGAGTTCTTGAGTGATCCTAAGAATATGGAAAACAAGAAGGCTGAGTTCTTCATCCCATTGATGGTCAACAAGCTCATCAATGAGGGTACAGCTACCGTTAAGGTGCTCGATACTACCAGCAAGTGGTTTGGTGTAACTTATGCAGCCGACCGCCAGAGTGTTGTTGATAAGATCCAGCATCTTATCGATGAGGGTGTTTATCCAAACAAGCTCTTCTAATTTAATGTGATGGATATAAACATTAATATATTGACAGATCAGGAAGCCGCTATTCTCCGAGAGACGATAGCGGCTTCTCATCGTATTGTCGTCTGTGCACATAAGTCGCCAGACGGTGATGCCATCGGCTCTTCTTTGGGATGGGCTGGTTATCTTCGCTCTTTGGGCAAGAAAGTTGACATTTGTGTGCCGGATATGATACCGGATTCTATTTCCTGGTTGCCTGGAGCTGCTGGTATCCTGCGATATGACAGACAGCCTGAACTGGTGCAGCGAGCTTTTGATGAAGCCGACCTGGTATGCTGTGTTGACTTTAGCAGTGAGGGACGTCTTGATGAGATGGACCATGTATTGTTGGGTTGCAAGACTCAGCGTGTCATCATCGACCACCATCTGGCTCCTAATCTTGAGGCTAAGCTGCTGGTTTCGCAGCCACATGCCAGCAGTGCCAGCGACCTGGTATTCCGTGTAGTCTGGCAGTTGGGAGGTTTTCCACAGATGGATCAGACCTGGGCTACCTGCATTTATTGCGGCATGATGACCGATACGGGCGGTTTCACCTATAATTCTACCCAGCCTTATATCTATTACATCATCTGCTTGCTGCTTACCAAGAACATCGACAAGGATAAGATTTACCGCAATGTCTTCAATAATGCCCGCATTCCGGCAGTCCGGTTCCGTGGCTATCTGATGAATGAAAAGCTGCAGGTAATAGAGGGACTTCATGCCAGTTTCTATACCGTGACCCGTAAAGAGTTGAAGAAGTATGACTTTATCAAGGGCGACCTGGAAGGATTGGTGAACGTGCCTCTTACCATCAAGGGACACAAACTCTCCATTTCTCTTCGTGAAGATACAGATATAGACAATCGCATATTGGTAAGTCTCCGTTCGGTAGACGATTTCCCATGCAATAAGATGGCAGCCGAGTTCTTCAATGGTGGCGGTCATCGCAATGCTTCTGGCGGCAAATTGCTTTGCAGCATACAGGAGGCAGAGCAGATAGCACTGAAGGCTATCCTGGCATACGCCGATATGCTGAAGTAGCCGATTTTTTCCTTAGAAATGACGAAAAAGACAGAAAACAACCCCGTTTTGAGGCAATAGGATGATAATAAGTGATAAATAATAATAAAATCAACCTATTCCTCTCGGTGTTGTCTTATCTTTTTTGTACCTTTGCCCAATAAATCAGATTTTAAAAAGAAGAATGAAGAAATTTTTGTTTGCAATGATTGCTTTCGCGGCTGTTTTATCGTTTGCCGCATGCAATGATAGTGAGACTTATAAGGACATGCGCGACAGAGAGCTCGATTCTATCAGCTCTTTCTTGCGTAAGGAAAATATTAAGGTCATCTCCGAGGATGAGTTCAACAGACGTTGGAAAAATAATGAAAAACTGACGGATACAGCAAAGAACATCAACGAATGGGTACTTTTCAACAGTAACGGTATCTACATGCAGGTGATTGACCAGGGATGTGGCGACTATATCAAGAAAGGTACATCGGTAGATGTATTGGTCCGCTTTGATGAGTATAACCTTTCGTATGCTGCTGAAATGAGCGATAAGTGTCTCACGCTTTCAAACAAAGTTCCTGCTTATTCCTATTATATAGATAAGATAAGCGTTACCAATACTTCCGGTACATTTACCGGTTCTTTCGTTGATCCTAAAGCCAGTCTGATGGCCAATACATATAATTCATCCAATTATGGCAGTGTAAGTTCTACCGTGCCTAGCGGTTGGCTCATACCATTCACCTGGATTAAGATAGGCAGACCGAAGACTGCTGATGAACGCATCGCTCATGTCCGCCTGCTCGTACCTCACTCTTACGGTACCACATCGGCATCGGGCAGTGTGCAGGCATGTGTCTACGACATGACCCTGCAGAAAGGAAGATAAACATTAAAAGAGAAAGATATATTTATGACACTGATTAAGTCAATTTCTGGTATCCGCGGTACTATCGGCGGTCCAGCGGGCGATACTTTGAATCCGCTCGATATCGTAAAGTTCACTTCAGCATACGCTACCTTCATTCGCCGTAGTGGTGCTTCAGAGAGTAATACCATCGTTGTAGGCCGTGATGCGCGCATCTCTGGCGAGATGGTAAAGAATGTGGTTTGTGGAACCCTCATGGGTATGGGCTACGATGTGCTGAACATCGGTCTGGCTACTACTCCTACCACCGAACTTGCTGTTACCATGAGTGGTGCCGCCGGCGGTATCATCATCACAGCTTCTCACAACCCACGCCAGTGGAATGCCCTCAAGCTCCTCAACGAGAAGGGTGAGTTCCTCACAGCAGCTAATGGTAACGAGGTGCTGGGTATCGCAGAGAAGGAAGACTTCGACTATGCGGATGTGGATCATCTCGGAAAATATACTGAAGACAATACCTTCAACAAGCGCCATATCGACTCCGTACTTGCTTTGAAGCTCGTAGATGTCGAAGCAATCAAGAATGCCCACTTCAAGGTTTGTGTAGATTCCATCAACTCAGTTGGTGGCGTTATACTTCCAGAGTTGCTCGATGCGCTCGGTGTAGCATATACTTTCCTCAATGGTGAGCCTACAGGCGACTTCGCTCATAATCCGGAGCCATTGGAGAAGAATCTCGGTGGTATCATGGATGAGTTGAAGAAGGGTGGCTACGATATGGGTATCGTTGTAGACCCTGATGTTGACCGCCTGGCTTTCATCTGCGAAGATGGCAAGATGTTTGGCGAAGAGTATACCTTGGTAAGTGTGGCAGATTACGTGTTGAGCAAGACTCCAGGCAATACCGTCAGCAACCTTTCATCTACCCGTGCCCTCCGTGATGTTACAGAGAAGCATGGTGGCAAGTACACCGCAGCTGCTGTAGGTGAGGTGAATGTAACTACCAAGATGAAGGATGTTCACGCTGTTATCGGTGGTGAAGGCAATGGTGGAGTTATCTATCCAGAGAGCCATTACGGTCGTGATGCCCTCGTTGGAATCGCCCTCTTCCTGAGCAGTCTGGCTCACAAGGGCTGCAAGGTGAGCGAGCTCCGTGCCAGCTTCCCTAACTATTTCATCGCCAAGAACCGCATCGACCTGACTCCATCTACCGATGTAGATGCTATCCTCGTGAAGGTTAAGGAGATGTATGGTAAGGAGAAGGATGTCACCGTAACAGATATTGATGGCGTCAAGCTCGATTTCCCTGACAAGTGGGTTCACCTCCGCAAGAGTAATACCGAGCCTATCATCCGCGTATACAGCGAGGCCTCTACCATGGAGCAGGCTGATGAACTGGGCAAGAAGCTCATGCAGGTGGTTTACGATATGCAGTAAGAAACTGAATATGAGATCATATAAAAAGAGATGAAGCAACGTAGATTTTGCTTCATCTCTTTTTTTTGTGCGCCGATTTCCATCTGCAAAACTTCTGTAATTTGAAGAAAGATAGAGAAAGATTTGGCTTTCTCAGATAAAAATCGTATTTTTGTTGCGAAATTGCAGGCAATGAGGTCTCTGAGCCTTTGTTGCAGTAATGAAAAACTTGAACCGTTCCTTATAGGGAGCATAAATGAAATTACAGAATAATGGAATCTATTATAAAGCATTATCAGGTAGCCCATGTCGGGTTCAGCCTTTCTTATCCTGATTCCTCTCAGGAGATGATGGCTGTATTACTGGAGGCTTATCAGGCGTTTGAATGCGATGAACAGGTCGCATCTGCTGCCCTGACCTCCTTCTCTCTTACCTTGAACGAAAGCGGGGAAGAGATGAGGAAACCTGCCGGTTTCAAGGAGGAATGCAGACAGGATGAGGAGGGACAGCTCATTATCAGTGGTAGTCTGGGAGAGAAGCAGAAGGCGTTCCTGATGGCAATGACTGATATGAAATCGATACTGGTTACAGGTTATGATTATCAGCATTCCAGTCTTCAGGTTCCTGCTGGCACCTTCAGCCAGAAGTCGGCTTTCGGATCCCTCAAGGCAACCGTTGACACCTCGCTGATGCTGCTCTATGCCATGCGTTCGGCTGCCGGAAATACACTCCTGTTTCATTCTTCTACCATAGTAAAGGATGGAAAGGCTTATCTCTTTCTGGGCAAGAGCGGAACGGGCAAGAGCACGCATTCCGGACTGTGGCTCAAACATATCGAGGGTACCCGACTGCTCAATGATGATAACCCGGTGGTATATATATCGCACGAAGGAACGCCCATGGTGAGTGGCTCGCCTTGGAGCGGAAAGACACCTTGCTATAAGAACGAGGAATATCCGATAGGGGCAATTGTCCAATTGCGCCAGGCACCAGAGAATAAAATCAGAAAACAGACCGTCATAGAGTCTTATGTTTCTGTCAAGACTTCTGTCTCCGGCAAGGCATGGGAGAAGGAAATTGCAGATGGCCAGCATCAAATGATAGAGAAGCTGATCGGGGCTACCCGGCTTTATCAGCTCGACTGTCTGCCTGATGCCGGTGCAGCCCTCCTTTGCAGTCAGACCATCAGTCTGTAAAACCAACCGTCGGGTAAAAACCAATCGTACAATAGAAAGATGAATACATCCGATTCAAAATATAAGGCAATAGCCGCGCTCGAGCAATTCATCCGTGAAGGTCGTCCTGTCAAGTTTCCGGTCAAAGGAACCAGCATGCTTCCCTTTATCGTAGGTGATAGAGATTGCGTAGAATTCTATCCGGTAGAAGGCGAGTTGAAGGTGGGCGATATTGTGATGGCGAGGGTAGAAGAAGGCTATCCGGTGGTGCATCGCATCATCGGGATAGAGCCTGTTGCAGGAGCAGCATCCCCCGCATCTTTTTCTGCAGATGAATGCCGTATCGTGCTGACGGGCGATGGAAATCTCGGTTTTAAGGAGCATTGCCTGCGCAAGGATGTCATTGCGAAGGCGCATGCTGTCATCTGTCCCGACGGCAGCCGCAAGAGTCTCATCTCGCAGAAAGCGCTCAGAAACTGGCACAGATGGCAGAGGTTGAGGCCTGTGCGTAGGGTCTTGCTTAAAATAATCAAGCTCTATATCCGTTTATCATATAAAAACTAAAAAACAAGATACAATGAAGATCAAGAAAGATTTCAAGCTCCGCGAAATTTGCGGTGAGTATGTGGTAACAGCTGAAGGTATGCAGGCAGTAGACTTTACCAAGTTGATCAGTCTCAATGAAACTGCCGCCTTTCTCTGGAAGACGGCTGAAAAACAGGGCGAATTTACGGTAGCTTCGTTGGCTCAGGCTCTGTGCGATGAGTATGATGTAGTCATGGCTCAGGCAGAAAAAGACTGTGAGGCGATTATTGCCCAGTGGCAGAAAGAGGGACTGGTATGAGGAAGTATGCACTATGGTTTTTCCGCCAGATGTCTGCTGTCCGGGGACGTTTGCTGTTGCGCATCATCGCCGGTCTCCTGCAGGTAGCATTAGGTTTGTGGCTCGTCTGGTTGTGTCGCCGGTTCATCGATGTGGTGATCTGGCGTGGCAATGTGCTGCGCGAAACCATCGTGCTTTTTTCAGTCATCGCTCTATTGATAGCTCTTCGCCAGCTGGTATTCTATCTTTCCGGCATCACCGAGGTAATCCTCCAGAATGATATGCGTAGCCGCCTCTTCCGGTTTGTGCTGGGCAGGAAACTCTATGCCGTTAAGCATCAGGCTGAGGCTGGTTCCGGAATGCCTGCTTCCGATATGCTTTCCGGCGACATCAGCCAGCGTTTGGAGCGCGATCTCTCATCAGCCTCTTCGGTAGTTACGGATATTCTGCCCACAATCGTAGTCACCCTGGTGCAGCTCTTCGGTGCCTTCTTCCTGATGCGTTCCATCGATTCCATTCTGGCATGGAGTCTTCTGGTACTGACACCGGTGGTTGCAGTCTGTGCCAAGTATCTCGGCAGCCGACTCAAGAAGATGACGCTGGCGATACGCGAGGAGGAGAGCAGCATACAGATGATGATTCAGGAGACGGTAGAACATGAACTCACCATCAAGACCTTGCAGGCAGAGAGCACGGTTTCCGGTAGGGTAGGCAGCATGCAGCAGCGTTTGCATCATTTGGTCCGCCGTAGAATCCGTTTTACGTTGATATCACGCCTGCTCCTTGCCTTCACCTTCAGTTACGGTTATTTCAGAGCCTTTGTCTATGGTGCCATCCAACTCAAGAACGGGTTGATAACCTTTGGTGTGATGACAGCCTTTCTGCAGTTGGTGGGTCAGATACAGAGTCCTATCATGTCGCTCTTGGGCATGATTCCCCAGCTGATTCATGCATCAGCGAGTGTAGACCGGTTGGTAGAGATAGAAAATACCGAGCAGGAGGAATCTCTGTCGCAGGCAGATGCTTCTATACCTTTGCAGCGTGCTTGCGGCATCCGTCTTCAGGATGTGAGTTATTCATATCCCGATGAGCGAAAGAAAGTTGTTGTCAGTCATTTCTCTTATGATTTCCGTCCCGCCACATCTGTGGCGATAGTAGGAGAAACCGGTTGTGGAAAGACCACCATTCTGCGTCTCTTGTCGAGTATCATCCAGTCCGATAGCGGAAGGATAGTATTGTATGATGCCCTGGGCAAAGAGACAGAAGGAACCGGCATGCGTTCGCATATCGTGTATATAGAGCAGGGTAATACGCTGATGAGCGGAACCATTCGCGATAATCTTCTTCTTGCCAATCCCGTGGCTACCGGTGAGCAGCTTACCGAAGCCCTTCATGTAGCCTGTGCCGATTTCGTTTTCAGTTTGCCGGCAGGTATGGATACGAAGATAGGAGAGCATGCCACCCGTTTGAGTGGCGGTCAGGCACAGCGCATTGCCATAGCCCGCAGTCTTTTGCGCGAAGGTAACATTCTGTTGCTTGATGAAATCAGCTCATCGCTGGATGCCGAAACCGAGAAGCTTCTTTTCGACCGCCTCTTTACTTCGTATGCCGATAAGACTATTATCTGTGTTACGCATAGGAAGGAGGTGGCAGACAGATGCCTGGAGCAGATACGGCTGTGATGATGTGTTTTTATGGAAGTCCGGTTAACAAGGCTGCATGCTGTGTGTAAAGCATGGGTGTAGCTTTTTCCCTAACTGGTGCAGGGCTGTTTCTTCTTTCTGCGTTGTTACGTGGATATAGAGTTGGGTGGTGGCGATGCTGTGATGGCCCAGGATATGCGAGATGGTAAACATGTCGGTCTGCATGTTCAGCAGGAGGGTAGCGCAGGTGTGTCTCGACGAGTGGAAGGTGATGGGCTTGCTGTCTATACCGTTTTCCGAGAGCCATGTCTTCAGATGTTGGTTCAGGTGATAGGGCGAGAGATGGGAGAAGAAGGGAGAATCACCGTCTTCGTATTCCTGTTTCAGAATCTCCAGCGCTTCTTCCGATAGCGGTATGTGGAGCAGCGTCTGTGTTTTCTTCATCACTTTATGTATATAATAGGTGCCGTCGTATTCCTGTATGTCGGCTGGTCGCAGACTCAGTGCGTCGCTCTTTCTCAGACCGGTCAGACAGCAGAACATGAAGGCATCTTTCAGTTCCGGTGTATGGCATCGTGAGGCTTGCAGTATTGCCAGTTCCTCTTCTGTTAGTGCATATCTTTCATTTCTGATGGGTCTGATATGATAAGTTGACGGCACCAGCGCCATCGGATTCTTTTCCATATAGCCCATTTTCACAGCCTCCTGCAGCACCGCCTTCAGGGTTCTTATTCTTGTTATGATGGTTCCCTTAGCCAGTTTCTGCGGATTCTTCACGTTGCGGCGCATATCTCTGGCTTGATGGAAGTATTCGATAATCTGTATGCAGAGCGCCACATTGATCATTTCCAGTGGAATCCTGTCCACTCCGGCTTTCTTGAGATGTGTAGCCAGACTGAGCACGGTTCCGCATCTGCCGGCATTCTTCGTTTCTCCTTCTTTCTGTCTGCGGTAAGCATACTCCATGGTGAAATCTCCGAGTGTGATGTTTTTCTCAGTTGCTAAAAATGGTGTAAAAAGTTTCTTCATCCTGTTTAAAAGTCCAATTTTCTTCATTTTTTTGTTTTTGTTAGTTATATCTTAAATTATCTATCGTGATTTATTGAATCCGGCTTACAAAGGTAGGGAGTTTTTTCTGTATAACCAAATAAATGATTGGAAAAACTAGAAAATAGAGTGATTTTGCGCTACAGTTATACGTTAACTTTTACGCTGCAAAGTTAGCAAGTTTTATCTAATAACAAACAATTCAAACTGATTTTAACATATAATTAACATTTTCTTGTCAATATTTCTTTCTTTCTGTAATAATATCGCAATAATTGGGCATTTTTAGGCGATTAATAGTACATATCAGACTTTATATGGTCTATTTTACACCCAAAGCAACAGTTAACGTATAACTGTTTCGGCAGTAAACGGGAGCTTTGGCAACAGTTAACGTATAACTGTTTCAGCAGTTACGTAACACTGTTAATCGATATCGAAAATAAAACATGGGAAAAGTTGACACCGGCAAAGAGGTGCAATTTTGAAGATGTAGAAGAAGTTGAATAGGAAGTAAAGAAGAAGTAAAAACGCCGTTAGATAAAGAAGGTATAATGGCGAGAAAGAAATGGACCGTAACAGGTCGGAACCCAAATCTTATTGTATATAAGGAACAGGGTAATAACTCAATGCAAAATTTATAAATCATTCAGAAACTAGGTAAATAAAAACAGTAATTGAGGAGAAGGCACACAGTTCTATGAACTCGCTCCCTCAAACCTGGTGAGTGATAGTAATTAATTAATTTTATGGTAAAGAAGTTAGTGATGGTTGCGTTACTGTCAACGGTATTGTGGGCAAACGCGAACGCTGCTACTACGCAAGATAGCCTCAGGACTACGATATTCTTTCGTACAGGCTATTCCAAGCTGGAGCTCTCTTACCGCAACAATGCAGCCAAACTCGATGCGTTGGTTGAGGGTATCAGAGACTTGCAGAGCAATCCAGACTTTAGGCTGCAGAACATCAGAATTATTTCAGCAGCATCGCCAGAGGGAAATTCGGCATTCAACAAGAGAGTGGCGGAAAAACGAGGTGAGCACTTGCGTGATTATCTGATGCAGACATTAATGCTGCCAGACAGAGTGTATGCAGTTTCATCGGTAGGTGAAGACTGGGATGGACTCGCTAAAATCATCGCCAAGGAAAATGTGCCATGGCGTGACAAGGCGCTCTCCATTATCAAGAACACTCCGGAATGGGTTGTGAAGAATGGAAAGGTAGTAGATGGCAGAAAACGACAGTTGCAAAACTTAAATGGTGGTAAGGCGTGGAAATACTTGCTCGACAAGCATTTCTATACCCTGCGCTCTGGAGCTGTAGTGATTTGTGAAGTGCAGAAGGTAGAGAAGCCGGAACCGCCAGCAGTAGTTGAACCGGAGGTGGTTCCACCTCCAGCGGAAATTCCTGCACCACAAGAACCTGCTGATACTGAACCGGTATCAACAGGCAAGAATGCATATCTGGCGCTGAAGACCAACCTGCTCTATGATGCCGCACTGGTTCCGAATATCGGAATAGAGGCTAGTTTGGGCAAGGGCTGGACCATTGGTGCTACCGGCATGTTTGCATGGTGGAGCAACGCTGACAGGCATCGCTATTGGCGTGTCTATGGCGGAGGATTCGACGTACGCAAATATTTCGGTGCCAAGGCGAAGGAAAAACCGCTGCAGGGCCATCATATCGGACTCTACGGTCAGTTCCTTACCTATGATCTTGAAAAGGGTAATAAGGGATTCCAGAGCAAGGCAACCTATGTGGGTGGTCTGGAATACGGCTACTCATATCCTATAGCAAAACGTTTGAATCTGGACTTCGGATTGGGTATCGGTTTTATTCGTACCGATTATAAGACCTATCTTCCGAAGGAGGGTTGCTATGTATATCAGGCAAGCCGACGCCGCAACTGGATAGGTCCTTCTCAGGCAGAAATTTCATTGGTTTGGCTCATCGGAAAAGGTAATACCAACAGTAAGAAAGGAGGTGCAAAATGACAGCAATGTATCATTACAGACAATTAGCTTATGCGTTCCTTAAGATGCTGGTAGCTACGGTGTTCCTGTTGCTTGCCGCTCAGGTGCTTTCATCCTGTGAACATAAGGAATTGTGTTATGACCATCCGCATCAGCAGAATGTAGAGGTGGCTTTCGACTGGAGCGAGGCTCCCGATGCCAATCCGGCTTCCATGAGTGTCTATCTCTATCCGGTAGATGGTGGTGCTCCTAAGAGTTATGAGTTGACCAGTCTCCAAGGCGGTTATATCTCTGTAGCTCCTGGCGTTTACAATGTTCTCTGCGTAAACAGCGATAAGGAGACGCATCTTATTAAAGGTATGGACAAGTTTGAAACCTTCGAGGTTACTTCGGCTCATACCCGCGAGTTGCAGGGCTTCCTTTCTACCATGGCGCAGTCGGCACCTCGTGCTACAGATGCTGAGAACGAGCCTTGGATGCTGGAACCTGAAATGCTCTGGAGTGCTCATGTTGAGCGTGTTGTGGTAAAGGAACGTGGTGAGAAGACATTGATTACCATGAAACCGAAGGCGAGAGTAAACAGTTGCTCGGTAGAAATCAAGAATGTAAAGAATTTGCATGGTGTAAAGACGTTGAGAGCTACCATTTCTGGTTTAGCAGGTGGATGGCTGGCTGGTCTCGACAAATTGTCGGATGCTAAGGTTACCATTCCGTTCAATCTTACAGGAAATGCAGACCAGACTACTCTTTCCGGCAATTTGAGTCTTTTCGGTCATTGTCCTATCCAGCCTGTCAGACATAAAGTCATGATCTATGCAGAGCTCAAGGATGGTAGTCATTGGAATTATGAGAAGGATGTTACCGACCAGATTCACGACCCTGAACATCAGGACGAGACTCATATCAAGATTGAGATAGAAAATCTCCCGTTGCCGAAGCCGGTTCCTGATAATGGTAGTGGATTGGCACCAAATGTAGGCAAATGGAACGAGATTCATATCAATATTCCGATGTAAAATTGTTTCATAACCATTCTTTACTATACACAGTTATAGGACTGAATGTAAATTCTATCATTTTATTACAAATAGTTTAACATTTTTAATTAATAAACAAAGTTATGAATAAAGCGATTTTTATGATGGCAGCCGCTGCCATCACAATGGCTTCGTGCTCTTCAGATGAGACTACAGATGTTGCGAAGAGTTCACAGATTTCTTTTACTGCCAAGGTTGGCAAGAATAGCCGTGGTGCAGAAACAACAACTGCCAATCTCCCTGGAATGTGGGTAACAGGTTATGACATCACTGATGCAAACGCTCCTACAGTGTATTTTGCTGACCAGGAATTCAAAAAAGATGCGAATTCTCAATTTCTTCCAGATACTCCATGGTATTGGCAGGCTGGTAAGAGCTATAGATTCATCGGTATTCACCCAGCTAAGGCTGATTGGAAGGGTACACTTGATATCGCTGCTGGTCAGGTAACCTATCAAGCACAGATACCAACAACTATTGCAGATCAGAAGGATTTGATTATCGATGCTGTGAAGGGAACCGATGCTCAAGCAACAACTGGTGTACAGATGAATTTCCAGCATATCCTTTCACAACTCCAGTTTAAGGTTAAGAGTACAAACAAGACCCTTACCTATCATATCGCAGGTATCCGTATCGTAAAAGCTGATAGCAAGGGTTCTTTCACCTTCAATACCGAAAATAAACAGGGTTCTTGGGAAGAGCAGACATCAGACAAGGTAACTTATGAGATGCTCTTCGATAATCCTATCGAGCTCAATGGTACAGATTTAACTAACGCTTCTCTGACTCCAGAGAATTCTGGTGCAATGATTGTTCCTCAGAAGCTTACTCCATGGAATGGTGCGATAGTTTCACAAAATGCTCCTTATGATCAGGGTGCTTATATTGCCCTCCTGATCAATGTGAAATATACAAATGGTGGTAAATACATGTATCCAGCTAAAGCTCAGAACGACACAGATTACGGTTGGGTAGCTGTACCGGTTCCTGCTGCAACCGGCAATACACAGGCTATATGGAGTATGGGTAACAAGTATATCTATACCCTCGATCTCACAAAGGGTTGCGGTAAGGTAGATCCTGTGAATCCAAACCCAGATGGTGGTAAAGTGGACCCAGGTAAGTCAGACCCAGAGCCAGGTGCACCTATTTTCGGCAAGGAAATCTTCTTCACTGTATTAGTTGCAGACTGGGGAAATGGACTTAGCAGTGATATCAATATGTAAGAAGTAGTAAGTAGTAAGAATCATTCATGATCAGATAGGAGAGTTTTAGCCTCGTTTTAGAGACGGGCTCTCCTATTACTTTCTCAATTGTTTGGTTTACAGTCTCCTATGTTACCTGAACAGTCCGTTCCGAAAGCGAGATGCTGTTAATCATCATTTCAAAAATAACTTTTGTTGAACCACCCCCTACGGATGGTGGTCTGACAACGGGAGGATTCGTACACTTGCAAAAATCCGGTATAACGGATTTGCAAAACATTAAATAAGAAAGAAATTTACGGTTGTTATGACCGGAACCAGATATAAATCCAGATATAGAAATAGACAGAACCTTTAATAGGAAATTATAGTTTAAATAATAGGTAATTATAGTTTAAATTGTACGTTTAGGCAGAGGCCTTACATAAATTTATTTACTTTCAGTTTTACGCTGTGAAGCGGAAAGCAGAAGTTTTTATATATCAAGCATTGTAATGAATGCTGGTTAGATAGAAAAGTTATTTTACTGCCCCGCCTAACCCGCTTGTGAAAGTAGGTAGGGGGGATCTTAAAGGAAGTCTTTTTAGATATATAAATGGTAATTATTAACTCAATATAAGATAATGTAAAAAAATGAAGAAAATTGGTAAGATTGTCATCGCTCTTCTGCTAATGGTGTTACCAACTGCTGCCTTTGCGCAGACCAGTGTGGATACTCTCACCATTTTGCACACAGAAGGTAATACAGACATTGATCTGGCGGTGCCTGAAAATCAGCAACGACTCGATGCCTTCCTCGACCGATACAGAAGGTTGTTTGGCACTGAGGGTCAGAAAAACAAAGTGAAGATAGTCGGTGTGTCTACGGCGGGATACAGTTCCCCTACCGGTAGTACCGCTATCAATGAGAAACTTTCACGACAGAGAGCTAACGCTGTAGTGAAGCAGTTGGGATTGTATATGCCAATTGTCAGCAACACGGTGAAGTACAAGTCGCATGGTGTTGACTGGGCTACGTTGCAGCGACTCATCGAGAATGGTGATATGCCGCAGCGTTTCGAGGCGCTTTCTATCATCAAGAACACTCCTGTGGTGCATACCCGTAATGGTAGAGTAATCGACCAGAGAAAAACCCAGCTCCAGTCACTCGCTGGGGGTAAAGCATGGCAGTTTATGAAGGACAATTACTTCCAGGCTACCCGCCGCACCGATGTGATTGTACGTTATCAGGTAGAAACTCCTCCACCTCCTAAGGAGCCGGAACCGATAGTGGTTCAGAAGACCGATACCGTAACAGTAGAGAAGATTGATACCGTAACGGTAGAGAAAACCGATACCGTCATCATTCAAGCTCCGGTAGATACCGTTCCTCCGGTCATTGCCAAGGAGTTTATGTTTGGCATCAAGAGCAATCTGCTCTACGATGCACAGGGTATTGCTTCGCTGGGTGGAGAAATCAAGATTTCCCAGCATTCTACCATCAGCCTCATGCTTACCTATAATCCTTTCCGCTATGGCGGTTCTACGTATAAGAACTACTCTGTACAGCCGGAATACCGCTATTGGTTTACCAAGGCATACGAGAAATTCTTCCTGAGTGCCAATGTGGTTTGGGGCGGATTCAATATAGATAAGCTCCATATCGGCGGACTGTATGGCAAACAGCGTCAGGGCCACTTCACGGGTGGAGGTATCGGTGCGGGTTATCATCTCGCTCTCTCCGAGCGTTTCGCCTTTGATTTCACCCTCTGTGCTGATGTGGTGAGCTGCTCATACCGCCGCTATACCAACGGTGAAAAGCCGGTTAAGGAGGGCAAGTTCTCCAGCGTAACCTTCCTACCTGTCGGATCTGGTGTTTCCCTGGTATTCAAGCTTTAAAAGATTAGCTATTTTTCAATTTATTAATTAATAATTTTATTCATAACATTTTTCAAAAAAACAGTTCATAATATGAAAACTTTCAAGACAATTCGTATGGGCTTCCTCGCTGCGGCAGCCGCTTTGGTTTGTTTCTCTTCATGCTCTACTGACGATGATCAGCAGAGTGGTGGTAATCCAGCTCCTCAGAGAGAGAGTCTCGTGGTGCTCACTATCAACACAGGCAAGATGATGTCTCGTGCTGGAGAAACAACAACAACAACCAAATTGACCGATAACGAGAAGCATATCGAGGACCTTACAGTAGGTATCTTCGATAATACTGGTAAAAAGCGTATCGTTCGCAGTTTCAAGGCTGCTGAGTTGGTAACAACTCCTGGTACTTCTAAGGCAGAGGTTAAGATTTTTGCTACCGACCTTACTATTGACGATGAGGTTGTAGTAGTGGCTAACACCAACGATAAGAAGGCTGACCTCGAGAAGGCTGCCACCAAGGATGCTTTCAACCAGGTTACTCTTGAATCAGCTAAAGCTGTTGTGAAGGATAGCAAGCTGTTGCCTAAGTATGGCGAAACAAAGCTGACTCAGGGTAATCTACCACTTACATTCAAAGCAGATGTAAGAGTTAAGAACCTGGTATCTCGCGTAACATTGAATCAGTTGGATGTACAGTTGCCTGGCGGTGCTACCTTCCAGGTTAGCGACATCTATCTTACTCACCTGCCAAAGAATTTCGCTTATTCCAAGACTGGTTGGGTTGATGGTTTGACAGATCCTAAAAATGATTTCATCCATGGTATCTTCAGCAAGGCAGATAACACAACAGAGAGTGATCAGAATTTGCACAAGGCGGTTACAGTTGCTGGCGAGAATTCATTCCTTTATACCACACCTAACAAGACCCAGACAGGTAACAATACCCGTCTTGTATTGAAGGGTCAGTATAATCCTGGTACAGGTGCTAATGCAGAGGTTGTTTACTATGCTTTGCCTTTGAACGTAGCAGTTGTAGATGGTACCTATGATTCAGCTGATGGTGAGGCTATGGTATTCGCAACTTCTCCAGGTAAGAACTACAAGTGTAATGTTACTATCAAGAAGAAGGGTTCTGATGATCCATGGGATGCTACACAGCCACAGGTTGCTGAAATCAATGTTGAGGCAGAGAACTGGGTTGACGTATTGCAGAATACTACATTCCAGTAAATCGCTTTTAAAACCTATAAGAGATAATTATTGTAGATCATTATGACAAGTAACAGAATCATTAGAAGTATCACGCTATGTGCAGTAGCTCTGCTATTGTTGTCGGCATGCAGCATTTACGATGAATACCCTGCACGCAGGCATTACGATGTCATTCTGCGAATTGCCGATGGAACAGACCAGGTACTTCCTGGTTCTGTTGCTTCCGTGAATACGCTATATGCTTTTAAGAACAACTTATTAGCAGGTAAATATACCATCGGGGAAGATGGACAATTCCATATTGACTCCGACCTTGAAGGTAACGACAGTCTTACCTTCGTAGCGCTCCATAGCGAGCAGGATGAGAAGATGAAGGTCAACGAGCCTGTCATCGGTGAGTCTATTCACAATGTGTGGCTCCAGATGCATATCCAGGGCGATAGCATCGCAGCCCCTCTCACTCCTAAGTATCATGGCAAACTCACGGTTTATAGCCATACCAATACCAATCAGGAGCATATCGTATATATGCAGGATAAGACTGCCAAGGCGAGAGTTTATGCCAAGAACCTCTTGCCAACCTATGGTGAGGGCAACTACCGAGTGGTGTTGGAAGGTCTTTACAGCGGTATCGCCTACAGCGGTACATCGGATGGTAACCGTGTAAACTACCGTTTGCCGGGCCGCAAGGCTACCAAGGAGACCGACTGGGCTACCGACCCTGTAACCATCTTGCCTACCGGTAAGGATCCTTGCCGCCTCCTCATTTACAAGAATGATGGCGGACTGATCATCGATACCATCGTAGACGAGAACAACAAACCGCTCAAGGTGAGCGAGCAGGATGATGTAGTGTTCTATGTTACCATCACAAAGGATGCTGAAGGTAATCCGCAGTTCTCTGTGAAGGTACTTCCTTTCGAGGATGTAGACAACAACTTCACCTTTGAATAGATATTTTAGATGTCCCCTCCTCTTCAGGAGGAGGGGTTCATCCAAGTATTAAAACACTTAATTAGACTATTATGACTCATAGAGTAACAATATATAATAGGTTTACTGCTTTTTTCATAACCCTTCTGCTGTGCCTTCTTGCGGCGTGCTCGCCGCAGGAAGAAGCACAGATTGGGGGAGGAAGGGTTGACGTCAAGGTGATGGCTTCTGCCAACACTATGATGGCGGGTGCTGAAGCTCCTGAGGTCTTGCCCGATGCAGAGAAGAATATCTACGACCTCTCAGTATTTCTCTTTGCCAAGAACGGGAAACTTCTGCATTCCAAGACCGAGCAGTTTACCGATGACCCTGCTGCACAAAAAACAGTAAGATTAGAAACTTTTGAAGCTACGGGCTGTACGGTCTATGTATTGGCTAATGCCATCAAATCGGGAGCCAAGGTAGATGATTTCTATCAAATCAGGACCCTGGATGAGTTCAGAAACAAGTTTCATACCTTTGCCGACCGACTGAAGTCGGAGTCGCCAGACTGTCTGCTGATGGCAGGTATAAAGGAAGGCTATAATACCAGTGAAAAAACACTGGATATGAAGTTGACGCGCCTGCAGAGCAAACTCACCTTCAACCTTACGGTGAAGAATGATAGGGTGAATGGCTTTCCTATCACGATAGACAGCTATCAGCTGATGAATGTGCCTGAACAGGTGTTATATATGCCGAATTTCAACAGTCCTCTGATGCCGCAAAGTCGAACCTTCGTTCCTTATCCGGCAGTAGAGAATCCTACTGATGATAAATTGACTTATACCTGCTATATGCCTCTTAACAGTGAGACAGCGGATAATGCAACCTATCTGAAGATTTTTGCCCACTGCCAGTCAGACGATGGTACCAAGTTATGGAATTCTGAGTTCAAGATTCCTATTCATAACAGCGCAGAAAACAAGAACTTCAATTGGGTGTTGCCAAACTACCGTTATCAGATTAACGTCACGATACAGGGTAGTTCCACCTCTAGTGGCGGTGGTGTTATTGTCAAATCAGAGCTTCATCCTTATTTCAAGTTTACACTCAATCCTTGGAATAATAGTCCACAAGATATATGGCCATAGTTCAAGGTCTGATATGTTTGATTAGCATATCAAAAAGAAGTGAAATAGTTAAGTTAAAATTAAATAGTTGATGTATTAGGGAGCTGAGGCTCCGGAAATGTTAAAGCGTTTTCAGTTGCTCTAAGCTGTGAAGTGGAGAGCATCGCAATATCTATTGATATAATTATAACAAAACGAATTAATAGGTAATTATAATTAAAGTTATACGAACTCGCCTGCTTGTGAAAGTAGGTGGGTATTTCAAAAAACAGTTTCAATATATATATCCTCGCAAGCTAGGGTGCCCGGTGGGGCACCTTTGGCTGCGTTACTTTTTTAAAAAAAGCAGATGCGCGAGTTGTATACTCGTTTATAAAATGTTCTATTTGAAATTTAGAGAATAATCCTTCCTTCAGTTTGGTTATTATTTGAATCATAGAGTATAGTCTGTTTATATTACATACAGCTTTTAAAAATTATTTTAGGTTTAATTAGAAAAGTTTGTTTTTTAAGGTTTACAAAAAAATTTGATTTTATATAAAGTTTATATTACTCTTTGGGCAGCGGTCCAGACTTTGTTTTTAACCATTGCTGGGAATGCCGTTGTGAAGCGGTTTCCTGTCTTTTTCAAGCATTCTCTGAATGCTGGTTTACATCAAATAAGGTTTATTATATAAAGAATAGTTCTCCCATCCCGCTTGCGAAAGTAGGTTGGGTATTTTTTTTAAAATTTTTTCATAAGTTCAAAAACAGTTGTATATCAAGTTCTCTTAATTATAGTTTTTGTAGTGGTTAAAACCAAAAACTAAGCCCTCCATCCCGCTTGTGAAAGTAGGTTGGGGGATTTTAAAAAAAATGTAGATTTAAGAATGTTAAAATCCGAAAAAGATGTTGGAATTTAGATAAAATTTCGTAACTTTGCACCAAAATAGTTAAGTTATAACAGTAAGCTAAAAATTAAAAATCCTCATCTCTTCTAAGATACAGGTAATCAACTCAAAAATTAAAAATTTTATAGTAAAAAATTATGAAGAAGAAAACTTATCTGAGCTGCTTGGCGGCTCTCGGTGTGCTCGCTTCCTTCACCTCATGTTCGGAAAGCGAATCGCTGGAACATTCGGGTCTTTCTGACGACAGAATTGTATTCAGCACCACGCTCGACAACAGCTGGACTTCTCCGGCTCCCGCTTCCTCTTCACGTGCAGCCAGGGACGCTGCAAAGGGCGAGGAACCTATCGTCGTGCCTACATCCTATGGCAAGCCTCTCTATCTCCACTCGATAGAGCAGGGCGGTATCCATATCTGGAGCAGGGACGGAAAGCGCATCACCCGTTCTGGCGCACCGCTGCCAGACGGAGACCAGGAAAGTGCGGTGCAGACCCGCGGAGCCCAAAAGACAGAACTTGCACAGTATAATAGCTTTGGCGTATCAGCTTGGTATATGGATAATTCTAATACGATTCCGTTATTCCAGAAAGATGGCAATCCGTATATAGCCATAGCTACACCATTCGATAACAATAAGTATTGGGAGGTCAAGGACAGCCGATGGCCAAAGTACAATGATGCCGGCATTCAAGCCTTTGCTCCATATAGTGCAGATGCAACCCCATTTCTGGCGTTTCAAGAGGCCGTAGCTGCTCATAGAACCAAGATAACATATACTGCATTAGCCCAAAAAGACGAGATTGCCAAACAGCCTGACTTGATTGTTGCCACAGCCATATCTTCTGATTCACGAAAAGTTACTAATTTGAAATTCAAGCATGCCCTTACTGCAGTAACGTTCGCTATCAGTAAGGATTTGGCAGCTATTGTTGGTTCTGGTAAAAAACTGACAAAGGTAGAATTGCGTGGTATCCCTAACAAGGGAACCTGTACTCTTGCTTTTAACTCTTCCGATAATTATTCGGCAAATCCACAATGGGCTGTTGAGAAAGATGTGGCAACCTACACCTTCGATTTCAGCGATCAAGATATTATTGTTGGTCAGGCAGATAGGGCGCTCACATTGGGTGATTCAACATTGATGATGATTCCTCAGACTTTGCCTGAGGGGGCTGAGCTGTCCTTCACTTTGACAAAAAATGGGCAAGAAGAGGAATTTAAAATACCTCTTAAGGGTAAATCATGGAATGCAGGTACATCCATCATCTATAGGCTTTCAGCCAATATGGTAAATCAAATATGGAGGACTATAAAGTATGATAACTCCTGGAATGAAACAGACAAGGGTGACTATGACAGATTTATAGAGTACTTTCCACAGAGCGATTTTATGGGGGATGCTGCAGTAGGTGTTTATATAGTAAATCGTTATAATGAACTGGTTCGTGAAAATGAGCAGCTTGTTGTTACTAACGGAGGACTAAGTTTCTACACTACAGGCGGTAAATACATCCCATATATGCGTTCATGTAAATATTTTGTCTACTATCCATATAGCCCAGATAAGCAAAATGTAAACTTAAACGCCGAAACAGCCGAAGAGTTCTTTGCTGATAAGATTCAGAATCATCCATTTGTAAGTGATCAGAGTAAATGGTCCGGCTTAAAAGATGCGGATTTACAGGTGGGTAGAATAGAATTTGATGCTACAGGAACTGGGTCTTGTCAATTGAAACATCAGGTAGGTTTGGCAGTTATGGAAATGTTTAGTTATACTGGAGTTGCACAATTCCAGAATGACAGTTATATGTACTACTATGGTGATAATACTAAGTCCCAACCAGTAAGGGATAAAGATTTTTATGACTATAGATATTACGAAGGTCAGAAGCTCTATTTTCCATCAGCCAATTTTATAGGTAACAAACCATTCTTAAGCTTAGCGAAAGAGAAATATAATGATCTTATAGATTATCGCAGCAGACACGTTTTTATTGTTCCGTTTGGTATGTCTGCTGAATTTAAAGCAGATAATGAAGACAATATTAATAATGGTTGGGGCAAAAAAACAAAAATAAGTTTTTCACCTACTCGTGATAAGCCTTTAGTTACGAAAAATGTTCAAGCTGATGTGCCTGTTTGGAAAATACAGCGTCTCTTCTGGTCTACTGGAGCTCTTCAAACGTTTCATGCTCCTCAAGCTGGAGAGTATCTGATGGAATGTTGGGGCTCAGAAGGTGCATATCCTATGAATACTACTGTTATTTATAGTAGATTAAACACAGGTAGTCCTGGCTATAATTATGGTTTATATACAGCCACAAAAAACCAGGAATTATTTATCTGTTGTGGTGATTCCAAAGGATATAATAATGGTAAAAGCCAAGGTGTCACGATGCCAGCCGGAGTATGTTGGGGAGGCGGAGGTAGCCATATTGCTATCCAAAAATTAGGAGCTACTGGTGAAACATGTGAATATACAAATCCCCAAACTTCTGTGCTGAATGAACAACTTTTACTTGTAGCAGGTGGCTCAGGAGGATTTTCACCAAACTCAGACTACAAAAAGAACTTAAAGTCTGGACATGGTGGCGGATTATACGGAACATTGCCTGGTAGAAACGACATAGTATTCAATTTCTCTAATATTAACCTACCCATACCAGGATTATCTAACGAACGAATAGGAGCCAATTATATTGGAGTTTTGGGTGCATCCGTAGTAGATCCTCGTATTGGAATCGGGGGAGTCGTACGTACTAGGATTGGATCAGGCGGAGCCCAAGGAGGTGGTGGCTTCTGCGGCGGAGGCGGAGGTCCCGCTGGTTACTCGGGAGCTGGTGGCTCAGGATATATAAATACAAAATATTTAAAGTATTCTGGTTATGAAGACGGCTGGTCCGCGAAACATTACCCGGCTAGATGGGGGTATGAAAGTCATGGTCCTGATGAAGGGGTTTGTAAGATTTCTTGGGTACTCAATAAGTCAACATTTACTTATGATACTGGGTATGAGCAAAAAGGTAACTAGATATGCTTATCCTTTGCGCCACGCTGTAGAGCGGAGCGCAGGGATAGCATAAGAATTGCTTTTCGCTTAGAATGAAAAGCATGATATACAGAAATAATTTCCCCCATCCTGCTTTCTCAAGCGGGATGGGGGAATTGCTTTCTGTATAATATACATATATACATCTTCTTAACTGCCAGAAAAAGTAGAGAAGTGATTTATGAATGTCTATCAGGCTGTTTTTCCACTTTTTATTTGGTCGTTTCAAGAAAAAAGCGTAATTTTGCGGCGAAACTAGATGTTGAACTATAAAATAATAAAAAATATGGCAAGACCTATAAAAGAAACGCCAATACTCTATGGTGAAGACGCCAGAGTATTTGAGGCAAGGATGAAAAATCCTCCAAAGGAGAGCCACGAGAAGATGGCAGAAATCAATCGTGACTATAATTATATCATGAGTTTATTCGTAAATTGATTATGAACGATAATGAAGAAATTTGCGAACCGTTAAAGATTCGGCGATTAGATATTGATGACAAAATATCTAATTTTAACTGTGGGGATGAAGACTTAAATGACTTCATCCTTAATGAGTCACAGTTGTATCGCGGAGAGTTATTAGCTGTAAGTTATGTTATTGAAGATAATAATGGTGTAGTTCTTGCATACTTCAGTTTAGCAAATGACAAAATCTCCATAACAGAGTTTGAAAACAACACAGAGTTTAATAGGTTTAAAAGACGCTTTAAAAACTCAAAACGACTCAAAAGCTATCCTGCTGTAAAAATATGTAGATTAGCTGTTGACAAAAATGCACGAAAGTTGCATCTTGGCACAAAACTCCTGAATTTTATCAAAGGATATTTTGCTAAAGACAATAAAACGGGTTGTAGATTTATAACTGTTGATGCATATATAGAGGCTATACCATTCTATCTAAAGAATAGCTTCTTAGAACTTACCAAAAATGATGAAGACGCGACACATACACGATTATTATATTATGATCTTAAAATGATGTCATTGTAGATAATATATAGTTTGTATTTACAGAATTTCCCCCATCCTGCTTTCTCAAGCGGGATGGGGGAATTGCTTTATCTGATACCCCACTGAACTTTCGCAAGGTTTGTCCCCTTTAGCCCGTGCTTGAACCACATGCGAAAGTTCTGCAAATATAGTATTGTCAGACTCTCCTGACAGATGGAGAATTTTAACTATATACTAACGTTTTGCAAAAAAAACAGTTTTTCCTTGGTACTTTCAGAGAAAAATCGTATATTTGCCAACAGATATTAATTATCTCAATATTTGGC
>ERZ773185.497-NODE-497-length-34948-cov-4.466798_pt1 | contig 34948 bp, 25 predicted proteins | sample MGYA00580531_ERZ773185 | MGnify/ENA primary metagenome ERZ773185 (study PRJEB29015, sample SAMEA2737799) | human gut metagenome | biome: human gut; feature: human-associated habitat; material: faeces | place: China | collected 2012 ...
CAGGCGGAGAATCCTGCTTCGCAGGATTCTTTTTTATTTCTCCTGCCATTTTAGAATCCTTTTTTACCGCACGGTCGGAATCCGTGTTACAACAAAGCTGTTTGCCGGAAGCACGATGCCGTCTGCTGCATTGCTCTCGCACTCCGAAAGTTTTACGCTGTCCGGATGCTCAATGCAGTTATACGCGTCTTCACCCTCGCCGGTCAAAATCACGTTCTTTGCCGTTCCTGCTGCCCGGAAGCTGCCCAGATCGAGCTCGAGCGTTTTTTCGCAGTCGTTATGGTTGACCACCTTGAGGATGAGATCTCCGGTTCTTTCATCGAGACTTACGTTTGCATAAACCTGCTCCTTGCGCAGCTCTTTTTCCTGTCCGTCCATCGCAAGGGTCACGGTTCCCATATTTTCTCCGTAAAGCTTCTGTACGAAATAGCTGGGCGTCCCATAGGCTTTCGTCTCATCGAACCAGATCATATCCGGAGACCACTGCGCGTAGCCGACTCTTGCAAACAGGGGCGCATAGGAAGCCAGCACAACAACGTCCGCATTTCTTTCCACGCCGGTCAAAAATGCAGCCTCTGCCAGTGCGCCGCCCAGGGTGTTTGCCTGAGGCAGGTTCATGCCGCTGATCGGATGAGAAGCATATTCCCCGGAGAACACCTTGACATCCCTCGGATATTCATCATAGAAATCTGTATGTGCATAAAACCAGTCGGGTTTTACATAGTAATGTTCATCTACTGCATAGCAGAAATTGTCTCTTGCAGGAACTTCTTTTTTATAGAATTCCCATGCCTTGTCGTAACGCTCGGAGGTGATATCCGGTCCTGCAGAGCCGATCAGCTTAATTTCGGGATATTTTGCGTGGATTGCCTTTTCGAATGCCTGATATCGACCAAAGAAGTCAATCTTTTCCGTCTGCCACTGCTCATTGCCGATGCCGACCATCGTCAACCCGAAGGGCTCTGGATGTCCCATTTTTGCACGGACACTTCCCCAGGTGCTGTCCACGGGACCGTTTGCAAACTCGATCAAGTCAACCGCATCCTGCAAAAACTCCTGAAACTCCGGCTCATCCATTTCCACCAGCTCATAGGACTGAAACTGACACGCCAGACCGACATTCAAAACCGGCAGCGGCTTTGCTCCGATCAGCTCACACAGCAGAAAATATTCATAAAAACCGATGCCGAGGGTCTGGTTATAATGGGAATACTGCGTGTGCCATCCGTTTTCCTCGCTCGTCAGATGCACTGCCCAGCGATTGAAATTCGTGCGGCGATCTTTGATGTCGCCGACGCTCTCTTTCCAGCGGTAACGATTTTCCAGTGTATTTCCTTCGATAATACATCCACCCGGAAAACGCAAAAACCCGGGATGCAAGCCTTTTAACAGGTCAAACAGATCTTTGCGGAACACACCTGCCACCGCATCGTCCGGCATCATGGAAATCAAATCGAACTCGACCGTGCCGGGCTTTGTCAGACTGATCGTAAATCTGCCGTTCCGGATTGTCTCCCCGGCTTCCAGTACTGCTTCATACAGGTTCCATTTCTGCCAGGTTTTCTCCGGCGCATGGATGCAGGAAACCTCTGCCTGTGCACAGATTCTGCCGTCCTTTGTGACCTGTACCGTAATATCTCCTTCCGGATACTGCGCCGCCCGCGCATAAAACCGAACGGTGTAGGTCTTTCCTTTTTCCAGATAAATACCGTCATACGCCTTATTCCAGAAGCCCTGTCCGGCATCCTGCGCCGTGAACCGCAGATACCACGGATTCACGCGGCTGATCGGGCTGCCCGTCACATATTCCATGCGGCCCTCACCACATTCTTTGGTCGCATTCCAGCCATAGCCCCATGCAGGCTTAGTATAATAATCTCCCACGTCCCCGTAACAGTCCACAAAGGAAAACGACCGGTTTTCAATCATCTCTGCGTACAGACCGCCGTCCGCCGCGTAGTTGATATCCTCAAAAAACAGACCGATCATGCCGTCCTGAACCGCCGCCTTTTTGCAGTTTGAAATCTGAAGCTTCAAAACAATACCCTCCTTCTTATCTATTTGTAAGGTTCTTTAGTTTTGTTTAAATTATTATACTTCGTACAAAACATTTTTGTAAAGAGGGGGATGGAATTATTTTCCCGCCGCGACACGCTGCGGATACCATTTTTCAAACCAACCCGTAAAGATGCCCATGAGCACGGTCGCCGTGTTGTTTAAAATCTGCATCAGCGCCGTATGCCCTGCCGGCAGCAGAAATGCCGACCAGATTACGATCAGAATGTAGAGAATTCCCCAGCCCGCTGCCAGGATTCTGTTCGTTTTCATAAAAATCGGATTTTCCAGCGCATCGTCGCCATGGTAGTTGTATTTGACATAAGCCGCACAGACCGGCTCTTTTGTCAGGCAGGATAACAGCCACATCAGCCCAAAGCCCAGATATCCGGCAAGCAGGGCGATATTGACGCAGCCTTCTTGCAGGGCGAGGACAGAAAGCAATGCGACGATTCCAAAGGAAAGCCGGTCATAAACCGTCAGCTTCCGGTTCCACGCAGCAAGCGGCAGGCACGCGCAGATTGCCAGCGTCACGATCGCTCCGACATTTCCTCCGACAGACACTGCCACCCAGAACGTAATCCACGCTGCCAGCATGAAAATCATCTGCGGTTGTTTTTCTTTTTCTGCTGTCTTCCCGTCGGAATTTTTGTCGGATTTTTCTTTTCCCGCAGCTGCATTTGCTGCACCAAAGAAATCATCCCAGTGTATCATCAGGGAAAAATCTCCGGTCACGCGATACATTCCTTTTACCAGTGCTGCATCCCCGCGGATCTCTCCCCTTGCAATCGACTGCCAGACGTCCCAGGGCGTCTCGATCACTGTCGTTGCCTCCCTGCTGCCTGTATCCAGCACCGTGCTGCCGTCTTTTCCGAGCACGATCTGCCATGCTTTTCCCAGATCTGTATAGCGGATTTCCAGCACGCGCTCTTTTTGGTCGAAGCTGTCTTTGTTATAAAGTGCCGCCATCTGCCTGGTAAAGGTCAGCACCGGATCTTCCTTTTCGCCGCTCTTTTTTTCCACGCCCCAGCTCGCATCCGCCATTTTCTCAAATACATCTCTCGGATACAGAAGTTCCCTCAGCTTTTCCTTCGTGCCTTCTGAAATCGCCTGTTTCTGTGCGTATTCGCGCCCCGCCTGTCTGACGCATTCCAGATATTCATCCGTCCGCGCCTTTAATTCCGGAACACGGAACAGCTCACCCTGTCCGCAGAAAATGCTTTCATACTGTCCTGCGCCGCACACATGGTCGAACAGCTTCGTCACGCTGTCGTAATTATTCTTTGCGGTATAAAATCCGCAGGTGGAAATCAGCAGATGCCGCTTACCGCTCATATCGTATCGGGACGGATGCCCGCCGTTCCCGGTCTGCCCCTCCTGCTCTTCCATAAACGGGAGGTTCATGGGCAGCTGCCTGTCGATAAAGTTTTTCAAAAGCCCCGGAACGCTGAAATAGTAAAGCGGAAAGCTCCAGATCATGAGATCCGCCCACAGCTCTCCTTCGATGCCCTCCTGCATGTCGTCTGTCATCACGCATTTGCCCGGCGTTTTGTTCCAGCAGGCAAAACAGCCCCTACAGGGAGCGATCTTTTTCTCGGAAAGGTTCATCTGTCTGATCTCTGCATCCTTGTCGATTTCCAAAATGCCCTCCAGAAATGCTTTGGAGAGCTTTAACGTGTTGCTTCGATCGCCTTTCGGGCTTCCATTGATCAAAAGAATTTTCATACCAATCTCCATTCCGCGGGCGCTTTGTGCCGAAGGAACCGCGGGACGAACATCCAGTTCGTCTCTGCGATCCTGGCTACTTTGTGTCACCTGCGACACAGTTTCTCTTATGTTCAGTATAGCACACCCGAATATCCGCTGCATTGTCATTTTGGTAAAATCTGAGAAAAACACCTATTCCGCTGTGTTACGGCACATCTACCATAATCACATCCGGTCCGATCTGTTTGATATCCTGATACGCAATCGCATACTCCGTATCGCAGCCAAACAGGCATTTCCAGTTTTTGCCGCCGATGCCCGGCACAATAATTTTCTGGATCACGCCGCTGCACTCATCGAACTCAAAGTCCGTCACATGTCCCATTTTTCGGCAGTCGCGTAAGTTTACGACTTCCTTGCTTTTTAATTCTGAAAAAAGCATCCGAAATTCTCCCGTTTTTTCTATCCTATGCAGCGGCGCGCACGCTGGTGCAGCACTTTTCACTACAGCTGCCATGCGCTGCAATGCATCAAAATCTGCGTCATCGCTTTGAATAAATTCCGTTTTTTCGTCCATGCTCTTTCCATAGCTTTTCAATCACAGGAGGCAATGCCATGGCACTCAACAAAGTGGAAATCTGCGGCGTCAACACCGCCCGCCTGCCGATCCTAACCAATGAAGAAAAAGACGCGCTTTTTATCCAGATCCGGCAGGGCGACGCCGAGGCACGGGAACAGTTTATCAAGGGAAATCTGCGGCTCGTTTTGAGCGTCATCCGACGCTTTTCCTCTGCAGGGGAAAACGTAGACGATCTATTTCAGATTGGCTGTATCGGTCTGATCAAGGCAATCGACCATTTCAATACCGAACTGGGAGTACGGTTTTCAACTTATGCTGTTCCAATGATTATTGGCGAGATCCGGCGTTTTCTGCGGGACAACAACTCTATCCGGGTCAGCCGTTCGCTGCGCGACACCGCCTATAAAGCCATCTACGCGCGGGAAATGCTTTTAAAAAAGAACCAGAAGGAGCCGTCCATCACCGAGGTTGCCTCCGAGGTCGGCATCTCCCGGGAGGATATTGTCTATGCCCTCGACGCCATCCAGAATCCCATGAGCCTGTATGAGCCGATTTTCACAGACGGAGGAGACACGCTCTATGTGATGGATCAGATTCGGGATAAAAAGAACCGGGAGGAAAACTGGGTCGAGCATCTGTCTTTGTCCGACGCGTTAAAAAAGCTCAATGCCCGGGAACATGAGATCATTTCTCTGCGCTTTTTCGAGGGAAAAACGCAGATGGAGGTTGCCGAGCTGATCGGAATTTCCCAGGCACAGGTTTCCCGGCTCGAAAAAAATGCTCTCCGCATCATGCGCGCGTATTTGAGCGCATGATGCAGGGGGCATGTAACACACGGTGTGAGTATTTCACGGCATGACAGCACATCCCGGAATGTGTGCAGGCATGGCGGTCGGGCGCAGCTGCAGCGCGCCGCTTCACTCCCGCACCATCTCTTTTTTCAGCCGCTTCATGATCTTTTTTTCCAGCCGGGAAATATAGGACTGGGAAATACCCAGATATGCCGCGACCTCCTTCTGGGTCATTTCCTGCCCGTCCGGCGTATCCAGTCCAAAACGCAGGCTGACGATTGTGCGCTCCCGCTCGGAAAGCTTCGCCACCGCATTTCTTAAAATCCTGCGCTCTGCTTCGTTTTCCATATCCCGGTAAATCACGTCCTCATCCGTCCCCAGGATATCCGACAAAAGCAGCTCGTTCCCGTCCCAGTCCACGTTCAGCGGCTCGTCGATCGAAACTTCCATCCGCGTCTTGTGGTTGCGGCGCAGATACATCAGGATTTCATTTTCAATGCATCGGGATGCATAAGTTGCGAGCTTGATATTTTTCCCGGGATTGAATGTATTGATTGACTTGATCAGTCCAATCGTGCCGATCGAAATCAAATCCTCCACGCCGACGCCCGTATTATCGAACTTCTTTGCTATGTAAACAACCAGGCGCAGGTTGTGTTCAATTAAAATTGACCGCGCCTCCTGCGCATATTCCTCTGTCGCCAGATCCTGAATCACCTCGTTTTCCTGTTCCGTTTCCAGAGGTGCCGGAAGCACATCTGCGCCGCCAATATAATGAATATCCCCCTCATGTGCCATAAAAAATGCCGGTTCCCGGCGGATCAATTTAAACTGCACTTTTCCCGGCATCGCTACTTTTAATATCATGGTCTGCTCCTTTCTTTTCCTCCAGTAATGCTGGATGCAGAATCATCTGGTATCCGCCCGACCGGCTCAAACACCCGGGTCCGACCGCAACCGTCACATCTGCAATCTTTTTCTCCTGTCCGTCTTTTCTCAGATACAGTTCTGAAACCGTCACCGCCCGAAGGAGTCCGTGGGCCCTGCCGATGCTGTGATAGGGAATCAGCCGAACCGCCTTTTCCGTCGAAATTCCAAGCTTTTTCGCCGTTTCTTCGTCCAAAATACAGACCGGGCGCCCCGTGTACGGGTCTTTCAGGGAATTTCCGCTGTCCATCAACGCGCTTCCGGAAAAAAACTTCGTTTTCCAGAAAAAAGAGACTTTCCAGATCGGATGTTTCTGCCGCCTGCGCTCTCGATCCAGAAGCTTTGCACCATACCAGACGACAATCGCGCACCAGACCAAAAGCTGCATCATGGAAACCTGCCCGCCGGTCCCAAAACCGTTTTGATCGGTTTCAAACAGCTCCCGGACTTCAGAAATGCCGTTGCAGACGCCGCCGAGCACGCAGGCACAACACATATAGCAGATCCAGACACGCCGCATTCCTTCCCGGCTTTTGACCTGAAAGCATCGCTGTACCCACCAAAGTGCTGCAATCAGGCAAAAAAACGTTTTTCCTGCCAGAATTATCCCTACTTCTCCCTGCAAAACCGCCGGAGCAGGCAACAACAGGATTGCCGTAAAGCACAGCGCATTTCCGGCTGCTATTTCGATAATCCGTCGAACCCTTACTGTTATCCCAGACAGTTTCGCTGTCAGAAATAACAGCAGCACATTGATACAGGTGTGCATTATCCAGACCCGGTCTGCATAAATCCGATAGCTCACAAGCCTTTCCTCCCGCACGTTTTCCAAAACTGTATGTCCTTATTATAAAAATGCTGGCGCGTGGATTTTGTCGAAACGCTGTGCACTGCCGGGGAAAGTTTCGACAAAAAACACCGCGAAATGACTTTTTCAGTCACCTCGCGGTGTTTTCTGTTTCGTTACTAAAATTGTTTATTTTTTCTGAAGGAAATCCGGAATCTTTAAATCTCTCTCCTGTACCTTGCTGCGCAGTACCGTAGGAGCAGGCTGAATGCCATTTATGCCTGTCGGCTTCTTTAATTCCGCATTGGAAGCAGCTCCGGGATGAACCGGCTGCTGCAGTGCGCTGTTATACGGTCTTGTCGTGTTCGCGCCGGTCGCACTCACTGTGGTCTTCATGCCGGTCTGGCCTACGGAAGGAGTGATCGGTTTTCTTGCAAAGGAAGTACCGAAGCGGGAAGCCGGTGTCTCCTCAATACCGGTTGCAATTACGGTAATCCGGCAGTAATCTGCCTGGTTGGAATCATACATGGCACCGAAGATGATGTTAACGTCATCGCCGGTGATCTCACGGACATAATCCACCGCATCGGAAGCGTCGAACATGGAAATATCGCCGGACACGTTGATGATGATATCGGTTGCGCCTGCAATCGTTGTCTCTAACAGCGGGCTCTCTACAGCGGCTTTGACTGCCATGACAGCCTTATCGTCGCCTTTACCTTCGCCGATACCGATGTGAGCAATGCCCTTGTCACGCATAACGGTCTGTACATCTGCAAAGTCGAGGTTAATGACTGCGGGGACGTTGATCAGATCGGTAATTCCCTGTACTGCCTGCTGAAGGACTTCGTCGGCCTTCATCAGGGCTTCCGGCATGCTGGTACGCTTGTCCACAATTTCCAGAATCTTGTCATTCGGGATAACGATCAGAGTATCCACGCTGTCACGCAGCTTTTCGATACCGGACATCGCATTGTTCATACGGGTCTTTGCTTCAAAGCGGAACGGCTTGGTTACAACACCGACGGTCAGGATTCCTTTGTCCTTGGCGAGCTTTGCGACAACAGGAGCCGCACCGGTTCCGGTTCCGCCGCCCATACCGCAGGTAACAAATACCATATCTGCTCCGTCTAAGGATTTGGAAATTTCTTCTGCACTCTCCTGAGCTGCCTGCTCACCGATTTCGGGCTTTGCGCCTGCGCCCAGTCCCTTGGTCAGCTTCTCGCCGATCTGCAGATGCTTTTCCGCTTTGCAGAACTGCAGAGCCTGTCGGTCTGTATTAACTCCGATAAACTCCACACCGTCAATTTTCTCATCAATCATTCTATTTACAGCATTATTGCCTGCACCGCCAACTCCAATGACAAGGATGTGCGCTGCCGCTTCTGCGTCATTTACTTTAATCTCCAGCAAGGGTATTTCCTCCTTCATTCCTGACAAACTTCATAATATTTATCATATAATCATTTTCAGAATTACGCAACCCATTTTTTCAATTTCTTTGCGGTTATCCATCTTTCTGAAACGTCACATTTTTACGGTCTTCCGAGTAATTCTGCAAATCGAGTACTCCGCTTTCGCCCGACAGATTCGGTAAAATCTGCTCCAGGCGCATCACCTTTTCCTCCAGGTTATCCTTTCCCAGCTTTGCCCGGATATTGTCGAAATAAAGTGTTATTTCATTTGATTCGTTGAAATATATTTTATCCGTCGTGATCTGATGCTTGGAAAGCATTTGCGTAATCGAAAGGATTTCCTGAAAAATATCGGTATTCTTCACCGGAAGCGCCTCATACAAAACAACATGGTCGAACCTAATTCCCGTCACCTGCGGAATTCCTTCTGTCCTCGTTTCCGAAGATTCCACCACGATACCGTCCCGGTCAAAATACATGTAACGCCCCATGTATTCGACATAGCCCGCCACAGACTTTTCATAAACACGAATCGTGATGCTGTCCGGCGAATCGACCCGGACACTCATCGTTTCGATAAACGGAATGTCCCGGATTTCCTTATTCCGATATTTTAACGAAAGATAGAGCGAATTGTAGGAAAGCCGATCGGTCAAAACCATCGCCTCGATCTCTTCGCTCGTGTAGTGAACGTTTCCCTCGACCGAAATATTCTGCACCCGAAACACGGACACCACGACGAGGGCTATCGCCGCCAGACAGACGATCGCAATGCTGGCAATCAGTACGCCGAGATTTGCGCGCAGCCACTCGCCCGGCGTTGCCACTGCATAGGAATACCCGGCAGCTTTGCCGCTGCTTTTTTTCTTTTTTTTGCCGGAAGCTGATTTCTTCCGACTTTTTTCAGATTTTCCGCCGTCCAGCAGCTTATATTTCTGTTTCTGTGCCAATGTCTGCTCCCAACTCTCTGAAATCCCTTACGATATCTTCATATCCTCTCCGGATAAAATGACAGTTTTCCACGACCGTCTTATGCTCTGCGCACAGCCCCGCCAGCACGAGTGCCGCCCCGCCCCGCAGTTCTTTTGCAAAAACCCGCTCTCCGTGCAGTTTTCTGCCTCCGGTGACCTCCGCGCTTGTTTGTCCGGCGACGATCGCAGCACCCATACGGTTTAACTGCTCGTGCACACCAAACCTTCCATTAAAAACGCGCTCCGACACCATACAGTTTCCTTCTGCGCAGCACAGTGCCGTCAGCATCGGGGACTGCAGGTCGGTCGGATAGCCCGGATATACGTCCGTTTCCAGCAAAAGCGGGGAAACCAACCTGCCTGCACGTTTTACCAACAGCCCCTTTGGGGTTGGGATAATCTGTGCGCCCATTTTTTTTGCAACTGCAATCACCGCTGTAAGCTGCCCGATCGGCGCCTGCCGCAAAAACGCTTCCCCGCCTGCCGCAAGTACACCGATCAGACAGGTTCCTGCCACAATCCGGTCCGCATCGATGGAAAATTCTGTGCTGCAAAGCTTTTTTACGCCCTCAATTCGAATCGTTTTGCTTCCGGCTCCTTCGATCTTTGCCCCTGCACCGTTTAAAAAGCGGCACAGCGAAACGACCTCCGGTTCCTTTGCACAACCTGTCAGCACTGTTTCTCCCTTTGCACAGACCGCGCATAAAATCGCATTCTGCGTCGCACCGACGCTCGAAAACGGAAAACGGATCTGTACGCCGTTCAGTCGCTTTGCAAATACCGTCAAAAAATTGTCATCCTCCCGCCTTATCTGACAACCGAAGCGCGCAAAGGCTTTCAGATGCAAATCGATCGGGCGGTCGCCGATGACACAGCCGCCCGGATCGCAGAAGGACGCCTGCCCCAGCCGCCCCAAAAGCGCGCCCGTCAGCACGATGGAGGAACGCATCCGAACCACTTCCTCTGCCGGAAGCCTGCTTTGCAGCGCACCGGAAGCGTCCACGCAGATCTCGTGACCGGTTTTTGTCACTGTTGCGCCGATTTTCTGCAAAATGCGGCACATGCAGTCCACATCCGAAATATCCGGGCAGTTTCGCAGTGTCGTCTTTCCGGCGATCAAAATGGTCGACGCCAGAATCGGCAGCACGGCGTTTTTCGACCCCTGCACTGTCATTTCCCCGTAAAGAGGTCTTTTGCCCCTGATCCAGATTGAATCCACAAAACCACCGTCCGCGCTGTCCTTACCCTATACTATGGCAAAGATGCCGTATGCGTGACAAATGCAGCTGCACTGCTGCCACCCGTGCCCGGACAAAACGCTCGTCTTCTTTGCTCCCGGTGAAGGCACGATACGCGCATACCCCATTACACATCCCGGACTTTGATGCCGCGGGCAACGCTCATGACGAGCCCCATCTCGATCAGCAAAAACAGGAGCGATGAGCCGCCGTAGCTGATAAACGGCAGGGACACGCCGGTGTTCGGCATTGAGTTCGTTACGACCGCAACATTTAAAATGACCTGAATCGCGATATGCCCCAGCACGCCGACAACTAACAGCGCACCGAACAGATCCGACGCGTTGTTCGCAATAATCATCAGACGCCAGATCAACAGCAAAAAAATCAGGATCACAGCAATGCCGCCGAACAGCCCCAGCTCCTCACAAATGATCGAAAAGATCATATCATTCTGCTGTTCCGGCAAAAAGCCCAGTTTCTGGATACTCTGCCCGAGCCCCTTTCCAAAAATACCGCCGGAGCCGATCGCATAGAGTGCCTGCAGCGTCTGGAAGCCCTTGCCGGACGCATAGGCTTCCGGATCGAGCCACGCCATGATACGTGCGAAACGGAAATCCAGCCCTTCGATGCTCTGCAGCTGCTTGACACCGAAAATTACGCCTATAACTGCGAGTGCTCCAATTCCTCCTATGATGAAAAATGGTTTGTATTGCGGACTCGCCACAAACAGCATCAGGATCGCAATTCCCAGCACGATAATCGCAGAGCTCAGGTTGTTGGTGATTTTCCAGATACAAAAAACGTGCGGCAGGGAAACTCCAATAACCGTCAAAAAGCCTCTCGACGTCCGAATGTTTCTTCCCATCTTGCAGATAAACGTCGCCAGAAACAGAATCATCGCCAGCTTTGCGATCTCCGCAGGCTGAATCGACATACCGAGATTCAGCCACCTTCTTGCACCGTTGACCTCGACGCCCAGCGGTGACAGCACGAGTGCAATCAAAATCAGGGAAACCACATAGCCGATTACCGCAAACCGCTCCCAGAAATGATATGGGATGTGTGAGACGAAAAACATCCCCACCAGCCCCAGCGCCGCCGCAAACGCCTGATGCATCAGATAATAGTCCTCGTTCAGATTCTGCGTCGTCGCATCGTAAGCGCTGGCGGAATAAATCATAACCAGTCCGAAGCCTGTCAGAAACAGGATGATGAACAGAAGACTGTAATCAAAATAGTATTCTGTTTTCTGAGATCTTCTCCGTCCTGCCACTTGCTCACCCCTTCAGGCTGTTTACATATTCCTTGAACATTTTACCGCGCACTTCATAATTCGGGAACATTCCCCAGCTCGCGCATGCGGGGGACAACAGCACCGCGTCGCCCGGACACGCTGCCTTTACACAGGTATCCATCGCTTCTTCAAAGCTGTCCGCCAAAACGATATTTTCCATTCCGTGCTTCTTTGCGCACTCCGCGATCTTTTCCCGCGTCTGACCGATCAGCACCAGGAGCTTTACCTTGCCGTCAAACGCTTCAATCCACTCGTCGTAGGTGTTCTGCTTATCATAGCCGCCGCCGATCAGCACGGTGGGCCACTTCATTGCGCGGATCGCCTGAATCGCCGCATCGGGATTGGTTCCCTTGGAATCGTTATAATAAACGACGCCGTTTTTGGTCGCTACATATTCGATTCTGTGTTCTACTGCCTGAAAATGTTTTACGGTATCCAGAATTGTTTCCATCGGCACGCCGTATGCTGCTGCAATTGCAATTGCTGCCATCACGTTTTCAAAATTATGTACGCCGATCAGCTGCATCTCGTCAACATCCAACAGGACTTCTTCCCCATTTCCGAGATTTCTGCAGATTTTGCTGCCAACCAGATAGTAGCCTCTCTCCAGCTTTTCTTTGGAAGAAAACCAGATGACCTGGGCCGGGCACTTCGGTGCAAACGCCTTTAACCAGCTGTCCTCGTGATTGAGCACACAGAAATCGTCCTTTGTCTGGTTCTTCGTGATGGATTCCTTGACCGCCGCATAGTTTTCCATCGTATGATGACGGTTCAAATGATCCGGCGTGATATTTAAAATCGCGCTGACAGTCGGATGGAAATGCACTGCAGTTTCCAGCTGGAAGCTGCTGATCTCCGCTACCGTCACGCTGTCCTTATCTGTTTTTAAAACCTCCTGCGTATAGGGGGTTCCGATATTGCCGACAACAAACGTATTGTCCTGATAACGCTTCATGATCTCGCCCACCAGCGTTGTCGTCGTGGTCTTTCCGTTCGTGCCTGTAATTGCGAGCACCTTTCCCTTTTCATAGTTCCAGGCGAGCTCAATTTCGCCCCATACCGGAATATCCGCCTCTTCCAGTGTAGAAACAAACGCTTCTTCAATGGAAATACCGGGGCTTAAAACCGCCAGCGAAAGCTCGGAAAGCAACTCCTTCGGAAGGCTTCCCAGTACCAGCGCAGTGTCTTTTGGATAATCTTCCCGCGCGCAGAGCGCCTTCCCATCCAGCTTTTCATTTTCATCAAACAGAACGGGAACGGCTCCCGCTTTCTGCAAGAGTCCGGCGGCTCCGAGTCCGCTCTTTCCGCATCCGGCTACCAGTACCTTTTTTCCCAGTAAATCCATGTTGATTCTCTCCTTTCGCTGCCATAGACAGCACTTTCGTTCTATGTTTCCCTGCAATTAATTGCGGTTTATTGTTTCATTCTTCTCATAATACCCTATTTCATCCAGATAGGGAAGAATATTTTCAAAAAGCTCGCGCACTACCGGTGCCGCCACCAGTCCGCCATAATAGACGCCTTGGGGGTTTCGGATAATGCACAATGCCAGCACCTTCGGATCGTCCGCAGGTGCAAAACCCAGAAACGAAGAAATATACCGACCAGTACCGCGAGGAAGCGTCTCGCTGGTCGCCGTCTTGCCGCCCACCTGATAGCCTTCGACTTTTCCATTTTTTCCGCCGCCGTTTTCCACGACCTGAAACAGGATGCTGCGCAGCCGGGCGCTCGTTTCTTCCGAAAGAATCCGTTTTTGCTCCGTTTCCTTCTGCACCGAAATGCGCTCCGAACCGTCCGTCTTTTCGCAATACAGTCCCAAATGCGGTGTAATCCGCATCCCGCCATTAATGAGGGAGCTGACCGTCGCTGCAAGCTGGATCGGCGTGATCTGAAAGGACTGCCCGAACGAAATCGTCGCAAGCTCCACCGGACCGATCTGACCCTGTGCGTGCATGATTGTACCGGCTTCTCCAGGCACATCGATTCCAGTTCTGTTCAGCAGCCCGAACTGCTTCATGCTTTGGTAAAACGTATCTGCACCCATCCGAAGCCCTACCGTCACAAACACCGGATTGCAGGAATTCATCGTCCCCTGTACGAAATTTTCAGTTCCATGACCCCGAACCTTTGCACACCGGATTTTTCTGCCCTCTACGACAATATAGCCCGGGCACTGAAAAGAATCCTCTTCCCGGACAACGCCGTTTTCCAGTGCGGCTGCCGCCGTAATGACCTTAAAGGCAGAGCCAGGCTCGTAGGTATCGTTGATGCAGGCGTTTCTCCACATTTTATTCAGGGCTTCCTGCTTTTCTTTTTCGGTCATGAGCTGTTCCCGCTGCCCCTCCGGAAGTGTGAACGGGTCATTCAACTGATATTCCGGCACATCCGCCATCGCAAGGATTTCTCCGTTATCGGGACGCAGCACCAGAATCGAAACGCTTTCCGCTTCTTTTTCCAGGCAGACCTGCTCCGCCAGCTGCTGTGCATACAGCTGGATGTTGGCATCCAGACTAATGTATAAATCCTTTCCATCCACCGGCTCTACCCGGCTCTCTCCTTCATCCAGAAGCCGGACGCCGCGTGCGTCCGTCATTTCCAGAATCAAGCCCTCCTGCCCGGAAAGCACTTCCTCATACCGGCTTTCCAATGCCAAAATTCCCTGATTATCGCCTCCGGTAAAGCCGATCACTTTGGAAGCGAGATTCTCATACGGATAATATCGTTTATAATCCTCGTCCACCTTGATGCCGTCCAGCCCTGTCCGGTAAATTTCCTCCCCGGTTTCCAGATCGACATTGCTTTTGATTTTTTCGATGGACGATACCTTTTCCACTCTTTTTCGAACGGTCTCTTCCGACAGTCCAAGCTTGCTGCACAAAAGCGCAATCACTGCGTTGGGATCGCGAATCTGGTTATGGATGACAGAAATCGTACAGACCGGCTGGTTATCCGCCAGCACGATCCCGTTCCGGTCTAAAATTCTCCCGCGCTTTGCCTTGATTTTGCGCTCTCTCTGATGCAAATCCAGCGCGAGCTCAGAATAATGTGCCGCCCGAAATACCATCAGATATACCACTCTGGCGGACAGCCCTGAAAAGATCAGAATGCACGCCAGAAAAATTACGACGATCTTTTTGCGGTGAAACGGTTTGCTCAGTTCCATAGGTTCCCTGCAAAGCAGAAATTACTATACCTTATGAAACCGCTGCCTAAAATATGCACACGCTGCCGCTGCGCGCTGTGACCACAGCAGACAGCGAAACAGCTCTTTTCTTCCATTATTCCATCGGATTTTGCGTATCCCCACCAGAGTCGCCTGCTGCACCGTTTTCCAGAATGCCGGAAACCGGCACATCATAGCCATCCGAATCCTCCGTGATCACCTCTCCAGTCGTCGGATCGATCAGCTGCCCGTCACTGTTGACATACGGATTGTCCGCTTCTGCTCCATTCGCAGTATCTCCGCCTGCTGTAGACGGGTCGTCGCCCGCAGGCTGCGCGGCACTGCCATCCTCCCCTGCCGTAGTATCCCCGGCAGACGGATCCCCGCCGGTATCGGTTGTATTTCCACTGACATCATTCCCGCTGACATCCGATGCCGGCGCGTTTGCGCTCAGCTGCTCGCGGATTTCAATCTGCATCGCTTCCAGCTCTGCGCGCTCTTCGTCCGTCAGCTCCTGTGTCATGAAGATATTTAAATAAGGAAGCACTTCGGTCAATATGTTTTTGGCGATGATACATGCTTTTCTCGTTTCCAGATCCTGTTCCCGGGCGTTTGGTCTGTTTAAAACCACATAAATTGCGATCTGTGGATCTTCTGCGGGCGCATAGCCCAGAAACGATACGACGTATTCGTCCTTTTCACGAGTACCGCTGGCGCTGACAGTTTCTGCTGTACCAGTCTTACCGCCGATGCGATAGCCTGCAGGCTTTGCACGTTTACCGGTACCATTTGCACCTTCCACAACCTGAACGCAGTATTCACGGATTTTCTCCGAAGTTTCCGCAGAAATGGTCTGTTTTAACAGTCTCGGCTCAATATTTTTTACCACAGATCCATCTGCTGCCGTAATCTTACTGACCATATGCGGTTCATAATAATAGCCTCCGTTGATCAGGGAGCAAAAACCTGTGATCATCTGGATCATCGTCACGTTAAAGCCCTGTCCAAAGCTCGAGGTTGCAAGCTCCGTAGGTCCCATCGTTGAAGAATTGAATACCAGGGAAGCCGTTCTTGCCTCGCCCGCCAGATCTATATTGGTCTTTAAACCGAAATTATATTCCGACATATATTTCAGAAATTCATCGATCCCGATAACCTGTGCTATCCGGATCAGCGTGACATTACAGGAGCGTTCAATGGATTCTCCGATCGTCAGCCACCCCTCCGCACCGTTTCTGTAGTTATGACAGCGGATTTTGTAGCCGCCGATCTCGATGATACCGGTGCATTCAAAGGATTCATTGCCTTTGAGCCTGCCGTCCTCCAACCCCATCGCTGCAACGAAGGGCTTCATCGTGGAACCCGGCTCGTAAGTGCTGTTGATGCAGTAGTTTTTCCAGAGGGCATTTAAGTTCTGTACAAGCAGATCGTTATTTTCCTCCTGCTTCATCGACGCTGCAATCTCTTCGTTGATGACCGTATCCGTCGAGTTTCCACTGACATCGATCAGTTTGCTGCCGATCAGTGCCTCCGGATTTCTCGTATCGTTTAAGTCAAACGTCGGATAACTCGCCATTGCGAGCACTTCCCCACTGTGGACATCCATCACAATACACGCTGCATCCTGCGCACCGTTACCCTCGCGGGTGCTGTCTTTGTTTTCGTCGTTATATTTTTTGAGGTACTTTTCCACAATGCCCTGAATCGTCGCGTCGATCGTGGAATAAACATTGTAGCCGTCTACAGCAGCCTCCGTCGTCCGCTGCAGATTATCGTCCCCGTCTATATATCCATACTGTCTGCCGTTTACGCCGCTCAAAACATCGTTGTAATACTCTTCCAGTCCGTAGGTTCCGGTTCCGTCCGTCCGCGTAAAGCCGATGACATCGCTTGCGAGAGAGCTATTCGGGTAAACTCGCTTATAGCTTTCCTCAAACCAGATTCCCTTGACATACTGGTTATATTCTTTCTGGCTCGTATCCGCCATCATCTGCTGATAATCACTGATTTCATTGTAGGACATTCTCTTTTTGAGGACATAATACTGGGAATCCGGGTGTTCCTGCGCATAAGCGCGCACCTGATCGCCGTCAATGCTAAAATAATCCTCCAGTGCCTGGATCGTAGGCTCCACATAGTCCTCTTTGTTATTCATCTGTTTGATATCCAGCACCAGATCGTAAACCTTTTCACTCGATGCCAGCTTCGTTCCCTTGCTGTCCAGGATTTCTCCCCGTTTATAAGGAATCGTCGTACTGGAATACTGCTGCTGGGAAAGCACCTGCTTTTTGTAGCTGTCGCCGTTATCCCGGTTAATTAAAATCAATCTGACGCTCAACCCTGCAAAAGCCAGCAGTACCAAACAAAACAGTACCACCAGCTTTCTCTGCATTCGTATTGTAAACTTATTTTTCTTATCCAATCCGGCACCTGCCTCACTTCTTGATGTCTGCATACTGTCTTACATAATCGCTTCCATCATCCGGGATTTCCACGATCTGTCCCTGTCCTGCGTAGGTCATGCCAAGCTCCGTAATTGCAATTCTTCTGATTTCCTCCAGATTGATGGAGCTGTCAATCCGGTTTTTCATTTCGTCATTTTCCGTCTTTAAGTTATTTAGCTGACTCTGCAGCGCTGCAACCTGCTTTACGCTCTGGGTGATCGAGGATTCCATCCGGATATAACTGATCAGCATTACGCTCGTGACTGCAAACGCCACAGTCAGAAACAGCACATAGGCTGCATTTCTGTAGCGCAGGCGTTTCATTTCCTGCTTCTGCTTCTCCAGCTCACGTCTCGGAACCCGTCCGGAGACCTGATCCAAATGGCGTTCCAGCCCTTCGCCTACCTCAGCGTGTCTGACTGCCGTACCGTTTACATATGCTGTTTTCTGATAAGGCGTTCTTTTGTACGCTGCCGATTGGCTTCTTCTGACTGAATTCGATGTTCTTGCCATTTGCTCTCCTCACCGCCGTCTGTTCCGGCCTCTGGTACAGCATTTCGTAAATAACGATACCAATCGGATTCACAGGCAAGTGAGTGGTATCGTTATTTCGAAAACGATGTACTAGCTCTCTATTTTTTCGAAAATGCGCAGCTTTGCGCTTTTCGCTCTGGAATTTGTCTCCATCTCTTCCTCGGTCGGAAGAATCGGTTTGCGGGTCACAACATGTCCCCGGCTCATTTTGCCGCACACGCACACCGGAAATTCCGGCGGGCAGGTACAGGGATTTTCATTTCTGCGGAAGGCATTTTTCACAATTCTGTCTTCCAGCGAATGGAAGGTGATGATGCAGAGCCTTCCACCCGGAGCCAGCCGGTCGATAAAGGCATCCAGGGAATTTTCCAATACCTCCAGCTCTCTGTTGCAGGCAATCCGAATCGCCTGAAACGTGCGTTTGGAAGGATGTCCGCCTTTTTCCCGCATCTTTGCCGGAATCGCCGCCCGGATGATGTCGTTTAATTCCCCGGTCGTCTCAATCGGCTTCTTTTCTCTCGCCTGCACGATGTGTTTGGCGATATTCTGTGCAAATTTATCTTCTCCGTAGTCCCGGATACACCGAAACAGCTCTGCCTGTGACCACTCATTGACGATCGTTTTCGCCGTCAGGGTCTGACGCTGATCCATCCGCATATCCAGTGCGGTATCATAACGATAGGAAAATCCTCTCTCGGCATTATCCAGCTGATAGGAGGATACACCAAGATCTAACATAATGCCATCTACTTTATCGATGCCGAGGCTGTTTAATACTGCCGGAAGGTTACAGTAATTGTCGCGCACCAGCGTCACATGCTCCTGCCACGGCTCCAGCCGTTTTGTCGCCGCTTCGATCGCCTCTGCATCCTGGTCGATACCGATCAGCCGGCCGGTCCTAAGGCGCGCTGCAATGTGGCTGGAATGTCCTGCCCCGCCCAATGTGCCGTCCACATAGATGCCGTCCGGTTTGATTGCAAGTCCTTCAATTGTCTCCTCCAACAGGACGGATGTATGTGCAAATTCCATCGATTTTTCCTTTCTTTGTTACAGCAATTACAGTCCGAGGTCGTCCATGCGCTCTGCGATATCCTCCATGGATTCCTCCGCCTCTTCTTCCAGGGCATCCCAGCGCTCCTGGCTCCAGATTTCAATATGTCCTGCAGCGCCCACCAGCACAACGTCTTTGGTCAGCTCTGCAAATTCTCTTAATTTGGAAGGGATCAGGGCACGTCCCTGCTTGTCCACCTCCACCTCCGCGGCGCCTGCCAGAAAGTGGCGGACAAACATACGGGTGTCTTTTCTGCTGATGGGCATTGCCTGAAGCTTTTCTTCGAAAGCAGTCCAGCCGGCATTGTCGTACACAAATAAGCAGCCGTCCAGTCCCTTGGTCACTACAAATTTCTCACCGAGCGTCTCTCGAAATTTGGAGGGAATGATCAACCTGCCTTTTGTATCCAACGTATGATTGTATTCGCCCATAAACATGTACAATCACCTGCCATTCATGGAAAAGGTCTGCCACCTTACTCCACTTCGTACCACTTTCTACCACTTTGAAACCATTTTAGTATAAAATGCCCTCCTTGACAAGGGATTTCAGAAAAAAAAGACAGCCGGACCGTGAAAAGTCCAACTGCCTTTTTCGTCATTCGTGACAACAAAATGCCCTAAAAGCGTACCTTTTGTTGTATTTATAATTCTTTTGCGCTTTTGCGAATGGCGCGAGTGAACAGTAACGATTTTCTCAGACATTGAAGCGGAACAGGATTACATCGCCGTCCTGTACCACATATTCCTTACCCTCCATGCGGACAAGTCCTTTTTCTCTCGCTGCCGCAAGGGAGCCGTTTTCCAGCAGATCTTTGTAATTGACAACCTCAGCCTTGATAAAGCCGCGTTCGAAGTCGGTGTGAATCTTGCCGGCTGCCTGCGGTGCCTTCGTGCCCTGTTTGATCGTCCATGCTCTCGTCTCATCCTCGCCGGAAGTTAAAAAGCTCATCAGGCCGAGCAGATGGTAACTTGCGCGGATCAGTTTTTCCAGACCGGATTCTTTTAATCCAAGGTCATCCAGAAACATCTGACGTTCTTCATCGTCCAGCTCGGAAATTTCTTCCTCGATCTGTGCGCAGATCGCAAATACCTCACTGCCGGTTTCTTTTGCATATTCTCTGACTGCCTGTACGCCTGCGTTATCTGCGCCGTCGTTTGCCAGATCTTCTTCCCCGACGTTCGCCGCATAGATCACCGGTTTTGCAGTCAGCAGGTTCAGGTTCTTGAAATATTCTTCCTCGTCTTCATCCTCTGTCTCGAAGCCGATTGCAAGCTTGCCGTCCTCCAGACGCTCCTTGACACGCTCCAGCATCGCCAGCTCTTTTGCCTGATCCTTATCCATTCTCGCGCCCTTTGCCACTTTGGCGATTCTGCGTTCCAGAATTTCCAGGTCGGAGAAGATCAGCTCGAGGTTGATCGTCTCGATGTCGCGCAGCGGATTCACGTTTCCGTCTACATGAACAACGTTGCTGTCCTCAAAACAGCGAACGACGTGCACGATCGCATCTACTTCACGGATATTGCTCAAAAACTGGTTGCCAAGGCCTTCGCCCTTAGAAGCACCTTTTACCAGACCTGCGATGTCTACAAACTCGATCACAGCAGGCGTTACCTTTTTGGAATGATACAGATCACCCAGAAGCTTTAAGCGCTCGTCCGGAACGGCTACCACACCTACATTGGGGTCAATGGTACAGAACGGATAGTTTGCAGACTCCGCACCAGCTTTCGTCAGAGAATTAAATAAGGTACTTTTACCAACATTCGGGAGACCAACGATACCAAGTTTCATTTTACGATTTACCTGTCCGAAAACCCTTGATTTATCGGGGTTTTCGCCTTTCTATGTTTTTGTACTGCACAATTACCTGCACATTTTCAGGACGCTTTCTATTTTCTCCAGCTCTTTTATTTTCTCCCTCTCTCTGCCGTGTAAGCAAAAAGTTGGATACAATCTAATAATATATCATATTTGTTTTCTTTTTTAAACCTCAAAAATCAATTTTCCAAAGATCATAACGCATAACACGCCGTCCCAAAATCCACTTCCGTCATTCCAAATCCGATGGCTTGTTTTTTTTAATGCTTTCCGCTATACTTCTCTCTGCAGGCTCTGTTTTTCTCCTGGGCAGAGCTGTATTTGGGAAAAAGAAAAGAGGGAAATCAACAACAATGGAAAAAAGGGAACAACTCGGCAGCCGTCTCGGATTTATCATGATCTCGGCAGGATGCGCCATCGGCTGCGGTAATGTATGGAAATTTCCGTGGATGTGCGGACAAAACGGGGGCGGAGGCTTTATGCTGATCTATCTGATCTGCCTGCTCATTCTCGGTCTGCCTGTCATGACGATGGAATTTTCCGTCGGGCGCGCTGCCCGGACAAGTCCGCTCTACATGTATCAAAAGCTTGAAAAGCCCGGCCACAAATGGGGGATTTTCGGTATCGTCAGTCTGATTGGCAATATTACCCTGATGGCGTTTTACACCGTCGTGTGCGGTTGGCTGATCTATTACTTTGTGAAATTTATAACCGGGCAGAACCACTCCTTCGGCTTTACACAGATGATTCAGAATCCGTCCGTCAACGTGTCCTATCTGCTCGTCACGGTCATCGTCGCTTTTCTGATTCTGAGCTTTGACTTACAGGGCGGGCTGGAACGCATCACGAAATATATGATGACCTCCCTGCTCGTTCTGATGCTGGTGCTGGCGGTCCACAGCCTGACCCTTTCCGGCGCAGCAGATGGGTTAAAGTTTTATCTGGTTCCGGACTTTTCCAAGATCAACGGCTCCGTCATCGTCGGCGCGATGAACCAGGCATTTTTCACACTGTCGGTTGGGATGGGCGGTATGGCTATTTTCGGCAGCTATATTGACAAAAAACGGTCGCTGATGGGGGAATCCGTCACCATTATTTTACTGGACACACTCGTGGCAGTTCTCGCAGGGATCATCATGTTCCCCGCCTGCTTTACCTACGGGCTGGAGGTCAACGCTGGTCCAAGTTTGTTATTCGACACGATGGCGGATGTCTTCAACCACATGGCTGGCGGACGTATCTGGGGTACGCTGTTTTTCCTGTTCATGGTGTTCGCCGCCCTTTCAACTGTCCTGGGTGTCTGCGAAAATATTCTCGCCATGATCCGTGAACTCACCGGCTGGTCACGAAAAAAGGGCTGCATTGTCTGCGGCGCCGGCATCTTTGTCCTGGCTCTGACGACTGCCCTCGGCTACAGCGTCCTGCATTTTCAACCCTTCGCAGCAGGCACGGCATGGCTGGATTTCTGGGATTTTATCGTATCCAACAATGTGCTGCCCCTCGGCTCCCTGGTGCTTACTCTGTTTTGCTGCAACAGCTTTGGCTGGGGATGGGAGAATTTCGTACAGGAAGCCAATACCGGACACGGCTTAAAGGTAAAGGCATGGATGAAACCAGTCTTTCGCTTCGTCGTCCCGATTGCCATCGCGTTTATCTATATCTACGGCATGGCGACATTTGCATGGCGCTAGGCACAAACAATAGAATGCACGCTCTGCGAGCATTCTATTGTCATGAAAAATAAGCTGCCCGGAGGATTTTTTCATTCCTCCGGGCAGCTTATTTTTATGCTCTGTCTAAATCCGTCTCCGTCAGGTGTCCCTGCGCCTTCCGTATCCCGCCGTTTTTTTCAAATCTTCATAAAGCAGCTGATAATTCTCGTATCTCCCCTTGCTGATTTCACCATTATCCACCGCTTCCTTCACCGCACAGTCCGGCTCCGCCAGATGCGCGCATCCCCGAAACCTGCAATTTCCGGCATGTGCTGCGATTTCCGGAAAATAGCCGCCCAGCTCTTCTTTCTCAATGCCGAATAACTCAATCGACGAAAAGCCCGGCGTATCCAGAATGTAGGTATCCTCTTCCACCCACATCAGCTCCGTATGCCGCGTCGTGTGCCGTCCCCGTTCAATTTTTTCGCTCACTGCACCTGTCTGCATCTGTACACCATCCTGCAGCAGGTTAATCAGAGACGATTTTCCGACTCCGCTGGGACCAGCAACAGTCGTCGTCTTCCCCCGAAGATACTCCCGAATCGCTTCAACGCCTTCCTTTTGTGCCGCGCTGACAAACAGCAGCGGATATCCACTGTTGCGATAGCGTTTCCTTACTTCCGCGATCATTTCGTCGGAAGCCAGATCCGTCTTGTTCATACAGATCAGTGCAGGAAGGTTCTGTTTTTCCATCAGAACCAGAAATCGATCCAGCAAATTAAAATTGGGTTTCGGACTCACAAGGGCAAAAATAACAAGCGCCTGATCCACATTTGCTACTGCCGGACGGATCAGACTGTTTGTTCTCGGCAGGATTTCATCCAGATTTCCCTTTTTTTCTGTTTCGTCCAGGACGCTGATCGAAACCAGGTCGCCCGGCAGGGGCTTTTCCTTATCCTTTCGGAAAATGCCCCTCGCACGGCATTCATATACGCCCTGATGGGTGTGCACATAATAAAATCCGCCGATTCCCCTGATGATTTTTCCCTGCATCCGCTTATCCTTCCGATGTAAACATAACCTGACGCTGCACAGTCTGTCTCGTTGTCGTTCCGGGCACGGTCACAAGGTTTCCGTCCTCATCCGTCGTCGTGGTCGCCTCTCCGGTTACCGTATATTCGTAGGTAATCAGTCCTGCCGGATCTGCCATTCCATGCAGGTTGACTGTCGTGATCGGGAAAGAACGAACTGTCGTCTTTAAATATTCCGTTCCGGACTGTCCGGTGATTGTTACTGTACACTCGGTTCCTTCTTTGTACTGGGGATCCAGATCCGCCGGGCTTGCAACCGCTTCCTGATATGCGTAGGTAACCGCTTTGGGTCCGACGCTGATTCCGATATCGATCGTAGAACCGGGCTCTACCGCAGCACCTGCCGTATAGCTTGCATAGCATACCTTTCCGGCAGGAACCGTGTCATCGCTCATCTCTTTCTGGTCCCCGATCAAAAATCCGTTTTCTGTCAAAATTGCAACCGCTGTCTCCACATCCAGACCGATGATAGCCGGCATCGTATTTTTACTGCCGGTATCCGGTCCCTGGCTGATCACGATCGTCACGGCAGAGCCGGAGGCTGCACGGGAACCACCGACCGGATTCTGAGAAATAACCTTTCCCTTTTCAATCGTATCGGAGTAGCCGTCCGCTTTCGTCACGGTAAATCCGCTTCTGGTCAGCGTTGCGGTCGCATCCGCCTCCAGTGCTCCTAACACATCAGGAACCGGGATTGTGTCCGTATCGGAAGCAGGTGCTGTGCCGCTCACCGTCAGCTGTACCTGCGTACCGGAGGAAACCGTCGTACCGCCCTGTACATCCTGTGAAATGACATTGCCCTCCGCTACCGTATCGGAAGTCTCATAGGCAAATTTTACCTTCAAACCAAGGTCTTCTAAGATCTTCTGCGCCTCTGCCGCGGATTTACCGGTCACATTCTCCACCGTCACCTGCGCAGACGTCGCACCGAAATTGAAAATACCAACTGCCCTGCCGACTAAAAAGATCACGGCACAGCCGATTAAAACAGCACCGATGATCGCCAGCAGCGTCGTGATTTTTTCCATTCTGGAATCGTCATCGTACTCCTCATCCTCGTCATCTTCTTCATCCTCTTCCGGCTCTTCATAGACGGGCTGTTTTTTCTTCTTGGGCTTCTGGGGCGTCTCGTTCTTTTTCAGGCGCGTTCCCTCTGTCGCCTCTTTATTTCTGCTTTCGTTGATTTCCTTGCGTTCCCTGGAAGTCACGGTACGGGTCGCCATCGCCTCATCCGGGTTCTCGATCTGGACAAAATCCTCGTTCGGGGACATCAGCGCCTTTTTCAGGTCAGCAATCAGCGCCGCCATACTGTGATAGCGGCGATCCGGACTTTTCTGGGTACATTTTAAAACAATCTGTTCCACGCAGACCGGAATTTCCGGCACGTATTCTCTCGGAGACGGCATTTCTTCCTGAATATGCTTGATCGCAATCGCAACCGTCGTCTCACCGTTGAACGGAACGCGTCCGGTCAGCATTTCGAAAAGTGTAATACCCATCGAATAAATATCACTCTTTTCGTCGCTGTATCCACCTCTTGCCTGCTCCGGAGAAGTGTAATGCACAGAACCCATGACGTTTGAGGTGATCGTGTTGCTTGTCGCCGCTTTTGCAATGCCAAAATCCGTCACCTTTACCTTGCCGTCCTTGGAAATAATGATGTTCTGCGGCTTGATATCCCGATGGATAATATGGTTGTTATGCGCTGCCTCGATGCCCATGCATGCCTGAATGGCGATACTTAACGCCTCCCGCACGGACAGACGCGCCTTTTTTTCGATATATTTTTTGAGCGTGATGCCGTCTACGAGTTCCATAACGATGTAGTAAACCCCGTTATCTTCCCCGACGTCATACACATTTACAATATTCGGATGCATCAGACTGGCTGCTGCCTGGGCCTCTACCCGGAATTTAGATACGAAATTCGTATTTTCGGAAAATTCCTGCTTCAGCACTTTCACCGCTACATGCCGGTTCAGTTTGTGATCCTTTGCCTTATAAACATCTGACATTCCGCCCATCCCGATGCGCTCGAGCACCTCGTAACGGTCGCCTATCATTGTTCCTATCTTAATCATCCGCTCACCTCATCTGAAAACGGCTCCATAATAATCACCGCGATATTATCTCTTCCGCCGTGGTCGTTTGCAGCCTGCACCAGCCGCTGCGCCCGCTCTTCCACGTTGCCTTCTCCTTCCAGAATCTGCAGGATTTCTTCATCCTCCAGCATTCCGGTCAGGCCATCCGAGCACAGAAGCACCCGATCTTTTCCTTCCAGCGGAACCAAAAACAGATCCACCTGCAGATCATCCTCTACGCCTACGGCACGGGTAATGATGTTGCGATCCGGATGGATCCTCGCCTGTTCCCGACTGATTCCGCCAAAGCGCACCATTTCCTGTACCAGGGAATGATCCTCGGTAATCTGACGGATGCCGACATCATCTGCAATATACAAACGGCTGTCCCCGACGTTTGCAACCTGAAGCTGCCTGTCTGCGCAGGTGGCGGCTACCACTGTAGTCCCCATTCCACTCAACTGTTCATCCTCCGCTGCCGTCTGCCGGATACACTCGTTTGCATGACGGATCGCATCCACCAAAATTTCTGCCGGGCTGTCCGCCTGGCTTTGCCGGATCTGTTCCAGAATCGTCTCCACTGCAAGGCGCGATGCATAACCGCCGCCCCGGTGACCTCCCATTCCATCTGCTACAATAAACAGGTTGGGAAGCTTTCCGATCTCATCGGTGGTCATCCACGCATAGTCCTGGTTGAAGGATCTCTTTTTTCCAATATCTGTAATCGCGTAAGCTTTCATTCGCTCACCCTCTCTGTATTCGGAATTTCACCCATTATCTTTACCATACTAGCACAAAAATACAAAAAGGACAAGCTGTTATCCGGCATTGTCCTCTTTCGAGAAGGTTCACTCGCTCTGCTCTTCCATGTGTCTGCGGCGCAGCTGTCCGCACGCCCCGTCGATGTCCCTTCCCATCTCACGACGGATTGTGACGTTGACGCCGCCTTTTTCCAGACGCTTCTGGAACGCTGCAATCGCGGCATGGTTGGACTGTACAAAATCCCGCTCCTTGATCGGGTTGACCGGAATCAGGTTGACATGACTGCCCAGCGGCGCTGCCAGACCGATCAGCTCTTCCGCGTCCTCTTTTGTATCGTTGACGCCGCCGACCAGACTATATTCAAAGGTCAGCCTCCGTCCGGTTTTGTCCGCATAATTGCGGCAGGCGTCCATCAGCTCCTTCATTCCGTATTTGTTAGCGATGGGCATCAGCCTGCGGCGCTTTTCATCTGTCGTCGCATGCAGGGAAAGCGCCAACGTGATCTGAAGCTTTTCCTCCGCCAGCTCATACATTTTCGGCACAATTCCGCAGGTCGAAACCGTCACATTGCGCTGGCTGATATTTAAACCGTTTTCATCCGTCAGCATCCGCAAAAATACGAGCAGATTGTCGTAATTATCCAACGGTTCCCCGCTTCCCATCACGACGACATTACTTACCCTCTCCCCGGTCAGCTTCTGAATCCGGTAAATCTGATCCAGCATTTCCGCAGGCGTCAGTCCCCGTTCCAGACCGTCCAGCGTAGACGCGCAAAAGCGGCAGCCCATCCGGCAGCCAACCTGAGAGGAAATACAAACTGAATTGCCATGCTTATACTGCATCCACACACTCTCCACCAGATTTCCGTCCGGCAGCGCGAATAAAAATTTCTTTGTCCCGTCAATCGCAGAGGTCTGCTCACGCACTACCCTGAGGGTTGTCAACGGATATTCTTCCTTTAACCGGTTTCGAAACGCCGCCGAAAGATTCGTCATTTCGTCATAATCTCCCGCCAGCTTGACATGCATCCAGTCGTACAGCTGTTTTGCCCGAAACGGTTTTTCGGAAAGCTCTGTCATTTTTTCTTTCAGTAAATCAAGCGGCAGGGACTTTAAATCCCTGCTTTCTCTGTTTTCCATCATCTATTTCTTCCTTCTCAGTCTTGCCATAAAAAATCCGTCGGTGTCCCACTCGCCCAAAAACAGCTGCAAAAATCCTGCTTTTGTCTGTTGGCTGTGGAGACATTCCGGCAAAAATGGGTCGATGCTCTCTGCTTCAAACGGATACTTTTCGGTCACGTACCGCACCATCTCTTCGTTTTCTGACACATCCAGGGTACATGTCGAATACAGCAAAATACCGCCCGGCTTTACATACTGCCAGCATGCGTCCACGATCTTTTTCTGTAAAGTGACAAGTGCTGCCAGATCTTCTTTCGTTACCCGATAACGGATTTCTTTTTTTCTGCCGATTACGCCAAGCCCGGAGCACGGAACATCCAGAAGCACCACGTCCGCGCTTTCTTTATACTGCTCCATAAAAACTGACGCATCCCAGACATTGACCGAAACGTTACTGCACTTCATCCGGTCAGTATTTTCCAGAATCAGCGCAGCCTTTCTTTCGGAAACATCTCCGCAGATCACCTTCCCGCTTCCCGCCTTTCTTGCTGCAAGCGTTGTTTTTCCGCCCGGCGCGCTGCAAAGATCCATGACCGTCATTCCGCCTGAAATTCCTGCTGCCTCCACTGCGAGCATGCTGCTGACGTCCTGCGCATAAAACAGCCCTTCTGCAAAGCCCGGCAGATGACCGATGCCCTCACAGCCTTCCAGATTCCACGCATCTGCATACAACTGGTGCTTCTGCACCGTCACGCCTGCTACTTCGATCGCTGCGATTTCCTGTGCCTTTTCTTCTTCCGTCAGACGGCTGTCCAGACGGATCGTCAACGGACGCCCATTTTTCAGTCTCTCCAGCATAGGTTCCGTCTTTTCTTCTCCATACTGCGCTTCCCAGAGAGAAATCATCCACTCCGGCACGCTATAGCGCACCGAAAGTGCCTGCACAGGGTTCTTTTGAAGTTCCTGCCAAAACGCACTCTCCGGATTCAAAATTTCTTCTTTGTTCCGTGTAATTGTGCGCAGTACACCGTTTACAAAACCGGACAGCCGCTCAAAGCCCTTTTTCTTTGCCAGACGCACGGCTTCGTTGCATGCCGCAGAATCCGGCACGGTGTCCATATACAAAATTTGATAGACCGACAGGCGCAGCAGACTGCGGATCAGCGGTTTCATTTTGTTCGTCGGCGTTTTGGAATACGCGTTGATGACATAGTCCAGCGTCAGGAGACTTTCCAGCGTTCCTTCCGTCAGACGTTTTAAAAACGCTTTTTCCCGCGGATCTTCGTAGTCGTATTTATTTAAGGTATCCCGGATCAGGCTGCTGCCGAAGTTTTCGGTCTTTTCCATCTCCACAAACAGGAGCAGCGCTGTTTCTCTTGTATCCATTTTCTGTTCTCCATGCCCAGGGCGCAGTGCCCCGCTGTTTCAGGCAGCTGTTTCGCTTTTTCTTTTTCGTCTGCGCAGCGTCTCTTTTCCGGCATTTCGCACGTTTCAGGCTGCGCAGCGTCTCTTCTCCGGCGTTTCACACGTTTCAGGCTGCGTGGTCAGTCCCTGCGGTCGTCCCGCCTTGACAGCATCACCAGCCGCAGTAGGTTCAACAGCGCCGCCGCTGCTGCCGCAACATAGGTCATTGCAGCCGCCCGAAGCACTCTGCGGCTTCCGTCCGCTTCGTTTTCCGATAAAATTCCGTATTCTGTTAAAAATCCCATCGCCCTGTGACTTGCATCGAATTCAACCGGAAGCGTCACGATCTGGAACAGCACCGCTGCCAAAAAGACCCAGATACCAATCTGCATCAGCAGCTCGTTGGAGCCCAAGAACAGCCCCAGGACGAAAATCGGCAAACCGAATTTCGATCCGAAATTTGCAGCCGGAACGAGGGCCGAACGGAATTTTAACGGTGCATAGCCCCTGGCGTCCTGTACCGCGTGGCCGCACTCGTGCGCTGCAACTCCCACTGCTGCAACACTCGTCGCATTGTAGGTCGCATCTGACAGACGCAGTACCTTGGAGGACGGATCATAATGATCTGTTAAGTTGCCGCTGATATGCTCAATCCGCACATTCGTCAGACCGTTCCGGTATAAAATCCGCTCCGCAGCCTCTGCTCCGGTCATGCCGCAGCTGCTTCTGACGCGGCTGTAACGTTTAAACGTGCTGTTGACCTGGGCGCTCGCGATCATCGAAAGCACCGCGCCCAGAATTACAAGAAGATACGTCACATCATAGTAATAATATCCCATGTATGCCAAAACGCTCATCCAAGCACCTCTCCTTCCTCTACCTTACAGCCCAGCAAAAAGTCGTGCACCTTCATGCGCTTCTTGCCTTCCAGCTGGACTTCCTGCAGGCACAGCACTCCATCGCCGGTCTGAACAAAGATTTCATTCTTCGTCACCTTGGCAATACTGCCGGGCATAGAGTAAGCGGCAATGCCTTCTTCCTCCACAGGCTTTGCCTGCCAGATTTTCAGCATTTTCCCTTTACAGGAAGTGTATGCACCCGGCCAGGAATACAGTCCACGCACCTGTCTGTCAATGGAAATCGCGCTCTGGTTCCAGTCAATCTGTCCCATCGCCTTGGTCAGCAGCTTTGCGTAACAGCTTTTGGAATCATCCTGCTTTGTCGCAGTCAGCGTACCCGCTTCCAGCTTTTGAAGCGTTTTCACAATCAGCTCTGCGCCTACTTTGGACAGCTTTTCTTCCAGCGAAAGGTCGGTATCAGTGTCCTCAATTACAACTTCCGACTGTGTCAGGATATCACCGGTATCGATTCCTGCATCCATCTGCATGATCGTTACGCCGCTCTTTTTCTGTCCGTCCATAATTACACGATTGATCGGTGATGCCCCGCGATAGGCGGGAAGCAGAGAGGCATGAATGCACAGGCTTCCATAATGGGGCAGATCCAGGATCTCCTGTGATAAAATCTGTCCGAATGCTGCTACCACATAAACATCCGCTTCATACTGCCTGAGACGCTCGATTTCCTCTGCTCTCTTAATCTTAATCGGCTGCAGCACCGGAATATCATGCTGCAGCGCGCATTCCTTAACCGGGGACATCTGCAGTTTTCCACTGCGCCCCTTCGGCTTGTCCGGCTGTGTCACAACCGCCGTTACCGTATGTCCTGCCGCAAGCAGTGCTTCCAGCGGAGCGACTGCAAAATCCGGCGTTCCCATATATACTATCTTCATCTTGTCCTCCATTCTGCAGGCGCCTGGCACCGTGGAAATTACAATTCAAACCTGCTGATTGGCTTCTGCATTGCATTCCAGGCTGCGCTGTACTGCCCTTATTCTTCGTCGAGTACCTCTGTCCCGTCCATTTCTTCGTAATATTCTTCGGTATCCATCAGCTGTCCTTCTACCTTGGACACATACAGCTCACCGTCCAGATGATCTGTTTCATGGCAGATTGCACGCGCCAAAAGCTCGGTTGCTTCGATTTCATACGCTTCCATGTTTTCGTTAAACGCAATCGCCTTGACGTAATTGGGTCTTGTCACTGTGCCTGTCTTGCCGGGAACAGAAAGACAGCCCTCACCGCCGGTCTGCTCGCCGGATGTTTCGATAATTCTGGGATTGATCATGACAATCGGATCTTCTCCGGTCGTATCAATTACGACGATTCTCTTTAAAATGCCGACCTGGGGCGCTGCAAGTCCGACGCCGTTTGCCTCGTACATCGTATCAAACATGTCATCGATCAGCTCCTGAATGCGGGGCGTCATCTCCTTGACCTCTTTGCATTTTTTATTCAGGACGGGATCTCCGATCGTTCTGATATTGCGAATTGCCATTCTTTTGTTCCTCTCTTTCTGATGTTCTGTCTTACTCTCCGTTATCTGTTTGCTGTCCTTTCTTGCTTTGCAGGCAGCATCTGTCTCCTGAAGATTTTCTAGAAGCTGTGCACCGGATCGAAATCGAACTGACACAGCGCTTTCTGTCGCTGCGGCAGGCTGCGCATCTGCTCGATTCCGTCCTTTAATTCTACCAGCTTTTCGTAGTCATGGTTTTTTAAATAAATACCATAGCGGTAAACGTCGTTGATTTTGCCAATCAGTGCCGGTGCGGGACCGATCACAATCGTATCGGGCAGGGCAACGCCGGCGGCGTTGTGTGTCGCGGCGGGTGTTGGTATTTGCACAGTGCCTGACATTTGCTGTGTAAACTGCCGCGACTGCGTTACCTGTCGCGACTGAGTTACCTGTCGTACGTAGCTCGCTGCCTCCTGTGCATCTGCAAGCGCCTCTTCCTGCTTTTTGGAATAAAACTGCACCGCAAGGATGTGAGACGCAGGCGGATAGGAAAGCAGCTGCCGATACGTCAGCTCTTCTTTATAAAATCCCTCATAATCCTGCCGTGCAGCATACTGAATGCTATAATGATCCGGCTGGTAAGTCTGGATCACAACCTCACCTGGACGGCTTCCGCGTCCGGCACGCCCCGCCGCCTGCGTCAGCAGCTGAAACGTCCGTTCTCCGGCACGGTAGTCGCTCATGGACAGCGACAGATCCGCCGCCAGCACGCCGACCAGCGTCACCGCCGGGAAATCATGCCCTTTGACGATCATCTGCGTACCGACCAGGATATCCGCATCCCCTCTGGCAAACGCCGCCAGAATCTTTTCATAGCTTTCCCGTGTGCGGGTCGTATCCGCGTCCATACGCAGCACTCGTGCCTGCGGAAACATTTTATGAAGCTGTTCTTCCATCGCTTCCGTTCCCGCCCGAAAGCCCAGTATATATTTCGAACCACAGGACGGACAGAGCTTCACGGCAGGCTGCTCATACCCGCAATAATGGCAGACCAGCCTTCCGCCCCTGTGCTCCGAAAGGGAAACGTCGCAGTGCGGACATTTGCATACATAGCCGCAGGCACGGCACGAGACAAATCCTGCATAGCCGCGCCGGTTCAAAAACAGCATCGACTGCTCTTTCCGCGCCAGACGATCCCTTAATTTTTCCTGCAGGCTCACCGAAAAAATCGACCGGTTGCCATTTCGTAGCTCTTCGCGAAGGTCTGCGATTTCCACTCTGGGAAGGCTTCCACCGGTCAGCCGCTTCGTCAGTTTATAAAAATGATAGTCCCCCCTCTGAGCACGGCTGTAAGCTTCCAGCGAAGGCGTTGCGGAACCCAGCACCAGCGTTGCATCGGAAAGCTCAGCGAGCTTCTGAGCCGTCTCCCGCGCATGATATTTCGGGCTCGTTTCACTTTTATAGCTCAGCTCATGTTCCTCGTCCATCAGGATCATCCCGAGGTTTGGAAACGGCACAAACAGCGCCGACCTTGGACCGATGATAACATCCAGCTCCCCTCGCTCTGCCCGCCTGCACTGATCCTGTTTTTCCCCGGCGCTGAGCGTCGAGTTCATCACGGAAACCCGGTCGCCGAAGCGTGCCGTAAACCGCTGCACCGTCTGATAGGTCAGCGCGATTTCCGGGATCAGCACGATGGACTGTCGTCCTCTTTTTATCATGCCCTCAATGAGTGCCAGATAAACCTCTGTTTTTCCGCTGCCCGTAATACCGTGGATCAGGCTCGGCCTGCGGTCATTTTGGTCAAAAGCGTTTAAAATTCCATTTACCGCCCCTTGCTGTTCCTCCGAAAGCGTCTTTTTTTCCGTTTCTTCGCCCATTCTCCGGATCGGGTTACGGTACGTTACAGAAGCATGTACCTTTAACACGCCGTCGGATTCCAGCTTGCTGATTACAGACGACGGAACTTTTAACCTTTTGGTCGCTGCCTCCCACGAAATCGTCCGGTTCGTCATAAGCTCCTGTAACAGTCGGAGCCTCGCTGTCTGATGCTTTCTTTCCATCTGCGCAGCCAGCTCCTGCGTTTGTGCATCCTGTAACAGCAGTTCAATGCTTTTTCGCTCTTTTTCCCCGACGGTCGCCCTCGCAGGCAAAACGGTTTTCAGAGCCTGTATCATCGTAGAACCGTACTGCTGCTTCATCCATGCCGCCAGCACGATCAGACGCTGTGATGGTTCCTTTGTTCCCGGAAGCACAGAATCGATCTCTTTCATCCGTTCCCGCGGGAACTCCGAATGATCCGTCACCTCGATCACATAGCCGGTGCGCAGCACATTTCCTGCGCCAAACGGGATTTTTACCCGCACGCCGGGTGTCACGCTGTCTGCCAGGCGCTCCGGAATCCGGTAGCCGAAGGGCCGATCCACTTTTTCATGGGAGATATCCACGATCACCTTCGCAAATTCTTTTTTCAAAAAGAAATTCCTCTTTCTTTTAAGATATCCGCAATCAAATCTCTTTCATCCATCGGATATTTCACACCCTTAATTTCCTGATAATCCTCGTGTCCCTTACCGGCGAGCACAATGATGTCGCCGGGCTGTCCGTGGTCGATCGCATAGGCAATGGCTTCTTTGCGGTCCGGGATGGAAATATAGACGCCATCTGTCTTTTTCATGCCTGTAATAATGTCTTCGATAATCGCCTCCGGTTCTTCAAAACGCGGGTTGTCGGACGTGATGATCGTAAAGTCCGCAAGATTTCCGGACACCTCGCCCATCTCAAACCGGCGCTCCCGGGAACGATTGCCCCCACAGCCAAACACGCAGACCAGCCTTCCGTGCTCATACTCCTTTAACGTCGTCAGCAGGCTCTTCAATGCCATCGCATTGTGGGCATAATCGATCATCAGGGTAAATTCATTCGAAACCTTGACCATTTCGATACGTCCCTTAACCTTTGCTGCCAGAAGTGCCTTACAGATATCTGCCTCCGACACCTTAAAATGTCTGCAGATCGCAATCGCAGTCAGCGCGTTGTATACCGAAAATCTTCCCGGCATCGCGATTTCCGCATGGAAATTCATCAATCCGGTCACATCAAAGGCGATACCGAGATGTCCCTGTCTGTTTGTAAACTGCAGGTTCTGTGCGCGCAGGTCGGCTTTTTTAGACATGCCGTAGGTTTCCAGACTGCAGGTATGCTCCTTTGTAATAAGCTGCCAGTGCACATCGTCACAGTTTGCAATCCCGATGCGGCACTGTTGAAACAGCAGACTCTTACAATGCGCATATTCTTCAAAGCTCCCATGCTCGTTCGGTCCGATATGATCCGGCTCCAGATTTGTAAAAATACCGAAATCGAATACAAAGCCCTGGGTCCGGTGGAGCATCAGTGCCTGAGAGGAAACCTCCATTACAACGGTATCACAGCCAGACTCCACCATTTTGGCAAAATATTCCTGCAAAAGATAGGATTCCGGCGTCGTATTGACCGCGTGAATATGCGTGTCTCCGATGATTATTTCAATGGTTCCGACCAGTCCTACCTTCCGTCCCGCATTTTCCAGGATGGATTTTACCAGATAAGTGGTCGTCGTCTTGCCCTTCGTTCCGGTGATGCCAATCGTCGTCAGTTTTTTTGCCGGATGGTCAAACCACGCCGCAGATACGAACGCGAGGGCATAGCGGGTATCCTCCACC
>ERZ773185.502-NODE-502-length-34775-cov-4.022408_pt1 | contig 34775 bp, 24 predicted proteins | sample MGYA00580531_ERZ773185 | MGnify/ENA primary metagenome ERZ773185 (study PRJEB29015, sample SAMEA2737799) | human gut metagenome | biome: human gut; feature: human-associated habitat; material: faeces | place: China | collected 2012 ...
GATTAATGGATGGAAACGGATGTTCTATCGGGACACACTTTTTGTCCTATAAGCCCTTACCGTATCTGCAGTTACTTAATCTTCGCCAGCACATCCTGAAACTTGGCGTAGTTGGCCTTGACGCCGTCATCCAGGTCGATCTTAATCATCTGGTCTGCCAAGTGGTGCAGTTTCTCCTCGTAGGCAATGGTCTCTTTGAGCTGGTCGTTGAGCTTTTTGATGCACTTATCCAAGCGCACGCGCTCGCCGCGCTCGGCACTGACAAGGGCATCGTTGGCATACCCGATCTGGGCACGGTAGCGCTCCTGCTGCTCATGCACATAGTCGGTGCGGATGCGAGCCAACAGGTCGGGCTGGTAGCGATGCATGTAAACAAGGCACTTGAAGCCGTTCTTCTTGCCGCTGTCGAACAGCCAGTAGATGGGGCGCTTCTTATAGGTCTGGCAGTGGTCCTTAAAGAAGTCCTTCAAAAAGTAGGTGCGAATCACCTCGCGCGAGGTGCCCTTGCCGCCGAGCGCCTCGGCAATAAAGGCCAGGTTCTGCTCGAGCGCTTCCTCGCCGTACGCGGTGCGCACAAAGTCGATAAAGTAACGCACGATGTCGTCGTCAAAGTACTCATCGTCGGTAATGGGCAGCACGTTGTCGCCATCGGGCATAAAGGTCACGTTCTCGGGATCGGGCATCTTGGCCAGATAGTCAGAGACCGTGGCACCCTGATCGGCCAGAACCAGACCGTCCACGTCCAGCGAATAGCGGCCGAACATGCAGCCCACGGCATAGCTCATGAGCGAGGTGATCTCGTCGCGCTTGGTGCGCACATACTTGTTGCCCTTATAGCTCTCGGGGATCTCGTCGGCGGTGTCGAAGATGCGTGCCACCGACACGTACTTATCCTCGACCTCGATGGGCACCTCGCCCTCCATGTTGTAGATCTTGGCAAAGATTCGGTTGAGCTCCTCTTCGTTAGCGCGAAGCTGCTCAAAGCGAGCATTGACCTCGGCCTTGCGAGCCTCGTATTTATCGGCCAAAAGCGTTGTCATTGTGCCGCCTTCCGTTTCCCATGGTCTTTCAATTAATCGGTCGCCGTGAAGGAATCAGGCTCGAAGCTCAGCCCCATGCACCGCGCGATGCCGGTGCATCTCTCGCTCGAAAGCAGCTGATTCGTCTTAGTTGCGCGATATGAAATCGCTCGCCTATCCAATGGAAGCTTGCAAATCGACTTCATGCCACACGTATTTGCCAAACACTCCCGATGCTGGACTAAACTCAAATGCGCATTCTCGAGATTCGCTCCCTTCCGAAATTACAAGGAGCAATCGAGAGCCCCCCAACAGATGGTGAGCGGCCCCACAGCGACAAATCGCATGGTAATCTTGCGAACCGACTGTCTTCTCGGTAATCAAAAATGAAAGCTTCGCTAAACCAGATTGATCAAAATAAGGGGTATTATGAGCGGGAACGTCGCACATGTGTGGCTCCCTACACTTTATTAAATCGAGCTGCAAAACCGCATCCGTAATCGCAAAGTCCTCTGACTTTTCCTGCTCAACGCACTTCAGCTCAATGCATATTTCTCTAGTCTCACCACGGAGAAAACGATCAACCGCCTGTGGGTCGTAATTTTGAGGTTCATAAATACAACAATCAGACATGGTTATTACCTTTCGAAACTACAGCGTCCTTGCGGAAGCAGCTTATCTTTGGATAATTTGATCTATTGCACTTCCGGCAATAATACTCACGGCATCGGCAGTCCACTTCAGTGCCGTAGGCGTCTCATTCATAGCCTTGTCATGCTGACCGCGGCCAATCAAAGCAAGGCCCTTTTTCGTTATTTGTAAGCCAACACCTTCTTGTGAAAACGCCAAATAATCGGCATCCTTCAACGACTGAATGCACCCAGCAACATCGACTGCCGGAATACCCCAAACAGAAACGTCGATTTCGGAAATACGCTCGTTTTCAAGCTCGATAATCTGCCACAGCAGCTCCCTAATGATGCATGCATCTATGGGACGCTTCGCATCACAGGGAATGATCCACCTGAATGGGAAAGAGGTTTCTTTTACCGCACCATAAATCAAATCAGCCCTACACCAGGCGGAAACATCTCGTTTATCTGCGTTCCACTTTTCAGCACACTCCGCTGTAGTTCGTTTCGTCTCTTCGACAAGTTTGTAGGATTTGGTCACAATGCTCACCTACAACAGCGGATGACGTTTGAAATCCCAAGAGGTTTCAAACGAGTCCCAGTCAATCTTCGAAATATCTGACGATTCGGCAACGATTCCACTCACCTTGCTCACCGATTTCGGGTCGCCTTCAACATAGGGGACCGAAGCTATATCAGACACCTGCATATTCATCGTTGGATTCTGCGCCGAAAGACACAGAGCAGAAAGAGAGCTGTTCAACAGGCCCAATATATAATTGAATTGTGGCTCCTTCGGAAAACAACAATGTGCCGCAATGTCATAAAAAGAATCTTCAGGAGCAGACCTGAAGCCAGGTCTTCCCGACGTCAGCATTGTGCATGTAATCTTAGGCTTTCGCAGCATTTCGAGCGGTAAAACGCGGGCATGGGGTTGCTCGAGGATGTAATTCGGATCATTGTTGTAGAAAAGCAAATACTCTAGATTGCCGTTCCATTTTCGATATTTACCTCCCTTAAGGTATTTAATCCACTTATGGTTCGAATCGTTTTGAGTCGGTGACCAATCTGTTTCCCACCACAAACGTAGAAACTTTTCGTTATTCGAAGTTTGCATCCCGACTTTAGGATGGGCCACCTCGTCAATAAATCGTCCGGAGGAATAAGCCTCCAATAGCCCATCCCCCAACCAGTAGGATATGGGGGTGCCGGGGATTTGTTTGAAGGTGTCCGCGTCGCGACGGTAGAACCAACCACAGACGGGGTTTTGGATTGCCTCCAGCGCCTTGGGAGCCTGAACCGCGGGGCCAGTAAAATCGGCAAGACGAACGTATCCGCCCTTATAGCCATCGATATGCGAATTGTGATAGGTAAATGTGCAGACAGGCACGGTTGCCCCTGCAAAGCCAGAATACTCGAGCTGAATGAGCGTAGTTAGGGTCTTGTCATCGATAAGCCTATTTCGAAGCTTCTCGTAGCTACCGATAAACATCCAAACAAACGGAGTCATCATTCCGATTTCGCCGTGCTCGCCGGCAAAGTCCATAATACGCACGATGAACGAAGAGAACAGGTCGCTCTTCACGTTGGGGTAGTTCTTCTTGACCCACTTGCTCATAAAGGGGTTAAAGCTGCTGCTGCCCATATACGGAGGATTCGCCACGACGCAGGTAAAACGACGGGACAGTTTCTCGCAGATGACGGCAGCGCTTTCGAGCTTAGTTTTGGTCGCAGAAGCAAAAAGATCGTCGGAACAGCTCGCGGCGGCGGCCTTAAGCTCGTCAATCTCGTCCTCTGAAGGATTAAGAAGCGAGCCGATCTCGCCCAAATGGCTCAGTTCCTCGGCGAGCTTCTTGTTACCCGGTAGCTCATCCTCCCCCAGCGGAATGCTCGTGAGCACGGTAACATCGGCGCGAACGCCACGTCTAAAGAAGCGACGGTCGTGCTCGCGAGCACACATGGCAAGCGCCAGCTCGGCAATCTGAGCCGCACGGGGATCGATCTCCATGCCAGCGAGGTTTTTGGTCAGGATGAGCTCCGGGATCTCGCGCTCGCGGTAGCCGCGCTCCTCGTACATGGCAAAGAGCAGCTCAAACGCATAAACCAGGATATGGCCCGAGCCGCACGCTGGGTCGCAGAGCGAAATCTCCTCGGGACTCGAGATGCGGATGAAGTCCTCGTGCTCAGCATCGGGCTCGATGTAATATTTCATGTGCTCGCGTAGCGAACTCCCCGGGTTGTTGAGCATCCACAGACGGCCGAGCGAGTTCTCGACCATATAGCGCACGATCCACTCGGGGGTGAAGAGCTGCGTGGCGGGCGCGATGTCCTCCGCCGCTGCCTTGCGCTTGGACTTGAAGAACTCGTCTTTAACGTCAGCGTTGTAGTACTGATACATCCAACCCAGAACGGTCACGCCCTCGCGCCAGTCCTCGTCAGCGAGGACGGCGTTGAGCTTGCCCACCACGCCATCGGACATCATGAGGCCCTGGGGCAGCAGCAGTTCCATGGCTCCGCCCACGCGTTCAAAGACGCCCGGCAGGCAATCGGCAAGCTCCTCGCACTGAGCCACAAACAGGTAACGCCACAGCGGTTCATCCAAGCCCGCCATCTTAAGTTCGGCTATGCGATCGACATCGGCCGCCGCAATCTCCACGTCCAGTGCGTTCTCCACGGCCTCGCTGCCATGGCTGCCGTCCGCACGACTCAGCATGCGCATACGGCTGGGAAGCCATCCGCATGCATCCATAAAGCGAATGGCTACGATGCGGTTGAACCAGGTGTAGGCCGCTCGGTCGCGCAGCGCCTCGTGACCCACCTCTGTCTGTATGCGCAGCAGCTCGTCACGCTGCTCAACCTCAGCAGGACTTAGGGGCAGGCCGTTGACGGTCTCGGACCCAGCGGGCACAGGTGCAGGTTCGGTGATGCCGTAGCGCACCATCTGCGCCTCCACGCCTTTGATGAGCTCCGTGCGGGCCCAGGTGCAGAAGCTCTTAAGAGCAGAATCGTTCATGGTTGATGAGCCTTCCTAAATGCCATAAGCAACCGGCGCACGCCTTGGCGCCGGTTGCTCCGCGGGTTAGTTGATACGGATCTCGTCGTTTGCAGCGAGTGCCTGCATAAGGCGAGAGCGCAGGTCGTCCACGTAGCGCTCCACGTCCTCTGCGGACAAGAGGCGACTCGGCTTGGCCAGATCGGCGCGGCGCACAGTCTTGATCTTGCGCTGGGGCTTGGGCGCGGGCACGGGAGCAGACGATGCGGCGCCCTTGTTGGAGACCTTCTTGACCACCTCGCCCGTACTCATGACCTCGGTGGTGCGGCGCTCGTTGTCCATACGCACGCGGGCCTCATCCACAGCGTCGTACATCTCGTTGGCCGCCGCACTGAGCCAGTCGCCCCAGTTAGTTGCAACAACGCTCAGTTCGTTGAGACTTTGAGCGCTGTGGGCACGGTTTTTGAACGACTCGTATTTGGTGCCGGCGTCTGCTATGGCATCCTTGGCCTGATTGACAAAGCCCTTTTGACTCTCGGCCTGCGCCCGCAGGTCTTGCAGATCGCTCTCGATGCGACACAAAAACACATTGCGGCGGATGCCCAACAGCTTTTTCATGTCATCCTCGACGGGATCCATAAGCGGCTGCAGGTCTTTAATACGGCCGTAGGGCTTGGGATCTTTGAGGATCTCACGAACCGTTGCCACGTTCTCCACCGCACCGGGAATGTCATCGGAGGCATACTCGATACCCTCGGTGCGGTTCAAGAAATCCCTGGCGTGGTCAAACGCTGTTCGTTGGTTGGACTCGAAGAACTCAACCACCTTGTCAAAGTCTTCCTTGGCATCGAGCAAACGCTCCTCATGCTTGGTGAACGTGGTCAAGAACGCCTCGGCCTCGTTCTGGTCCTTAAGGGCGTCGGCCACCTCCGAGCGCATCTTCTCGCACTCGTCCTCACCGGGATACGGGTAGGCCGGCTTGATGCCCGTGTAGTAGTCGCGTGCCATGGCGAGGCACGCCTCGCGCAAGCCCTCAAGGCGCTCTTTGAGCTCGGCCACGAGCTTATCCTCGTTGGAGGGCACGGTCTTGAGATCAAACAGGTCACACATGAGTTCGCCCGTGGCGCGTAGCAACCGGTCGCTCATGCGCATGCGCAAGCGCACCTGGGCCTTATCGGCATCCTTGCGCAGGAGCGCCACCATGCGGCTGTCGTTAGCTTGAACCGTCTGACCGCCAAACAGCACCTGCGCGCGCTGCTCCACCACAAGCTGCGCCACCACATTTGCGATGTCAACCTCGCGCCAGCCATAGGGCTTTTGCTGGTACCTGCGCTGGATATCGCCCATAGCGGTATCCAGGTGGCGCTGGTGCTGAACTTTGAGGTAGTCCTCGACCTCCTTGAGCGCACGCGTGTTACCAGCGTCCATGCCAGCGAGCCCCGCTTGAACGTTGCCCGCCAGAGTGGAGCGGATATCGGAATCGCTCATGACCGGCGAGCCGATATAGTCGGCCTTTTCAAAGACCACATCGCACAGCTGCGCCAGCACCTGCTCAAAGACCTGGGCAGGTTTGGCCGCGCGGACCTCAATCATGCGCCCGTCGACGGCGCATCGCGCATGGAGCACGGCCTCGCTCAAAAGGGCATCGGCCTCTTTCTCGTTATAGGCCGCCTCGCGCATCTTGGACTCGACGATCTGGCGCGTACTTGGCTGAAGCTCCTGGAGATTTCGCGTCTTGGCGTACTTGCGGATCTTGGCGGCGTTGACGAGCGTCTCCCAATAATCCGCCTCGTCGCTCAAGACCACGATGGCTTTGCCCGAAGAAGCCAAGGCCAGCTCGGTATCGTCCGCACGGCCCAGGTCGCTCGCCATAGTCGCCACGTAAAGCTCCATGCCGCCCATGCTGGTACCGTGGATTGAGCCGTCCACATAGCGGTCAAACGGAAAGTCGTTGGCCCCGCGGTTGAGTTTGCGCGCGGTATAGATGCTGTCGAACAGACGCTTTTTGATAGACTCGATCACCTGCGCGTTATCGATCGGGGTGTGTGCGATCTCCTGCGCTATCTCCTGCTCCTCGTCGGTGAGGAAGCTATAGGTATCGCCCTGGCGCGCCACGTAGTTCTCGCGCTCCAGACGGGCAAGGGACTCCTTGACGCGGTCCTTGAGGGCGCGCTTGTCCACGTCGAGGCCGTCTATCATGAAGATGGAGATGTTCTCGACCGTGGCCTTGACGTAGCCGATGTAACGAATCAGGTACAGGAGCTTGAGCACCTGAACGTCGTAGGGTTCAAGGCCCTTTGCGTCCTCGGCCGCGCGGACCGCGCGATCGACCACCTGGATGATGCCGTGCTCAAGGTCTTTGGAGATAGTGTTGAAGAAGCGCCAGAACGGCACGAGTGCACCGGTCTGGTCATGCTGGATGGCCTGAGCGCTCTCCTGGAACGCGCTCAGCATGGAGCGCTCGCCTGTGGACATGTGTTTAGCCTTGACACCGTGTTTGCGCACCTCGGTCATCACGTCGGGCAGGAGCTTAAACTGATAGCCCACAAACGGGTAGCTGGCCACAAAATCCTTGGAGTTGGCGTAGCCGGCAAGGTCGGAGCGAGAGCCACCCTCAAAGGTAAAGTTGTTTTTGAGCACGGCGGTGTCTTGCTCGTAGACCCGTGCAAGCATATCGGCCGCCGGCGCGGTCTTCTCGAGCACACGGCGCTGGATGACCTCGTCCACGCTGGAGCTGGAGAGCGAAAGGCGGGTATTGAAACGGCCCTGGATCTTTGAAAAGTCGTTGCCCACGGGCAGGCTCAGGTTGTCGATGGCCTCCTGGCTCGTAACCATCACCCACACGCGGCCACCGCAGGCGGCACCCAGCTCCTCGACGATGGTCTGAAGGCTCAGCATAAGGCTTGGGTCCTGGTCGTTTGTAATAAACTGACCCACCTCGTCGACCATAAAGAGCAAACGGAAGTTGCCACCGTGGGCCGCTGCCTGAGCGTCCACGTAATCCTTGACCTTTTTGGCAAAGACATCGGGGGCCAAAACCTCGTCCTCAGAACCCTCGAGCCAGTTCCATGCGGCCTTTTCGCTCATGCCGAGCACGCTCTGCAGCACCTCGACGACGTCGTCCTCAAAGTAGCTGTAGGTGTCGCGGGCCTGGAGCCAGGACTCGCCGTTGACGCGCTCAAAGGCCTCGCGGAACTCCTGGGTCTTGCCCAGGGAATCGATGTAGTCCTCGAGCTTTGCAAGCTTGAGGTCCTCGCCGTAGAAGCCGCGCGCCTCGTAGAACATGCGCTCAAAGCCGCGAAGCAGCGCCGTGGGAGCCGTATCGCCCTGCTTCCACTGGCCCGCCTTGCTATCGATGTTAAAGAGGATGGCCTGCGTGGGCACCGAGCAGGCGCGCTCCATGGCAGCCGCGACCATGGGGTCGACGATCTTGCCGTCAAAGTAGCGGATGGCGCTCTTGCCGCCGATCTGGCGATTCTCGAGCAGGTAGCTCAGCATCTTGAGGAAGTGCGATTTACCGGAACCGAAGAAACCACTGATCCACACGCCGATCTTGTCGGTGCGCGCATCGATGGCATCGCCGTAGGCCTTGAAGAACGTGGCAAAGTGCCTCTGCAACTCGCGCGTCACCACGTACTCGTCAAGCTCCTGGCGGATGGACCCATCTTTTGAATCCTGGACCTTGACCACGCCGTTGATGGAGCGGTTGATGTCTTTTGCAAAGAGGTCGCGAATGATCGTGTTGTCCATGGGTGCTCCTTTGGGTTTGGGAACGTTATGGCAATGGGTTGTTACCGGCGGCAGGGACTTGCCTGCGGGGAGCCGTGCTTACGAGATATCGATGGCGCGGTAGTAGTTATCGGCCGGCAGACGGTTAAAGAGCTGGAAAGAAGAGCCGTTGAAACTGCCCGGATAGGCGGCGACCACAGGCACCTCATCAAAATCCGCAAGCATGCAATGGAGAAGCGTGTGCATGCGAAAGAATGGGAAGACCTCGCCCGCGCCGGTGAGGAGAACGACGTCTCCAGGCGCGTGCGGCTCGGTCTGCTCAAGGATGTACGCGGCGACTTTCTCGGGCGAGGCGAACTTGGCCACGTCCTCGAGCACGCGCTGGGTACCGCGGCGCTCCTCTTGGCGTGGGATGGCCTTAAGGACACGGCGTTTTTCGAGAATTGCCAGCACGGCGTCGTAGAGGTTCACGACCTTGAGCGTGCACGGAAGCTTGTCGGCCTCGGCATCGCGTGAAAGGGCGTCAAATAATGCACGCGCTTCAAACTCCAGCGCGGGGTCATAGCAAAAGGTGTGGAAGCCAATCTCATTGCCTATGCCCTTGTTGGCCAAAAAGTCCTCGCTGCATAGGCACTCGCGCAGAAGCTGAGCGCGTCGCTCAAATTCCTGACGGGCGTGCTCGGAGCGGACATGCGCCGCCACGACGCTCTTACGGGAATGGATGCCGATATTGGTGGTGAGATCGGTCGCCGGGGTGATAGCAGGTTCGGCGGCGTTGTTGACGGGAGCCACGCTACATCACCACCCTGCCGGTAAGGGCCGCGATAAGCGACTGCTCGCCCAGCAGAACCAAGGCTCGCTCGACATCGGAATCGAGGAAGAGTGGTGACAGGCGCTCGGACTCCGGGCCCTGGCCCTCGCCGATAAGGCCGGCATGGCGGAGCGTCTGGCGGAGCGAGCCCTTAATGCGCTTGACCGTGGCCTCAGTCCAGCGGGCCGCGTCCGGATACTCCGTGGTAAAGCGTGTCATAAAGGCGTTGAGGTCAACCGCCGTAAAGGCATAATCGAAGTTTTGTAGGCGCTCCCCTACCTCGACGAGCACGAGCTCGCGCACGATATCGTAGCGGCAGATCATGCTGTAGAAGATGGCCTGATCCGCCTGCGTGGGGGTGCCGGATGCTATGAGGCCGGTTAGGGATAACGCAGCCTCGACGGCGGTATTGGGGTCGATGCCGCGCGCGACGCATGCGGCGTCCGTGGGCACCATGGCGTCGAGGCGGCGAAGGCACACGGTTGCGCGGTTGGCGACCATGCGCTCCGTGGGATATTGAAAGAGGTTCTCGCTCTTTACGCGTACAATGACTTGCTCGTCACTTGCGCCCTGCATACGCAGGGCAGCGACGATGCGCATCTCATGCGGGAGGAATTGCTCGCGGGTGAGCACCCCCCCCCCGAACGCTTTTTGTGGTTACATCCACAGTACACGCTCCAAGGGTGTCAAAGGCTGTCACAAGTGCGCCGCAACCCGGCAGGCAGGCGCGGCGCACATGACAATAATCATACCTGTTGGTAAAAAAGTTACCACGCCCAGAGTGTCAAATGTTGAGCAACAAAATTAAATCCGGTTAATGGTCATTTTCGCAGCTCAGAAGCTTTGACGAGGTCGCCCCAAATCACACTTGCCAGACAACCGCGCTTACGAATGCAGGCACGCACACGTCCAACGCCATCCTCCGCTATATTCAACATAGAGTTATATATATGCTTCTATGTATGGAGTTTCGCATGCCTGTCGTAAAGCCTATTTCTGATCAGACGCGCGCACTAACCACCATTCAGGAACACGAAGATCACATTCAACGTGCCATCACGCGTGGCTACGACGACCTCGCTAACGGCCGCATTCGATCCTGGAAACAAGCAAAGGCCGAGGCGGATCGGATACGAGCTTCCAGATAAACCCTCCCCCATGTAACCATCCTGTAAATCATAGCGGCGCAGTCGGGTTTTGCTGTGATGCGGTCGCGCCTGGCGCTCCACTGTGCTAAAGTATCCCGAACGTTCAAACGACTACGAGGGGGAACTAGAAGATGGCACGTGTGCACAACTTCTCAGCTGGCCCGGCCGCGCTGCCTACAAGCGTGCTCGCCGAGATCGCCGACGAGATGATGGACTACCGCGATTGCGGCATGTCCGTGCTCGAGATGAGCCATCGATCTAGCATGTACCAGCAGATCATCGACGACGCCGAGGCAACCCTGCGCCGCCTGCTGAGCATCCCCGACAACTACCGTGTCCTGTTTTTGCAGGGCGGCGCCACGCTGCAGTTTGCGGGCATCCCCATGAACCTCATGCGCCGCGGCCGCGCCGGCTACGTCGTGACCGGCAACTTTGCTAACAAGGCGTACAAGGAGACCGCCAAGTACGGCGAGGCCGTGCTGCTCGCGAGCTCCGAGGACACCAATTTCGACCGCATTCCCACCATGGCCGACGTCAACGCGCGCATTGCCGCCGAGGCCGCGGGCGACGGGCTCGACTACGTCTACATCTGCCAGAACAACACCATCTTTGGCACCATGTTCCACGAGCTGCCCAACTGCGGTGATGTGCCGCTGGTCGCCGATGTCTCGAGCTGCTTTTTGTCGCAGCCGCTCGACATTGAGCGCTACGGACTCATTTACGCCGGCGCGCAGAAAAACGCCGGCGCCGCGGGCGTCACCGTGGTTATCGTGCGCGATGACCTAATCGCCAACGGCCCGGCCTTTGCACAAACGCCGCAGTACATGGACCTTAAGACCCAGGCCGCCAAGGGCTCCATGCTCAACACGCCCAACACCTTTGGCATCTACGTGTGCGGCAAGGTGTTCCGTTGGGTCGAGGAGACCGGCGGACTTGCCGCCATGGCCGAGCGCAACTGGGCCAAGGCCAACCTGCTCTACGACCTGCTCGAGCACAGCGTGCTGTTCCATGGCACCACACAGGCCGACAGCCGTTCCATCGCCAACGTCACCTTCCGCACCGGCGACGCCGAGCTCGACGCGGCCTTTGTCGCAGGCGCGGCCGAGCACCAGATTCAAAACGTCAAGGGCCATCGCCTGGTGGGCGGAATGCGCGCCAGCGTCTACAACGCCGTAACCATGGAAGACGTGCAGGCACTGGCCTCATACATGAAGGACTTCGAAGCGCAGCATGGTTTGAGCCCGCGATCTAACTAGCCCGCAACGAGCGGGCCGACCAGCCACTTTAAACCACTTGTTTTAAACAAACCTGCTAAGGAGTTTTCCATGCGCAAGATTAAGACCATCGACGACATTACCAAGGACGGCAAAGTCGAGTTTGGCGAGGGCTACGAGTTTGTAAGCACCGCCGAGGAGGCCGACGCCATCCTGATGCGCTCGACCGACCTGCACGGCTACGAGCTGCCCGAGGGCATCCGCGCCATCGCCCGCTGCGGCGCCGGCGTCAACAACATCCCCGTCGAGGAGTACGCCAAGAAGGGCGTCGTCGTCTTTAACTCCCCCGGCGCCAACAGCAACGCCGTCAAGGAGCTCGTCCTGGGCATGCTGGTGCTTTCGAGCCGCGGCGTGGTGCAATCGATGAACTGGGTGCGTGACAACGCCGACGATCCCGAGATTCAGGTCGATGCCGAAAAGGCCAAGAAGGCCTTTGTGGGCCGCGAGCTCAAGGGCAAGCGCATCGGCGTCATCGGCCTGGGCAACGTGGGTTCAAAGGTCGCCAACGCCTGCGTCGACCTGGGCATGGACGTTTACGGCTACGACCCGTTCATTTCCGTTGAGCACGCGTGGGTGCTGAGCCGCGAGGTGCAGCGCGTGGGCACGCTCGAGGACCTGTGCCGCGGCTGCGACTACCTCACCGTGCACGTGCCCAGCAAGGCCGACACCATCGGCATGATCAGCACCGAGCAGATTAACCTGCTGGCACCCGACGCCGTGCTCATCAACTACGCACGCGAAACCATCATTGACGAGGACGCCGTCGACGCTGCCCTGCGCGAGGGCAAGCTGAGCTGGTTTAGCTGCGACTTTGCCACGCCCAAGACCGTCAAGATGCCCAACACGTTTATCACCACGCACTCGGGCGCCGGCACCGGTGAGGCCGAGGCCAACTGCGCCGATATGGCCATCAGCGAGCTCAAGGATTACCTGGAAAACGGCAACATCGCGCACAGCGTCAACTACCCCGCCTGCAGCATGGGCAAGGCGCGCGCCGCGAGCCGCATCGCCTGCCTGCACGCCAACGTCCCCAACATGATCGGCCAGATCACGGCCATTCTCGCCAAGGACAACGCCAACGTGCAGCGTATGACCAACGAATCCGCCGGCGAGAACGCCTACACCATGTTCGACACCGACGAGCACCTGGACAGCAGCACCATCGAGGCGCTCAAGCAGATTCCCTCGATGTATCGCGTGCGCGTGATCAAATAGCGCCGGCGCTAAACCTGCCAGACAGGCCATGAAGCCCATTCGGCCCCCGTTTTCACGAAACGGGGGCCGATTTCGTTGCTCCGGCTAGTTTTGAAAATGCTACCCAGAACAAGTTTTTTCGGATAATCGACAGTTCTGCCCAAATCACCGAGCGCACCTGCTTTGATAAACAGCTTTATCAGGGACTTTAGTAGGTAAAAATCAATCTCTATATGTCAAATTAAAGTTGACTGTCGATTTTCCGAAACAACTTGTGTCGAGTATCATTTTTAAAGCCCTTCCAAGGCGAAACTGAAGCCTTTTTCGCGCCCAAAACTATAGCTCGTGCGACCGTTTTCCACCTGCACGACTACATTCCCGCCCAATCGATAAAAATCTCCTCACGAAGCCGCCGTTCGAGCTCCTGCTGCCGTGGCGTCTTGTCTTTCAGCGGCACATCGAGATAGGACATGATGAGTTCCACCACTACGCGGAAGGCACCGGGGTCGGCCAGCTGACCATAGGTCATCAGAACGACGGGATATCCCATCGTCTGCAGGGCCGTCGTTCGATCGGAGTCCGATATCTTGGATTCTATGGATCCGTGAATGGCTTTACCTTGACATTCAACCAAGCACTCTCGGCTGCCGTCCTTATTTGCCAGCAGGATATCGGCATAGCGCCTATCAAGCCCCGAAATCAGGCGGGCACTGCGCGTCAAACGAATCTCGACGTTATTGGTAAGGCTCAGCCCTTCGCCGCCGCGCAACCTCGTAAGGCCAAACAGCATTGAAGCCTGGACCTCGAGCGGCGATGCCGCCACCCCCGTAACGCATTTCGCGGCGCGCGTGAACGATTTAGCACCGCGGAGCCCCGGGATCTTATCGACGTACTCGGTAAGTTCAGAGAGCTCAATCAAGGGAGGTCGTTTCCACAAGTCTGTTGGATTCCCCGAGACATCCTTTACGTTTTCCCAGCCCAACCGTGCGTCACCCCACCGGCTCCCATATGCCTGCTCAAGCGCCAACTTTACCTGAGACGCAATCTTACACACGGCAAAGGTGCCGCACATCTCATACATGCACATGATTAGACGCTCGTTAGAGACCGAGGAAGACAGGGTCAACAGGGTAAAGAGCGGGGACGCGACATCAAGGCCAAACTCCGTCTGCCGCATGGAATCAAACGGCCTCTCCCCGTTCCAAACATGCCTGACAATGCGATCACCCTTACGTCCGCAGCTGCCCTGCGCCAAAACGTGTAACGGGGTGCCAAGGAAATGCGTGACGAGCGGATGCTCACAAAGGCGCTCCCTGCGCGGATCGTCCGCAGAATCGGGCAGGTCCGGCATTATCACCAAGACCTGTGGGGGTATCCGGTGATACCGAAAGGCAGATATGTCGCACAGCATGTCGTCCATAAAGGATACGTACCCACCGCGCCGTTTGTGAACCCACTCGGACGGCAAACGCGATGGCTTAGCCTGCGAACGGTAAATGCTGCTGCGCGCGCGTCGCAAATCCCTTAGGAGGCTTACAATCGGTTTGGAAAGCAGACTGATTGTGAGGTTTCATATGGTTGATGAGGACTTTGCCTGGCGGCTTACGCAAGGACTCGTGCGGATCGACAGTTCCGACCCAGGTGCGCATGAGGGCGAGATTGAACGCTATATCAAAGCGTTGGTTGAGGAACGGTTGGCGCAGCTGAGCCATCCGGTACTCGATGCCGTGCAGATTGCAGAGCACGAAGTACTCCCCGGGCGCCGCAACCTTATGGTCACCGTGCCGGGCCAAAGCGACGAGCCGCGACTCGTCTATATCTGCCACATGGATACCGTCACCCTGGGAGATGGCTGGGACGCGGACACGCCGCCGCTCGGGGCGACCGCGCGGGACGATAAGCTCTATGGCCGCGGCGCCTGCGACATGAAGGGCGGCCTGGCTTGCGCCATTGCCGCGCTGGTCCATACGCTCGAGCGCATGGCGGGGGATGGCTCGCTGCCCCGCCGCGGCTTTTCGCTCATCTGCTCGGTCGATGAAGAGGACTTTATGCGAGGCTCCGAGGCGGCCATCAATGCCGGCTGGGTCGGTTCGCGCGAATGGGTGCTGGATACCGAGCCCACCGACGGGCAGATTCAGGTGGCGCACAAGGGGCGCACGTGGTTCGAAATTGAAATGGCCGGTGTCACGGCGCATGCGAGTCAGCCTTGGAAGGGCGCAGACGCCGTCGCCGCTATGGCCGAGGTCGTGTGTTCGCTTCGTCGCGCGTTTGCGGCGTTGCCGCTGCATGAGGAGCTGGGAGCTTCGACCATCACGTTTGGACAAATCGAGGGCGGTTATCGACCCTACGTCGTGCCCGACCGCGCCAAAGTCTGGGTCGACATGCGCCTGACCCCGCCGACCGATACGGCCGCCGCAATCAATATGGTCGAGCAGGCCATTGTCGCTGCCGAGGCCGCGGTTCCCGGCTGCCATGGCAGCTACGTCGTGACGGGCGACCGCCCCGCCATCGAGCGCGACCCGAACTCTCCTCTTCTAGCAGCGCTCAAGCGTGCCGCCGATGACGTGACGGACGCGGACACGACCGTCGGCTTCTTTACCGGCTACACCGACACCGCCGTCATTGCCGGCAAGACAGGCAACCGCAATTGCATGAGCTACGGTCCCGGGTCGCTCGCGCTCGCGCACAAGCCTAACGAATATGTGCCCCATGCCGATATCGTTCGTTGTCAGCAGGTGCTAATCGCGCTCGCCGATAACGTGCTCTGGGACGCGAGCGGCCAAGTTGGGGCATAATAAGCCGCGAACAAACCGACTCGTGCGTTAGGACCGCCCATGAAAGCACTTCCGTTTCCCTGCATCCGCCCAGCTCAGGACCGCGTGCTCGAGGCGCTGCCTGCAATAGGCAGCATCCTGAGCGGCAACGATGCTCTGCGCGGATCCATTGCCGATGGCCTGATGCTCAAGGACCCGGGTGCGGCGTATTACGTGTACGAATGCTCGGGCGAGCCGGGACGTGTGACGGGTGTCGTGGCGATCTGCCCGACGAGTGTGCTTGCGGGCGCCAAGGGCGATGCCAGCGCCGACGTGGCCGCCGCCGCGCGCGCGATCGCCGAACTCAAGGTGCAGCCGCGCCCCGTATCGCTCGCCTACGAGGCCTCGCCCGTCATGGATATCATCCTGGGCGCCGCCAAAGAGGGCGCGTCGCTCTACGCCGTCACCGACCCCGCGGGCATTACGCACCGCACGTGGGAGGTCAAGCGCGAGGACGCCGTCGGGGCCATCCGCGCTATGCTCGACCAAGCACCGGAGCCGGCACTGGCCGACGACCCCACCTACGCCGCCGCTCTGACCGGGGCGTCGCAGCTGCTGGCCGATGAGGCCCGTGCCGCCGGAACGTACACCGGCAAGGAGCCGTTCAACTTTACCGTTGCCGTGCTCTTCCCCGCCGCGCAGGTCAGCGGCGCCGCGCCGCAGGTTCCGACGGGTCTGCTCACGCACCAGGTCGCGCGGTTCTAGCAAGACCAGACCGCCCAGCACAAAAATCGGCAGCTCAACAAACAGGGGGCGGAGATGCAGCAGGTACATGCATCTCCGCCCCTTTTGCGTCGAGAAGTTAGCCGGCGACCCGTGCCGCCGCGCTCGCGTTATCCGCGCTGCGGACCCGCAGTAGCCACGAGCAGTTCAAGCCCCAGCTCGCGCGCGTAGTCTTCCTGCGTAAAAATCTCAACCAGTTCAAACGTACCGGCTTCGTCGTCAAACACGAAATGCAGCACCGAACAGTTGCCCGGCACGCGATCGCGCTCGTCAGCCGCCGCACCCCTCACGTGGTCCAAAAACTCCTTGATAGCCGAGCCATGGCTTACCGCGAGCACGCACGTATGGTCCGGACGCTGCATAAGCTCGGTCAGCGTCGCCACCATGCGCTCGCGCACCTGCATCTGCCCCTCGCCGCCAAATTGACGATAGAAATCGCGCCACGGGCGCTCGGGCATCAGCATCACGCGCTCGGCCTCAAAGTCGCCAAAGAACCACTCACGCAGGCCGTCCAGGCGCTCGTACGCCAAGCCCGGCCACAAGTTGGCGATAGTCTGCTCGGTGCGATGAAGCGTGGAGGTGTAGGCATGATCGGGCTCAATGCCGCGCGCACGTAAAAACATGCCGGCGCGCGCCGCCTGGTCGCAACCCAACTGCGTAAGCGGCGAGTCACTCCAACCCTGAATGATGCGCTTAAGGTTGAATATTGTCTGCCCATGACGAACCAGATACAGGTCTTTATTCATAGGGGATCCTTTCGTTTGCTACCAACCCAAGAGCGAAAACGCCCCGTCGAAATAGCCAAAATGAAGCACGGCACAGTTGTCGGGCAGTTCTCCCCCGCCAGTCACGTACTCAAGAAACTCCTGGCAGGCTGAGCCGTGGGAGACAGCCAGCACGCAGTCGTGCCGGGGCCGGGCCATGATGCGGGACAGCGCCGCGACCATGCGCGACTGAAGCTGCACTTCCGACTCGCCGCCAAAGGCCACCGGATAATCGCCCCAGGGCTGCGGCGGCATCTCGCGATTTGATGTGCCCTCCAGCGAGCCAAAATGCCACTCACGCAAGTCATCGACCAGCTCAATGGAACGGCCCTCGCCAACGATAAGCTCGGTCGTATGCCGCGCCCGGCCCAACGGCGAGGAATACACATGATCAAAGGCCACGCCACGCGCCGCAAACGCCGTACGCGCCGTCAGCGCCTGCTCGCGCCCGCGCGCCGTAAGCGGCGAATCGTGCCAGCCCTGCAAAATGCTCTGCACATTGAGCTCAGTCTGCCCATGCCGCACCAAATACAGATCTGCCACACACCCTCCCCTCGTACCACCACAAAGGGGACAGGAGCCTTTGTGGTGATTTTGCCGCCGGATTGCACCGCAACGACGCACAACTACAGCAGCACGTCGGCAAGCGGACGCTTGGGTACGTGGTGCACCCGCGCCTCGTCGCGCCAATAATTGATGGAGCCGTCGGGGTTGGAATCGATCGCATCGATCACCTGTGTCTCGGTCGGAACGCCAAACGCCATGATCAGCTTGAGCTCATACTTGTCGTTATCGAGCCCCATGGCATCGATCGCGTGGGGCGTAAAGGCCTTGAACATGCAGGCTGCCACCTCGGGCGTGGCGCTGCGGGCGGCGAGCATCATCGTCTGCGCGGCAATACCCGTGTCGACCTCGGTAATGGGGGCGGCAGGCTTGCCCGGAACGGCGCGCTCGGCCAGAATCGCGATGTAGCCGGTCGGGCGCTCGCCCTCGGCAGGACCCGGCCAATCCTTAAGCGCGCCGGCCCATGCAAGCTCGTCAAATACACGCGCGCAGTCCTCTGCACCGCTTACCACATGAAAACGCAGACGCTGAGCATTGGCGCCGCAGGGAACCAGGTGCGCCAGTTCCGCCAGCTCGAGCAAAAACTCGCGCGGCACGCGCATGGACTCGTCAAAGCGACGGCACGTACGGGCGCGGCGAACCAACGCATCGAACGCGTCCAAGCCGAGCTTTTCGCAACCCTGCTTTGCCATCGACTCGGCGCTTACCGGCGCCGCGGGAACTGCTTCGTTCATAGGAACCCCCAATACAAGCCAATTGTCCTTAGGAAAATCTAACCTAAAACGTAGGCAATAACGAACAGGGCTGCAATGTTCTACACCTGTTGAATAGAAAATCGCGACGTGGGGAACAACGGAAACAATTCGGGGCCTTTGGGTTACGTTTCGCCCTCCCCGACCCATACGCCAGCGCCTTTAGGCGATACTGGTTGTAACGATCAAGGCTTACGCCGCACGGAAAGGAGACATTATGGGCATCTTTAAGAACGATGACCAAAAATCGAGCCAGTTTGGATTTGACGAGAAAAGCATGGCGGGCAAAGCCGTCAAGGCCGTACGCTGGATCTACGCCATCACGGGCGTCTTAGCGCTCATTGCTGGTATCGCACTGCTTTTTGCACCCGCCAAGTCCCTTGTCTTTTTAACGACTGTCCTGGGTTTTTACTTTGTAATCACTGCTGCCATCAGGCTGTTCACTGCCATTTTTGAGCCGCTGCTGCCCACCGGCTGGCGCGTGACGAGCATCATCTCCAACCTACTCATTATCTTGGGCGGCGTCATAATCCTGCGCAACCAGGCCTTCTCGACCGCGACGCTCACCACGATGGTGGTTATCGTGGCCGGCTTTGGCTGGATTGTCGAAGGTGTCATGTCCATTCTGGAGTCCGAGCTTTCGTCCAACCGTGCCCTCGCCATCCTGAGCGGCGTGCTCTCCATCATCGCGGGCATGTTCGTGTTTATCTATCCGCTGTGGTCGGCCAAGATGCTCGTCATCTTTAGCGGCGCCGCGCTGCTGGTGTTTGGCGTAACGCTCATTGTCCGTGCTATTCAATTTGGCAAACTGGTGCACTAGATGCCACGAACGCTCTTTATTGATGCAGACGCCTGCCCGGTCACGCGCGAGTCGATTGACTGCGCGCGGCGGGCGGGCGTCGCCGTTGTTATCGCCGGCAACAGCACGCAAAACCTGGAACGGCACATTCGCCGCGACGACCCGCGCGATGCCGAGCACGCGCGACGCGGTTTTTGGGTCACGACGCTCGATGTGAGCGTGGGCGCCGACAGCGCCGACTTTGCCATTGTCGAACGCCTGCAGGCGGGCGACGTGGTCGTGACGCAGGACATTGGCTTGGCGAGCATGGTGCTCGGGCGCGATGCCGCCGCCATCGGTGTGCGCGGGCGCGTGTACGACAAGGCGACTATCGACATGCAGCTGTTTATTCGCCACGAGGAAAAGAAGGTGCGCCGCGCCGGCGGACGCACTCGCGGTCCGGCAGCCTTCACCAGCGAAGACCGCGCCCGCTTTAAACGCAACCTCACCGAGCTGCTGCACTAACCAAGGTAGATTTTTAGGACATGCCTAAAATCTACCTTTTTGTTTTGGCAGCGGGAAATGCCCTGGTCACAGGGGTAGATCGTAAGACGTGTCCCAATAATCTACTTAAAGGCCAACGGCAGAGAGGATGAGGCCCCAGCCAGCGCCGATGACGTACATCATGATCAGGAACACGGCATTTTCGCGGGCGCTGCGGTTGGTGCGGAACAGCACCAGATAACCCACGCCGGCGGAAATGAGCGTGCCGGCGAGCATCGGCGCCAGTTGCAACGCGCCTTCCAGATACAGCTGCGTAATGACCACGCTCGCCGAGCAGTTGGGGATCAGGCCGACAAGCGCCGAGCCCAGAACCGCAAGCGTCTCATTGCCGCGCAGGAAATGCTCGATTGCGGACTCGCCGAACGTCTCGAGCACGGCGACCAGAATCAACGTCACCAGAAAAATGAATACCGAGACCTGCACGGTGTGCGAGATCGCGCTGCGGATAATCGACACGACGGGCGCACCTTCGTGTGAGTGGGAGTGACCGTGGCCATCATGGTGTTCATGCTCGTCCGCGTGGCTGTGGTCGTGCCCGTGCTCGTCCTCATCCTCGTCACAACCGCAACGATCGCGTTCGCACAGCTCGTGGATGTGATCAGCACTTACGCCCGCCTCGGCCACTTCATCAATGATGTCGCCCCCGGTATGGTCGTCGTGCGCGCAGTTCACATGAGCCGGATTGGCAGCGGTCCCCAGCACGGTACGGCGAATCGCCGCATGCGCGCGGGCATTACGACGAAGGCCGCGGATAGCCGCATCCACGATAAAGCCCGTGACCAGCGCGATCAGCGCCTTCGAGGCGAGCAACATCGCCATGGTCTGCACGGGAACTTGCTCGGCGAGCAACAGCGGCAACATCTCGTCGGAGGTCGAAAGGAACACCGCAACCAGCGTGCCCAGCGTCACGACGCGACCGGCGTACAGCGTGGCCGCCATTGCCGAAAAGCCGCACTGCGGCACCATGCCCAGCAACGAGCCAACCACGGGACCCGCGGCGCCGGCGCGCTTGATGGCGCCGTTAACGCGGTCGCCCGCAACATGCTCGAGCGTCTCGAGCGCAAGATACGTCACCAACAAAAACGGCACCAGCGAGAGCGTGTCTTTGCCGGCATCGAGCAGAATATCTATCAGTAAATCCATGACGGATGGAACCTTTCGTGTCTTTCGGCAGCATTGTAAAAGTCCTAGCGGTCAACTAGGGTATTGTAGTTGTCCTAGGCGCGATGCCAATAGTTGCCCATGGTAAACTATCATCTCGCCACATCTTAATGACCCTGAGTCGCACGACGCGGCCCATCCAAGGAGCAGTTATATGAACGTTTCACAAGCACTCGAATACGAGCGCCAGCCGTTTATTCCCATGTTTATCTATGGCGATCACGGCGCCATGGAGTCCGAGCGCCAGAAGGGCGAGGAGGCCCTTAAGGTGCTCGAGACCGAGTATTTTACCGCCGAGGATGACCCCGGCTTCGACTTTGCCACCGTGCGCGACCTGGCCGACCGCAACCGCGACCTGTGCGACCAGATTGGCGAGGCGCGCCTGCGCAACGTGACGCCCGCGACGCTTTCGCGCGGTCTGTCCGACGCCGACACCTGCGCCGCCATCGGCAAGATGCAAAAGCGCACCGCCGCGTCCGTCATGCGCGAGATCCGCGGCGACCGCGACGCGCTCGGCGTCGCCTACGCGCGCAAGCCCATCCAAGGCACCGTGCTCGGTATCGATATCGAGACCACCGGCCGTGCACCCGAGCGCGGCTATATCATCAACGTTGGCTGGGAGATCATGGACCTCACCAGCGATGCCGTCCCGCACGACGCCGAGGCACACTACTGCGGCCTGCCCGACATCTACCGCGGCGAGGATGTGCCGCTATCGAACATCCATCACATTACCTGGGACGACATCGACGGCAAAAAGCCGTTCCGCGAGAACAAGGAACTGCAGAAGCAGCTGCTCAAGCTTATGAAGAAGTACCCGTACATGGCGCACAACGCTGCCTTTGAGGACAGCTGGTTCAAGATCCACCTGGACGGTTACGCCGAGGCACGCCGCGCGGGTAAGATTATCGTCATCGACTCGCGCCAGATCTGCCGCAGCCTGGACGCCGATGTGCGCTCGCTCCCCCGCGAGTCCGCGCCCGCCGCGCTCGAAAACTGGGCCCGCCGACGCGGCACCCTCGCTGCTGACGCCAACGAGCAGCATCTGGGTCTGGACGACACCGACCTCATGCTTCGCACCGTCCAAGCCGAGTTCAACCTCAAGAACCTGTTTGCCAAGTAGAAACGCCTGCGACAAACCCCGGCGTAGATCACGAGCGGCCTCGCAGCGGAAAACCCCGCAGCGGGGCCGCCCTACGTTCCACAGATAGATCTGCCATCACAAATTCTGAACCCTCATTTTGAACGATTTCGACCAATTCCCGACACGTAATTCGTTATCGGATGGTAATGCATCGATATCAAATGTGCAGCAATTGAGTATTTATATGCTATAGCTAAGCTGCGAAAACTTTTATTTAGGGCATACCAACTCATAATTGCGTCAAGCTTTTGGACAGCATTTGGTTAGACCTCTAAAACGGCTTTTCCACTCAGCACCGTCAACACGGCATTAGCTGACACGATATATATCATGAGTATCGTATTGTCACATACCACTGCAAAAGCGGTCTACCAGGCCGCGCATTCGGTGTCTGCGAAAGGCATCGAGTCCTGTAGTCCTGCCGCGATTTACGGATCATGTCCCACCGGAACGCTCCTTGACGCTGCCGCAGAATGGCTCACCAAACATGATGTTTCCCTCGACGCAAATGATTCCCTCGAGGTGATGGTGTTTGATCGCAGGAATGCGCGCTATGCAATGAACTGTCAATGCTACGTTTCTTCAAAACGATTCTCGAACTCACGCTTTATAGAGCTCAAAGATGGCATCTTCGTTGTTGGCGTTGAGCTTTGCGCACTTCAGGCCGCCACCTATCTTTCTTTTCGCGAACTAGTGGAGTACTACTTTGAACTGTGCGGCGCTTATTCCCTTGGAACCGACTCTTCCACCTCCTGTACCGAGCGTTTCGCGCTCACCTCGACCGAGAGGTTAAAACAGTTCTTTAATTCCATTACCAGATGCGACGGTCTGGCCCTTGCCCGAAAGGCGATCCAATGCGTACGCGACGGATGCCGGTCTCCTATGGAAACGGCCTTTGTCATGATGCTAACGCTGCCTAAAAGCGAAGGAGGACTTGGTATTAAGGGAATTGAGACCGATTACGAGGTGCAGGTCACCGCTGCCGCAAAGAATCTCACGAGACGCAAAAAGTTCTTTATGGATGCATATCTAAAGAAATCTCGCACAGACGTTGAATACAACGGTTTTTATCATGACGCGGAAGAAGACCGCGCCATCGATGAGGAGCGCAAGAATGCGCTTGCGTCCATGGGATACGGAATCATCACCGTCAGTCGTTATTCCTTTATGCATGCCAGCGCTTTCGTTAGGGTCATGGAGGCGATCCAACGAAAAGAGGGCATACGCCCCTCGCGTCTGCCAAAAGACTTTCAAATCATGCAAGAAGACCTGAGACAGTTTGTACTCAGAAGGTTTATAGAAGAGAAAAAGCGAATTCAGAAGCAGCTTCGCCAGGATTCCGAAGATCGTCAACGAATCGACCTCGAAAAAGCAACACTCGAAGGCATCACGCTGGATGACCCAACAATTAATGAAGTTCCGGCAATCGATGACATGCAGACTGTCGAACCCGACAGCCCATCACTCAACCAAACAAGCAGCTTCGCGCCCGAGGGCAGGATCTTCGGGGCCGGAAGCTAGACCGGCTAACAAGGTGGGCACCTTAGCGACGTGCAAAATTGCGAGTATTCAGCAGAGCCGGGTGTCTATCACCCTCGAGTGGATCCAAATGTGAAGCGAAATCACTCTTGCGTGAGAGCGTTAGGCAACATTTGAGGAAGAACTCATCGGATTAACACCCTAAGATAACCCTTGAACTGCATTATATGGCCTGCAATAAATTAACGGACCCCCTATCGTTGCAGAATACTCCAAATTTTGCACGGCTCAGGGGCACCCACCCCGGCATCGGCTATCAAAACCGCTCAGTCCGGGATCTCGTCCACTATTCCCCATCATTTTGTGCAACGAATTACCTGAACGTCATTGACATATGAACATACACTCATATAATCGGAAGCAAGTTATATGAGCGCATGTTCATATGAAAGGATATTGCAATGAGCATCCGCGTTGATGAAACGAAACCCGACATCGAGGCCACCGAACCCGCGATCCCCACCACCTGCTCGCCCGAGGACCTTCCCGACGAGGAGCTTCTCTACGACCTCGCCGACCTGTTCAAGGTCTTCAGCGACACCACGCGCATCAAGATCCTCTATGCCCTCATGGGCCGCGAGCTCTGCGTGGCAGACATCGCCGAAGCGACCGAAACCTCGCAGTCCGCGGTGTCGCACCAGCTGCGCACACTCAAGCAGTCGCACCTGGTTAAATTCCGCCGCGACGGCCGCAACATCCTCTACTCGCTTGCCGACGATCACGTCTACACCATGCTCAACCAGGGCATGAGCCATATCTGCGAATAGCAACCAACCACGGTACCAGCGCGGCCTGCACCCAAACCGCAAAAACGGGGAAAGGAACCCACCATGAAAAAGCAGTTTAAACTCGACGAGATCGACTGCGCCAACTGCGCGCGTGAGCTTCAGGACGAGCTGGCCAAGCTCGAGGGCGTCAAATCCGTTTCGGTCAACTTTATGACCCAGAAGCTGACGCTCGAGGCCGATGATGCCGAGTTCGACGAGGTGCTCAACCGCGTTGTTGAGTTTACGGCCGACGCCGAGCCGGACTGCGAGATCATTCTCTAGCCCAGGTTTACGCCAACCTGCAAGGCCGCGCTTGCCGCGGCCTTTGCTCGCGAAATTATATGAGCGAGTGTTCATTCATTCAAATGGGAGGATACGAGTCATGGCCACCGCCGACCCCAAGAAGAAAAAGAAGAAGCGCAAGAAAAAAGAGTCACTCGAGCATAAGCGCAACCGCATCCTGGTAGCGCTGGGCATTTTTGCCGTGGTGTACGCCCTCGATGAGCTCGGCACCCTCACTGCCGCATTCGGCACCCCGGGCGACATCTACGCCAGCTTCGCACTGTTCCTCGTGCCTTTTTTGATTGCCGGCTACGACGTGCTCCAAAAGGCATACAACAACATCCGCCGCGGCAAGGCGTTCGACGAGAGCTTCCTCATGGCCGTCGCGACCATCGGCGCGTTTGCCATGGTGCTCTTCCCCGACACCGACCCGCACATGGCCGAAGGCGCCGCCGTCATGCTGTTCTACCAGGTCGGCGAGCTGTTCCAGGCATACGCCGTGGGCAAGAGCCGCAAGTCGATCAGCGCCATGATGGACATCGCGCCCGACTACGCCAACGTCGAGCAACCCGACGGCACATTCGAGCAGGTCTTCCCCGATGACATCGCCGTGGGCACCGTCATCGTCGTCAAGCCCGGCGAGCGCGTGCCTATCGACGGCGTCATCGTCGAAGGCGAGACACAGCTCGACACCGCCGCACTCACGGGCGAGTCAGTTCCCCGCCCCGCCAAGTCCGGCGACGACATCATCAGCGGCTGCATCAACATGACGGGGCTCATCCACGTGCGCACCACCAAGCCCTTTGGCGAGTCCACCGTCGCGCGCGTCCTGGAGCTCGTAGAAAACGCCAGCGAAAAGAAGGCGCGCACCGAGAACTTCATCACGCGCTTCGCCCGCGTCTACACGCCCGCCGTCACCGGCGCGGCCGCGGTACTCGCGCTCGGCGGCGGCTTGATCACCGGCGCCTGGTCCGACTGGATCCTGCGCGGCCTGACCTTCTTGGTCGTCAGCTGCCCGTGCGCGCTCGTGATCAGCGTCCCGCTGAGCTTCTTTGGCGGCATCGGCGGCGCCTCCAAGCTGGGCGTTCTCATCAAGGGTTCTAACTACCTCGAGACGCTCGCCGACGTGGACACCGTCGTCTTTGACAAGACGGGCACCCTCACCAACGGCACGTTCTCGGTGGTCGCGGTACACCCCGAGGCCGGCTATACCGAGCAGTCGTTGCTCGAAGTCGCAGCCCTTGCTGAGTCGTTCTCCGATCACCCCATCGCGCAGTCCGTACGTGTCGCCTACCAGGGCGAGGTCGACCCCAAGCGCGTTAGCAACTCCGCCAACGACGCGGGCCACGGCGTGACGGCAACCATCGACGGCAAGCACGTCGTCGTTGGCAACGCAAAGATGCTCGCCGCGGCCGGAGTCGAAGCGCCCGATTGCGAGGTCGTCGGCACCATCCTCCACGTGCTAGTCGATGGCATCTATGCCGGCCACATTGTAATTGCCGACACCATAAAGGCCGATGCAGAGCAGACGATCCGCGACCTGCACGCCGCCGGCGTCAAGCGCACCGTCATGCTCACGGGCGACCGCGAGGAAGTGGCTGCTGCGGTGGCCAAGCGGCTGGGGCTCGACGAGTTCCACGCGCAGCTGCTGCCGGGCGACAAGGTCGAGCGTGTTGAAGCGCTGCTGGCAGCCGAAAGCGGCAAGGGCAAGCTCGCCTTTGTCGGCGACGGTATCAACGACGCACCCGTGCTCACGCGCGCCGATGTGGGCATCGCCATGGGCGCTATGGGCTCGGACGCCGCAATTGAGGCGGCGGACGTCGTGCTCATGGATGACAAGCCGTCCAACATCTCCCGCGCGATCCGCGTGGCGCGCAAGACCATGTCGATTGTTTGGCAGAACATCATCTTTGCGCTGGGCATTAAGTTGCTGATTCTGGTGTTTGCGGCGCTCGGCATCGCCAACATGTGGCTTGCCGTGTTCGGCGACGTAGGCGTGGCGATCATCGCCATCCTGAACGCCATGCGCGCGATGGGTGTCAAGAACCTGTAGCGTTCGTGGGCTGTCCGGCCGGGGCCGGGCTTGGTTTTGAAGACGGGCCTCGCGCTGCGGAGTGTTTTCAAAACCAAGCCCGGCCCCGGCCTGCATTGACACAGCTGGCGGTTCTTGGGCATCGCTTGCTGGCGGGGTTCCTTAGCTGAAATGGACTTGGCCGAAAGGGCCGCTGGTCCCGGTCGCTGGTTCGCGCTTTGCGTGAACTCCGCGCCACTGTGGGTCAGTTAGGCTTCCGTTGTTGGACCCGCCACATCTTCCCGTCCCAGCATCGATCTTAGCTTCTCAAAGCTCTCCTCGCTCAGGCAGTGCTCCATGTGGCAGCCCTCTTGCGACGCCACCTCGGCCGATACGCCTGCATCCTCCAAAAGCCCCACGAAAAAGCAGTGGCGCTCCCACATTTGGCGCGCGACCTCCAGACCGCGCTCTGTCAGATGAACATCTCGTTTGCCCATTTCGACATAGCCGTTGCTTTCCAGCGTCGCCATGGCCTTGGAAACGCTCGCCTTGGTTACGCCGAGGTACTCCGCAACGTCGATCGAGCGCACGATGCCCTGACGTTCCGACAGAACGTAGATCGATTCGAGATAGTCTTCTCCGGATTCACGTAGGGCCATGGGCCGCCTTTCGCGATGATTGCTAGTTAGCCTTTGGATACTTTTCACAGCTTACTTTACCGCAAAAGTTGCCCATGTCTTACTACTTTGCCTAAAAGTTAGCCGTGTTTCACAAAACGTGCGGGACGAAAACAAAATGGGGACGCCCCGCAAGGAGTGTCCCCAGGTGCCGGCAGATAAGGAACGTCCCCAAGTGCCGAGCCGCAGCTATAACAGTCCAAAGTACTTCGCGGCGTTGTAGATGCCGTCGTCGTCCACGGCAGTCGTCACATAGGTCGCCGCGGCCTTCACGGTATCCTGCGCGTTGCCCATGGCCACACTTGTGCCCACGGCCGAGAACATCGACAGGTCGTTCTCGCCGTCGCCAAAGGCAATCGCTTCACTCGCGTCGATGCCCAGGCGCTCCAGCGTCGCCGCCACACCCAGGTCCTTGCCGCCGTTGGCCGGAATAATGTCGCAGAACAGGTCGCACCAGCGCGTGGTGAGCGAATGCGACACGGCATCGGTCACGATGTGCTCGTCAACTGGGTCAACAAAGGCACAGAACTGATAGACCGGCGCATCAAAGGCATGCTCAAACGGCTCCTCGTGGTAGACGATTCCCGCGTTGCTGCCAGCCGTCACCACGCGCTCGGACAGGCGGTTCACAAACGAGTTCTCGCCCTGCATGCACAGTGAGTCGTAGCGCCCCTGCGCCACCTGGTCCACAATCACCGCAACGTCGTCCGGATCGATCGGGCAGCTGCGGTAAACCCCCTCGGAATCAAAACAGTGCTGGCCCGAAAGCGTAATGTACGCATCCCAACCCAAGTCGAACAGCCAATCCGGCATCTGGTAGGTCGGGCGACCCGTGGCGATTACGCACGCAATCCCCTGTTCGTGAAAGCTATCGAGCACCCGCTGCGCCGACGCCGGAATCCGATGGGTCTTAAAGCTCAGCAACGTGCCGTCGATATCGAAAAACGCAGCCTTAATCATCCTCGCCTACTCCTCGCCCTCGAGCTTCTCGCTCGCCTCGAGCCACGCCATCTCCAACTCGTCCATGGCGGCGTGGGCCTCGTCGATCTTTGCCTGCTGCTCGCCCAGCGCCGTGTAATTGGTGGGGTCGACCTGGGTCATCGCGGCCTCGGCCTCCTCCACGCGTGCGCGCTGCGTCTCCATTTTGCGCTCGAGCGAGCTCACCTCGCGGCGGAGCTTCTGGCGTTCGGCGTTGGAAAGGCCGTTGGGCTGACCGCTCGACTTGGGCTTTTCGGCCGCAGCCGCCGCGGCACCGGTGTCAAACGTGCCGGTCTTGGCACTCGGCGCACCCACGGGCTCGCCCTCGGCGGTGGCGTTGCACAGGCGCAGGTACTGGTCGACGCCGCCGGGCATATGCGTCAGGTGACCGTCGATCAGCGCCCACTGCTGGTCGGTCACGCGCTCCATCAAGAAGCGGTCGTGTGTCACCAGGATCAACGTGCCGGGCCAGCCGTCGAGCAGGTCCTCGACAATCGCGAGCATGTCGGTATCCAGGTCGTTGCCGGGCTCGTCCAGGATGAGCACGTTGGGCTCGTCCAGGATCGTCAGCAGCAGCGACAGGCGACGGCGCTGGCCGCCCGAAAGATCGCCGATGCGGCTCCAGAGCTGCTGCGTCGTAAATCCCAGGCGCTCGCAGAGCTTCTCGGGCGAAGTCTCCTTGCCGTCGATGACGTAGTACTTCTTATAGTTGCTGAGCACCTCGCGAATCGTGTCGCCCATGAAGGGCTCGAGCTCCTCGAGCTGCTGCGACAGCACGCCAAAGCGCACTGTCTGGCCAATCTTCACGCGGCCGCGCGTGGGCGCAATTTTGCCCTGGATCACATCAAGCAGCGTCGACTTGCCAGCGCCATTCTCGCCCAAAAGACCATAGCGGTCGCCCGCACCAATGAGCCAGGTCACGTCGGAGAGTACCTGCTTGGGCGCGCCATCGGCATCCGCATAGCCGGCGTCCACGTCGACCACATCGATAACCTGCTTGCCTAGGCGGCTCACGGCGAGGCGCTTGAGCTCCAGCTCGTCACGCACGGGCGGCACGTCGGCGATCAGCTCGCGAGCGGCATCAACGCGAAACTTGGGCTTAGTGGAACGCGCCTGGGCGCCGCGGCTCAGCCACGCGAGCTCCTTGCGCGCCATGTTGCGACGGCGCTCCTCGGTAACCGCGGCCATGCGGTCGCGCTCCACGCGCTGCAGGATATATGCGGAGTAGCCGCCCTCGAAGGGATCGACCTGGCCGTCGTGGACCTCCCACATACTGGTGCAGACCTCGTCCAAGAACCAGCGGTCGTGCGTGACCACGAGCATCGCGCCCTGGCCGCGCTGCCAGCGGGCCTTTAAGTGACGCGCGAGCCAGTTGATGGTGCGCATGTCCAGGTGATTGGTGGGCTCGTCGAGCATGAGCACGTCGTAGTCGCCGATCAGCAGGCGCGCGAGGTCCACGCGACGGCGCTGGCCGCCCGAAAGCTCGCCCACCGTGCCCTCCCAGGGCACATCGCTAATAAGGCCAGCCAGAATCTGGCGCGTACGCGGACTCGACGCCCACTCATACTCGGGCGTGTCGCCCACAACGGCATGATGCACGGTATCGGTATCGACCAGGCTGTCCTTTTGACCGAGCAATCCGATCGTGGTGTCGCGGCGATGCGTCACACGTCCATTGTCGGGCTCCAGCGTGCCGGCGAGCACGCTCAGCAGCGTCGACTTGCCGTCGCCGTTTTTGCCGACAATACCAATGCGGTCGCCCTCGCCCACGCCGAGCGTCACGCTATCGAAAATATGCTTGGTGGGAAACTCTAGGCTGACGGAATCGCATCCCAAAAGAATCGCCATATGCCCTGCTCCTTCGTAGAAATTCAACGTTGTCCATGATAGCAGCGAGCCCCACCCCAAACCACCACGAAGGCGCCTGTCCCCTTTGTGGCGGTCGTTTCGGTCGCAGAGCAAAAAGGCGGGCCATCTCCCAAAAGAGATGACCCGCCTCTCCAATCAGTCCCGTGACAACCGTGGCCGCCGCGGGCCTCAAGCATGCCCCGGACTAGGAGAACATGCCGGTGAGGTAATCATTCAGCCGCTTATCCTTGGGCCGTTGGAAAATCTCGTCGGTCTCGTCGTACTCGACCATATCGCCCATGTAGAAGAACGCCGTGCGGTTGGACACACGCGACGCCTGCTCCATGTTGTGCGTCACGATGACGATGGCGCGCTCGGCCACAATCGACGACATAAGGTCCTCGATCGCCAACGTCGAGATGGGGTCGAGCGCCGAGCAGGGCTCGTCGAACAAAATCACGTCGGGGTTGAGTGCCAGCGTGCGCGCGATGCACAGACGCTGCTGCTGACCGCCCGAAAGCGCGTAGGCGCTCTTGTCGAGCTTGTCCTTGACCTCGTCCCACAGCGCTGCACCGCGCAGGCTCTCCTCGACCATACGATCAAGCTCGTCACGGTCGGTAATGCCGTGACGCTTGGGCGCAAACGTGATGTTGTCGCGAATGGACTTGCGGAAAGGGTTGGGCTGCTGGAACACCATGCCAATGGAGCGACGCAGCTCGTACGTGTTCTCGGTCCTGGTGTTCACATTGCGTCCGCGGTAGTTAATCTCGCCCTCCACGCGGCAGCCGCGAATCTCGCGGTTCATAAGGTTGAGGCTGCGCAAAAAGGTCGACTTACCGCAGCCCGAAGGCCCGATGAGTGCCGTGATCTCGCCCTTGTGAAACTCGAGCGACGTATTGTGCAGGGCATGGTGGTCGCCATAGTACACGTTGACGTCCTTAGTGGAGAGCACGACCTCGTCGCTCACGGCCTTGCCGCTCACGCGCACGCGCTTCTCGCTCTCCCCCACGCTCGACAAAAAGTCCTGGGTCTCGGACGATGCCGCTTCGGTTGCGGGCGTTACACCTATCTCGCTCATTCGGCCGTCATCCTCCTTGCCAGTTGCTTGCCCACGATACGGGCGACTACGTTAAACAGCAGCACGCAAATCATCAGCAGCGCCGCGGTGCCCCAGACGATCTGCTGGGCCTCGGGGCTGCCCTCGCCATAGATCTTGTAGATATGCACGGCGAGCGACTCGCCAGGGCGGAACACGTTCCAGGCACAGGTGGGGCTCGACAGGTTAAAGCTCAAGAAGTTCAGGCGAACCGGCGAGCTCATACCCGAGGTAAAGAGCAGTGCTGCGGCCTCGCCAAACACACGGCCGGCCGAAAGCACGATGCCGGTCACGATGGCGGGCATGGCCTCGGGAATCAGGATGTGCAGCGTGGCCTCCCAGCGGGTAAGGCCCATGGCCAGGCATGCATCGCGCTGGGCCTGTGGCACGTCCTCGAGCGCCTGCTGGATCACGCGCACCAGGATGGGGATATTGAACATGGTGAGCGCGACAGCGCCGGAGATGATGGAGTACTTCCAGCCCAGCTGCACCGAGAACACCAGAAAGCCGAACATGCCGACGACGATGGAAGGCAGCGAGGACAGCGTCTCGATGGCGGTAGAGGCGATGTCGCGGATAGGGCCGTTCGGCGCGTACTCAACCAGGAAGACCGCTCCGCCTAGGCTGATGGGCACCGAGATGATCAGAGTGATCAGCAGCAGGTAGAACGAGTCGAACAGCTGGTAGAGCACGCCGCCCTGCGTTCCGTTGGCGCGCGACGGCTCTGTGAGAAAGCCCGGCTGGAACAGCGTCGAGATGCCCTCGAACAGGATATAGGCCACCATGGAGATGACGATGAGCATGACGATGGCGACGATCGCCGTCAACACGCCCGTGACGAAGCGGTCCTGCTTTTGGACGCGCCCGAGCCTCGCCTCGTCGATGTGGATACGCGTGCTAGCCACGAGCCTTCGCCCCCTTGCGGCCGATAAGGTGGATGATCAGGATGAAGATGAGGCTCATGCCCATCAGCAGCAGGCCGAGTGCCCACAGAACATCATCCTGGGCCGAGCCCTCGGCATAGACCGCCATGGACGTGGTGAGCGTGGTGGTGATAGTGGACGCCGGCGACAGCAGCGACATCGGCATGGCCTCGATGCCGCCGATAACCATGCGCACGGCGAGCGTCTCGCCAAAGGCGCGGGTCATACCCAGGATGACCGCAGTCATGAGCGACGGCATGGCGGACTTGAGCACCACGTGCCAGATAGTCTGCCAGCGGGTGTAGCCCAGCGCGAGCGAGCCCTGGCGGTAGCTGTCGGGCACGGCGCGCAGGCCGTCGACCGAAAGCGTGGTCATGGTCGGCAGGATCATGACGGCCAGTACGATGGCACCGGGCAGGATACCCAAGCCCGTGCTCACGTGGAAAACGCTCTTCATAAGGCCGACGACAACGTGAAAGCCGATCAAGCCAAAGACGACCGAGGGAATACCGGTCAAAAGCTCAATAAGCGGCTGAAAGATCTTGGAGCCAAATTTTGGTTGGATCTCGACCGCAAAGATGGCAGAGCCGATGGCGATGGGCAACGCGATGAGCGTGGAGAGCACCATGACCGCAAACGAGGTGACGATCAGGGGCAGGGCGCCGGTGTAGGGCAGGCCGTTTTTAGCCGTGTTGGCCAGGTCCCACTTGGTGCCGGTGAAAAACTCGACGACCGAGACGCCGTCTTTGACAAAAGCCGAGAGGCCCTTTTGGGCGACCATAAAGATGAGCGCGGCAACGACAAGCGTCACGAGCGCTACGCACGCGCCCGTGACGCACAGGCCCACGTTCTCAAGGTCGCGCTTTGGCAGCTGTTTTGCCATTGCAAACCTTTCCGGGGGCGACTACTTATTTAGCGGAGACCTTGCCGCTGGCGTCCTTGACGACCTTCATGGCAGAGACGGGGATGAAGCCCTGCTCCTCGACGAGCTTGCCCTGGACGTCGTCGGAAAGCATGAACTCCAGGAAGGCCTTGGTAGCCTCGTCGGCGTCCTTTGCACAGTACATGTGCTCGGTCGCCCAGATCTTGAAGGAGCCGTCGGTGACATTCTTGCTCTTGGGCTCCACGCCCTCGACCTTGATGGCGTTGAACTTGGAGTCGTCGAAGTGCGAGAAGTCGAGGTAGGAGATGGCGTTGTCGGTGCTGGCCATCTGAGTCTGGACATCGCCGGACTTGTCGAGCTCGGCGTCGCCCTTAAAGTCGACGGCTTCGTCGCCAAAGACGGCAGCCTCGAAGGTGGCGCGGGTACCGGAGCCGGCCTTGCGATTGAGCACGACGATGGTGGCGTCGTCGCCGCCGACCTCCTTCCAGTTGGTGATTTGGCCGGAGAAGATACCCTTGAGCTGCTCGAGGGACAGGTCGTCGACCGTCACGTTCTTGGAGACGACGGGGCCCATGCCCACGACGGCAACCTCGTGGTCGACGAGCTTCTTGACCTGGTCGGCCTCGAGTTTGGTCTCGGCGAAGACGTCGGAGTTGCCGATGGTGACGGTGCCGGCGGCAACAGCGGTCAGGCCCTTGCCCGAACCGTTACCCGAGCCGGAGACGGAGACGTCCGGGTTGGCATCCATGAACTTCTCGGCAGCGGCCTCGACGAGAGCCTGGAACGAGGAGGCGCCGTCGTAGGTCACCTCGCCGGAGACGGACTCGGCAGCAGCGGCGCTACCCTTGTCGGCGGCGTCGGATGCGCCGGAGCCGCCGCAACCAACGAGACCGAGACCGACGATGCTGGCAAGACCACCAGCGAGGCCGAGGAACTGACGACGAGAATAAGCCTGATCGAGCATGATCTTCCTTTCATACATGCGACTCGCGGGAACCCCGCCCGCTTTGCTGTTTGGAAAGATACGACCCCGATCGGGCGACGACCGCCTTATCTGCGGTTTCTTACGGGCTATTGATAGACCCTTACCGCAAGCTCTGCCCAGCCTTTACAAACGGATAACAATCCAGCGCCGAACATGGCGCACCTTTTACACCAAAGGAACGTCCATTACAGTCGAAATTGTCAGCCCGGGACCGTCTCGGGCTACGATTGAGGCGCGCCCAGAACGGGCCGCCGACCGGGCGCCCGCGCACGGCCGAACGTCCCTGCCCCCGAGAGGGCCCGTTGGGTGCTGCCGGCGCGGGACGCGCCGCCCCCGACGGCTGATAGGAAAGTGCCGGGCAGGCGCCGCGGCTGGTAATGTGAGTGCCGAGGGGGAGGCCATCCGGTCGAACGACTACCGGAAGGATACCACCGTGAAAGCGCCATCCACCAGACCCGCGGCCGTGCTCGGCCTGGACGTCGGCAAGTCGTCGCACTGGGCCTGCCTGGTCGACCGCGACGGGGAGGTGCTGGCCAGCGCCCCCGTCCGCAACAGGGAGGCCGAGCTCGACGCGCTGTTCGCCTCCGCGCCCGCCGGCACGCTCGTCGTCGTCGACCAGTTCCGCAACATAGGGTCCCTCGCCGTGAGGCGGGCCCGCGCCGCGGGGCTCGGGGTCGCCCACCTGCCCGGGCTCGCCGCCAGCCGCGCCGCGGGCCTGTTCGCC
>ERZ773185.505-NODE-505-length-34707-cov-25.288699_pt1 | contig 34707 bp, 29 predicted proteins | sample MGYA00580531_ERZ773185 | MGnify/ENA primary metagenome ERZ773185 (study PRJEB29015, sample SAMEA2737799) | human gut metagenome | biome: human gut; feature: human-associated habitat; material: faeces | place: China | collected 2012 ...
GCATACGGATCATCCCCGTGAAGTGGCAGACCCATGGTTCACGGGAGATTTTGAAGCCACATGGCAGGATATACTGGAAGGATGCACGGCATTGCTTGAGGAACTGCGATCATAGCAGATTATCATAAAAACGGACGGATGTCTGCCAGTTGACAGACATCCGTCTATTTTTTTTATTTCAAATCATCTTAAAATACTTCAGCGCCTCCCGGATGGCTCTTTCCTTCTCCGCCGGGCACTTGAGCCGCTTGGGGTTCTCAGCCTTAGGCTTGTTGTAGTTCTGCCGCTCCTTGATGCCGCATTTCTGCTTGACCTGTGCAATATAGAGGTCGCTCACGTTCAGACCGGTGTGTTCCTTGACGTACTCCCGGATCTCTTCATAGGTAGCCTTGGTCTCCGCAGCAGTCACGTCCAACTCATCCATCTTCAGGTCTACCGTGATCTTCTGGTAGACATCTAGTTTGGACAATGCGCATACCGTTTCGATATGCTCACTGTGGGGGAACATATCCACCGGCGTGCTGCTCTCCACTTTGTATCCCTTCCGGGTCAGCAGCTCCAGATCCCGGGCCAGCGTGACCGGGTTGCAGCTCACGTACACCACACGTTTCGGGGCCATGCGGGCCACGCTTTCGATAAACTGCGGCGTAGAGCCCTCCCGCGGCGGGTCCATAAAGATCACGTCTGCGCGTTCACCAGCCGCAGCGGCTTCGCCGATCCACCGGGTGGCATCTGCGGCAAAGAAGCGGGCGTTCTTCACGCCATTGTGCTTTGCATTGCCTATGGCATCGTGCACCGCTTCGCGGTTCACCTCCACGCCCACTACCTGCTTTGCATGGTCGGCGGCGGTCAGGCCGATGGTTCCGATGCCGCAGTAGGCATCCAGCACCACTTCTTTGCCGGTGAGATGCGCCGCGTCCACCGCAAGGCCGTACAGCACTTCGGTCTGGGTATGATTGATCTGATAAAAGCTGCGCGGGCTGATGGCATAGGTCTTGCCGCAAAGCTCGTCCAGAATGAATCCCTTGCCGTACAGCACCTTTTCCATATCACCCAGCACCACGCTGGTTTTGCGGTCGTTCACGTTCTGGACGATGGTGGTGATGGCCACGCCCTGCTTTCCGGCTTCGGTCAGCAGGGCTTTGACAAAGTTCTTGGCACCCGGCAGCACCGGCTGAGCCGTCACCAGCACCACCATCACCTGCCCGGTCATAACACCGCGCCGCAGCAGGCAGTGACGCAGAAGGCCGGTGCCCTTATCCTCATTAAAAGGCTGGTAATGGCAGGTGCCCGCTGCCGCACGCACGGCCAGCATGGTCTTATCCAGCACTTCGTCCTGCAAAAGGCAGCTTTCCACCGGCAGCACCTTGTGGCTGTTTGCCGCGTAGATGCCGGAGGTAAGTTTTCCACCCCAGCCGGTGGTAAAGGTGGAGATCACCTTGTTCCGATAGTGGTACGGCGTTTCCATGCCCCGGATGTGCTCCACCGGGCCGAATCTGCCCAGCAGCTTTTTCACGGTCTCTTCTTTCTGTTTCAGCTGTGCGGCGTAGTCCATGCCCAGCATCGGGCAGCCGCCGCAGTTTTTGGCACGCAGTTTGCAATCCATCTTCTGCTCTCCTTTTTACCCATAAGGGTCATACAGATCATATTCTTCCGCTTCCAGATGCTTTTCCTCCAGCACCTTCATGGCCTGTTCCAGCTCGCTCTGGCCGCAGCCGCTTTCGCTGACCAGCGCGCGCACCGCCGCCGCAAGGTCGCCGCCAAAGAGGGTGTCCAGCCGTTCCCGCATACTCCACACATTATAGGCGCGCTGGGTGATGGCCGGAGTGTAGGTGTTGCGGTTGCCATCCTTGCCGCTTTTCACCCAACCCTTTTCTTCCAGCCGGTAAAGAAAGTTGAGCACGGTCGCCGGTGCCCAGCCCTTTGCGCGCAGCTTTGCGTCGATGTCCCGCCGGGTGACGGGCGCACGGCAGGCCCACACCGCCAGCATCACCTGCTCCTCTGCCGCCGAAAGCGGCTTTACACTGTCCGGGATGCCGTACATCCTGCTGTTCTCCCTCCTTTTGGCATCTTTTTTCTTTTACGTTTGTCTTTGTTTTATTATTATACCAATTTCTGCGCCAAAGCGCAAGAGCCGGAAACGCCGATGAAATCAGGCTTTTTCAGCTCTATTTTACATTTGTCTTTGTTTTTGTTTTTCTATCAAGGACATTTGTGTGCTTTGTGCCCGCACAGGGGCTTTTGCGCCGTATCTTTGTGCAAAGATGCTCTTGTTTTCATCCCTGCAAAACCGGTATACTACGGCTACAGCAATCAACAGAACGCACCGCAGAAAACCGCGGTGCTGTGCGATACAGGAAAGGGAGAGTTCATTATGGCACGAGTTTACAACTTCAGCGCAGGCCCCAGCATGCTGCCCGAGAAGGTGCTCAAGCAGGCACAGGCAGAGCTGCTCGAGTATGGCAACAGCGGTCAGAGCGTGATGGAGATGAGCCACCGCAGCAAGTGGTTCGATGCCATCATCAAGGACACCGAGGCCACCCTGCGCCGGGTAATGAACATTCCCGACAACTACAAGGTCGGTTTCTTTCAGGGCGGTGCGACCCAGCAGTTTGCCATGGTCCCGCTGAATTTCATGACCACCGGCAAAGCAGATTACCTTGTCACCGGCAACTTCTCGAACCTTGCCGCCAAGGAAGCCGCCAAGTTCGGCGAGGTGAACATCGTTGCTTCCAGCAAGGACAAGAACTTCACCTACATCCCGGACGTGAACGCCATCAACTATGATAAGGATGCCAGCTACATCCACATCTGCCAGAACAACACCATCTTCGGCACTCAGTTTGTCGAGGTACCGCAGGTGGAGGGTGTGCCTCTGGTAGCCGACATGAGCTCCATGATCCTCTCCAAGCCCGTGGATGTGACCAAGTACGGCTGCATCTACTTCGGCGTGCAGAAGAATGTAGCTCCCGCCGGCATGGCAATTGCCATCGTCCGCAACGACCTGCTGGGCCATGCCGCCGACAATGTGCCCACCATGATGAACTACACCACCCTGCTGGGCAAGGACAGCATGTACAACACGCCCCCCTGCTGGTGCATCTATATGACCGGTCTGGTGCTCAAGTATCTGGAAAACGACATCGGCGGTCTTGCCAACATGCAGAAGATCAACGAAGCCAAGGCCAAAGTGCTGTACGACTATCTGGACGGTCAGGGCTTCTTCACGAATCCTGTGGAGCACCGCTACCGCAGCACCATGAATGTCACCTTCACCAGCCCCAATGCAGATCTGGACAAGAAGTTCTGCGCCGAAGCTGCAGAAGCAGGCTTCGTGAACCTGAAGGGCCACCGTCTGGTAGGCGGTATGCGCGCTTCCATTTACAACGCAATGCCCGCCGAGGGCGTGGACAAGCTGGTGGACTTCATGGAGAAGTTCCGCAAGGAGAACGCATAAAACCCTCTCAGCCTCACTTCGTTCGGCAGCTCCCCCGATGGGGGAGCTTTTTATCAGAGGGACAACTTGATCGAACCCGCTTTCTAAGCTCGCCCTTCGGGAGAGCTGGCACGGCGCAAGCCGTGACTGAGAGGGTTCCTGTATAATAGAAGGGAAATCTGGACTATGTACACCATCAAAACTTTGAACGCCATCAGCCCGGTGGGTCTGGCAAAGCTGAACAACAAGCAGTTTGACGTGGCTGTGGACACCGATGCCCCGGACGGCATCCTCGTTCGCAGCGCCGACATGCTGAATACCGCCTTCAACGACAATCTTCTGGCCATCGCCCGCGCCGGTGCCGGCGTGAACAACATCCCGCTGGACCGCTGCAGTGAGCAGGGCATCGTGGTGTTCAACACCCCCGGTGCCAACGCCAACGCTGTGGCCGAGCTGGTGATCGGCATGCTGATTGCCGGCAGCCGCAATGTGGCTGTTGCTGCCCAGTGGTGTCAGGGCCTTGTCGGCGACCCCGCCATGGCAAAGACCGTGGAAAAGGGCAAGAAGCAGTTCGTGGGCAACGAGATCAAGGGCAAGACGCTGGGTGTCATCGGTCTGGGTGCCATCGGCTCCCGCGTGGCCAACTGCGCCATTGAGCTGGGCATGGAGGTCTACGGCTACGACCCCTACATCTCCATTGATGCCGCATGGAACCTGAGCAGTCAGGTACGCCACTGCGTGAACCTGAACGACATGCTGCCCCTGTGCGACTACATCACCATCCATGTGCCCTACCTGCCCACCACCAAGGACACCATCAACGTCCAGACCCTTGCCCTGTGCAAGGACGGCGTGAAGATCCTGAACTATGCCCGCGGCGAACTGGTCAACACCGAAGCCCTGCTGGAAGCCATGGAGACCGGCAAGGTGTCCGGCTATATGACCGACTTCCCGTCTGAGGCCATTCTGGGCAAGCCCGGCATCGTGTGCACCCCGCATCTGGGCGCTTCCACCCCGGAAGCCGAGGACAACTGCGCCGTGATGGCTGCAAAGGAGCTGAGCGACTACCTGAAGAACGGCAACATCATCCACTCGGTGAACATGCCGGAGGTCAACCAGCCCAGAGCCGGCGGCAAGCGCATCTGCATCATCCACAAAAACGAGCCGGGCATGATCAGCCAGATCACCGCCCTGACCACCGAAGCCGGCCTGAACATCGAGAACATGGTGAACAAGAGCAAAAAGAACATGGCCTACACCATGCTGGATGCTACCGGTGCTGTGGACAAGAAGCTGGCCGAAAAGCTGGCTGCCATCCCCGCCGTGATCCGGGTGCGCATCCTGTAAAGCAAAACGGTTTAAAATGTCCGCCGCTTCGCTCTGGGCATCTTCAGCGGAAAACGATTTTTATTTTAGCAACCCGGAAAAATCTGCGGATTTTTCCGGGTTGCTTTTTCACAGAGAAGGGCCGTGGCGGCAACCTGCATTTCCAAACCAGGATTTTTTACAAGCTGGAAATTCTTTCTCGTCCCATCTGCCGGTTAGTTTCCATTTACAAACTGTAGTTTGTCTTAAAAAACGCGTTAGAGATAGCTTTTTCTAACTACACATCGTAAAAAGTTTACATGTATTAACATTCAAGAAAAAGCTTGAAAATGGTAAATTCTGTGCTACAATAGGCTCGACAGAAGGGAAATGTCCACCCTGTTCTCCGGCTTTTGGGCCGGTATATTCATCTTACAGGTCCTGCGGTGCAGGGCCTCTGACAGGAAATAGAAAAGGTAGGGAAGTTACTATGGATATCAAGAAGATCGCACTGTTCGCCGCCGGCACTCTGTTCGGTTCTGCCGGTTTCAAGCTGCTGTCCAGCAAGGACGCCAAGAAGGTCTACACCCAGACCACTGCTGCTGTGCTGCGCATGAAGGACTCCACCATGGAGACCGTCAGCAAAGTTCAGGAGCAGGCTGGTGACATTCTGGCCGATGCAAAGGCCATCAACGAGGCTCGTGCTGTTGAAGCCGAGGCTGCTGTGATCGAGGATGCCGCCGAGGAGACCACCGAAGAGACCGCTGAGTAATTTTCGGTTCGTAAAGCACTGAAAGCCCCAACGTGGCTTTCGAGCCGCCTTCGGGCGGCTCTTTTTTGTGAGAGTGGGGCCGCAGGCGTGCAGGGTATAGCAGCCTGACGCTGCGGCAAAAAGATAGAGAAGGATATTTGATATATGAAATGTACCATTCTGCATGAAGGCAAAGGCCGGATGCGCGTGCATGTGGAAAACGTCCGCATGACTTTGCACCGTGCCGATGTGCTGGAAGCTTATCTGAACCACCATGATGCCATCGTCCATGCCGCCGTTTACGAGCGCACCGGCGATGTGGTCATTACCTATACCGGCAAGCGCACCGCCGCCATTGCCATTCTGGCAGGCTATAAGTTCGATGTGGCCGAGTATGACGCTTTGGTCACCTCCGCCGACAGCCGCAGGCTGAACCGGGAATATCAAGATAAAATGTTCGATCTGGTGGCAGGCCGCTGCCTGCGCAAGCTGTTCCTGCCCGCGCCCCTTGACGCTGCCTACACGGCATTCCGCTCCATCCGCTTTCTCTGGAAGGGTGTGCGCTGCGTGCTGAGCCGCAGGCTGGAAGTGGAGGTGCTGGACGCTTTGTCCATCGGCGTCTCGCTGCTGCGCGGCGACTTTGGCACCGCCGGTTCTGTCATGTTCCTGCTGAACCTGGGTTCTCTGCTGGAAGAGTGGACCCGCGAGAAGAGTCTGGACGATCTGGCCCGCAGCATGGCCCTGAACGTGGACAAGGTGTGGGTGCGCAGCCAAGGCACCGAAGTGCTGGTGCCTCTGACCAAAGTACGCTCCGGCGATGAGGTGGTCGTGCGCAGCGGCAACATGATCCCGCTGGACGGCACCGTTCTGGAAGGCGAAGCCATGGTGAATCAGGCTGCTTTGACCGGCGAGTCCATGCCGGTGCGCAAGGCAGAGGGCTCCACCCTCTATGCCGGCACCGTTGTGGAGGAGGGCGAGTGTGTCTTTATCGCCAAGGCCGAGGGCGGTTCCAACCGCTACGATAAGATCGTGGCCATGATCGAGGAATCCGAAAAGCTCAAGTCCAGCACCGAGAACCGTGCGCTGGTGCTGGCCGACAAGCTGGTGCCATGGTGTCTGGGCGCAACGGTGGTCACCTATCTGCTCACCCGCAACGTCACCCGCGCCATCTCCTGCCTGATGGTGGACTTCTCCTGCGCGCTCAAGCTCTCCATGCCGCTGGCCGTGCTTTCCGCCATGCGCGAGTGCGGCAGCTACCACATCACCGTCAAGGGCGGCAAGTATCTGGAAGCGCTGTCTCAGGCCGACACTATCGTGTTCGACAAGACCGGCACCCTCACCCGTGCCACCCCGCAGGTAGTGGAGGTCGTGCCCTTCTCCGGCTGCAACGAGCGCGAAGTTCTGCAGCTGGCCGCCTGTCTGGAAGAGCACTTTCCCCATTCCATGGCCAACGCCGTGGTGCGTGCCGCCAAAGAGCGCGGCATTTCCCATGAGGAGATGCACTCCGAGGTGGAGTACATCGTGGCCCACGGCATTGCAAGCCGCGTGGGCGGCCAGCGCGTGGTCATCGGCAGCCACCACTTCGTCTTTGAGGATGAAAAGTGTACCATCCCCACAGCCGAGCAGCAGAAGTTCGATGCCCTCAAGCCCGCGTATTCGCACCTGTACATGGCTGCCAGCGGGCAGCTGGTGGGCGTCATCTGCATTTCCGACCCGCTGCGCCCGGAAGCTGCCGCTGTGCTGAACGGCCTGCGTGCGCTGGGCATCCGGAACACCGTCATGATGACCGGCGACAGCGAGCGCACCGCTGCCGCCATTGCAAAGCAGGTGGGCGTGGACCGCTTCTTTGCCGAGGTGCTGCCCGAGGACAAGGCAAACTTCGTCCAGCAGGCCAAGGCCGAGGGCCACACCGTGGTGATGATCGGTGACGGCATCAACGACTCCCCCGCCCTGTCCGCTGCCGACATTGGCATTGCCATCAACTCCGGTGCTGCCATCGCCCGCGAGATTGCAGACGTGACCATCAAAGCCGACAGTCTGGAGGAGCTGGTGGCCCTCAAGGCCATCGCCAACTCTCTGCAAAAGCGCGTGCACGCAAACTACCGCTTCGTGCTCACCTTCAACTCGGCCCTCATCGCACTGGGTGCTCTGGGCATCCTGCAGCCGGCCTCCTCTGCCATGCTGCATAATCTCTCCACCATCGGCATCAGCCTGAAGAGCATGACCAATCTCCTGCCGGAGAACAAGGCTCCGCAGCTGAAAGCATAATTACCGCAAAAAATAACGCCGTGTCTGAACATTCGACACGGCGTTATTTTTTATCTGTTATTCCAGCCCGATCTGCTGTGCATACTCTTCCAGCAGCTCCCGCTCCAGGAACGGGGTCTTGACACCCTCGCGGTCACGGTAGGTCTCGTGGCCCTTGCCAATGACGGCGATCAGGTCGCCCTCCTGCGCGTGATCCACTGCGTAGTGCAGTGCATCCAGACGGTCGGGGATCTCCACGAACTTTGCGTCCGGGTTGCCCTTGTTCATGCCCACGCGGATATCGGCAAGGATGTCCTCCACCTTTTCAAAGCGGTTGTTGTCCTCGGTAAGGATGGAGAAATCGGCCATCTTGGCGCAGATCTCGCCCATGCCGTAGCGGCGCAGCTTGGAGCGGTTACCGCCGCAGCCGAACACCACCACCAGACGGTGGGGCTTGTAGGCCCGCAGAGTGGTGAGCAGGCTTTCGGTGGACACCTCGTTGTGAGCGTAGTCCAGCAGGATGGTGAACTTCTTGCTGATGGGCACCAGCTCCACGCGGCCCTTGACCACGCACTTGCCAAGGCCGTCGTGGATCGCCTGATCCGGCAGGCCCAGCACCTTGCCCACCGCCAGAGCTGCCAGCGCGTTGTACACGCTGAACTCGCCGGGCATATTCACCTTCACATCCATCTCGTCCTTGCCGGTCACATGGAACTTCACGCCCAGAAAATCGTGGGTGCGCAGCAGTTCAAAGCCGGTCTCGCGGTAGTCCGCCTGCTCAGCGCGGCCATAGGTGACAAGGCGGCAGGTGTGGCCTTCCAGAAGTGCTTCGGTATTCTCATCGTCAATGTTCACCACGCCCACGTCGCAGCGCTTGAACAGCTGGCCCTTCCAGCTGCGGTACTCCTCAAAGGTCTTGTGCTCGCCGGGGCCGATGTGATCCGGCGAAAGGTTGGTGAACACGCCCACATTGTAGTGCACACCGGCCACGCGGTCCATCATCAGGCCCTGACTGGACACCTCCATCAGCGCGGTGTCGCAGCCTGCATCCAGAAACTCCCGGAAGGTCTTTTGCAGCTCGTAACTTTCCGGGGTGGTGTTGGCAGTTTCCTTGTGGCGGCCCATATAATAAATGCCGTTGGTGCCGATCATGCCCACCTTGCGGCCTGCAGCTTCCAGCACGCTCTTGATCATGTGGGTGGTAGTGGTCTTGCCCTTGGTGCCGGTCACACCGATCATGGTCATCTTGCGGGACGGGTTGCCGAAAAGGTTCGCGCTCATCAGGGCCATGGCATAGCGGCTGCTTTCCACCTTGACCACGGTCACGCCCGGCATGGCGGAAAGGTCGATGTCGTGCTGGATGACCAGTGCGCTGACACCCTTTGCCGCACAGTCGGCGGCAAACTCATGGCTGTCACGCTGGGTGCCCACGATGCACACGAACAAAAGGCCCGGTGCTGCCTTGCGGCTGTCGTAGATGATATCCGAGATCTCGGTGTCCAGACTGCCCTGCGCAAGGGTAAAGGGCACGCCTTCCAGTAACTGTTCCAGTTTCATACTGCACACGCTCCTCAAAACATTTTGTCACATGGGGTTTTCTTCGTTATTTGCGGTCATGCGGGCGGGCTCGGTCAGCGGTGTTTCTTCCGCAGCTGCCGCCGTATCGTCCGCAGGCTGAGCCGCAGCGGCATCCTCTGCACCGTCTGCCGCAGTATCCTCGGCAGCAGAGGTGTCAGGCTCTTCCGGCACGGTCTTTTCCGGCACAACATAACCGGAGGGCAGGGTCGGCTGGCCCTGTGCAAAGTAAATTTTACGGGTGCTGCCCGCGCTGACATGGCTGAAATCCAGTCTGCCGGTGTCGGTAGGGGCACAACCCTTGCCGTCGGCATTGGTCAGCACATAGCGTGCGCGGTCCAGCTTATAATCCAGATCGTTCCGTGTCCCCAGAAGCACACTGACACGATCCTGATACAAAAATGCCATCTGGTCGGTGTCCGCAAATTCCATGCGGGTCACATCGTCCAGCATCCCATACTCTTCCAGCTTTGCCTGCAGCTCATTCAGTGCATCCAGACGGTCGTCCGTCTGCACCGCTGCCGAAGCTGCTGCCGAAGCTGCTGCCGAATCTGCTGCCGAACCGGATGCATCCGATGCCGCCGGGGCTGCCTGCGCTGCAAAGGTCAGCTGGTCGCCGGGTGTCACCGACACCGGCTCGCCGCCGTATAGGGTCTTGAGTTCTTCCGGCTGGGCAGACTCGCAGGCCAGGATCTTGAACTGATCCGAGAGGGTCAGCCAGCCGCTCTTCGTCTGCATGGCATAGGTAGGCACCGCCTCGGTCACCTGCACCACCACCGTGTTGGGGTAATCCCGAACCACCCTGATGGATTCCAGCAGCGGGAACTGCTTTTCCAGTTCCGCTTCCTTGGCGGCGGGGTCAAAGCTGAAAATGTTCTCTTCGGTCTGCACACCCAGTGCCTGCAGGATCTGGCTGCTGGAATAGCCGCCCACCTCCTGCACCACGGTGCCATCCGCCGTCTGCACCTGAATGGTGCCGATCTTAAACAGCATGGTCATGGTCAGGTAAACACCGGCGGCGATCACGGCCAGCAGGGTCACAAAGGCCATCAGCCGCCGCAGCATCCGCCGCCGCTTCAGTGCAGCGCGGGTCAGGCGGCGCTTCTTGCGTTTTTCCCGCTGTACCGGGTCCCGGACCTGCTGTTGCTGCGCCGGGCGCAGGCGCTGGTTTTTGTAGCGCTGCTGCGCTGCCTGAGCCGCTGTCTTGCGCGGCTTCTGCCCCTGTGAACGGCGCTGCTGCGGCTTGCGGGCCGTGCCGGATGCACGCTGTTCCGGCTGGGCCGTGCGGCTTCGCTGCGCGGTACGGTTCCGGTTCTGGCCGCTGGTGCGCCGGGTGCCGCTCTGTTCGGTGCGGCGCGGCTGCGAAGGGAACTCGATGCTGTTATCGGTACGGGTGCGGCGCACCGTACCATTGGCGGTGCGGTCCGGCGCAAAGCTCAGCGGTTCCCCGTTGAAGCCATAGCGCCCGTCCGCACTGCCGGAAGATCCTTTTTGTTGTGAAGGCGGCGGAGTATGCTGCAGGTCTTTCCGCAGGTCGTAGATATTACCGTTGTTTCTGTTATTGCGGTATTGCTGCATGGCGCACACCTCCTTTCCGGTTTAGGTTTTGTTTTACTTCTGCACCAGTTTCATCAGAGCGTCTGCAATACGGTCAAGGCTGTCATCCACCGACAGGCTGCGGGCATTTTTGCCCATCTCAGCCAGCTTGCCGGGCTGTGCCAGCATGTCGGACACCGTGCTCACCAGCTTTTCGCCGGTCAGATCTTTTTCCTCGATCACCACAGCGGCATCGGCCTTCTGCAGTTCCATGGCATTGAAGTACTGGTGGTTCTCAGCCACATTGGGGCTGGGGATGAGCACGGCTGCACGGCCAACAGCTTCCAGCTCGGCCAGCGTCAGCGCACCGGCGCGGCTGATGACAAGGTCTGCCGCAGCCAGCAGTTCCGGCATATTGTTGATGTATTCCTTCACCACAAGGCCGTCGCCCTCCGCGAAGTTCTTTTCCTTTTCCAGATCCTTGAACAGCTGCACACCGTACTGGCCGGTAGCGTGGAGATGCAGCACCGGCTTCTTCTCGTGCTGTTCCCATGCACACAGGTCAGCCACCACCTCGTTGACGCGGCGTGCGCCAAGGCTGCCGCCGAAGGAAAGGATCACCGTGCGGTCGCCCGCGCCCAGCTCAGCGCGGATGGCATCGCGGTCCTTTGCCTTGGTGAACACCTCCGGGCGCACCGGATTGCCCACCACGATGGTCTTATCAGGTGCGCCCAGCTTTTCCACAGCAGCAGGCACGGCGGCAAACACGAGATCCACATCCGGTGCCAGCAGCTTGTTGGTCACGCCGGGGAAGGCGTTCTGCTCATGAATGGCGGTGTGGATGCCCATTTTGGCGGCACAGCGCACCACCGGGCCGGACACATAGCCGCCGCAGCCGATCACAAGATCGGGCTTGACCTCCTTCATAATGGCCTTTGCCTTGGGGCCAGAGAGGGCCAAGTTCCACAGCGTAACGATGTTGCGCTTGATGTTGTTCAGCGACAGCCTGCGCTGGAAACCGGTGATCTCGATATGGTGGAAGGGATAGCCCGCCTGTCCTACCAGACGATACTCCATGCCCTCCTTGCGGCCGGCAAAATGGATCTCGGCAGAAGGGTCTGCCTTTTTGATAGCACCTGCAATGGCAAGTGCCGGGTTGATATGGCCGGCAGTGCCGCCGGCAGCGATCAGAACTCGCATGACGATTCCTCCTCTATTATTAGTGCATCTGGGCAGGCCATCGGGGAGCCCCCCACTGGCCTGCGCCTTCAAAACAGTCGTTACAGTTCATTGCGCGCACGGCGGGCATCGTCCAGATTGATGGTACGGTCCTTCAGCTCCGCATCACGCTGAGCCTTTGCAGCCTGCCGCTGTGCGTGGGCCGCCGCCCTCTGCTGCGCCGCCCGCTCTCCGTTGCGCCCAATGTTCACCATCACGCCCATTTCTGCCAGCAGCAAGATCAGACTGGTGCCGCCGGACGAGAAAAACGGCAGGCTGATGCCGGTATTCGGGATGGTGTTGGTGACCACAGCGATGTTGCAGAACACCTGCCAGGCGATCTGCGCCATAATGCCAATCCCCACCATGGTGCAGAACTGGTTCTCGGCCTTATAGGCGATCATCAGGCCCTGCGCTATGAGCAGTATGAACAGCACGATGATGAGCACCGCGCCGATGAAGCCCAATTCTTCGCACACCACACTGAAGATGAAGTCGTTGGTGCTTTCCGGCAGCCAGAGCTGCTTTTCCACGCTGTTGCCAAGGCCAAGGCCCTTCAGTCCGCCGGAGCCGATGGCGTACAAGCTCTGCTTGGTCTGGTCGTTCAGCGCTTCCAGATCATCGGACCATGTGTTCAGGCGGTCCTGCAGATAGCCAATGGATTCCACCAGCGTCAGGGCCGGTTTCAGCAGCAGAGCCGCCGCTGCGGCCCCGCACCATGTCAATACACCGCCGCAGCCGGTCAGCATGAGGATGGTGCCCACGATGGCGGTGGTCAGCAGGATGCCGGACATGTGCGGCTCTAAAAACAGCAGCACCACCACCGGCACCAGCGGCAGCACCGGCACGATCAGCTGCCTTACGATGCGGATGAACAGCCAATCCTTTGGCTTGATCTTTTCTCTCAGCGACGGGCTGAACCGGCCGATCTGCGGCGCACTTGCCGCCAGATGGGACGAGAGCAGGATCATCTCAAACTTTGCCACCTCAGAGGTTTGCAGAGTCAGGCCGCCCAGACGGATCCAGCGGCGGCAGCCGTTCAGCGGTGCAAAGGTCAGCGTGACGGCCAGCATGGCCAGCACAACCCAGTACAGCGGCTTGCTCGCCCAGCGCAGGAAGCGGTGATCCACATAGCTCATGACTACCATACAGCCAATGCCAATGGCCATGCAGATAGCCTGCTGCTTGATGTAGTGCAGGCTGTCGCCCATGCGCAGGTAGCCGGTGGTGTAGCTTGCGCTGTACAGCATTACAAGGCCAAACACCATGATAATGGCCAGCGTTGCCAGCCAGTTGAGCAGCAGCCGGTTCCACGGTCCCGGATCCCGCTGCAGCGGCGGCACCCATGCACTTTCTTTTTGGTTTTTATGTTGTCTGCGGGTGGCTGCCATTGCCACGCCCCCTTATTTTCAGAATCAGGCGCTCAGACCCAGCGTGCCAGACGCACGGCCAGCGCCAGCCCGCACACGCTCAGTGCGCACAGGCTGTAAAAAATATTCACTGCACTCATGCCGCGCTTTTCCAGCCAGCGATGCAGCGGTGCCGCCGCAAACAGCGGCCTGCCCTTCCAGCGGCAGAACAGGACCTGCAGCACCACCATGCCGCCCTCCACCCAGAAGGGCAGTGCCAGCGGGATGCTCAGCTCTGCGTAGCCAATGCACAGCGGAATGCAGCCAATGGCTCCCGCTGCATACAAGCAGCCGCACCGGCCGGGGTGCAGCTTTGCCGGTGGAAAATCCCACAGCAGAAAGGCCATCAGTGCACCGGCTAGTGCCGCCGGGAATACTGCCAGCGGGAACCAGCCCAGCTGCGTTTCCAGCATCATCAGGCCCAGCATAACTACAAAGGCCGCGCCGCACACCGTGCCGTCGGCACCGTCGGCCACGCGGGCCGCCTCGGCCATCGCCACCAGCAGCACAGCCCACAGCAGCGGTGCCAGCGCACATTCCACATAGCCTGCTCCCGGCAGGATCAGCCCTGTGGGCAGGCACCCGTTCAGTGCCAGCAGGCCCAGCACCAGCGCTGCAGCGATGCATTCCAGTGCAAGGCGCTGTGTGCGGCGCAGGCCAAGGCCTAAACCGTTCGGGTAGCGGCTGCGGATGCGGGCCAGATCATCGGCCAGCCCCACTGCGCCAAAGGCCAGCGACCCCAGCAGTGCAATGAGCAGGCGGGAGGTCATCTGCCGGTCGCTGCCAAGCAGGGAAGGCTGTGCAGCACATGCGGCCAGCCAGCCCACGCCCACAGCGGCAAGGGTGCCCACCATCAGGCACAGCCCGCCCATGGTAGGCACCGGGCTGTCCGGGGTATCGCTGTCCGGCTGTGTGCCGCGTGCCGCACGCTGCAGCTCCCGCAGCAGCGGCACCATCATATTGCCGAGCGCCGCAGTCAGCACAAAACCCAGCACCGACGCGACGACCAAGGCGAAACGAATCATTTTTCAATCTCCAAATTCATGCCAAAGGGTTATTCTTCGGCATCTTTCTGCTCTGCGTAGAAAATTTCCAGCACTTTTTCCAGCGCCATGCCGCGGCTTGCCTTCACCAGCAGGGCATCGCCCGGCTCTATCCGGTTCAGCAGAGCATCCGCTGCCTCGCGGTAGTTGTTGGCATGGAGGGTCTTGACCCCCTTGGCCGCAGCCACCACAGCCGTGCGCTTTGCGTTTTCGCCGTAGGTCACAAGGCAGTACAGATCACTCTCCGCAGCCAGACGGCCCAGCTCCTCGTGGGCTTCGCGGGACAGCTCGCCCAGCTCCAGCATATCGCCCAGCAGGGCAAAGCGGCGCTTGCAGGGGAATTCCTTGAACATGGCAAGCGCGGCCTTCATGCTGTCGGGGTTTGCATTGTAGCAATCCTCAATGACGGTAACGCCCTTGCTGTGCACCACCTTCTGGCGGCGGCCGGTCTGCTCAAAATTGGAAAGCCCCTTGATGACACCGCGCGGGTCGCAGCCCAAGCGGGTGGCAGCGCAGTAGGCAGCCAGAGCGTTTGCCACATTGTGCTTGCCCATGGCCGGGATCTTGACCACAAAGGTGCCCTCTTCCTGATCTTCCAGCACAAAGCTCATGCCGTCCTCTTCCTGCCGGATGGACAGTGCACACACATCAGCGTTCTCATCTGCCAGACTGAACCATACCGGCTTCACGTGGGCGGGCAGCTTTGCGGCGCGCAGGAACTTATCATCATAGTTCAGCACCAGCGGTGCACCCTCCGGCAGGCCGTTGCAGATCTCCAGCTTTGCCTTGCAGATGTTCTCCTGACTACCCAGATTGCCGATGTGGGACACACCGATGCAGGTAATGATGCCCACATCCGGGCGTGCGGCCCGGGCCAGACGGTCGATCTCGCCCGCATGGCTCATGCCCATCTCGATCACGGCATACTCAGTGCTGCTTTCCAGCCGCATCAAGGTGCGGGGCATGCCCAGTTCATTGTTCTGGTTGCCCTCGGTCTTGATGGTCTCGCCAAAGCCTGCAAGGGCAGCGTAGGTCATCTGCTTGGTGGTGGTCTTGCCCACGCTGCCGGTCACACCCACCATCTTGGGGTGATACTGGCTGCGGTAGTTCGCGCCCATCACCATCATGGCGTGGTAGCTGTCCGGGCAGAGGATGGCCTTTTCCGCAGGCACGCCCTCCACCGGGTGGTTCACCACCACATAAACAGCACCGTTCTCCAGTGCTTTGGCCGCAAAATCGTGGCCGTCAAATTTTTCACCCGGGAACGCTACAAAAATGCAGCCGGGCCGTACCTCGCGGCTGTCGGTGGTCACCAGTTCCACCTGCACCTCTTCCCGGATGAAGTCTGCGGGCACCAGCCCTGCCAGAAGCTTGCTTGCAGAAATTTTTTCCATTGTTCATGTCCCCTCTCTTTTATCTTGTAAAACCCTCTCAGTCAATGCCTGCGGCATTGCCAGCTCCCCCGAAAGGGGAGCTCTTTTGCATCTTACGATAAAGTGCAGTTCTTCAGAAGATTCACTTTACCGTGCCCACTCATAAAGCTCGCCCTTCGGGAGAGCTGGCGCGCAAGCGCCTGAGAGGGTTCTTGTTACCCACAGGTAATGGTCACGACGGTGCCGCGCTGCACACTGGAACCGGGGTCTGCACTCTGGGCCTGCACGGTGCCGTTCGCATTGCCCTCCACCACACAGTTCAATCCGGCGGCAGACAGCATCTGGCGGGCAAAGTCCGCGCTCTTGCCGGTCACATCCGGCACATCGGTATGGCTGCCCTCATAGGTATCGGTATACAGGTACACGGTGGTGCCGTAGGCCACCTTTGCACCCGCGTGCGGATACTGGTAGGTGACAGCTGCTGCCGCCTGACTGGTGGTGCTTTCGGCCAGCTGATGCCTGAGGCCCTTGATGTTCAGCTGCACCTGCGCACTGCTCCACTCGGTGCCCACCAGATTCGGCACAGTGACCACAGTCTGGCTGCGATCCTCGCCGTCGGCGGCAATGCCAAGGTAAGGTGCGATCTCGCTGATGATGTTGCCCACAACGGGCGCTGCCAGCAGGGACGAGTAGTCCGTTCTGGCGTTGTTGGGGTCATCCAGCATCACATAGACGATGATCTCCGGGTCGTCGGCGGGCAGGACAGCGGCAAAGGATGCCACCTTCTTGTAGTCGCCATCAGCGCGGCGGTCCATGTTCAACTGTTCGGAAGTGCCGGACTTGCCGCCGATACGGTAGCCGGACACATAGGCATACTTGCCGCCGCCGGTACCGGCGCCCACCTCATATTCCATGATCTGGCGGATCACATTGCTGGTGCTCTCGCTGATGACCTGACGGCGCACATTGGCACCGATCTCCTCGATCACGTTGCCATTTGCATCGGTGATCTTATCCACCACATGGGGCGTGACCAGATAGCCGCCGTTGACGGCTGCGGCCACAGCGGTGCACATCTGCAGCGGGGTGATGGCCATTGCCTGACCAAAGGCCGAGGAAGCCAGCTGCACTTCGCCCAGCTGGTTGGCCTTATAATACTGCATGAAGCCCGTCTCACTGGGCAGGTCCACGCCGGTGCGGCTGGTAAAGCCAAAGGCATCGAAGTAGTTATAGAAGGTCTGGGAGCCAACGCGCTGGCCCAGCTGGATATAGTAGATATTGCAGCTCTGACGCAGAGCTTCGGCCAGTGTGATGGTGCCGTGGGCTTTGTGGCCTGCGCAGTGGTAGGTCTCCTTTGCCACGCCGTAAGCACCGGCGCAGGTAAAGGTGGTGTTGATGTTTGCAAGGCCGGAGTCCACGCCCATGGCCGAGGTGATCACCTTGAACACACTGCCGGGGTAGTACAACTCGGTGATAGCCTTGTTTTTCCACTGGATATCGCGGAAGTAGCCGGAGTAATCGCCCTCCTCGTCCAGAATGCGGTTGCCGTTTGCGTCCTTCAGCTCGTTGCCGTTCTCATCCTTTTTGTAGATGCCGTACAGCTCCGGCTCAGCGCGCACCAGCTCGTTGAGGTAATCCAGATTTGCGCTGTAGTCCAGCGGGTCGTTGGGGTCAAAATCCGGCTTGGAAGCCATGGCAAGGATGGCACCGGTCTTGACGTTCATCACGATGGCGCAGCCGCGGTTCTCCACCGTGTTGGCTGCAATGGCTTCGTTCAGATACCGTTCCACGATCTCCTGCACATTCACATCCAGCGAAAGCACCAGATTGGAGCCATCCTTGGCTGCAAAGGTGGTGGCATTCTCGTCCGCAATGGCGTTGCCGTAGGCATTGCGCTGGGTAATGGTGCGGCCATCCACACCGGCCAGCGTGGACTGATAGGATTTTTCCAGACCGTAAGTACCAATGCCGTCCGCATCGGTAAAGCCCAGCACTGCCGCTGCAAACGCTCCGTAGGGGTAATTGCGCTGGAAGCTCTTCTCGCTGCCGACCGAGATGTTGCCCTTGCGGGAGGTCTCAGTGGCACGCTTGTGTGCCTTGTTGAACTGGGAAACGTAGGATTCGATGGACAGCTTGACAGCGTTGTTCACCTTGGTGGCCAGCACCTGATACTTGGTGTCCGTCTTGGAAAGTGCATCGTAAACCTTCTGGTACTGGGTCTGGTACGCTTCCGAGGAAGTGTCCACCGCGTCCAGACTTTCGCCGTCGCCGGAAAGCAGGCGCAGGGTCAGTTCCCGGCTGACCTCGGCGCACATGGCCGTGTCCAGCGTGCGCGCCGCCTCCTCATCCTTGCCGGTGGTGGTATATAAGATTTTGCTGTTGTCCGGGTCGGCCCAGATGGTCCACACCACGCTGGTGGAGGCCAGCGTGATGCCGGAGGTATCGTAGATCTCGCCGCGGGTGGCCTTGATGGTGGTATCCAGCAGCTGCTGCTTTGCGGCCAGCTGGCGGTAGGTGTCACCGTTTTTGATCTGGATATCATACAGGCTGTAGGTCACACGGGCCGCAGCAAGGCCCATGACCACAAGGGCCAGACCGCCGCAGATCAGACTGGTTCTGGGGTTCATGCGGGCACCGGTGCTGGTTTCCGGCCAGGGGCCTTTTATTTTTTTGATGAATTTTCGGAAGAATTTCCACATGGTATGCTCCTGCGGCAGCGGGCATTTGCTGCCTTCTGCCGCGCTTTTGTCAAATTTGGAACTGCCCTGCAAACAGGGTGTATAAACCGAAAAAGCGTGCGCTGCCGCACGCTTTCCCGTATTTGGTTCACTTTACAGTGCCAAGAATGTTCACGGCACCGTTGTAGATAAAGTCGGTCCACTGCCGCACAGCGGACTGGGTGCGCTCCAGCGTGTCGCTCTCGCCCAAACGGATGTAGGTGATCTGGCTCTGATCAATTTTCATCAGGCCCAGCCTGCCGGCCGTCTCTTCCACGCTGGTGATGTTGGTCTTGCTGTTCAGGGTGCTGTTATAGTAAGTATACTGGCTCTGCTCACTGACCAGCTGAGCCTTTGCGTCCTGAATCTGGTCGTTCAGCTCCACCAGCTTGGACTCGCTCCACAGCAGGCTGATGGCAAACCCCACCAGCAGTGCTGCTGCTACCAGATGCATGGCGTTGTGCACCGCTGCCTGCAGCGGCGAAAGCCGACGCTTGCCGCCCTTTGCTACCCGCAGATCTGCCTTGCGCTGTGTCTGCGGGGCTTTTCTGCGGCGTACCGCGTTATAATCATATGCTGCCTGACCCATGGTTTGCTCTCCTCCTCACACAACGGCTTCTGCCGTTCAGCATTTTTCCAAAACTCTCAGGTGGGCGGACCGGCTGCGCCGGTTCTCTTCCAATTCCTGACTGTTTGCTTCAATGGGTTTGCGGGTGATCAGCTTCGCTTTGGCTTTGCCGCCGCATACGCACACCGGAAACTCCGGCGGGCAGGTGCACGCGGTGGACCAGCGGCGGAATTTGTTCTTCACCAGCCGGTCCTCCAGCGAGTGGAAGGTGATCACGCACAGCCGGCCGCCCGGCGCAAGGTGATCAAAAATGGTATCCAAGCCTTCTTCCAGCGCATCCAGTTCATGGTTCACTGCAATGCGCAGCGCCTGAAAGGTGCGGCGGGAAGGGTTCTTGTTTTTGCGGCGTTCCGCCGGGGGCATGGCGCTGGCCACGATGTCTGCCAGCTGCAGAGTCGTTTCGATGGGAGAATTCTCCCTTGCCTCCACGATCCTGCCCGCGATCTGCCATGCGAAAGGTTCTTCGCCGTAATCCCGCAGAATGCGTGCCAGCTCTTCGCGGCTCTCGGTGTTCACAAGGTCCGCTGCCGTTTCGCCCTGCTGGCTCATCCGCATGTCCAGCGGTGCATCCGCACGGTAGGAAAAGCCGCGGGCCGCATCGTCCAGCTGATGGCTGGAAACGCCCAGATCCAGCAGCGCGCCGTTGACCTTGTCGATGCCAAGGCTTTCCAGAGCTTGTCCGGCATAGCGGAAGTTGATCTGCACCACCGTGGCAGGCAGGCCCGCAAGGCGGGCACGCGCGGTCTGCACCGCGTCCGGGTCCTGATCCAGCGAGATCAGCCTGCCGCCCTTTTCTGCATCCAGCCGCAAGGCGATCTGGCGGGAATGTCCCGCGCCGCCTGCAGTGCCGTCAAGGTAGGTGCCGGCCGGATCAATGGAAAGACCCTCCAGACACTCGTTCAGCAGAACGGGGATATGCTCAAACGAGGCCGGGTCAAAGGCTGCTTGTGTTTCAAGTTCCATCGCTGCGGCCTCCTTTCTCAGTTCATAAGCTTTCCGTGTTCCGGGCACTGTGCACACAGCGCACACTTTTACCCGATAACACAGTTTTATTTTAACAAATCAGGCCCCTGATTGCAAGGGTTTGTGCTCCCGTTTTTGCCGCAAAATGCAACAAAAAAAGTCCCTGTCGGCCGTCATTTCTGCCTGCAGGAACTTTGGTTTTTGCCGTATGTGTAATTTGTGTGTGAAAAAGGCTGTCTTCAGCCGTTTTTCTTGGCGTTCTGGCGCAGATTTGCGCGCACGTTCTTTACCTGTGCCGCATTTTCCACCATTGTTTCCTCGGTGTTCTTGAGCATGTTGTCGCAATAGTCGGTCACGGTCTGGCGCAGGGTGCGGGCCTCGTTCTGGGCTGCAGTGGTGATTTCCCCGGCGCGCTGCTGTGCAGCCTTCACGATCTCGGCTTCGCTCACCAGAATGCGCGCCCGCTCCTCAGCCTTTTTCACAATGGCCTGCGCCTGTGCGTTGGCCGTCTCCACGATCTGAGCGCGGTCGTTCACGATCTGCTGGGCCTGCCGCAGCTCGCCGGGCAGGTTTGCGCGGATCTCGTCCAGATAATCCCGGATCTGCTCCACATCCACGATCTTTTTGCCGCCGGAAAGGGGCACATTGGCACCTTCCTCCAGTGCATCCTCAATGGTATCCAAAAGTTCGTTCACGTTCATAGTGCTTCTCCCTTCGGTTCGTTCTCGGCAGGGTCTGTGTTCTGCATGGGCTTTGTGTATTTCCACAGCAGCACCCTGCCGTACTTGTACTGTTTTTTCAGGGTCAGGCCACCAGCCTCGGCCGGCAGCACGATGCCGGTCTCGCTCTCGCACAGCACGATGCCGCCGGGCGCGGTGCATTTATCCACCGCAGGCAGGATCTTTTCCAGTGTACCATTGCGGAAGGGCGGGTCCAGCAGTACGATGTCGAACTGCTCGCGGCAGGCGGAAAGATACCGCGCAGCCTCGCCGATATTGACGCGGCTGCGGTCGAACACGCCGCAGGCCTTGCAGTTGCGCATGATGATGTTCACCGCCTCGCGGTTCTCGTCCAGAAACACGCAGCGCACCGCGCCGCGGCTCAGTGCTTCAATGCCAAGCTGGCCGCTGCCCGCATACAGGTCCAGCACCCGTGCGCCGGGCAGGTCGAACTGGACGATGCTGAACATCGCCTCCTTTACCTGCGAAAGGGTGGGCCGGGTCACGTCGGTCCCCGGCAGGGCCTCCAGACTGCGGCCCCGGGCTTCTCCTGCGATCACGCGCATGTTCTCTTTCCTCCTCCTTGCAGCCGGAAGATGTGGCTGCAAACACGTTTTTTGTATCACTTTATTATCACCCAACTGCATATTCTTGTCAAGGGCCGCGCGTTGCGCCGTCTGGCGGTTTGTGCTACAATAAAACCGGCAGCGCCGGGCTTTTGCGGCGCATTCTGGCATAAAAGGAGAGTATTCCCATGAAAGTTCTGCTCATCAACGGCAGCCCGCACGAAAAAGGCTGCACCTATACCGCCCTTTCGCTCATTGCAAAGGAACTGAACGATGCCGGTGTGGACACCGAGATCCTGCATGTCGGCGGCAAACCCGTGGGCGGCTGCATCGGCTGCGGCGGCTGTGCCGCAGGCAACGGCTGCGTGTTTGGCGGCGTGGTCAACGAGGCCATCGAGAAGGCCAAAACTGCCGATGGCTTCGTGTTCGGCAGCCCGGTGCACTATGCATCCGCATCCGGCAACATGACCAGCTTCATGGACCGCCTTGCCTACGCGGGCGGCAGATATCTGGCCTACAAGCCCGCCGCCATCTGCTGCTCGGCACGCCGCGCCGGCACCACCACCACGCTGGACCAGCTGGTAAAGTACCCGCAGTTCTTCCACATGCCGCTGGTGAACGGCTCCTACTGGGCCATGGTGCACGGCTCCAATGCCGAGCAGGTGCTGCAGGATGCCGAGGGCTGCGCTGTAATGCAGGAGCTGGGCCGCAACATGGCATGGCTGCTGCACTGCATCGAAGCAGGCAGGGCCGCAGGCTTTGAACACCCGCAGAACCCCAAGCGCCCCATGACCAATTTTATCCGCTGAGCGGAAAATCAATTTCTGATCCAGAGGCTCAGAACAGTCCGTAAGCTGCTCTGAGCCTCTTTTTCTTTGCAGTCCACGCCATTTCGTGCCAAAAACAGCAAAAAACCTTTTTCAAAGCGCCTTCCGCTTCTTTTTTCGTTCATAAGTTTGTGTTACTATAAGATGCAACGTGATTTTAGCAGGATGGAGACCCTTGTATGGAACACTACGATTGGAACGAAGGCTGGCTGTTCACGCCCCGGTTCGACCCGGCACTGGTGCGGCCGGAGTGCGGACTGGAACTGGAACCGGTGCGCATCCCCCACACTGTGCGGGTGCTGCCCTACAATTACTGCAACGAAAATGAATACCAGTGCCTGTGCGGCTACCGGCGGGAGTTTTTTGCACCCAGAGAGTGGGCAGGCCGCACTGTTCTGCTCACCTTTGGTGCCGTTGCCCATGACGCGACCGTGTTCTGCAACGGGCGGCGGCTGTTCCACCACGCCTGCGGCTACACCGCCTTCACGGTAGATCTGACCAGCGCTTTGCATCTGGGTCAGAAAAACGTGGTGGCTGTGCGCTGCGACAGCCGCGAGGATCTGAACATTCCGCCCTTTGGCGGGCAGATCGATCACCTGACCTACGGCGGCATCTACCGTGCCGTCAGTCTGGACATCAAGGAGCCCGCTTACCTGCGGGATGTGTTCATCGAGGCAAAGGCCGAGGGCGATTTCCGCATCTATACCTCCACCGTGGGTGAGACGGTAGGCTGCACCCTGCAGGCCGAGATCCGCAGCCCTTCCGGCAGCCGCGCCGCCTACAGCGGCGAGCTTTCCCTGCCCATCACCGGCGTGCTGAACGGTGTGCACCCGTGGAGCATCGAGCATCCCACCCTGTACACCCTCACCGTACAGCTGATCCGCCCCGGCTCTGCCGGTCTGCCGGACCGTGTGCTGGACGAAAAGACCATCCGCTTCGGCTTCCGCACCGTGCAGTTCGTGGCAGGCGGGCTGTACCTGAACGGTCAGCGCGTGGAGCTGCGGGGCCTGAACCGCCACCAGAGCTACGCCTATCAGGGCTATGCCATGCCGGACAGCATCCAGCGGCTGGATGCTCAGATCCTGAAAAAAGACCTTGGCTGCAACGCAGTGCGCACCAGCCATTCCCCCCAGAGCCCGGCGTTTCTGGATGCCTGCGATGAGCTGGGCCTGTTGGTGTTCACCGAGATGCCCGGCTGGCGGTACATCGGCGACGAGAGCTGGAAGGCGCAGGCCTTGCAGAACTGCCGCGAAATGGTATGCCAGTGCCGCAACCACCCCAGCATCTTTTTGTGGGGTGCCCGTGTGAACGGCAGCGCCGACGACGAAGCGTTTTATAAGCGCACCAACGAGGCCATCCACCGGCTGGACCCCACCCGTCCCACGGCAGGCGCGCGGAACCACCGCAAGAGCCAGCTGCTGGAGGATGTTTACGCCTACAACGATTACTCTTACCGTGGGCGCGGTGCCGCCTGCGAAGCCCGCGCCGCGGTGACTTCCGACCCCCGCAAAGGCTACCTCATCAGCGAGTTCGGCGGGCAGCAGCTGCCCACCAAGCCCTTTGACGACGAGACCCACCGGCTGGTGCAGGCTCTGCGCTATGCCGCCGGGATCAACGATTCCATTGCACAGCAGGGTGTGGCCGGCAGCTTTGGCTGGTGCATGGCCGATTACAACACCCACCGGGAATTTGGCAGCGGCGACCGCATCTGCTACCACGGTGTGATGGATATGTTCCGCAACCCGAAGCTTTCGGCGGCGGTATATGCAAGCCAGAAAACGCCGCGTTCCCCCTCGGACATCGTGCTGGAAGTCTCTTCCGGCATGGCACTGGGCGACCTGCCCGGCGGCGTTCCCACAGCCTGCTGGGTGTTCACCAACGCCGAAAGCGTGCGGCTGTACCGCGGCAACGACTACATTGCCGAGTTCACGCCTGACCGGCACGGCCGTTTTGCCGCCATGACGCATCCGCCCATTGAGATCAACGATTTTGTGGGTTCTTTGTTGGAAAAGTACGAGGGCATGGACCCGGCCTCCGCCCAGATGACAGCCGCTATCCTGAACGAGATGCGCCGGGATGCCATGGAGCTTTCGCCGCTTTCCAAGGCGCGGATGCTTTCGCTGCGGCTGAGCTGGAACGAGGTAGCCCGCATGTATTACAAATACATCGGCGTGCTGGGCACACCGCGCGCAGCCTACCGTTTTGAAGCCGTGTGGCATGGCCGCACCGTGCGCACCGTGGTGCGGGAACCGGTGCAGAGCGTCCGGCTGGAATGCACCGTGCACAACCCCATCCTCACCGACGGCCCCACCTGGGACTGCGCCGCTGTCAGCCTGCGCGCCATCGACCAGAACGGCAGCCTGCTGCCCTACTGCGGCGAAGCCGTTCAGCTGAGCGTGGACGGCCCGCTGAAGATCATTGGTCCCAGCGTGGTGCCGCTGCGCGGCGGCATGGCGGGCACCTACCTTGCCACCACCGGCGAAGCGGGCCGCGCCGTGCTGCACTGCCGCATGGAAGGTGCGCTGGATACCGATGCCGTGGTGACCATCCGTTGCCGGGAAGCTTAATTTCCGTCCCTTCATGATAGATTTGCACTCTGTTCAAAATTTCATCATGGTTGACTGGTATCCTAAGAACTGTAAAATAACGGCGGGCGCGCCCGCTTTGATTCCAAAACAAAGGATGCAGGAGTTATGAGAGAAAAATTCCGTCAGTTTATGATCGGCCGCTACGGTACCGATGGCCTGAACCAGTTTTTGAGCATCGCGTCCATCGTGCTGCTGCTGATCTCGCTGCTTACCCGCTTCAGCCTGTTCACATGGCTGGGTCTGGTGCTGCTGGTGCTGTGCTACTACCGCTCGCTCAGCCGCAACATTTCCAAGCGCACGGAGGAGAACTACCAGTACTATGCCCTGAAGGACCGCGTAGACCGTAAGTTCCGCGGTCTGAAGGATCAGTGGGCCAACCGCAAGCTCTACCACTACTACCGCTGCCCCAAGTGCCGCCAGAAGCTGCGTGTGCCCCGTGGCCGCGGCCGCATCCAGATCTCCTGCCCGCGCTGCGGCACCCAGTTCATCAAAAAGAGCTGAGCGGCCATGTTTGGTTATGTTGTGCCCAATCAGGCCGCGCTTTCGGACGAAGCACAAAAGCGATACCGCACCGCCTACTGCGGGCTGTGCCGCCGCATCGACGCACTGCACGGCCTGCGGGGCCGCTTTACGCTGAGCTATGACCTCACCTTCCTGAACCTGCTGCTGTGCAGCCTGTACGAGGGCGAGACCGAAGCTTCTTCCGGCCACGACCGGTGCCCCATCCACCCCTTGGGCGGTGTGGAATGGCGGGCGGCCTCCCCCACCGATTACTGTGCAGATCTGAGCGTAGCCTTGCACTACTACAACGCCGAGGATAAGTGGAAGGACGACCGCAGCCTGCTGGGCCTTGGATATGAAAAGCTGCTTACCGGCTGTAAGCAGGCTGCCGAGAGCCGCTGGCCCCGTCAGTGCAGCGCCATCCGCACCTGTCTGGACAGGCTGGCAGAATATGAAGCTGCCGGGAGCGAAGATCTGGATGCCGTGTCCGGCTGCTTTGGCGAGCTGATGGCAGAGCTGTTCGACTACCGGCAGGATCACTGGTCGCCGGAGCTGCGCAGCATCGGCTTCCATCTGGGCAAGTTCATCTACCTGCTGGATGCCTATGACGATCTGGAGCACGACCAGCGCAAGGGGGTCTACAATCCGCTGAAAGCACTCAGTCAGCAGCCCGGCTATGAGGAAGAGATGAAAGAGATCTTTGAGCTGCTGCTGGCGCAGTGTGCCCAGAGCTTTGAACGCCTGCCCTGCGTGGAGGACGCAGACCTGCTGCGCAACATCCTTTACTCCGGCGTATGGCTCAAATACAACTGCAAAACAGCCAAGCAGGCCCGCAGCCGTGGCTGAATGGCGGCTTTGTCTTGATTTTTCCACGGCAATACGGTAGACTATAAACATTGCGCGGCACTGTGGCTGCGCGAAATGAGACGTGAGGAAGTATATCCATGAGAGACCCCTATGAGGTGCTGGGCGTTTCGCGCGGCGCAAGCGATGACGAGATCAAAAAAGCATACCGCGCCAAGTGCAAGCGCTGGCACCCGGACCTGAACCCCAACGATCCTACCGCCGAGGAGCACTTCAAGGAAGTGCAGGCGGCTTACGATGCCATTACCAAGGGCGAGACCGGCCCCCAGATGGGCGGAAATCCCTACGGCAGCTACCAACAACAAGGTTACGGCCAGCAGCAGGGTTATCAGAACGGTTACGGCGGTTTTGACGGATTCGATGGCTTTGACCCGTTCGGTTTCGGGTTTGGCTTTGGCGGCTACCAGCAGGGTTACGGCCAGCAGGGCGCAAGCTATTCCGGCTCCGACAGCCCGGAGATGCAGGCCGCCCGCAACTTTGTGGCCAATGGCCGCTATGCGGAGGCCCGCCGCGTGCTGGACGGCATGACCGGCCGCAATGCCCGGTGGTATTATCTTTCCTCCCTCGCAAATCAGGGCTTGGGCAACCGCATCGATGCGCTGCAGGATGCCCGCCGTGCCGTGCAGCTGGACCCGGGCAACACCGAGTACCAGATGCACCTGCGCCGGATGCAGAACCCCGGCCAGACCTACCGCACCACACAGGCCACCTACACCAGCCCCGGCGGCCTGATGCAGTGGTGCTGGAGCATGATCCTGCTGAACCTGCTTTGCAACTGCTGCTGCGGCGGCTGGGGCTTCCATTTCCGCATGTGATCCCGTTTTTCTCATAAGATACAGCAAGACCCCGCACCTTCTGGTGCGGGGTCTTGTTTTTGCTTTACGACATCACTTTACGGTGATGTTGCGGCTGATCTTGCTGCAGGAGTAATTGCCGCCGATCTCTGCCGTCTGCACATAGGTGCCCGGCTCTGTGGGCAGCTCGCTGGTGGCATCACTGCCCCAGCCGGACTTCTTGTAGCTGTAGCGGATCTTATCGGTGGGCACCACCTGACCATCCACTTCCAGCACAGCCGCTTCATTGAAGCTCTGCAGCTCTTCGGCGGTCATGGGCTTTTCGGCCTGCTGTGCCCAGTACATGCGCACGCCGTTTGTCTTGGGCTTGATCTTGAACATGGCAAAGCCTGCGGTGTTCATATCGCTGCTTTCCAGCGCCAGTGCACCGGCCACATAGTTGCCGGCATCCACCGGCTGCTCGTCCAGATAAATGCGGCTGAACGCGCCCTCCGGCAGATACTTGCGGATCAGGTTCAGCGCAAGGCGCAGGCCGTTGGACACCTGATCGATGGTAGGCACATAGAAGTGCAGTACATCCATCACCGAGACGGCCTCATCGGCCACCCGCAGCAGCACGCTGACATCGTTGCCGTCGATCAGCTGCTTGAGGTAGCTGTACACATTGAACTCCTCTGCCTGATCCGGTGTCTTGGACATCTTCTTGGGCAGCGGGATCATCTTCAGCAGCGTGCGGATCTTATCCGACAGCACCAGCGTCACATAGCCATTCGCTTCGCCGCCAACACCCACCACAACACCGATATACTGGGTATCGGCAGGGTTGGTCTGCACCTCCAGCTTGTAGTTGGAGCCATAAACAAGGTCGCCCGTGGCTTTGAGCCGGATGGAAACCATATCATTCTGCTGCTCCAGCGCTGCATTTTCCTGCGGCAGAGCTGCTGCGGCAAACACCGGCGTTGCTGCCGCGCTGAGCATGAACACTGCTGCCAGTGCAAGAGCTATCAATCGTTTGGCCTTCATTGCTTAAGACCTCCTTATTCTGTAAAGGGATCGCACAGCCGCGCCCCACGGCACACTGCGTCGGGAGCCGGCATGATACCATGCCTGTTGTACCTCGATTTTACCGCAAAACGCTGTTTTGGTCAATAACGTGATTCAAGTAATTCAATTTTTTTATATTTTATGCAAAAAAGAGGAACCTGCCCTCTTCCAGCGGTTTCTCTCTCAAGTTCATTCATCAATAAAATATTCCGGGTGGACGCTGCGGGCCTGCGCCACCGACTGCTTATACCGGCTCAGGTGGCTTTCCAGCGCTTCGCTCACGTCGTCCGCGCTGCCGTGCAGCAGTGCTTCCAGAATTGCCGTGTGCGAGGAGCAGACCGACTTGTTTTCCTCGGTCTGCAGGCTGAACTTGCGGATGCGCTCCACATGCTGCAGGCTGGCCAGCATGTGGTCGTAGTGATCTTCCATGCCGCACAACTCAAAGGATTTGCGGTGGAATGCATTATCCAGCTCCAGCATACGGGCAGTGCGGTCCGGCTGGCTCATATCCGCTTCCAGCACACGGTATGTCTCAATGTTGCTGCGGTATTCTTCCTCCTGCCGGGGTGTCACATGGCCGCGCAGCCGGTTCAGGATCTCTTTTTCCAGTGTATAGCGGGCAAACTGCTCCATCTCCATCAACTTCAGGTTGATGGGTGCCACATGGGTGCCGCTCTGCGGTTTGATGTCCACCATGCGGGCCAGATTGAGCATCAGCAAAGCCTCCCGCATGGGCGTACGGCTGATGCCCAGCTCTTCGGCCAGCTCCCGGTCATTCAGCGGATCACCGGGCTTCAGCTCCATCGTGATGATCCGGCTGCGGATCGTCTGGTATGCCGTTTCGCGCGCACTCAGTAATGGCATGTGGTCTCTCTCCCTTCAACCTCCGGTGTAAAGCAAAAATTGATATACTAGTATTGAAGTTATCAAGACCATATTACCCAACCACAGGGCGGCTGTCAAGTGTGGCTGCAACTAAAAATCGCCAACATTTTTCTCTGTTTTGTCAAGACAGGCCCCATGGCAGCACAAAAGCCCTCCGGGTGAAGGGCTTTTGCTGCGTTTACTTTTTAGTGGAACGGTACACCACCGGCACCCACACAAAGGCCACGGCCAGACCGCACACCACATCAATGATGGAGTGCTGCTTGGTGAACACGGTGGACGCACAGATCAGTGCAGCCCACACCCAGGCCAGAATTTTCAGGGCCGGGCGCTCCTTTGCCAGCTTGCTGTGGCTGAACGCCAGTGCCATGCAGGCCGAGCTTTGGCAATGGATGGACGGGCACACATTGACCGAGGCATCCGCCCTCCAGATCAGCTGCATGATGCTCATTGCAATGTTGCTGCGGCCCACCGCATCCACTGTGGGGCGGATATCCAGACCGTTGGGCAGCAGCATGTACAGGATCAGGCAGAAGGTCATGCCGGAAAACATGGTCAGGCAGAGCTTATCGTAGCTTTGGGTGTCGCACCACCACAGCAGGGCCGTCACACCAGCCAGCAGCACAAACCAGCTGCAATACGGAAAGATGAACCACTCATTGAAGGGGATCAGATCATCAAGCGGGGCGTGGATGATATATTTGGGATCTTTGATGGTCAGATCCAGCCAGAAGAACCAGATCAGATACACCACCCAGTACAGCTGGAACCACAGGTGCGGGCGGCGTCGGCTCCACAATTGTTTTGGATTCATGGTATTTCTCCTATATTTTCAATGTGATGACGTATGATTATACCACATCACGCCATCTTGCGCAAACCTTTCCGGTGCGATAAAATAAAAAGAGTATTGTAAACTTGCGCTCTGTTTTTGAGCGTACCTATTATAAAAGGAGCCATTATGTTGCAAAGCTTTCCCCTTGTCCGCCTTGCCGCGCTGGATCTGGACGGCACCCTGCTGAACCGGAACAACGAGGTCACTCTTGCCACCCGTCAAGCCATTGCCCGCGCTGTAGAGCATGGCGTGGTGGTGGTGCCCGCCACAGGCCGCCCGCTGGCCAGCCTGCCGCCTGTTGTGGCAAAACTGCCCGGCATCCGGTATGCCATCACCTCCAACGGTGCCGCCGTGTGGGACCTTGGCGATGACCCCATGGGTGCTGTGCACAGCCGCTATGCCAACGCTGCCCAGCGCCACACCAGCGAACCCGCCTGCCTGCTGCACCGCCTGATGCCGACAGAAGTGGCACGGGAAGCTTTTGACCTGTTCCAGCAGTACGATGGCGAGCTGAGCGTATTCAGCGACGGCCTTGCCATCAAGACCCCGGAGGGCATTGCAAAGCTCACCTCCCGCACCGCCCACTTTCTCTCCTCCGAGGCGCGGCAGAACCTGACCGACGGCCGCTTTACCGTCATTCCCGGCATCGAGAGCTGGATGTCCCGCCATGCGCACGAGATCGAAAAACTGTGCATGTTCTTCGACAGCACCGAAAAGACCGCCGCTGCCCTGCCAAAGTTTCAGGCTATCCCGGGCGTGGCCGTGGTGCAGGGTTCGCCGGATAACATTGAAGTGACCGCTGCCGGTGTGGATAAGGGCAGTGCCCTGCTGGCTCTGGCCGACCTGCTTGGCATCCCCCACGAGAACACCCTTGCCGTGGGCGACAGCGAGAACGACCGCGCCATGCTGGAAAAGGCAGGGATCGCCGCTGTTATGGCCAACGGCATGCCCCAGATCAAGGCGTTGGGCGACCTTGTGAGCGAGGCCGACTGCGATCACGACGGCGTTGCAGAGCTGTTCCGGAAGCTCGGCATCTGAGCAAACCGGGGCAAAACGGCCCTGCTTTTCAGGTCATTCGTCATTTTTGTGCAATGTATACAAGCTATTATGCAAAACATTGTGCTTGTTGAGCATTACCAAACTTGTTTCCGTCGTTTATACTAATATTACAAACGCACGATGGGTGTACCATGCCCAAACGGCAGCCCACGCGCACCAAGAAAGTCAAATTCAAAAAGGAGAAATGCATTTATGAATCCCATCGTAGAAAAGGTCTATCAGATCGGCATTATCCCTGTTATCGCTTTTAACAGCGTTGATGAAGCCCTGCCCCTGTGCAAGGCTCTGGCTGACGGCGGTCTGCCCGCAGCTGAGGTCACCTTCCGCACCGCATGTGCTGAGGATTGCATCCGCAAGATCCACGAGGAGATGCCCGAGATGCTGCTGGGCGCAGGCACTGTCCTGACCACCGAGCAGGCTGACCGTGCAATGGCAGCTGGTGCTTCCTTCATCGTTGCTCCCGGCTTCGATCCCGAAGTCTGCAAGCACGTCATCGACAAGGGCGGCATCATGATGCCCGGCACCTGCTCTGCAGGCGAGATGCAGCAGGCTATGAACATGGGCTGCGAGGCCCTGAAGTTCTTCCCCGCTGAGGCAAACGGCGGTGTCGGCATGCTGAAGAACATCGGCGCTGCCCTGAAGAGCGCACGCTGGATGTGCACCGGCGGTGTCAACGCAAAGAACGTCAACGACTATCTGAGCTATGACCAGATCTTCGCTGTGGGCGGCACCTGGATGTGCAAGAGCGACGTGATCAAAGCCGGCGACTGGGCAAAGATCACTGCTCAGAGCAAGGAAGCGGTTGACACCATGCTGGGCCTGAAGCTGATGCACATTGGCATCAACACCGAGAACGAGGAAGAGGCCATGAAGTTGGCAAACCTCATCGGCAGCCTGCTGAACATGAAGGTCGCTCCTGGCAACTCCAGCATCTTCGTCGGCAACAAGGAGTTCGAGATCATGAAGAAGGTCGGCCGCGGCACCAATGGCCACATCGCCATCGGCTGCAACAACGTGGATCGTGCCATCTATCACCTGTCTCAGCGCGGTGCCAAGTTCGATCTGGACAGCAAGGTCGTGAAGAACGGCAAGACCATCGCCTGCTACTTTGCAGACGAGATCGGCGGCTTCGCATTCCACCTGGTTCAGGCCTGAGCTCCGGCTCCCCTATCCGTAAAAGCCCTGCTGCGCCGGGGATGCCCCGCAGCAGAAGGTCATAAACACCTGTAAATAAAAGGAGAATAACCAATGAAAGTCGTTACTTTTGGCGAACTGATGGTTCGTCTGCAGCCGTTCAACTACGAGCGTTTCGTTCAGGCTAACAGCCTGGAGTTCAGCTTCGGCGGCGGCGAGGCAAACGTTGCTGTTTCTCTGGCCAACTACGGTCTGGACGCAGCTTTCGTCACTAAGCTCCCCGCACACGCAATCGGTCAGGCCGCTGTCAACAGCCTGCGCCGTTACGGCGTTGACACCAGCATGATCACCCGCGGCGGCGATCGCGTTGGCATCTACTACAACGAGAAGGGTGCTTCTCAGCGTGGTTCCGTCTGCATCTACGACCGTGCCAATAGTGCCATCCAGCTGGCTCAGCCCTCCGACTTTGATTGGGATAAGATTTTCGAGGGCGTGGACTGGTTCCACTTCACCGGCATCACCCCGGCTCTGGGTGCAAACGTTGTTGAGATCTGCCTGGAGGCCTGCAAGGCTGCTAAGGCTCACGGCGTGAAGATCAGCTGCGACCTGAACTACCGCGGCAAGCTGTGGACCCGTGAGCAGGCCCGCGCTGCCATGACCGATCTGTGCCAGTATGTTGACGTGTGCATCTCCAACGAGGAGGACGCAAAGGACGTGTTCGGCATCGAGGCCGAGGCTACCGATATCTACGGCGGCAAGCTGAATGCTGAGGGCTACAAGAGCGTTGCAAAGCAGCTGGCTGACAAGTTCCACTTCGAGAAGGTCGCTATCACCCTGCGTGAGAGCCACAACGCTTCCGAGAACGGCTGGAGCGCAATGCTGTACGATGTTGCTTCCAATGAGTACTGCTTCTCCAAGAAGTACGAGCTGAAGATCATCGACCGCGTTGGCGGCGGCGACTCCTTCGGCGGCGGCCTGATCTACAGCCTGCTGACCGGCAAGACCACTCAGGAAGCTGTTGAGTTCGCTGTTGCTGCTTCTGCTCTGAAGCACTCCATCGAGGGCGACTACAACATGATGACCGTGTCCGAGGTTGAGAAGCTGGCTGGCGGCGACGGTTCCGGCCGTATCCAGCGCTAATTGCAGGAAGGAGTCCAGAATGGATATCCGCTACTCCTGCAACCAGAAGGATTTCAAGCGCTATACCACTGAGGAAATGCGGAACGAAATGCTCATCACCGGCCTGTACAAGGCCGATGAGGTCGTTGCTGTGTACAGCCATGTGGACCGTATGGTCACGCTGGGCTGCATGCCGGTGCACGAGACCGTGTCCATCGACAAGGGCATCGATGTGTGGGCAAACTTCGGCACCCACTACTTTCTGGAGCGCCGCGAGATCGGCATGTTCAACATCGGCAAGGATTCCACCGGCATCGTGGTGGCCGACGGCGTGAAGTACGAGCTGGGCTACAAGGACTGCCTGTACATCACCAAGGGCACCAAGGAAGTCACCTTTGCTTCCGCCGACCCGGAGCATCCCGCCAAGTTCTACATGGTATCCGCTCCCGCACATTGCTCTTACGAGACCCGCCTGATCAAGATGGCCGATGCAAACCATCGTCCTCTGGGCAGCGTCGAAACCTGCAATAAGCGCACCATCAATCAGTTCATCCACCCGGATGTGCTGAAGACCTGCCAGCTCAGCATGGGTATGACCGAACTGGAATCCGGTTCCAACTGGAACACGATGCCCAGCCACACCCACGAGCGGCGCATGGAAATTTATACCTACTTTGAACTGCCCGAGGGGCAGGTGGTGTTCCACATGTGCGGCGAGCCTACCCAGACCCGCCACATCGTGATGCACAACGAGGATGCTGTCATCAGCCCTTCTTGGAGCATTCACAGCGGCGTAGGCACCTCGAACTATACGTTTATCTGGGCAATGGGCGGCGAGAACATGGAGTTTGACGACATGGACAACATCGCTACCACTGACCTGCGCTAAAAAGCACCATACACAAGCCCCGTACCGGGTCCACCGGTACGGGGCTTTTTGCTAAAAATTTAACTTGAACCCTCTCCGTCATTGCTGCGCGATGCCACCTCTCCCGAAGGGCGAGGTTTTTATCCATCTTTCCTCAACGTATCTAAAAGCTCCCCCTTCGGGGGAGCTGGCTGCGAAGCAGACTGAGAGGGTTATTTAACTTGAGAAGGAGAAAATCATGGATCTTTCCGCTTTCAACCTGCAGGGCAAGGTGGCTCTGATCACCGGCGGTGCCCACGGCATCGGTTTTTCCATCGCCGAAGGCATGGCCAAGTGCGGTGCCGCCATCTGCTTCAACTGCTCTTCCGAAGCAAGCCTTGAAAAGGGCCTTGCAGCATACAAGGCAGCCGGCATCGACGCACACGGCTATGTGGCCGACGTGTCCGATGAGGACGCTGTGAACGCCATGGTTGCAAAGATCAAGGCCGAGGTCGGCCCTGTGGACATTCTGGTAAACAACGCCGGTCTGATGAAGCGGGTGCCCATGATCGAGATGAGCCACGCCGACTTTATGCGGGTCATCGATGTGCATGTAGGCGGTGCCTTCAACTGCTCCAAGGCCGTTCTGCCGGACATGATGGAAAAGCGCGAGGGCAAGATCATCAACATCTGCTCCATGATGAGCGAGCTGGGCCGCGAGACC
>ERZ773185.512-NODE-512-length-34288-cov-22.481144_pt1 | contig 34288 bp, 34 predicted proteins | sample MGYA00580531_ERZ773185 | MGnify/ENA primary metagenome ERZ773185 (study PRJEB29015, sample SAMEA2737799) | human gut metagenome | biome: human gut; feature: human-associated habitat; material: faeces | place: China | collected 2012 ...
CCCGAACCGAAGCCCAGAAGCGCAGCATGTTAGAGCTTCTGAAGAGCCTCTGCCTAGACTATCCCGATGCCGAAGTCATCGGCCATCGTGACCTCCCCTGGATCAGAAAATCCTGTCCTGGCTTTAATGTTAAGAAGTGGCTGAAAGAAGTAAACTTCCACATTTAGAAGACATCTGTATAAATTCAGCCTTTGATTTTATCCCAATCCGTAAGTTATCCAGCTTACAGATTGGGATATTTTTTATCTTATATAGCCCAACAAGTCAAGATATTACTTTGCAAAAGGACTCTTTCCTCCATGTGCTTTCAAATTATCAGTTGAACGAACCAATATTTTCTCCACATCAGCAAATTACTACAAAAAACTGTAAACTATAACCTGCTATTCCCCAGGCGGCCCCAGCCCGCAAAATATGGCGAGACCTTTGATGATAACTATTATTCTATTCCATGAATCTTCTTCCACACTGCAAACCACGTTCTGAACAATGGTTCACTCAAAGCCTCAGCAGGATAATGCTTCACGAATCTGAGATTCCTGAGATTCATTCTGAAGTAACGATGAATCTTACTTTCACCGACCTTACTACCCATTCTATCATCATACTGTCCGAAGTTTCCTCCTCGCATGATTTCATCAAGCAAGAACCTACCTTCCTTTTCATCCATCGGCGCAATCATCCTATCTTCAGTTAGCCCGAATACCTCCTTCATCACGAACATCACAGCCTGGGCAAACTTCCATAATCCCAAATGCTTCAATTCCTTCTGTACTCTATCCCTAATCAATAATAAATCATCACTAATCAATACATAATAGTAATCCAGAAGCTGCCTCAATCCGACACCCTCCGTAAAGATATGCCGATACAGATGAGAAAGGATATAGATAACGTTGAACGAAGCCGTAGGCACATGAATCTCCCCATAACCATCAGGCAATGAAACCCGATGATTACACTGTTCGCCCATCACTTCTTCAAACCACTTCTGCATTCTCCGATTATGAATCGGACAGAACATATACGAAGGAGTGAAATGCACCTCTATCGCCGTCTTCATCACGGGAAAATCCACATGATGATACCGCATCACCTGATTCGGACACACTTGATCCACATACTTCATGATTTTCCTGCGACCACCCGAAAGATAGATATCGATGTCCCCGGGAGTACGCATATAAGGGTTAGGATAAAGCAACGCATTCCCCTGCCCCTTCAAGATACAGTTAGCAAAGCCCTCGTTCTCGAAGTTCTGGCAAACCTTCACGGAATCCTGAAACAGTCTGATATTCTGTTTTCGTATCTGTTCCGCCAGCACCATCCATTGCATCAGTAGCTTCTGCTTTGGTGCCAACTGCTTTGGCAACTGCCGGATACCATGAAACAGAACACCAAGCAAAGCCTGCTTCTGGGCGATAGCATACAGCTCTTTCCAATCCGCTTCCTTCAAAGAACCAGGTATTTCCTTGGCAGAACCAATACAGAATCGCAAGAAATCAAAGAAAATCTTTTGTTGTTTCAACATAAAGTTGTACTTTTGCACGCATGAAACAAGCCATACGTATCATATTGTCCTACATAGCAGCTATCATCCTCCTTCCGATAGCCTTGCTATGTAAGGTCTTCCGAAGAAAGTAATCCTACTTTTTTCGGAAAGGATCCTTGTATATTCCCAAGAGCTGCTTACCGAAGTAATAGAAGAACTGCATGTCATCCACGAAGTAACGTTTGAAGAGGCGCTTTGGTTCCTTCATGCAACGATAAAACCATTCCATGCCGATTTTCTGCCAAATCTTAGGTGCACGTTTCAATGTTCCAGCTTCGAAGTCAATGGTAGCACCCAGAGCCATGAATACCTTTACTCCAGGCATCTTATCACGATACTTCATAATCCACTTCTCTTGCTTTGGAGCACCCACACCAACGAGCAGCACATTAGCACCACTCTCGTTCACGATGCGAACCAACTCCTCACATTCATCCTCATGCTTCTCGAATCCAAAGGAAGGAGAATGAGCACCTACAACCATCTGGTGACCTACCTTCTCATTGATACGTTTCATTGCCTTGGCTGCAATACCCTCCTTAGCACCAAGCAAGAAAATTTTGCAGTCAGCATCATCCTTATGATACATATAATAAGAGGTGAAGAAGCTGGAACCAGGAATCGCTTCCTTGATTGGAGTCTTCAACAACTTACCGAACAGGTAGAGGATTTTACTGTCACACACCACCCATTCCGACTTCTGATACACATCATAAAACTCCTTGTCCTTCTGAAGTTTAATCAGATGGTCAAGATTAGGAGTCACAAGAACACCCTCCTTCAAGTTCTCCAAGAGTTCCTGACGGGTAATGTTCTGAATATCTATATTTAATACTTTTACAGTATCCATATTTTCGATTTCATAAATATATAAAAAGGAGGGATTTGTGGTAGGCCCCCTCCATAGCCCAAAAGGAAGAATAGATTAAAACAACTTCTTTATATCGTCGTCTTGCTTCCTCATCGTTTCTAAATCAGCATAAACTTCATTTAAAAACTGTTCTGCCTAATAATGCAGCTGCCTATCAAGAGAACACACCAACCAAGAAGTCCAAGCTACAACAACTAATGTAAGCCCTAAGAGTAGATTTTTAAAGAAATTACCCAGCCTCTTCTTCCAATGTAAGAGGCTGCTCTAAAACATTTTATTTTTCATGTTTTAAATTTTTAAATTTTAAATTTAATTTATCTATTACTCGGCAACTACCTACTCTCCCACATTATACTGCAGTACCATCGGCGCAAACAGTCTTCACTTCTCTGTTCGGAATGGGAAGAGGTGTATTCCCTGTCGCTTAAACACAACAAAAAATCATGACATCAATACAGACGTTTTGATCTTTCCAAAAAGGCAAAAAAATTATGATAAAGCCTTCTGGATATACTCCAAAGAGTGGAGACGTTCCTCCTTCAATTTTTCTGCAGGTATTGTATAATCAACATCACTAATCTTTGGAAGAGGACTACCTACAGGCAAGATTCTATTCTCTAAGTTCAATTTCTTCAAGATACTAGTCAAACGACTATTTGTTGAATGTTGACTTTTGATAACCGAATAAAAAGACTTGGAAAAATTAATAGAGAACACGGTTCCATGGAATGAATTGGTAACAACAAACTCTGCATTAGCAAACAAGCCTACAAAATCTGATGGACCCGCTGTCAAAATTTCCTGTACATCATTTCCAGAATGTTCTGGGTAAGCATCACGACAAATTCGAACTATCTTAAGATTACGCTCCTTAGCTATATGTCTTGCAACCTCTAAGACATAATCACATGGCTTAATAGTTACAATATATACCAAAATATATTTTTCTTTTGGACACATATCAAACTTAGCCACTTCCTGCCATTCCTTATTATCCAAAATAAGAGTTGGATCTAGAACCACATCCACATCTCTATCCAGCAAATTCTCCAATAATTCAGATGCTTGCTGTTCTCTTACTGACAAATGTGAAAAGCCTGATAATTCTTTCTTAAAAACACGTTCGGCTTCTTTTGAGAGAGAAGATAGTCCAATACTAGAAGCATACGAAATCTTCTTTGTGCCATTTTTGTCAAAACAAGCAAAAAAAGGTTCCAAAGAATAGCCTTTTTCATAATTCCAGACCTGATCACTGCCTATACATAGCACATCATAATCAAATTTTGCATCATATAGAGATCTTACAGAAGGATAGACTGATGATGTCAGATGATTGTATTTCTCATGAAACTCTTCAAAACGTTTATTTCTCAGTTTTTTATTTTTCTGATGAAACATACAGAAGAGATTTTGAACTATAGGCAACAAACTCACCTTCACTTTCTGTTTAAGAGAAATTGGCACAGTCAATTTCTCTCCTCTGAAATCATGACTAGGATTGATGCCAAATAAATAATTGATAACTTCAGCATTATATCCCATCTTTGTTAATTTTCGACACAAAGCGCAACATTGAAGTTCTGCTCCATAATTATTAACATTTAATATTGTAAGGATTCCTATCTTCATCTCATTTAAATTTTCTTAAGTTCTTCATAAATTCTCTTGTTCACAACATTATAAGAGAAAGCAGTCTTTACTCGATCTCTCATCTCTATAGAGAGCTTCTTCAAGTCATAATTTTCTCGAATCTGTATAATCTTATCAGCATACGCTTGCGGATCATATCCGTCAACAATCATTCTGTCATCACCAACTATAGCACGATTAAAATGATAATCACTAACAATCGGCACTAATCCTTGCGCCATGGCTTCGTTCAAAGAATTAGAATGACCCTCGCAACGCTCCTTGGAAGGGAATACAAAGAAATGCTGAGACTGCATGATTTCCTTGATTTCTGCAAAAGGAGTCAAACCTTTGCGCACGATGTGACTCTTATATGGAGAATTGTCTATCATCGCATCAATGTCTTTCACATATTCCTTACTGAATCCAGATCCTCCAATAATGGTAAGAAAGATATCATCATATTTTTTACACAGCATATCGAAAGCCTTGATAACCACATCTACGTTTTTTTCAGGTGTTACCCTACCAAAATAACAAAGGTTTATCCTATCCTTTGGCCTTTCGGAAACGACATTAGCGATATTTTCTTCTACCACATAATTAGGGTAGTAAACAAGATGAGTATTACTGATACGCTTCACAATGTCCAAGGAAGGCATACCTTCAAACCACACCTGAGTTTGCATATCCATGTTTTTCTTGACAATCCAACGATAAAACTTAGAACCTCGGTTATAAAAGTCCATAAACTGCCCTCCTTTCATATAGGTTACAGACTTGTATCCCAACATTCGAACGACCCAAGTAATGATAAGTTCATAAGGAGCCAATTTTCCGCCATAGGTAAGCATCAAAAAGGCACTACGCTTGCGGTTTCCAAACAAAATATGCTTAATGATTTTAACCAAGTCAATGATAGCAAACGATTGTGTTTCGAGAAAATGAATTAGTTTTCCCTCCATTACACAACGTCGTCTTACTATAGGTTCCATCTCATAGCCCATATCCTCCAATCCTTTTATCACCCTTCGGGCAGAGGACTGTCCACCGCTCTTCGGAACTTCCGACATCTTACCTATGTTTCCAAATACAAAAAATTTCTTCATCATATGTCTAACTTTTTTTAAATCTTTTAAAAAACATACTCTAAACAAGTCGTTTTAGCAATCGTGTAAGATCAAACGGCAAATACCAATTGATGGTCTTCAATAATTTCTTTGCCTTTAAGGTAAGTCCTTGCTTACTGTAATACAAATCAACGACATCTTTCAAGTTTTTGTTGTCATCACGCAAGGCATCAAGCATCTTATTGCGTAAATCAAGATTAGGATGATATATCTTACCATAGCTCTGCTTTACAAGGACTTCCCCCATATCACTATCTTCTGTTTTAAATTCACCTTTTATCGCATCAAACAGTTTTTTCCCTCTTTCAGAGGTAATTGCAACAGCAGATACACCCTTTCTATCATTCAAGAAACGCTTTCCCCAGAAATCACCCAACCTTATGTCTGTATATTCCATCGTACTACGAAGTTTACAATCAGAACAAGCATCATTGAGAACATGATCGGAAAAGAAAAGTGAATAAAACTCATCTTGCTTAGGGCTACTAATAAAAGCTTTAACACCATCTACTACTACTACTACATAGAATGTACCCCATCCACGAACCTTGCTACGAAACTGTACGTCATCAAATTTCTTGTAATTGACTTGTTTTTTTATATTCTGTTCGTACTTATTCCAAACAAGCATAGAAGGACAACCATGACAGAACAAATCTATAAAGATACAGTTTTCACGTTGTTTACGCAAAGACAGGAACTTATGTGCTGCATAAATATGGCAAGGAAGACCAAAGATAGCAAACTTAGTTGTTCTTGCGTTTTTTACAAGTGTCTTAAACGCATCAAAGCTATATGATTGAATGTATTTAGAGCCTCGAAATGCATCACTCTCTGAGACAGTATAAGCAACTTTATGTTCAGCTCGATGAAGTTCATCATTATAAGTAACACCAATACAAACGTATCCGCAGCTTATCAGTTCTTTGGCCAAAGCATCGGCTACACCTCCAGATGTAACCTTTTCTAATATGGCATCAGATTTATATTGCGCAGAATGAACATCTATTTTATTGATATCTTCAACACTTGTTACTTTTACATCATTATCAAACTTGTAGCATACTTTCGTACACAATCCACAATCAACACATTTATCTTCATCCAAATAAGGACGATAAAAACCATCCTTATTTAGACGAATTTCAATTGCATTCTTCGCACATACCGCAGCACACATCTGGCAACTAGTACATTCACGAAGAGCTGATTTATCATTAATATTCATGTCCACTAGTGTCCCGTTAAAACGTGACGATTATTAAATAAGTTATTAATACTCAAAAAAATTACGGACTTTTTATAGTGTATTCGATTTGATTTTGTATCTTTGCACGCATATTTAAAATACGTGTGCGATGAACAAAGGCAAAACTATATTCTCTCAGATTATGTCACTTATACCAGAACGTGATTTCAAAACTTGTGTAGACCGTTATAAGGGAAACTACAGAGCAAGAAACTTCTCTTGCAAAGACCAATTCCTAGTAATGAGCTATGCTCAATTAACAGGTCGTGATAGTCTTCGAGATATAGAAATTATGCCAAAGACAAGTTCAGATTAGACCTAGACATCATGGTATATGCTTTTGATACTTGCTTTTAGCTTATGCAAAGAAAGTGATGCACATAGATCAATCGCTACACACTATTTCAAAGAACGTGGGTCTATTCCTTACGGACAAGACTCCTTTAAATGAATTGTTTAACAAAGCTGTTCCAACAGAAGAGACGGAGGATTGGCTATATCCTAGCCTTTTCAGGCCCGATGATTTCTAAACGGGACAGCAGTGATTTTATTTATTAAAATAACGTCTGTACAATTCAAAATACTTACGAGCACAAGCTACCATTGAATATTCTGCTTTATACTCATCTTGAATTTCTTTAGAGGAGACATTTCCTACATTAGTTATGGCATCCATTACCGTATGATAATAATCATCCTCTGTATGCGAAGCTGATAAATAGCCATTTTCTCCATTTCTAATCACATCGCATACTCCACCAGCAGGAGTAGAAACAGGAATTACTCCCATAGACATAGCCTCCAACAAGGAAATAGGAAGTCCTTCCATCTTAGAAGACATAATAAAATAGTCAGAAGCAGCCAAATAGTCACCAACATTTCGCTTTTCACCCAAAAGATGGATTCCTTGATGTGTACTATATTTTGCAAATGGTTCCTTATCATATCCCTTTCCTATTACAACAAGAAGAACGTGCTCACCTTCAGAAATTAATCTATCGAATGTTTCAAATAGCAATCCTTGATTCTTAACAGGATGTACACGTGCAACATGCAGAAACACCTTATCGTCAGAGTGAAATTTAAAGGAATCTATTTCAGCTTTAACATGTCCAGCTTCGCTCGTCGTCTCAATAGGGGATCTTCCATTATTAACCAAGGCTCCATTTTCTAAGTGATATAAGTCCTCATACGATTTTTGACATATTTTGGAAATCGTCACCGGTTGTATCTTATTCTTATACAAATATTTAAAAACTGGTTTCAACCATTTTTTATCCAAACAACGATGAGCCAAACTATGTAATGTATGGAAGTATTTAGCCTTAGGATATATTATAGTAGCTAAAGCTAAAGCCAAAAGGGAACAATGTGCATGTACAACGTCTGGCTTATACTTAACTATCGTTCTATATACTTTCCACAGAACCTCAAGAGACAATCCCTTGCTACTTTCTAAATTTACATATTTAATTCTCTTTGAAACATCAGGCAGATAATGAGCGTTCAATTTATTATTATTTGATAGAATTTGAACTAATATAACCTCATTATTCTTACTCAGCTCATTAGATAAGTCAACAACGAATCGCTCACCTCCACCAGAAGTCAGAGAATATGTTAATTGTAATATCTTCATTGCAATCTAATTAAAATATGTTCCTTATTGATTCTAGCATTTTACCAATCTTCGGATAACGATAGCCTTTAACATCTATAACAATCAAGTCATTATAATGGTTTAGAGTATGAAAACCTCTCTTCAAAATCGGATGTGGACTTGTCATTCTTCTAACAGATTTAAAATGCCATTTACCGTTTGAGTCACAAGATGCTTCCTGAATAATCACAGCATTTCCATATTCTTTATTACAATCTTGCGCAGGTCGATATAGCTTACCATTGACTTCAAAAAAATCGCCAGCCATTCTGGCTATTCTGCTATCAAAGGTAACCTCATCTACCTTATTATATTTCAAATCGTCTCCTTTACGCTCGTAAATAGAAAGAGTATTACCATTCGAATCCGGAATGAAAGTTGAAAACAACAAGTCTTGTCCTTTATAGTTCAACATCACAGAGTCGGTCAGAGGAGAATCTGCAATGACCTTACCATCCACCAAAGTGTCTTTCTTGCTATCATAACGATACAACGTGTGACAGCCACTCTGGCTATTTTCTGGATGGATAAAGATTTCTCCATTCTTTCTAACCACACGTGGAAAACTAAGATGAGTAGGTAGATCAAGTATGATTTTCCACGACTTTAACTTGTAGGTCTTTCTATCAACAACAAGTTTAGCGATTCTACCACGAAGCAATTCATCAGAATATTCCTCGCCAAGAACTATGATTTCCTCTTCGTTATAATCTAAAATATACGGATCAGCAAACCATCTATCTCTAAAAGGTAACTCTACCCAATGAACCTTTAATGGTTCTTCATCAACCAAACCGGCGAAAGAATTATCTACAAATCCTATCTCCCAACGCCAGTTAGTGAACTTTCTATAAATCTTCTTCAAAAAGAACATAATTTAGTCTATTTTATTTGTTTACACAAATTATCTCCTAAAATAATAAATCTTAACACTTCTCCTCCCTATACTTCACCAATGCCACACTTAAGATATGTAAAGCCCTTTGAAGATCCTTCTTTTTCAACACATAGGCTAAGCGGACCTGGTCTTTTCCTAAATCAGGATTAGAATAGAAACCGGCAGCTGGCGCCATCATCACTGTTTCACCACTACATCCCTCAGGAGTCTCTGCATCCTTGTAAACGAAATCTGTAAGACACCATGAGCAAAAATCCTCGGCATTATCTACCGGGAGTTTGGCAACAGTATAGAAAGCACCCATCGGTACCGGCGTATAACAGCCAGGAATACGATTGACACCATCAATGAGACATTTGCGACGCTCAACATACTCATCATATACATCACGAGAATATTGCTCGGTTCCCTCGATAGAGGCTTCAGCAACTAATTGTCCTATCAAAGGAGGACTTAGTCTTGCCTGACAGAACTTCATCACCGTCTTACGAACACGCTCATTCTTGGTAATCAATGCACCAATACGGATGCCACATTCAGAATATCGCTTAGATACAGAATCTATCAATACCACATTCTGTTCAATTCCTTCAAGATGCATTGCAGATATATAAGGCGAACCCGTATAAATGAATTCACGATACACCTCATCAGAGAAAAGATAAAGATTATACTTCTTTACCAGATCTCTAATCTGATTCATCTCCCTCTGGGTATAGAGATAACCCGTAGGATTATTCGGATTGCATATCAGTATAGCCTTGGTGCGCTCGTTAATAAGTTCCTCAAACTTCTCTACCTTTGGAAGACAAAAGCCCTCCTCTATGGTAGTTGCCACTGTGCGAATCACAGCACCAGCCGAAACGGCGAAACTCATATAGTTTGCATAAGCCGGCTCTGGAACGATAATTTCATCACCAGGATTCAGACAACTCATAAAAGCGAAAAGCACAGCCTCCGAGCCGCCTGAAGTAATGATGATTTCATCAGCATTGAGCTTAATCTGATAACGCTCATAATACCCAACAAGCGCCTGTCGCAAAGAACCATATCCCTGTGACGGACTATACTCCAAGGTTGTTCTATCGATATTTTTCAGGATATCAAGCGCCTTCTGTGGAGTCGGCAAATCCGGTTGTCCGATATTCAGACGATATATCTTTACGCCTTTATCCTCGGCTTTATAAGCCAAAGGAGCCAATTTTCTGATAGGCGACTCCGGCATTTCTATGCCACGCAGTGATATTTGTAGCTTCGAATTTGTCATCATATATTAACACAAGATAATCTTTCAAGAACGGATTATATACATTATTTAATTACCTTCCTTATTCCCCTACCAATATATTGCTTCAATGCTACCCAAAAAGGCATAGGATCTTTTCTGTCAAATTCCATAAAAGCATCAGTTGCAGATACATCTTTGATCCACTTCCAGATACTAATCTTTCTTTTTCGAACAAAGGAATTAAAATCATCCAGTTCCGGCATCACTAAAACCTCTTTAAAATTGCATTTGTTCAATATAGCCTTATAATCAAAACCTGTATTATAAGCATACCACAAATAAGGTAAGTTATAACCTGCTTTAGTTACACAAATAGAATTTCCATCATTTCTAAAATTCATTTCCAAGAAATAGTCTGTACCAAATTTGTCTCTTAAAAATTCAATACTAAACAAACCGGAATATCCTATCTGTGTTATAAAGTCCTTACACTTGTCTAAAGGCAATTCCATCGTATCCAAAGATTGATAACGAAGGAATCCTGTATTCGTACCAGGACAAGGACGAATACATCTAGAGAATCCAGGAATGATAATTTCTTGCCCTTTGTTCAACGACAGTCCTATCAGCTGATATTCGAAATCTTTTTTTACGAACTTTTGTACTTGATAGCGATAACAGGAACCATCTTCCAAAACTTCAAGAAGTTCATTTTTATTCTGGCATACTTTTATATCAGATTTATGACCATCTTTACTGAGAATTGGCTTAGTAATACATGGGTATTCTATTCCATCTATATCTTTCTCACTTTCAACAACCCACGATTTGGGAACATTGAAACCAACAGAACGCCCCAGTTCTGCCATTTTTTCTTTGTCCATAATCGTGGTAAGTAATCCTTGTTTTGACGCTCCTGGTAGAATATAGTGTTTTGATAATTCATCACTATGCATATCAAGTAAACTTGAAGTACCATCACTACAAGCTATAACCACAACCTTATCATCAAGCTTTTTAGAATAGTCTCTAAGTGCTTGAAGTACATTATCTACAGAAGAAACTAACTTTATTTCTTTAATAAAGCGACTATGTGAGACATATGGATCTTGTTCTTCTCCAACATGAAGAATAACAATTGGTTTCACTCCTCCAAATCCAAGTCCTCGAATCACCCCCAAAGTATTATGGTGGTTGCCACCTATAACAATAATTTCTCTTTGAATCGACATAATATAATCTTTAAAATCCTAACAGAACAGAACTAAAAAATTCTGTAGATTATTTGTCCTCTAACGCTTCTCTTAAAGCCTTGATATACCCATGACCAAAGACAAGGTCTGGCTCCATATAATTACCTTCTGCCCACTCATTCCAAGAACGAAGAAAAATAATTTTATGTTCATCTTCTTTATCTCTTACTGCATTTAAAGCATCTTTAACATGTTGCTTAAAAAGCTCAGGAGTCGAATTTGTATATATTACAGCACGTCTTCCACTTCTTGGAGATCTATCCCAATTTGGTATAATGGTTGGATATACATTTTCTTCTCTATCTACATCACTGATTAAATATTTAATTATTTTTTTATATTCAAATTTAGACAGAGGGGTAATCTTAGGAAAATATTTTCCTAATTTGGTAAGCAATATTCTCCATAATTCTCCTTTAACCATTGATTCTGCAATCCATGCATTCGAGGTATTGATAGCATCACACCCAGATTTAAAGACAGTTTTCTGCTTTTCTATACTACCACCAGCCATTCCTACAAAATGGAAACCATTCAGTCCGTTTGCTATAGCCAATTCATTCCAAGTCTTAATGAATTCTTTAAGATGTGGTATTGCTAATGGATCCCAAATAACAAAAAGCAGCTTACCATCTACTTTTATATATCTTTTATCCTTAAATGCTGGCAAAAATGCGTTGAAATGTGCAATATCATCTTCTTTTCCTGGATAAAGCTGTTCGAAAATAAATGGACTTTTATTTATTCTTGTTTTAGCATCTTGCCAATGATCCGTTCTCCAAGAATGATTTGCCCATCCCAAACAAAAAGGAAAATCAGGAGAACCTGTTGCTACAACTTCATTAAAAGGACGCTCTAAAACCTGTTTTCCATTCCCAAACCAATAATGCCAATACATAAAGCCTTCAACTCCTGCTTCTTTAGCTAATTCTGCTTGAGCTTCTCTCACTTCTGGCATTCTTAAATCATAGTAGCCCAAATCTGCAGGTACTCTTGGTTGATAATGCCCCTTAAATAAAGGCTTAGCTCTTCCTACATTAGTCCACTCAGTAAATCCCTTACCCCATACAGCATCATTCTCAGGTACAGGATGATACTGTGGTAAATACATTGCAATTACTCTTGCTTTCATTTTTTTATAACTTATATTAAAATATTATCAACTATAATAATTTTTAAATACTATATCATTTTCTGATTAAGTCCTCATAGCATTCTAACAACTGCTCAAGAATATGATCAGGATTATGTCTCTCTAATGCATGCTGACGAGAATGCTCTGAATAAGATTTCATTCTACTTTGATCTTTTGCCAATTCAACGATAGCATTGGCAAGCTGCCAAGGATCATTAGCTGGAAGCAAATCGCCTTCAACACCATTTCGAACCAAAGTAGCAACACCTCCTACCATCGTAGATATGATAGGCATACCAATCATCTGCGCTTCACAAATGGAATTTGGACTATTCTCAATATACGCAGTATGAACATACATGGTAGATTGACACATTTCATTAATTAATCTCTCAGGAGAACAGAAACCAAGAAACAGAATGTTATTCTCTACATACTTCAACTTCTCTTTAGACTCTACTATTTGCTTTAGTTCCTCACCCAAGCTGCCAGCTACATGCCATTCGAAATCAACACCAGCCTCCTTCAATACATGAGCAGCCTTAAGCATCACATCAACTCCTTTCCAAAAAGAGGAGCACCCGGTAGTTAGCAATCTTAATTTCGCATTAGCAGGCGGAACTTTCCACAATTTCTTGGAATGAAGAAAATCTGGACGCAACGCTTCTTCTACATGATGATAGGTTGCATGCTTAGTGAGCATATTAACTAAAGCTTTATCCCAACATGTCCTGCCCATGAAATGGTGAACTGTTTTCCAAATTCGACGTTCCATCTTAAGGCGAGATTTATCCTTATTGAATCCTGTAAAACGATGCCAATCTTTACGTAAGTTTAGACCAGCAGCTTTCACCATAGTATATCCATTATACTTAGGAGGATAAAGCGCATTATCATAAGGAATAATACTACCCTGAATATGAACAACTAGTGGAATATCTGTATATTGAGCCAACAAGCCAAAAGGCCACTCATTTCCAAATACGTGAATCAAATCAGGCTTGTATTGCTCTATCACTTCCCTTCCTTTTTCTATTACTTTCCGCTCATTGATACTCCAAGTATGCTGTCCTATCTTTTTTTCCAAAAAAGAATAATGCGTAATCATCGGAATATAGGTAATTCCATTTATTACTTTCACTTCTGCAGGAACTTGACTTTCAAAGGCAATATATAATTCAATGTCTTTACAATTTACAACGATATCTTCCAATGCATCTTGCCAACCTAAAGTTACTTGACCTGTATTACGATACCGTGAAGGAGTAGATATTTCAAACCAAAGTACTTTCATTGTATATATTTATTTAAAGTATTTAATAGAAGGATGTTTACTATAATCCTCCCAAATAAATTGATATGGGTGCATTCGAGCTGATGATGTCAAGTCTATAACTGAGTCCATGTTGTTTTTAACATACGTTTGCGAGAAATAAAACAAAAAAATGACCAAGGCCAAATTTGTTACTCTTCTTTGCTTAAAAGAGGACAAATAATTATTTCCTAATATCCATGAGAATGCAACTACACCAAATATAACAAAACAACCTGTCAAACGTCCAATCATCGGCACTGATATAAACAAATTACCTATAATTATACCTAAAGCATAAATCACAGAAAACCAATGATTCAGTTTTTCTTTATCCATTAAAGAATATATAAAAACAGCAATAATGGTTGGTCTCAGACTCATAAATATAGAAGTGATTTCATTTACATCACCATTATCTTGCATATAACCTTCAATTCTTTCAGTAGCTTCAACATTCATACTTAAGAAGAAATTAAATGCATCCATAATATTGAATGATTGCAAAACTATACCAAATACAGCACTAATGACTACGCTTGATATAAGGATTGTTCTACTCTTAAAGCGCAAGAAATAAGCAGCAAGGAATATAGCGGCATAAACAACAATCGTAGTATGAAAACTATATCCTAAAGCAGCACATAAAACGAAAACTAACCACTTTTTCTTTTTTTCATCCAATACATAGATCAAACCCATCAAAAGAATGGCGAAGCCTAATATTTGTCGGAGACCACAAAAATATACGTAATAAAAATCAAAAATAGACAACATTGCTAATGTAAGAGGTACATTATTAGAGTATCTTTTTATTATTAAGTAAAGTGGATAACACGATAAAAAGCTATTAACAAGCATAACCACAAAGCGGTTAGGATGCAAAGCCAACAATACTTGCCTGTAAATTACAAAACCAGCTTCCAATGGGCGTGGATCATAATTATAAAAATTACGTTCACCATCCAAATACCTCACATAATTCCATGTATCAGCTCCAACAACTGGAGCTCTAAAGGCTATAAATACAAACTCTAAAAAGAAAGCCCACTTAACTAACTTTGGGTCGGGCTTCTTCCAATAGAGATATGCTAATATAAGCAATATAAAATAATTCAATATATAAGGATAATCCATAAGAATAAGCTTTATAAAAATTGACAAATTTAAACTATAACTTTTTTATTTTCAATTTTATTTCTCTAATCCATATTTCTCCAAATACCTTTACATATCAAGATCTTCAGAGATTTTTAATAATAACAAAATGAACAACACGAGAATCTGTAAATAGTTATGCAAATGCTTCTCTTCAGTGAGAGCCACGCCATAACTTGTCAGATGTATGCTTCCCAATTCGAGAATAGCCTTATTCAATATCTGTTCTTTCTTGCGTCCTTTATAGTTAAAGGATGAAGAGGGAATTCAGGACTACACCTTGCAACAAGCACTAAGCGAACATAATTGAGGTTGGTTTTATCAGAATTTACATAATTGCGAATAATCGTATCTTTCATAATCACTATAATAATGTACACGCTCCATTACCTTATTTGATTTAAAAATTCCTTGCTTTGTTTTAATTTTAAAAGCAAATTTGAAGAAATCTTTTTCCAATCTATGGGATTGTCTATAATATCTTCCGAATTCATTCTATCCTGCAACCCAATTGTCGAAAGAAAATCCAACATTCGAGAAGAATTGTTGTGTCCTTTGAGATTAAAGGTATAAAACTCCTTCTCAAATATTACAGAGAATGCTGTGGCATGGAATGAACTTGCTACAACACAAGCCGCATTGTCTATCAAAGATAAAAATTCTAAAGGACCAGCATTATTAATATTTATGTCAGCATAACCTCTTTCAGAAAAATCGTTAATTGAAACAATTTTCAATGATTTTTCTTTAGCATAGGCTTTTACAAAAGAAATCATGTTATCATCATTCCCTAAGAAATCATATACAAGAACATAACTTTCATGGGATAATCCATAGAGATTACCTTTTAAAGATAATTGTTTCCACTCACTTTTATCCAACAAGAATACAGGATCAAGTACAACAGAAACATTACTTATCCCCAAATCAGCCAACAAACTTGCGCCAGTTTTTTCTCTGACAGATATAGATGAAAACTTTGCCAGTTTTTCTTTTATAAAGTCCTTACATTCATCCTTTATACTATTCGTTGCTAAACTTGCCGCATAGGAAAAACGTTTAGTTTGATCGTTGCCAAAATCAAGATAATACCCAGGCTCTTTGCCATTATTACTAAAAGTATTCCAAATCTGATCACTTCCAGCGATATAAGCATCTGCCATAGGTGGATTCTGCTTTAATTCCTCTGAAGAAAAATACTTAATTGGCGTCAAATGATAATATTCTTTTTCAAATGCATCAAAGACAGCCTTACGCCCCCACGTTTTAAACATACCACCCCTATAAGCTTTATATGGACACCAAATATATCGTAGTAAAGGAAACTTCTTGATAATACTTGCAGCCCTTCCAATAGCATTCTTAGGCATCCAGAAAGGATTATATCTATCACAATGGAACCAAGGATTAAAGTCAATGATTTCAACCTCATGTCCCAAAGACTCCAAATAATGTTGCAAAGCATAAGCTTGTAAACTCGCACCATAATTATATACATGATGACAAGTGATTGTCTTTATCTTCATTTTACTATCTTCTTAATAATGTTCTTAAAACTTCTTACAGGATGTTTTATACGTTCTAACTGTCGCTGTTGTTTTCTATAAGTTGTTAATATATGGCACGCATCTTGAATATTCTTAGAATCATTTTTCAATGTTTCTAATATTTTATTATATGCTCCAATTCTTTGCGGACAAGTCTTCATCTGACCCTCCGCAACAACATCAAAAGAATGTTCTACTAATTCACAATTACATTGCTTCAACACCTCATTGCCTTTTTGGGTAAAAGCAACAGCTCCACTAACACCATCTTCATTATCGTTATAAGTCTTTCCCCATAAATCACCGATACGTATATCAGCAGAAGAATGGTCGTACTTATACTTACAATGGTCATAGCATTGTTTTCCTAGACAACAGTCACCAAGAAAAAGCTGATAGAACATATCACCTTGTGACAACCGGCTTTCTATATAACTTTTTTTTTCCCTTATTAACATATCGTAAGAGTCATGCCAATTTATCTTCTCGCCATGTTTCTCACCATCAATTCCCATTGCCCAAGAGTCATGCCAGCCCGTCCATTTGTTACGCCACGAAGCATAAGTAATCTTGCCCACTTGCTTCTCAGCCCATTCTGTATATTTTTTCCAAACCAACATGGAAGGAACACCATGACAGAAGAAATCAAGCAGTACAAAGTTGTCTTCACAACGGAATTTTCGAATGTATCGACGGAAAGAATCTATTTGACAAGGAGAACCGGTAACAAGGTATTTTTCCTTACGATTGATAGCCTTAAATCCGTCAACAGTATAGCTTTGAATATATTTACTACCTGCACTAGGAATCAATTCTTCTACATTTGTCGCAATATAATGCTCAGCTCTGTTCTTATTGGCATCATATCGTACACCGCAAATCTTATAACCTTGTCCAAGGAGATATTTTCCTATTTCAAAACCAGCACCACCTGATGAACATTTTCTTCTTACTAAATGATCTTTGCTCCATGCTGCATAAGGATGGATTTCCTGGTTCTGCAATGACAAGTCATCATGGAGATAGGCACATACTTCTGTGCAAATACCACAATTAGTACATTTGTTTGGGTCAGTGATATGAGGCTCATAGAAGCCTTCCGCATTTAGACCAATCTCAATTATCTTCCGTCCACACGCTGTAGCGCAAACACCGCAACCATAACAATCGTGGACACTAGATATATTTTTATTCATCGCTTAAATCTTTTATTTTTTACAATATTCACAACCTTTGTCCGGATTGTCATCCTATCAGCCTTATTAAAACCTAGATAGTATCCCAATCCAAGAGTTGAAATGACAGAAAGAATACATACAGTCAAGAAACGGAGTAACACAATGTCAATCAGATTATATGCTATTAATGGCAGTAAAACAGACAAAGCCGTTATGAGATAAACACGCAAAGTTACATCCTTCAAAAATCTAACCATAGGAAATTGTATACTTCTTACCAACATATATAATCTAGCAAAATGGCAAGCTAACTCTACTATAAAAGCAACTATCATTGCCCAATAAGGTTCTGCCCCTATCTTTAAAACAACATATACTATAGGTAATGTCAACAACGATAAGCCTCCTACTACAATTTGATAGTCTCTAACTTTACCAGAAGCATGCATGGAAATTATTAATGGATTTGACAAAGTATTCAACAATGCGGTAAAAATCACAATCTGCAAAAATACCACAGTATAGTCAGGTACTTCTTTTAACCATACACTTAATATCAAAGGGGCTTCTAATACAACAGGTAACGAAAGCGTTAGCAACAACAGATAGGATAGCTTTGCTCCTCTAAAAACCAATTTAAACATATTCTCTTTTTCCCCAGAAGCATAGTTTTTAATAATTTGAGGATTAAGAGCCATTTGGAAATTAGAAACAAATCCATTCAGTTTACTCAACACCTGATAAGCAACACCACGTGCAGCATTAACTGCAGGACCAAAAAACATATTCAGTACGACATTAACACCTTGCTCTTTTGCAATACCTGAAAGTGATCCAATCAAATTCCAACCAACAAAAGAGCCTACATTCTTTCCGTACTCTTTATTATATTTTCCAGTAAACCTACACTCAGAAAATTTTAGCCTACAATAGGCAAAATACATCAACAGCAACAGTATTTGAATGAATGCCATCAATACTGCATAAACCACCAGTTTATCAAATGGAGTTAAAGTAATGACGTAACAGATTGCCAATTTGAACACAGCATCAAAGATACTGAAATAGGCAAATGCTGACATTTTTTCATAAGCTATCAATGCTCCATTATATGGTACGTTGATGACATTTAATATAAAGACTAACAATGAAAGTTGAAATACCCAGTTAGCTGCCCCATATCTATCTGCAGGAAAATTCATATGTGTATTAAGGAACCACACACCTACAATTTCACCCACGATAAGGACTAACAATGCCAGAAAGAGATGAATGTAAATCATTGTACTGAATATCCCCTTAACATTCCCCTCTTTTCCTTTTCCTATCTCAAAAGATAAAAACCTCTGAGTTGCGGAAGTCATGGCACCACTGATTACAGCGAACATAGTAACAAAACCACCAACTACATTATATATACCAAAATCAACTTCTCCTAGCTTATCCAAAATGACGCGGCTTGTATATAAGCCGATAACCATCATGAAAAGCATACGGACATAAAGAAGAAGCGTATTCTTCGCTATTCGTTTATTATTATCTGATGTTTGATTTGACATTTACTTTTTCTTTTCTATTGAATTAAAAAACTCATTTCTATCATTCTCCCAAATGGTATCGTCCTCAACCTCTGGTAAATGAAAGAACTCTATCAAATGATCCTTCAGCTGATTCAACTTACCGTTTACTCGCTTTGAATCATCCAGCGCTACTGCCATCTTTCTAGGATTAACAGCTCCTTTTATCTCAGGTACAGTAAAGCCTGGGCAAACAATGGTGGAATACTTTGCTTTCAATACCCACGTTGCTCCCATCTCATTCAAGCAGGCTACACTATCATAATAGTTCTTCGACAACAAGAGGATTACGTAAATATCATACTCCAGGAACTTTGTTGCAAGAGTATCATAAATATCTTCACCCTCTGGAATATCGTACCCAGGAACAGAACTACAAAACAGGTTTCTCTTATTGAATCCTAATGTTCGCAACATAGTAACTAAAGAAGAGGCTATTGCTTCATCTTCTGAAGAATGACTTATAAAGAGCATTGGCTTCTTTGCTTGCAGCTTTTCTTCTTTCTTCTCATTCTTTTCTTGCTGTCGTAAGATTTCTGATCCTTCTTGAATAAGCAGTCGGGTGACATTGGACAATTCATTATCACACAATATGTTTTCCCTAGTATAAGGGTCAAACATTTGGTCTGCATGATTCGCCTCGTCAACAGTTTGCTTTATCGACTTCTCTGTTTCATATATCTCTACTTTTCTGATATTTTGATCACCTATTTTTGCGCCTGCAAAAATGAACAAATCTCCTTTTAAGTATGGTAAAATTACATTTCCCAAAACTTGATCTTTTGATTGGAAATCGTACTCAAACAGAGTCCGTATCCCCTTTAACTTTTCATCAAAACAATCTATCCTTATCTGATACATATTCTCTTCCTAAATAGTCATTCAAATTTCTTATATCCGATTACTTTCCCTTGACTCCTTGACAAACGCTCAGCTAATTGCTTCACGTAGTTTTCATCTGCATGGTTACAATCTATCAACAGACATAACTGCAAACCAGCATCTGTCAATGAAAAGCTATCTATACTAATTTCATTTACATCATTATTCAATGCCACTAAATTGAAACCAGATATTTTCATATCGTCCAACTTATATGTAGATGTTCCTTCACTAGAATTTACGATTCCACAATCCATCAATGTCCGTAAATCATTATATTGAAAGAACTCATTATTCTGAAAAATAAATACAGGAACAGTTTCTTTTGCAATTAACAATGGAACCAATTCTACAAAATGCTTAGCCTCTATAGACTCCATATTCTTCAATATGGATAAAGTTCTTTTATAAAACTTACCATGATGAGCGATTTCACCAGCAAGAATCTTTCCCCACAACACTTGTATTTCTTCATCAGATGAGTCTTTTGCAGAATCATAGAAAGCTGTAGCCCAATCAGGGGTTAAATTCTCAAATCCTACTCCAGACAACTTTTTAAGTTCATTGATAGCAAAAGAATAAACTGAAACTATATTTGAAATCTCCCTAACATCCCTTCGTGAATGTATCACTTCATTAATTTCCTTAGCACATTCGTTTTTCAGATAGGCTATGTTAGTTATATCTGTTTGAGCAACCAACAAACGCTGATCCAAATTAACGAACCATTTCTCCAACACATCAAGGTGGTTGCCAGGGCAACTATCCAACAAAGCATTCTTCAGGATATCTAAAGGCTTTCTTATATCTACAATATCATTCATTACTTTATTCAAAATCATTCCGTCCTTCTTCACCATTAAAGATGGCCTTTTTCTACCCCTCCGTCTCTCCTGCAAGGAGAGCTCCACCTTTTTCACCAAGCCTCTCTTCAATATATTTACGCCCCCTTCGGTTCCCCTTCTAGGAGAAACCTCTGGAACGAGAGGATGTAACCGCACTACTGTGCTATATATGCCCCACCTGTCCCTCCCCAGCGGGAGGGTCCCTACCCTATACCCAAGCCCTAAATCCCTACCATAGGGATTAGGGATGTAACCGCCCTCCGGTGCTCAGAACCGCTACGCTATAAAGTTGGCGGACCAATCAAAGGTCTCGCCATATTATGCGGGATGGGACCGCATGGAGTTAGCTAAATACTTTTTGTTCATTATAGCCCCCATGAAAAATCTTGCTATCATATTACTGATTATTTAAATACTGGCCGAATTTCATAATACAATGTTGTCTCGCAAGAACATCCTGAAGCATCCAGATACTTCCAGTCTTCTTTTCCATCGCAATACTTCTCGCCTTTAACAACATTATGAGATTTTATTGCTTCTGAAATCTCATCAATCAAATAGAATCCACTACCAGTGCAATCTGGATTGAGACATTTATGATACCAAAAGAGTTTATCGTCTGGATTCAAGAAGTCATCATCTATAAGCGGTTTTGTTGGACATACACCTGTCAAGAATCTCATTTCATAATGAATTTCGACTTTAATTACGTTACTATCAATATCATTTATCTTGCGAGCAAAACGTCTATATATATCATAGGTTCTGTTTCTCGCTTCTATTATTTTGTCCTTGTTCATAATTTCTTGATCTTTAAAGTTAAATTAATTTTCCTAAGCAATGTTTTTTCCTATAAACTTGCTATTATCTGGAAACTGAGACATATACAACTTATTTATTATTATGTTCAAAAAGATTATAAAAAGCAAGTGTACTGTCATATATCACATACAAGAAATAAAACAATGTAAAGAACACCATCATATCTACAACTAACCGATAATGATTAAGTACCCAAAGCCATTGCTCTAGCTGGAGTTTAATATTGGGAAGTATAATAAGAATAAAAGCATCACATGCTATCAATCCCATTAATATCTTTATATTCCTTCTTAGACCTTCTAAACATTTTAGAATGTTTCCTTTTGACTCTTCATGAAACTTTGACAATTGCATCATGACGAGATTAGAAATCGTAGTATATAGTGTAACCAGAGTGATACAAACTGTAAGTAAATTTCGACTCATTCCATAAAGATAATCATTCTCTTCAGAACATAAAGACGAAACATAACCTATACATGCGGTAAGCACTACATATATGATATATCTAACAGGAATACACATTACCTAAACAATTTATTGAAGCATCCAGATAGTTTGTCTAATGCTTTTTCAAACAATCCATTAGATAGAGTAACGTCCAAATCTTCAATTTCGATGGATTTCGACGAGTCACCAACTTTCTGCCATGCAGCCAGTTTTTTAATTTTTATCTTGATTTCTTCACCACCATCAGCAGACATTTGAACCAGAGAAGATAAGTTAGTATCTTCTTCTGAAACATTTAAGGAAGAGCCCTTTTGTGCCTCCAACGTAAATTCTGATTTTCCACTTGCAGTAGATTTTGCCACTTCCGCAATAGCCTCCTTGACATTCTTGTTTAAGGCAGGCAAATTTGGATAAGAGAATCGAAAACGTACCTTCTCTATTGAATCACGATTACTAGTAACAATCGTCCAAAAGTCGGTCTCATCATAAATTCGTCTGATGGCTATAGATAGTCTGTATGGCTGTAAGTCTTTAGAGAATGTATCTTGCAAGATGGAAGAAACCACATCTGTTGATTTGTAAATCACCGTTAGAACGTAACTACTGATTTTCAGCAGTTAGCACATCCAACATTTTTCAAAAAAAGTATATTATTAATTGGTATTGCCAAAGCTACCTATTAGGCAGCCTTGACATTCACCTTTTTGTTCGAGTTATAATTACATGGGATTAGGGACATGAAGTCTTGCTCCCCCTCCATCAGTCGGGTGAGTATATCTTCTATATAATCGCCAAAATTAATGTCATTCAACTTGCAGCTCTCAAAAAGTGAGAACATAAAAGCTATGTTTTCCGCACCTAAATGGCTACCGGTATGCATCCAGTTTCGCCTACCCATAGCCAAGTGGCGGAACATTCGTTCGACCGCATTGTTATGCATCTCGACACGGCCATCCTGCAAGAACACCTTGAAGGCCTTCTCGTCATCAAGTACATAGTTGACTGCTCGCTGAACCATTGCACCATAAGAAGAATCAAGCTTGATCTTCTTCAACAACTTCATCAACTTGCCAACGATCGATGCACTGTACTTAAGTCTAAATCGGCGTCGCTGCTTTGCAGTATGCTTGCGTATCTTCGACTCTCGCTCTATCTGGAAGAGGTAGTTCATCATCAAGATGATTACACGCACACGATGGTCAGAGATATAAGCATCCACGAAGCGATGGCGGGCATGGAACCAGCAAGCTGTACGCACCAGTCCCATTTCCTCCAAATCCTTCTCAATTGTCTCATACAAGACTGCTCTGTCTGCAGTAAACACCCTTATACAAGAATCCTTGAAGATGGCATCTTCCTGCACACTGTGACTACGGCTACCCTCCTTATATTCCATCACACAAAGCTTGGCTTCCATGGAGAGGGCAGCATGGATGTACTCCACATTGTACTTAAACTTATCTTCCTTACTCTCACGACTGCGAACCACGATTCTTGACTCGTCATTCTGGGTATAGACACACTGACGGATACGCTCGAGCATCACAGGTCCCAAGCGTTCACGAAGATAAGTCATGATTTGCTGCATCCAACCGTTCAAGGTTGACTGAGCTACCTTCATACCCATCTGTGACAACATATCCAACAAGCGGTTTTCGGAGAGATGATAGGCAAACTTCGACTCCAGATAGAACCTACAGAAGGATGGCATCAAAGGATTACCCTTGATGATACTCTGAGGATACTTGCTACTCTGAGGATCAGAGCCTGGTACATTAAAGCGTGCTATCTTGTATTCCTTACAATAAACCTCTTGTTTCTGATAGAAGAACAGACGGACTACCCACATGTCCTTCTTACCCTTACGTATGATAACCTTTGCATTCTCAGGAAGATCAGATTTATCTATGCCGAAGGACTTCAAGACTCTAGCTGTTGTTGTATAACGCTTGCGAGGGAGTTGACTATCTGATTCCTGCTTTTCTTTTTCTGTTTTCCTAGGCAGTTTTACAGATGGTTGCTCTGGAGCAGAAGATGCCTTAGACTCTTCCTCCTTATGCTTTTCATCCAGCGCCTCGTCAGCAGCATCACTGATTTTCTTTTTCAATCCATCAAGCCCCAACTCATTGACCTCAGCATCGGATGTATCCAATACACCATTCAAGAGCTTGGTCATATCTGAGTTATGAGCAAACTTTCTATGAAGGAGAACCTCGATGATAGTTTTATAATCAACCTGAGCCTTGTCTGCTATATCCAACAAGGCATTTGCCTTTTCATAGTCATCTGCCTTGGAATGAAGCTGAGATACCTCTGCCCGTAAATCTGAGTTATCAGATTCCGCTTGGGTCAAAGCCACCTCCAACACATAGATACGAGCATTTGCATCTGATAAATCTTCGCTTAACATAGAGATACGCTCGTTTGCCTTGTCAAGTTCCTCCGACAACTCTGTATCACCTTGCTCAATCTGCTGTTTGAGCAAGCCAACAAGCTGTTTGGACTTGGCAAGGTCATTGCTAACTTTAGTCAACATTGACTTATACGTAGCAAGCTGCATCTCTATGTTACTCTTGTTATTTATCATGTGTACAAAGGTACTAAATTTCTGCGACATATACAACTTTTTCTTGTTAAGAAAAGTTATATAACTATTTGTTATTCAGAAGCTTACGAAATTTCAGAAACAGTTTTTCCTCGTATTCCTTGTTTTTCTTTTCCAATGCTTCTTTTGCTGTCAGAAGAGATTTGCGCTCTCTCAATAGAGCAAGCAGTGCTTCCTGCTTGCCCAAAATATACTCTTGTATCTCTACCATCGCATCCATGATTTCAACCTGGCGCAGATTCATTCGAGAAATTTCCTCTCGAATCGCCTTTTCATCAGATGAGCCTTGCTGCAATGATACTTGAAGCTCTGCAACACGAGATTGCATACGCTTCAGTTCTGCATGCATGGATGGTATCAAACTCTTAATATCAGTATTCATAATATGATTTCCGTTTGTACAGATGTTGATAGCAACAGTATCAATGTCTCACGGCTTATCTTATGACAGCGAGCTGCCTCCAAGAAACGAGGCTTGAGAAACTTACCATCATCAAACCACTTCTGGTATAAGACAAAACCATTGATATCATAATGTAATATTTTAACCTTGCGATAATCCTTGGAATAGAAGATGAAGGCTTCATCATAACTATAAGGATCATGCTGCATTTTTTCACGGATGATTCCTGCCAAGCCCTCACGACCATTGCGCATATCAGTGGGTGTGGAACTCAAATAATAAGTTGTTCGAGAAGTGAAGTTCAGCATGGCTATGACATTTTACGCAGCAGTTCTGCAACTGCAAACAGGTTAGTACACTTGATTTCCATCTCATCACCAGTCGGAGACTTCAATATCAGTCTCTCAACTTGCCAACCTGCAGGAGTTTGTTGCTCGGGAACAAAATTCTCCTCAACTGTCAAAGCGATAAACTCACCTTCGCCTAGCTTCTTGTTTTCATTTGGTTGAAGCTTATTTGAACGATATGATTTCTTAAACTCAATGAGCCAGTCATAATCCACTGCCTCATCCTTACAATACTTGCGCAAGCTACGACCTTTACGGTTTTGGTTGTAGTCCTGCATCACTTTTTCGAAATATTCCCTTGTTTCCATTATCAAACTGTTTTGATTACGGATGCAAAGGTAATATATTATATAGGTACCGCCATACGGGCTAATGGTGATTTACTGTTGATTTAAATACATTTTTCTTCTCCTCCACAGCAATGATTTGAATATCTTTACGATTATCAATAATAACATTGCAGCTTGGTGAATAATCATGCTTGCATTTAGTGAAGTTCTCCTCCAAATTTACGCTCTTGTCATTAGCAATCTTGAAGACAAAAAAGCCACCTTGACAGAAAAGCATCTTATGATTATAACGCTTATTTCCCTTCTTAAACTTCAGTTCGACATTTTCATCAAATAGGGATGCAAATAAAACTTGTTTCTTTTGCATCAACTCCTCATCAGACATTTTATCTACGTTCACAGGAAACAAAGACTGAACATTGCTTTGAATAGGAGAGAACTGATAACGATATAAAATATACTTTGCCATACGCTACCTTGTTACGATTTTTCAAATTTATCTATCAGAACGAACATAAAACTTAAGTTTATAGTTTTTCCACCAGTTTTATAAAACTTACTCCAACCAAATACTTTTTATCTTATTCATAAAGTCATCGTTGCGTAGTTTCCAAAAGTACAGGTCATCATTTCCAATATACTTATCGATCTTTTCTATATAACCTTTCTCCTCTAGAAGCTTTATCCTCTTCACTTTTGGCAAAGAATTCAATGACTCCAAATCATATCTTCTAACCAAGCAATAATTGGCCACAGAAACTAAATTACTCTGATTACTTATGTAATCTCTTGTCTCATTATTGTCATAGTCAGAATTTTGAATGATCTGATATAATACATACGAGTCATGCTTTCTGCTACGCAGTAAACTTTCAAAAGAGAGTTCGGGTTGATTATTGAACTTGATCCTTGCCAAAAAATAATGCATATAGGCTGGTGAATAATTGCCTAAAACCATATTGTCATAAAACTCATCCAAAGGCTTATATTTTGTTTTCAATACTTCCACCAGTTCTTCTGTTGATAGATTCCGTATCTCTTTTACCAAGTCGTATATGGTGTCACGAATCGTACTCTGGGTTACAGAACGAGCAGATAACGTTCGTATATTAATAAAACTATCTACAAACAAATTAACTTGCTCAATCTTATCTTTTATCGTTTCCGGTTCATCCACCTTACATATAGAAGCCATTAGTAAAGGGATATATAAAGAATCAGCAATACAATAATTTGAGACTAAGTTTATATTAGAATCTTTATCCTGACGCATAGTTGCTATCGTCAAGAATAGCTTTGAGAAGAAATCGAAGTCAGACTTGACAAATAGATAAAAGTCTTTCGGTTTATTTAAATACAACTGCTTTAGATGTCCTTTCATCCAAGAGTGGAACTGCGTTCCTATGTTTTCAAAATCTTCATTTTCAGAATTTGCAGTCTTTGAACGCTTGGTGGTAGCATACTTGGCTCTTAGCCAAGCTCGGAAAAAGATCATATCGCCCTCGTCACCAGCTACTGCCTTGATTTCCATCATTCTATCCTTCCAAGCATTATTCATCTCCTCAGCCTGCTCCTCATTTTCCATCTTAGACAACAAAAAAGCCTTGACTATTTCTGTTGGGTTCAAACTCATTCCCCTGTCATTCATGGTCTCAAATATGATATAAGCATTATCTAAAGAAAAGGCCTTTATCTCTACTAATGTGACATTATGCAACAACCATTCTGCAAATAAAGGAAAGACTTTTACCTCTTTTAATTCCTCAGGAAAAAGGGAGACAATATCATCATACCTATCAATAATGTTGACTACAGACTCATCCGTAGGTTGAAGTTGCTCATATATATCGGCTGTCTTTTCCTTTTCTATCAAAAGTTCAACAACCTCATTTCTTGTTGGGACATCAAGAACAAGCGACTTTCTACCTCCCTTTTTCACGTAAAGATAATCTGCGAAGTCATGCTGTTCTTCTTCTAGGAGCATTAATTGACTTTGAAAATGGCTCATATAGATAAGCAACAAACTTAAAGAAGTCAATCGTTGCTGACCATCAATAATAGACATTCCATTAGTACCTTCTTGGCACAAAACGATAGGTCCCATATAATAATAATCGAATCCCTCTACATCTTCCAAAGAAGCTCCATCATGGTAATTAACCATAAAGTTGGAATACAAATCACTTATAAGAGCTTCTATATGGTTACGTTTCCACCGATACTCTCGTTGAAAAACATCTATCTTGAAACGATTATTGGTCAAGATGTCAATAAGTTGCTTATCTTTAGCCTCAATATGATTAGCTATATGTGTCATAATCAAACAAGTTCTTTTATTAATATTTTCTGAACGTGGTACAGATGTTCATAAATTGGCATATTAGCCAAAGTTGGCTCCAATTCTCCATGAAATATGATGCAGCGCAATTGGTATATCAACTGTATTATAGCTTGGGCATCCAAATTTATATCATCTGAAAGATAAAGTGGAGTGCTCTCATCTATAACTATGCTGTGCGCAGGTTTTCGACCTGTGGCGGTTGCAGGCTTTACAAAATTTGCAGGCTTATGTCGTAGAATATGTGAAAGACATTCTCGAACCTTGGCTTTCTTCGTATCTGTCGATAGTGCTACAAAACTGGCATTCGCCTCCAACTCATTGAGATCTTTTTTAAATAATTCGATAACATCTGTTGTTACACTGCTATTTCTGTTGATTACTTCTATTTTGTATTGCTTTGCACCTCTTGCAGCACCTGCAATCTTTTGAATCTTGTAAGAATAAGTACCATTACATAATGTATAACTATCTAAATTTGAATCAACAGCCCAAATTGTATGAAAAGACAAACGGTTTGTTCCATTCGGAATCGTATGACTTTCAAGTTGGCTGTAAAGCTGGGACAAATGAAAGCGAAATTCAGCAATTTCCTCTCCTATACCTCTACCTTCCAGCAGGTTCTTCAGCTTGTTCTTATACTTATTATCATTGTTTTTGACTTGTTCAACCATTAGTTTATCAGTTTTACAAGTCTGCTCGTCATAATAAGTTTCTTGATACCATGCATTAAATGGTATCCAAGAATTGATGAACATGGTATAGTAGTCCGCATAAGAGTGTTCAATCCATTTTTGAAGATGCATAAGAAAATATTTATAAATGAATTATCTTTGAAACTGCGCAAATGGCATATTTTCTGAGGATATGTCATCAGTAGCTGCTTACAGAATTTACTCTAGAGAATTACTCTTCAGTTCCTTACTGATTACCTTTCCCATCAGCTTCTCTATATCGAAGAAAGTCATAGGGTCGTTATAGTCAATCTCAGAAATGGTGTTGTCCATATCATTAACGGCATAGCCTTATCCATTCAATGGAGTCTTCCAAGTCTTTCATATTGATTCGAGAATAGGTTTCCTCGAAACGGTCGAGAAAGAAGGATACCACATTAGGATTCTTCTTTATGTACTGATGAAAGGAAGACTCTATTTGTATAAATCTACATTGATATCGAATGGAGAATCGAAGTCCTTCAGCATTGCATGCTTCGTATCTTTCTCTGAGAGATTAGCATACTCTGTTGGAATTTTCCAATCGATACCGAGGGTATCATCGAGGATAGAGATACCACCATCGGCTTCCGGATGATAGAAGTTATCACACTTGTATTGGAAGACTGCTGCTTCTGAAAGAACGGCGAAACCATGGGCAAAGCCCTTTGGAATGAAGAACTGGACGTGATTGTCTTCTGTCAGCTCTACAGCCACATGCTTGCCATAGGTTGGTGATCCTTTGCGAATATCTACTGCTACATCGAGTACTCTACCCTTTACGCAGCGTACTAGTTTGCTTTGGGTATATGGTGGGCGCTGGAAGTGCAAGCCTCGCATCACGCCATAGCTGCTCATTGACTCGTTGTCTTGGCAGAAGTGAACACTATGTCCCAGGATTGGGGCAACCTTCTCTTCAAACTCTCGCTCGCTGAAGCTCTCGAAGAAGTAGCCACGAGCATCACGGAAGAGGCGTGGCTCTATAATGAGAACGCCTTCAATATCTGTTTTGATTATATTCATTGTTTTATATTTTAAGAAAGGCAGGCTCCATGCCAAGAGCCGAAAAGTAGCTTATAAAATAAGCCCCAGGCATTTCACCTGCCATAATTATTTCCTGCTAAAATTCTAAATTCTTTTTTAATGTTTGATTTTTCTCTTCAAGTATTGAAAGGAGATACTTGCCATAGTCATTCTTCTGCATAGGCTGAGCATTCTCTCTCAACTGTTCTGCAGTAATCCAACCTTGACGGTATGCGATACCTTCCAAGCAAGCTACCTTCAAGCCCTGGCGCTTCTCCAGGACCTCAATAAAGGTGGATGCTTCAGAAAGAGAATCATGAGTTCCGGTATCGAGCCAGGCAAATCCTCTTGCCATGGTCTGTACCTTCAGCTGCTTATCCTTCAAAAACTTCTGGTTTACGGTGGTGATTTCCAACTCACCACGAGCGGATGGCTTGATATGCTTGGCTACTTCTACCACCTTGTTAGGATAGAAATACAAGCCTACCACTGCATAGTTGCTCTTAGGATCTTCAGGCTTCTCTTCAATGCTCAGGCAATTGCCTTGCTCGTCAAACTCAGCAACTCCATATCGCTCCGGATCACTTACACGATAGCCAAAAACGGTAGCCTTGTTGTTCTGCTCAGCATCTACTACTGCTTGATGCAGCATCTGATTTAATCCTGCACCATAGAAGATATTATCGCCTAATACGAGGCAAGTTGAATCATTACCAATGAACTTCTCTCCGATAATGAAAGCTTGGGCTAAGCCATCTGGTGATGGCTGCTCTGCATACTCAAACTTCACACCTAACTGGCTTCCATCGCCTAAGAGGCGCTTGAAGCCTGGCAAATCAAATGGTGTTGATATAATGAGTATATCACGGATACCTGCCAACATCAATACTGATATTGGGTAATATATCATCGGCTTATCAAAGATTGGTATCAGCTGCTTGCTGATACCCTTTGTGATGGGGTACAAGCGTGTTCCGCTTCCACCTGCTAATACTATTCCTTTCATATTATTATTATTTATTGATCAATAACATTGTTCGAAAACCTACCCGTCCTTCCTTACCGTTAAAGAAGTTTTTTTCTACCTCTCCGTCTCTCCTGCAAGGAGAGCTCCACCTTTCTCACCAAGCCTCTCTTTCCTCAGGAACGAGAGGATGTAACCGCCCTCCGGTGCTCGGAACCGCTATGCTATAAAGTTGGCGGACCATCAAAGGTCTACGCCAGATTGTGCGGGATGGGACCGCATGGAGAAGACGACAACTGCTAATGCGACAAAGAATTAAATGTTTTATCATTTGATTTGGGAGTTTGCATCTTCTGTTCTTTCTGCTCCTTATTGAACTTTGGAGACTTTTTTCCTTCCAAATTAATGGTGGTAATACTTACTCCAAATATCAGAAGAAAGACTATTCCTAGAACAAAATATGATTTATTCATTGGACTAACTTCCTTATAAAATTATAAACTTGACATTTTTAAGTCCCAATTAAATTAAAAGAAACCTATTATTTTTTTCAGTCTCTAAACGAGTTTTTACTTACCCAAAGGATATCGCATATTCTATAATACCACATCTATTCTATTTATGAAATTAGGCATTGGAGCAGACGCTAGTTTTATCTTTAACATATTGAATTTTTCGACACTTGCATTCTGCTACAAAATCACCAGAACACGTCATATTAGTTATCCATTGATGGCAATTCTGGCAATAAGTTTTTTCATACAACAAACGTAAATTTCTTGCAAACGAAAGAATCTCTGACTCACTCATGGATTGAGCCCATTCGTTAGCATGACATCCCAACATGTTACGAGCCATCATATCCCTACTTATTTCATCTAACAAAGGCTTTAAATTAGTCTTTTTTAGAGAACTCTTTATCCCGGGCCATAAATCACCAATAGTATACTTATCATTAATTCTTCTATGTATACTGATTGACAAACTCATACTTAATTGTTGGCACATATATTCCAAAAACAACCCTGCTTGTGAAGCAATTATCTGCTTATTATTAGTTGCAATGGCCTGTTCTAAAGTTGCAATGCTCATTTGTGATGTTTCGTCAACAATTTGTGGACCGTCTTGGAAGCTCCAATTCACTAACCTAATCTTCTTAACAGAATGACCATGTTTAATAAATAGATATTCAAGCTGCTGCTTCCACAAATCATCATGACAAGAAACTATTAACTGCCAATCTTTACAAACATTTAAAACAAAATCCATAAATTTTGCCCTTATAACAGAATCGACACTTTGCATAACATCATCTAAAATAAGAACTTTTGCCTGACCTTTTTCAACACTGACTCTTATAATAGAAAGATAAAGGAGCAATATCAAGAGATCAAAATTGGCTTCACTAAATACCTGCTGAGGTGTAGCCCATCTTCCATTTTTCAACTTAATTAAAATTTCCAATGAAGCATCTGTCCTTGTCCCTAGTTCTAAATGAATTTCTTCTATAAAGTCAAGATTTGAGACTTCTCTAAAGGAAACAGTCAACATCGATTCGGTTGATTTGATTAATTCTGCATTCTGCTCACGACGCTCTTTTATCTTAACTCCATAAACATTTGGATTAAGAGCCTCCTCCATCTTATGCCTATGACCTAGGATTTTTTCATTGATATTAACAATATCTTTGTACAATCGAAAAATATTCAGATTTTTACGTATTATAAAACGCTGATTCTGAAATGTATTTTTATGATTCCTTATATTATCAAAAAAATTCTTTCCCTTCTTTATTAGAATAAAACTTCTCAGTTTTTCATTTACACTAAAAGGAATATTATCGATATTATCATTTAGTAGTTCCGACAACTTCCTAACAAGTTCTTTTCTTTCTTGTTTTAGTCGCACATATTCATCTTTTAATAGAGTAAGATGCTGGTCACCTTCCCAATGAATCCAATTGTTTATTGCATCCTCTATCTTAACATAATTCTGATATAAAAATGAAAAGAATAAGACTTGTCTCTTTTCCTTTGGCATGATACTAAATGAAATTATATCATTTCTCCTTAAAACTATTGGTGACATCGAAAAAGATCGGTGCAAAAATGAATTATCAATTTTGTACTCAGTTTTGTCTTCCGAAAAAACAACATTAATACCTCTTTCTACTCTATCTCCATTGTCTAGTTCTACAATTGTATTACAACCTAACAAAGGCCTATTACGTAAAGATAAAGGCATACGACTTTCTGATGTTATCTTTAAAGGCTCTCGACATATACGCCCCTGTAAATTATATTCTATTGCATCTAAAATAGAAGATTTACCTGCCCCATTGTCTCCAGATATTATAACAGAAACTGGCTTATTCCCCTTATCAGAAAAATCTACAAACAAAGAATTGGGAACACCTCGGAAATGAAGAATTTCAATATTTTTTATTTTCATTATATATTACTATTCATAGAATATCACCAATACAGCGTCCACATTATATTACAAGTAGTTACACTTATCAGTTTTTTAATATATTATGTATCACTCTTTAGGTAAAGGATTGCTAAGCACACTCCTTCACCTTATCTATTTTTTCCATCATAGTAACATAGAAGCATAGACTTATAGTCCTTATCCCCATCTTTCATGCGGGTAAGGATGTCTACTCTATCTACTAAATGACAAATCAACGACATGTATTTCTTATTTTAGAGAATTGACCTTCAGCTCTTTACTGATTACCTTTCCCATCACCTTCTCTATATCGAAGAAGGTCATGGGGTCGTTATAATCAATCTCAGAAATGGTGTTGTCCATATCATTAACGGCATAGCCTATCCATTCTATGGATTCTTCAAAGTCTTTCATGTCGATTCGAGAATAAGTTTCCTCGAAACGGTCGAGAAAGAAGGATACCACTTTGGAATGCTTCGTCAAGTATTGGTGAAAGGAAGACTCTATTTGTATAAATCTACATTGATATCGAATGGAGAATCAAAGTCCTTCAACATTACATGATTTGTATCTTTTTCTGAGAGATTGGCATGCTCTGTAGAAATTTTCCAATCAATACCGAGGGTATCATCGAGAATAGAGATACCACCATCAGCCTCAGGATGATAGAAGTTGCAACCTTCTCTTCAAACTCTCGCTCGCTGAAATTGCCGAATTTGATATCAGGGATAGCATATGGGGCACTTTTGCCTGGTTCCGAAAGCATCTTATAGAC
>ERZ773185.516-NODE-516-length-34172-cov-16.872380_pt1 | contig 34172 bp, 24 predicted proteins | sample MGYA00580531_ERZ773185 | MGnify/ENA primary metagenome ERZ773185 (study PRJEB29015, sample SAMEA2737799) | human gut metagenome | biome: human gut; feature: human-associated habitat; material: faeces | place: China | collected 2012 ...
CCCACCCCGTGGGGAGTCACCCCTTTCAGGGGAGGCTATCATGAAAATTGATTTCCGTGCAGGCTGCACAAAAAATCTTGACATCTCATGCAAGATATGATACAATAAAAATAATTGGACAATTTTTTGCCTGTAAGAGCAGGAGCGTTTTTTGGAAAGGAAGGATTGATTGTCTATGAAGAAGTGGATCGCGGCGATTTCTGCCGCAGTGCTGGCAGTGACCGGAATGGCTTCGGCAATTCCCGCGGCAACGGTGACCGCTGCTGACAGCAAGTACAACTATGGAGAGGCTCTCCAGAAGTCGATGTTTTTCTACGAGGTGCAGCAGAGCGGCAAAAAGCCGGACTGGAACGAAGTCAGCTGGCGTTCGGACTGCATGACCAACGACTATGTGACAGGCGGCTGGTTTGATGCCGGAGATCACCTGAAATTCACACTGACCAATGCGTACTCCGCAGCACTGCTGGGCTGGGGTCTGCTGAACTACGGCGACGGTGTGGAAAAGGCTGGCCAGCGTACCATGTATGAGAACAACCTCCAGTTTGCACTGGATTATCTGGTGGGCTGCGATCAGGGTGACAACATTGTCTATATGATCGGCGACGGCTCGTTCGACCACGTATGGTGGGGCTCTGCCGAAGTATACATGGACAAGTACGAACTGATGAAGGGCGAAACCGAGCGTCCGTACTATACCTGTGAGGACAGCTGCATTCAGGCCGACATGGCGGCGGCACTCTGCACCGGCTATCTGAACTTCAAGGACTCCAAGCCGGAAAAGGCAAAGGAATATCTGGAACACGCCATTGACCTGTTCGACCGTGCCGACAAGCTGCGTGCGATCGGCGATGATGCCGCAGAACAGCCGTACTACAAGATCACCACATTCTATGATGATCTGTTCTATGCTGCAAACTGGCTGTACATGGCAACCGGCGAGCAGAAGTATCTGGATCTGTGCAAGACCGACTATATCCCGAATCTGGGCAAGGAAGAACAGTCCAGCGAAATGAAGTACACATGGGGCATGTGCTGGGACGATGTGATGCAGGGCGGTGTGCTGCTGTATGCGATCAACACCGGCGAATCCCAGTGGAAAGACCAGTTCACCAAGCATCTGGAATACTGGACGACTGGTTACGGCGGCAAGCAGATCACCTATACACCGGACGGTCTGCCGTGGCTGTTCCAGTGGGGTTCTCTCCGCCACGCTACCACGACTGCATTTCTGGCATATGTGGCAGTCGATCAGCTGTATCAGGACGATACCGCCAAGGCTGAAAAGTACACCAAGTTTGCTGACAATGTCATGAACTACTGCTTCGGTGACAACTCCAAAAACTTTAGCTATGTGGTCGGCATGGGTGACGATTATCCGCAGGCATGGCACCACAGAACTTCCAGCGGTGCATGGAATGACAAGTGGAGCAACATCGGACAGACCGAGGGCGAAGATGCCAAGCCCCACGCACACATTCTGTACGGTGCACTGGTCGGCGGTCCGGATCAGAAGGACAGCTATTCCGACAAGATCGGCGACTATCAGTATACTGAAGTTGCGATCGACTATAACGCCGGCTATACCGCAGCACTCTGTGCAATGGTAGAAAAGTACGGCGGCACCTCTGACCCTGACTTCCCGCCGACAGAAACTCCGAAGTGGGACGAATTCTTCATGAAGGCTTCTGTGAACCAGTCGGCTTCCAGCTATACTGAACTGAAAGCCTTTGCCATGAACCACAGTGCATGGCCGGCAAGAACCATCAAGAACCTGTCCTATAACTATTACTTCGACATCAGCGAACTGGTCGATGCAGGTTATTCGATCAATGACGTTTCTGTAAAGATCGGCTACGACCAGCACAGCAGCGATAAGGGCAAGATCTCTATTTCTGATCCGATCCAGTACAGCGGCAATATCTACTATGTCAAGCTGTCCTTTGCAGACGGCAGCGTGGTAATGCCTACCGGTCAGTCGGAACACCGCAGCGAGTGCCAGTTCCGCATTTCGATTCCGGACAACATTCAGGGTGTCTGGGATCCGACAAACGACTATTCCTATGCCGGTCTGGAACAGGGCGGCGAAGATGCTATGGTGGCAACCGACCATATCACCATGTATGACGGCGACACTCTGATCTGGGGCGTAGAGCCGGACGGCACCAAGCCGGATCCGGCAGTTACAACAACAACAACGACGACGACTACAGAACAGACCACCACAACGACAACAAGAGCTACAATGACGACCACTTCGAACGAAATTATCTATGAATCCGCGGGTGCACTTCTGCTGGACGATGAGCCGGAGAAGCTGACCTATCGTGTTGGGGAGGATCTGGATCTCACCGGACTGCGAATTTCCCTGAAGTACTATTACGGAAAAGACAGCTGCGATGTGATCTATGACAAGGTATCACCTGCCGATTATCCGGATAAATTCACCATAGACACTTCGGAATTTGACAGTTCCAAGTCGGGCACATATACCATTCGTGTGAAAGCAAGCTCGGATTTGATCTTGAACTACCGGTTGTCCTTTGCCGAGGTTTCTTTCAAGGTTACTGTTGAAGATCATGAGAGTACAACAGAAACTTCACCTGTTACCACAACCACTACCACCACAACAGCTTCCGGACAGCCCACACCGTCAGGAGCAGTCCTCTATGGCGATACCAATCTGGACGGCAGAGTGGACATCACCGATGCCGTGCTTCTGAATAAGTCGGTTGCCGGAGCCGTAGTTCTGGAGGGCGATGCCAAGCAGAATGCAGACTGTGACGGCAGCAACGAGATCGATTCCAATGATGCAGTCGTACTGCTGCGGTTCTTGGTACACATTATCAATTCTCTGCCTAGTGCAGAATGATTCTGGTGATGTCTGAACGACACGCGAAAAACTTTACAAGATAAAAAAGAGCAGATACTTTGCGGTATCTGCTCTTTTGATTATGGTATGAACTTCTTTGAGAAGCGAATTTGGTAGTTGATACAAACGGAAATAACTGCCCGAAGCTGCAAATCAGAACGGTTATTTCGGAATAAATGTTAGGTGGCTGTCAAACATTTTTTCAACATATGATGCCCCAAAACAAACTGCCCCTGTAAGCCATTACGCTTACAGGGGCAGTGCTTTTTATGATCGCGATTGCAAATTTGTTCGGATTACTCTGCAACTTCCGGCAGGTTCTTGATGATCTGTACCAAGAACTTCAGCAGGGAAACCGCATCGTCAGAACCGACTTCACCGTTTGCATTGCAGTCTGCATTCTTTGCAGCCTGTGCGGCCAGAGATACTGCTCCGGCAGCTGCCTTGTTCAGAAGTACTGCATCGGTGATGTCCACTCTGCCGTCCAGATTGGTGTCACCATAGAGTGTTGCTCCTGCCGGCACTGTGGCGGTGTTCTTGCCAGAAGCCGTTGTAGAAACGCCGGTGGAGTCAGTGGTCTGGGGGAGTGTGGTTACGATCGTGGTAGCAATTGTAGTAGATGCAGCAGAATCCTTAGTAGAAGCCGCTGTGGAAACGGTTGTGGTGCTGGTTGTTGTGGTTGCTTTGGTTGTCTGTGTGGTATCTGTGGTGATCGGCTTCGGGTCTTCAGAACCGTTGACTTTGCCGACTACGATGCCGCAGCCGACAGTGGACATATAAACGGTGCCAAAGGTGTTCATGTCGCCGACCAGATAGTTACCGTTGCCGGTACCGCCGTACAGGTGGTTCTGGTTGATGAGTACCCAGCTCTTGCCGCAGTCGGTAGAACGATAGATGCCTTCCGGATCAGAATCTGCCGGCTTGCCGTACATATACAGGGCGTAGGGATCGCCGTCCTTTTCTGCTGCACCATAGCCCATGGTCTTGCAGTAGCTGACGCTGTCCATCTTGGTGATGGTCTTGCCGTAGTCGGTTACCAGATATGCGCCGTAGTAGCCGGCTGCAATGGCAAATGTGCCCTCGTCCAGATAAGCAATGCGGTATGCGCCGTCGCACTGGTCGTACTGGCAAACGGTCTGGTTGTTCTTAAAAGTCTTGCCGTAGTCATCGCTGACCATCAGGATGTAGCGAGCATCGGTGATATCGGCCTTCGGCTTGCTGTAGAAATAAGAGGAGTTGTAGTAATAGCCGTATGCATAGACATACTGCGGATTTTTTTCATCCACGCACATCCAGATGGTGCTGGACAAGCTGTCGCTGGTGGAAGCGGTGTTCCAGGTCTTGCCGAAGTCATCGGTATAAGCGATCTTACCGCTGCTGCTGACCAGAATGCGGTAGGTGCCGTCCTCCAGCTGGTTGATGGCTGCCTTCGCACCGGAGCACGGAATGTTCGGCAGCTCCTGCCATGTGGTGCCGTCTGTGGTGTAGTAGCCCAGTGCGCTGCCCTCAGACAGACGTACCATCACGTCCGGATTTGCCGGGCAGTATGCAATACCGGCAGTAGAAGCAGTGGTGCTGGTCAGCTTGTTCATGCTGGGAGTCAGCTGGGTTGCAGTGCCGTCTGCATTGTGATAGAAGCCGTCATAGTCACCGATGACCGAAACCGGATCCTTGCCCGGACGGCTGATGAAGTCCAGAGATACCACTTCTTCAATGCCGTCTGCGGCAAAGCGAATGGTGGGGCATTCTGCCCAGGTATCCTCACAGGTGAAAACGCCGTTACCGGAAACCACCCAGAACTGGTCGCTGTTTCTCGGATCCAGTGCGATGCAGCCGGACCAGTGGATCGCCTTGTCCCGAATCCAGCTGTGACCGCCGTCCTGCAAATAGTTTGCAATCAGCGGCCCATTCCAGTATGCAGTGTTGCCGGGAGTCATTTCTGTCCAGGTTTCGCCGCCGTCTTCCGACTTGAAGAAACGGTCGCCCCATGCAATGGCATCTCTGTCCCAGGCATCAGCAGTCCAAGACTGGGAGTACCACTGTGCGCAAGTGGTTGCCACCAGCTTGTTGGCATCCTTCGGGTCACTTGCTACTGCGCCATAACCGACATTCAGCTTTGTGGCAGTACCGTTGGAAGTCGTAGTCGGTGTAATGTCTTTCAGTTCATTGGTCTTGGGGTTATACTTATAAGCATAACCAGTGCCGCTGTCGAACATCAGACCGTTGATGTAGGTGATGAGCAGGTTGCCGTCCGGATCCAGATTGATTCTGGAGGGCATCTGCTCGGTGGGCAGATCTTCGCTCAGGGGCTTGAAATCGTCGCTGCCGACTTCTGCCACGTGGAGGTTTGCCTTGCCCTTGACGGAAGTGCCGACGTAGACCTTGCCGTCTGTAATTTTAATCGTAGCAATACCATTGACGTTCAGGTATTCGTCATCTGCGACAGATCTTACCATATGCTCTGTCCAGGTCGGCCATTTGATGCTGTATTCGAACAGCCCCAGCTTATCATAGCCCATGACCGGACTCCAGGTGTCGCCGCCGTCCTCACTCATAATGAGGGCAGAATCGCCGGCAGTGGCATCGCCGCCGCAGTAGATGATATTCGGGTTGTCCGGATCCACGGCGATTGCCTCACCGGTCTGTCTGCCGTAGCCGTTGCCGTGTACCTGAATCAGATCGGTAACGTCGATCTCTTCAAAGGTTTCGCCGGCATCGCGGGAACGGAAAATGACGGTTCGTGCATCGCTGAAATATGCACAGCCGCACAGCAGATACAGGGTGTCGTCATCGTTGGGGTCAACGCACATGGCATCAACGCTCAGGAAGCCGCGGTCAGCTTCGTTCAAGAAGTCCAGCAGCTGAACCCATTTTTTCTGTTCATAGTCATAGCGGTATGCACCGCCTACGTCGGTACGGGCATACATCTGATCGTCACCGGTGACGATACCGGAAACAAAGCCGCCGCCGGCAATGTTCAGTGTATCCCAATCCATAGAGGATTCGATCGAGTCCGCAGCAGATGCCGTCAGCGGCTGGCTGATGCCGGCAGTGCCGATTCCCGTGCACAGCAATGCGGCTGCGGTGAGCACGGAAATGATTTTTTTCTGTTTGGTCATGGAGTTTCCCCTTTCAAAAATTCCCGAACCGTTCGTGCAGTTCGGCTCGCACGGTTCCTTTGTTGCAGACAGTCTGGCACGCCTTCTGTCCACGTTCCTATTTATTATAGCATGCTTTGTGCAGGTTTTCAAGAATGAAATCACATGTACCGTAAAATTTGTGCAGGTTGGCAGTTTACAAGAGCAATTTTCTGACAAAATGCACAAATTGCTGAAAACGCACAATTTAGAGATACGATATTTGTGGAATTTGTCAAATGACAGGAGCGGGAAAGTGTGGTATAATACAAGAGATGTAACCGCTTTGTAAGATTTGAACCGGCTTTTGTTGCAATTATTACAATTTGGAGAAAAAGCAGGAAAACCGGAGAAAAGAAATGAGAAAGAGAAAGGGAAGTCGTTATGGCAAGGCGAACCAAAGACAACGTCTGGGACAAGTTTTCCAGAATCGGTGTCATTTTAGTGTTATTATACGTGATGTTTATCATTCTGGGATTTGCAGTCCGGCTGCTGTTCTTCTCCGATGAACGGGGCACCAGCATCATTCCGGAGGGCAATGGTGTTGTGGCTTCTGCGGAGGGCACTTCTGCACAGAGCACTGCCGCATCGGAAACTGCCACCACCAATGAGAACATTCTGGATCTGTCTGTGGATAAGACTTATCTGGCAGTGCTGGAGGGTGGTACCGCCGGCATTGCGGTGAACATGTCCACCACCGGTGCGGCAAGTGCCGGCGATCTCCTTTGGAGCAGCAGCGATGAAACGGTTGCAACCGTAGACAATGCAGGCACTGTGACCGGTGTCAAGGCGGGCAAGTGTGACATCACCGTTTCTGTAAAAGGAAACGATGCCATTGCCCAGACCGTTCCGGTGACAGTCCGGCATCTGGAACAGAAAGACGGCTGCACTTACGTAGACGGGATCCTGATCGTAAACAAGAGCTACGGCTTGCCGGAAAGCTATGATCCGGGACTGGATTCCACCACAAAGGCTGCCTTTGAACAGATGAAAGCCGACGCTGCCAAGGAGGATCTGAACCTGTACATCGGTTCGGACTTCCGCGATTATGCATATCAGGTGAAGATCTACAACAACTATAACGATCTGTACGGCTGGGAAATGGCAGATACCTTTTCGGCACGCCCGGGATATTCCGAGCACCAGACCGGACTGACCATTGACTGCAACACCATTGATGATGCCTTTGGCGAAACCGCAGAAGCGGTATGGCTGGCAGAGCATTGTGCAGACTACGGCTTCATTATCCGTTTTCCGGACGGCAAGGAAAACATCACCGGCTATCAGTACGAACCGTGGCATATCCGCTATGTGGGCGTGGATACCGCAAAGGAGATTATGTCGCAGGGTTTGACGCTGGAGGAATATCTGGGCGTGCAGTCGGAATATGCAGGACCTTGGGAAGGTTAATAACAGATATGTGAGAGATCTCCGTGCCCTTGAGGTGCGGAGATTTTTTGATATGGAGGAGAAAATACATGTTCTTTTTGCAAATTCTGGCGGGGCTTGCGGCTCTGCTGGGACTGCTGTTTCTGCCCGCCGTCTGGGGAGTTCTGCTGTTTTTGATATGGGCGGTGCAGGTGATTTTCTGGGGCTTTCTACAGGAGTATTATCCTTATGCAGACCGGATTCGGGGAAATTCGGCGGCGGAGCACAACGGGTATCGCCGTCTGTTCTGCCGAAAAGCAGTGCCGTCTTTGGCATCGCTGGCAGTTCCGGAACGGTCGGTATTGGTACAGCGTGATGACAGCACCCTGTTTCAGGTGATTCGCTGGAAACAGCGGCTGTATTTCCGGTATCTCTGTTCCGGCAATCAGGAAGATTCGGAGATACAGCAGCATTTGATACAAAACGGTGCCGATTTGGACACGGGGAAGAAATTGGGCAAAAAAGATTTCTGGCTGCCGGTTTGTCAGATACAGTCGGTTTCCTATACGAAAAAGTCTGTGGCAAATACGAAGTACGCGGCGTTTGGCGTTTTGCATCTGCAATTGAAAGAAGATGCTGCTCACAAGAGTTCGTGCAATTATGTGCTGTCGAATGTTTCTGCGGAAGATCTGGAGGAAATGGTTTCTCCGGTTCCTTTTACCGCAGAAACAGCACCCTGCTGTGATACGCCTTGGAGTATTTTGAAAACGCTGGGCAGACCGCGGCTCTGGAACTTGCTGCTGCAAGTATGCCTGTGGCTTTCGGCGGCATGGAGCACTGCCTTTTTGCGTCTGCCTGCGGCGTATCAAATTTTTCCGGTGACGTTCTGGCTGCTCTGTTCCGGCTTGACGTTTCTGCTCTGCTGGACACATGGCAGGCTGTTTTCGTGGAAAAAAGCGGGCGACGGGGAATGGCTGGGGCTGTTTGCAGATTCGCCCCGTGTGCAGTATGGACTGTTTGCCCCGCTGGTGCCGTTGTTTTTTCATGGACTGCACCATAGCAATCTGACTGCGGCGGGAACAAGACAATTCTTTCTGATTTTCGGGCTGTGTAGTGTGGTGCTGTTCTTACTGTTTTTCCTTTCCTGCCGCAGACGAACCGGCAGGGAGATCGGGTGCATGATCGGGTTCTCGCTGTTGTTTTCCTGCCTGTTTGTTGGTGTGGGAAACCGTGTCTATGATTTCCGGCTGCCCTTGGAGGAACGGGCGGTTGTGGTAGGAACGGAATACCATTTCGGCGGTGTCCGCAGTTCCGGTTGGACGGAACTGACCGTGCGGCGGGAGGACGGCACAAAGGAAACCCTGTCAGACAGTACAATCTATGCCGCAGTGGAAACAGGGGATACCGTGATTTTGAAAACTCATGCCGGCTTGTTCGGAATCGGGTATTATACGGCGGAATGCTCCTGAAGTGCCGTGATACATTATAATAGCATGGAGGTCAGATGCAATGTACCATTATAGTATCTGCACGATTGCAGACGAAGTGATCTTTCAGAAACAGTGCAGGGCACTGGAAACGCATCTCCCGCATCTGGTCAAGGACGAACTGCTGGAAGATGTGGACGGTTCGCTGATGCAGCGGTATTGGCTGGACGGAAAAATGATTCGGGTTTATAACAGTAATGACATTCGTTCCGTTTATATTGACTCGGAAGTGGAACTGGAACCGTATTTCAGGGACAAGAGCAGGGAGAAAACGCCACTTGCAGAATGACTTTTGCCCCGCACCATAAAAAAGAATCCGAAAATCCAAAAAAAATTTCAAAAAACTATTCCAAAATACAGAAAAGTGTGCTATAATAGTAGCAGAGCCGTCCAACCGCACAGCGATTTGCGGCAAAACTATCAAAAAAGAGGTTTTTGACATGGAAATCAAAAAACAACTGACGACTTGTCCGAAAGAAAAACCCAAGGACGAGAGCAAGCTTGGATTCGGTCATATCTTCACCGACCACATGCTGGTAATGCCCTATGATGAAGGGCAGGGCTGGCACGATCCGGTGATCATGCCCTATGGTGATATTACCCTTAGCCCGTCTGCAATGTGCCTGCACTATGGTCAGACCGTGTTCGAAGGTCTGAAGGCATATCGCCGTGCCGACGGCGGCGTACAGCTGTTCCGTCCGGACGAAAACTTCAAGCGTCTGAACCGTTCCAACGAGCGTCTGGTCATTCCGGAACTGCCGGAGGAACTGGGACTGCAGTGTCTGAAAGAACTCATCTCTGTGGAAAAGGACTGGGTTCCGCACACAGAAGGTGCTTCCCTGTACATTCGTCCGTTTATTTTTGCAGTAGATCCGTTCCTCGGCGTACATCCGGGTGAACACTATCTGTTCATGATCATTCTTTCTCCGTCCGGTCCGTACTATGCTTCCGGTCTGGATCCGGTCAATATCTACGTAGAAAACAAGTACGTTCGTACTGTCCGCGGCGGTATGGGTTATGCCAAGACCGGCGGTAACTATGCGGCTTCTCTGCACAGTCAGGCTGATGCTTATGAGCAGGGCTATTCGCAGGTTCTGTGGCTGGACGGCGTAGAGCAGAAGTACATCGAAGAAGTTGGTGCCATGAACATCGCTTTCGTCATTGACGGCGAAGTGGTAACACCGTCTTTGGAAACCGGCTCCATTCTGTCCGGTATCACCAGAAAGTCTGCTCTGGAACTGTGTCGCTCCAAGGGCATTCCGGTTTCGGAACGCCGCATCACCATTCAGGAAATTGCCGATGCATATGACGCAGGCAAGCTGTCCGAAGTATTCGGTACCGGTACTGCTGCGGTCATCTCTCCGGTAGGTCACCTGAAGTGGGGCGACAAGGTCATGACGATCAACAACAACAAGATCGGACCGGTTTCCCAGATGATCTATGATACCCTGACTGGCATTCAGTGGGGCAAGATTCCGGACAAATTCGGCTGGATCGTACCGATCGACTAAGCATGCTGCGAAAGATTCTTTCTCCCGAAACCTGTGCAGCCTGCCGGCTCTGCTGCGGTTTCGACTGTACAGACACGTGGGAATTTCCGGTACTGCCGCAGGAAACGGTGGAAGCCATGCACTGTATGGGTGTTTCGCCGAAGCTGGTTCCGGCAGGAGAGGAGCAGACATTTGCGGCACCGTCGCTGCGGGGCGAGGAACTGTTCTTCTGTCCCATGCTCTGCGAAACCGGCTGTACCATGGGGTCGGAAAAGCCCTTTGACTGCAAGGTCTGGCCGTTCCGCATGATGCGGGATTTGACCGGCAATGTGCGTGTTGCCGTGGCGGGATATTGTCCCGGCATGGAACGCTATACCGATGAGCAGCTGGAAACATTTCTGGCGGAAGAAGGCCTGGGCAAGCTGCTGCTGGCATATGCCGCAGAGCACCCTGCACATGTGAAGCCCTATTCCAAAGAATATCGTTTTCTGAACGTGTAAAACAAAAGGAGTTACTTTGCTCTCAAGCAAGGTAACTCCTTTTTGCTGTCTTATACCACGCCGGCAGAATTCCGGATCTCCGCGTCCAGTGCCGCCAGCAGGTGATTCCATGTGGCAGCATCTACCACACCGTCTGCCGGCAGCGGCGTGTAGCTTTGGAACTGCTTCACGGCATTCTGGGTGGCAGTGTCAAATACACCGCTGTTGCTGATCGGCGGGATCTTCGGAAAATTGTTCTGAATTGCCTGCAAAATGCCCTGTATCACGAAAACAGCACCGCCCGTATCGCCCAGCGTGTAGGCGGTGATGCCGGTGGGAAACAGTGCCAGATGCAGTACCGGCGGACGAACCTCCTGCAAATATGCCTGTGCAACAGCATTCCATGTGGCAGTGTCAGTTTCACCGGTTGCCGGCATGTGGTTCTGCTGCTGGAACTGCCGTATTGCCTCAATGGTTTTCTCTCCATAGATGCCGTCCGGTATTACATGTGGCAGCTGCTGTATGTGGGAAATGCCGTGGAGATACCCCTGTAATTCCCGAATGTGTTGTTGCTTCTGTAACTCTGTGTACGCCATGTGTCACCCTCCTTAAGGAAACACTGAATAAAGTTTGTGCGTAAGATGCGTAGTCAGATTGCGTGCAAAGCCGTCAGGCGGGCTTTATGCAGTGTTTCCTCAGGTGATCGTATATCCCGGAGCCTGATAGGGTTGTTTGTCGTAGCCGTATTTCAAATCGGAGTACAGGCTGGTGATTGCGTTCCATACCGCGGTACCCACTACGCCGGTTTTTGGGTAGCCGAACAGTTCCTGAAACGCCATGACAGAAGCCTTGGTCATGGGGCCGAAATAGCCGGTGGCGTTGACGGTGGGAATTTCCGGATAGGTGCCGTGGATATAGGTGAGATACTGCTGCATCAGACGGACGTACTCGCTGGTCGTACCCTCCCGCAGAACCACGCCGGGGTAGAGCACCACGTCATTGACCGAGGTGTCCAGCGGTATCGATTCCACAATGCCGGTGTAGGCATCATAGAGGGCGTTCCATGTGGCAAAATCCACCACGCCCGTCACCGGAAGCCCGAACGTCTGCTGGAGGGACTTGACGGAAGTTTCCGTCTGTTCTCCGAAGTAGCCGGTAATTTCCACTGGCTGTATGGCGGCATAGTAGGCTCCCACCACTGCCAGATGATACTGGAGGGCACGGATATTTTTTCCCTGCATGCCGAAGTGCAGATCCTCGGTGTACGTATGCTCGATGTCCTGCTGGGTCAGTCCCTCGGAGTTCAGTTCTGCCAGGTTTTTCACGCTGGTGAAAATATAGGAGATCTGGTACCATGTGGCTTCGTTGACAATGCCGGTTGCCGGCAGCCCGAAGATTTCCTGAAAGGCAATGACGGCATCTTGCGTGATATAGTCAAAATCGCCGGCAGCTTCGCCGATTTTGGGAATGGCAGGGTAGTTTCTGGAAATGCGGTTCAGCTGTACCTGAATGGTGCGGACCGGATCATCGGAAAGTCCCAGCCGCAAATCAAATCCCGGATAGGAGGGCGTGTTGGTCATTACGGGAACATTGGTGACAATGTCGATGTCACTGCCGTAAAATGTGGTAAGGATCTCATAAGGAGTCATGCCCTGTTGTGCCAGCGGCACGGTGCCCCACTGGGAAAGCCCGTCACAGGTTACCGTTGTGCCGTTGCAGAACGCTGTGAACAACGGCTCCACATTGCCCTGCCGCCGGACGTAAGAGTTGAACAGTTCGTCAACCAGCTGCCCCACGTTTTCGAAAATTTCTCTGCCGTAGATGTACTTCTGGTCAAACTGAGTGGAGTTGGTGATGTCAAAGGGATACCCGCGAGAGCGATACCACTCAGTATAGACACGGTTGAGGGCAAAGCTGACAATGACGTAGATGTTGGCACGAATGGCATTTTCCGGCCACGTGGGGTAAATTTCGCTGGATACCACGTTTTTGATGTAATCGGGAAAGGAAACGGTGACGTTGTTCGCCGTTTCCTCCGGCCGCCCCAGATGCACGGTAATATCTCTGGGGATAAAGGGTTCTCCGACTGGCATATCTGGCAGCCCTCCTTACAGATTGGGTTCGGTGTTTTGGTAGACAATGGTTTTCGGCGGCTCCTGCAAGTAGCTGGGCAGGGGAATCATGTGGAAGATCTGTCGGGAGGTCGTGCCGGCGAATACTGGTACAGCTTCGCTGACCTGCCGGTAAAAACCGTCCGCATAGACGCTGACATCATAGGTGCTATATGGCTTTCGGGTTTCGTCGCAATTCAGTGAGAGAGAAGCCGCCGGCACCGGCAGCGGAATTTTTCCGGTTTCGCCGCTTTCGTTGGTGACGGCAGTGTGTTTCAGATGTACCTGTTCCTCCGTGCCGTTGGTCACCAGCACGGACACACCGGCAAGGGCACGGGCATTGCCGGCACTGCGGGTGATGACCTGAATCCAGCCGATCGCCGGCTGTTCCTGTGGAGTTTTCTCCACTTCCAGCTGCGGCGGAGGAACGGTTTCGGTAGGAAGCGGTTCCGGCATCGGGGGAGCAGGCTCCGGTTCTGGGGGCGTGGGTTCCGGCTGTGGCTCCTGCGGCGGAGCTTCTTCCGGTTCCGGAACGGGTGCCGGTGCCGGTGCAGATGCCTGTGCCGTGTGATAGAGCCGCAGCAGCTCTGCCTGATATTCTTCCGGTGTTTTTTCCATAGCAGTTAGCCTCCTGTCAAAGCGTTGATGTGAACACGTTCCGCGTTTCCACAATCTATGCGATTGTCTGGGGAAATATGTGCATGGACAATACCGCACAAAAAAGTCTGCCCTTGTCCGGACAGACTTTTCTGTTTTCCACAGTGGAATGTGGAAAGCACATGGAAACCCTGCATAAAGCCCGCCTGACGGCTTTGCACGCAATCTGCGTGCAGGTTTGATGCAGTGTTTCCCTATCTCCGCTGGGAAACCGTCGCGGGCTCGGTCAGTGCTTCCCGTCGGAACAGGAATGTCATACACCAAAGGGCTGCGATCGCCACCAGAATATAAACGGCACGGCTGATGAACGATGCCGAACCGCCGAAGATCCATGCCACCAGATCAAATTCAAACACGCCGACCAGTCCCCAGTTGACACCGCCGATAATCAGCAGGATCAGTGCAAGTTTATCCCACATGCAGCTACACCTCTTTTCTGCAATTTCTGTGAGAATACATATCCGCTTCTCACAGTTTTGCTCTTATAGTATGCCCACAAACCGTGTGGAATATTCTGTGGAAAACACCTGTTTTCTGACGGCATGTATTTTGATAACAACCACAAATGGTGTACCATACTTTTTGTGCAATTCTACAAAATCCACAGAGAACAGGCACTTTTTGTGTATTTTCTCTTGACGGGTGACGGCGAATTGTGTATAATAGATACGGTGATAAAACCGCAAAGATGGAGGTCTTATGATTGGTGAAAACCCTCCTATTTTGTTTTTATCAGTTCTCCATTGATTTTATCACTCGTTTTGTTGTCTCCTTTCTTTTGTTCTTGATTTTGTTTAGCCCGATTCCGGTTGGAGTCGGGCGTTTTTTTGTCTGTAGGCACTGTGCGGCTCTCAGATACAAAAATCCCTGTACATCACGTCCGATGTACAGGGATTCTTTTCGATATATCAAAATTGTTCGGGAATCATTTTCGACAGTGACTTGTCCATAACTTGTCCGTCAGGTCCTGCACATGTCCGGAGTCAGGCAGTCAGGCGACTGCGTGGATAAACGAACGAATCAAACTTACTTGTTCTTGATTGCAGCCTGTGCAGCAGCCAGTCTTGCAATCGGCACACGGAATGGAGAGCAGGAAACATAGTCCAGACCGATTTCGTGGCAGAACTCAACAGATGTCGGGTCGCCGCCGTGCTCACCGCAGATACCGCAGTGCAGCTTGCTGTTGACCGGCTTACCCAGATCGATAGCCATCTTCATCAGCTTACCAACACCAGTCTGGTCCAGCTTAGCGAACGGATCGCTCTCGAAGATCTTTGCATCGTAGTATGCACCGAGGAACTTACCAGCATCGTCACGAGAGAAGCCGTAAGTCATCTGAGTCAGGTCGTTTGTACCGAAGCAGAAGAAGTCAGCTTCCTTTGCGATGTCGTCAGCAGTCAGAGCAGCTCTCGGGATTTCGATCATGGTACCAACTTCATAAGACAGGTCAGAACCAGCAGCAGCGATTTCAGCGTCAGCAGTTTCTACAACGACCTTCTTTACGAACTTCAGTTCCTTCACATCGCCGACCAGCGGGATCATGATCTCCGGCTTAACGGTCCAATCCGGATGCTTCTTCTTTACGTTGATAGCAGCCTTGATGATTGCCTTGGTCTGCATTTCAGCGATTTCCGGATAAGTAACAGCCAGACGGCAGCCACGGTGACCCATCATCGGGTTGAATTCGTGCAGAGAAGCAATGATAGCCTTGATCTGATCTACAGTCTTGCCCTGAGCATCAGCCAGCTTCTTGATGTCTTCTTCTTCGGTCGGAACGAATTCGTGGAGCGGCGGATCCAGGAAACGGATGGTAACCGGATTGCCTTCCAGAGCTTCGTACAGAGCCTCGAAGTCGCCCTGCTGCATCGGTTCGATCTTTGCCAGAGCAGCCTTTCTTTCTTCAACAGTGTCAGAGCAGATCATTTCACGGAATGCTGCGATTCTGTCAGCTTCGAAGAACATGTGCTCGGTACGGCACAGACCGATACCTTCTGCACCCAGTTCGCGAGCCTTCTTTGCGTCAGCCGGAGTATCAGCGTTGGTACGAACCTTCAGAGTTCTGTACTTGTCTGCCCAGCCCATAACGCGGCCGAATGTGCCGGCGATGGAAGCGTCAACAGTCGGGATAATGCCGTCATAGATGTTACCGGTAGAACCGTCGATAGAAATGTAGTCGCCCTCGTGGAAGGTCTTTCCAGCCAGTTCGAACTGCTTGTCTTCTTCGTTCATCTTGATGTCGCCGCAGCCGGATACACAGCAGGTACCCATACCACGAGCAACAACGGCAGCGTGAGAAGTCATACCGCCGCGGACAGTCAGGATACCCTGAGATGCCTTCATGCCGGTGATGTCTTCCGGAGAGGTTTCCAGACGAACCAGAATAACCTTTTCGCCCTTTGCGTTCCAAGCTTCTGCGTCGTCAGCAGTGAATACGACCTTACCGCAGGCAGCACCCGGGGAAGCACCCAGACCCTTGCCCATCGGAGTAGCAGCCTTCAGAGCCTTGGCATCGAACTGCGGGTGCAGCAGGGTGTCCAGGTTTCTCGGATCGATCATCAGAACTGCTTCTTCTTCTGTCTTATGTCCTTCATCTACGAGGTCGCAAGCGATCTGCAGAGCAGCCTGTGCGGTTCTCTTACCGTTACGGCACTGCAGCATGTACAGCTTCTTGTTCTCAACAGTGAATTCCATATCCTGCATGTCGTGATAGTGGTTTTCCAGGGTATCACAAACCTTGATGAATTCATCGTAAGCTTCCGGGAATTCCTGTGCCATCTGAGCGATCGGCATCGGAGTACGAACGCCGGCAACAACGTCTTCGCCCTGTGCGTTGATCAGGAATTCGCCCATCAGCTTCTTTTCACCGGTAGCCGGGTCACGGGTGAATGCTACACCAGTACCAGACTCGTTGTTCAGGTTACCGAATACCATCGGCATTACGTTAACTGCGGTACCCCAGCTGTACGGAATATCGTTGTCACGGCGATATACGTTTGCACGCGGGTTGTCCCAGCTGCGGAATACAGCTTCGATAGCCAGCTTCAGCTGTTCTACCGGATCAGACGGGAAGTCTGTGCCCAGCTGGTTCTTGTACTCAGCCTTGAACTGTTCAGCCAGAGTCTTTAGATCAGCAGCGGTCAGCTCTACGTCGAACTTTACGCCCTTTTCTTCCTTCATCTTGTCGATGAGCTGTTCGAAGTACTTCTTACCGACTTCCATAACAACGTCAGAGAACATCTGAATGAAACGTCTGTAGGAGTCATATACGAAACGCTCGAAAGCCGGATCCGGATTGCCCTTGATCATTGCAGCAACAACGTCGTCGTTCAGACCGAGGTTCAGGATGGTGTCCATCATACCCGGCATAGAAGCACGTGCACCGGAACGAACGGAAACCAGCAGCGGATTGTTCAGATCGCCGAACTTCTTGCCGTTGATCTCTTCCATCTTCTTAACGCCGTCCATGACCTGAGCCATGATCTCGTCGTTGATCTTGCGGCCGTCCTCATAGTACTGTGTGCAGGCCTCAGTTGTGATGGTGAAACCCTGCGGTACCGGCAGACCGATGCTGGTCATCTCAGCCAGGTTTGCACCCTTACCGCCGAGGAGATTCCGCATGGTCATGTCGCCTTCGCTAAACATATAAACCCATTTGTTTGCCATTGGTAAATACCTCCAATTTTTGATTTCGATTGAATGTCCGGCTGCGTGATTGCATTCGGGGAAATCTGGCAAATTTCCCTTTCTCAACCGGCTCATTATTATTATAGCATACTTCTCATGAAAATACTATACACTTTTCAAGAAAAAATTACGCCCATTTTTGTGGCAAGTTATACAAAAATCACAATACACGAATTTTTTTTGAAAAAAGACTTGCAATCCTTTCAAAATTTTGTCATAATGTAAAAAGGGGCTTTTTCAGACGGCTGTCCGGAGGAGCACCCAATCCATGCAATGATGCAAAATCACTCTGCTCCGGAAATTTCCGGAGCGGGGTATTACAGGAGGACATAAAACATGAATCAGGTTGTTATTCTTGCCGGTGGACACGGCAAACGTATGAAGGCTGCGATCCCGAAGCCGATGCTGCAGGTACTGGACGTGCCGATGCTGGGCTGGGTGATCCGTGCATGCGAGGGTGCAGGCTTGAGCCGCATCTGCGTGGTGACCGGCTATAAGGCACAGTACGTGGAACTGTATCTGGGCAACCGCTATCGGACGGCTTTGCAGGCGGAACAGCTGGGCACCGGTCATGCAGTGATGCAGGCAGAAAAATTCATGCAGGAATTCACCGACGGCAACACACTGGTGCTCTGCGGTGATGCCCCGTTTATGGACAGCGAAACCATTGCCAATGCCCTGAAGCTGCACGAGGCACAGGAAAATGCCGTGACAGTCATCACTGCCACTTTGGAACAGCCCACCGGCTACGGCAGAATTCTCCGCAGCGAAACCGGCATTGCGGCGATCGTAGAGGAAAAAGATGCCACAGATGCACAGCGGGAGATCCACGAGGTGAACTCCGGTGCGTACTGGTTCAAGACCAAGGCTCTGCTGGAACTGCTGGGGAATCTGTCCCAGTCCAATGCACAGGGCGAGTATTACCTCACCGATACTGTGGGACTGGCACTGGAACGGGGCTGGAAAGCCAGTGCATACCGCAGCGAGAATCCGGACGTGATCCTGGGTGCCAACACCAGAAAAGACCTGCTGCATCTGAACAAGGTGGCACAGGAACGGGTTCTGGAGAAGCACATGGAAAACGGTGTCAACTTTGTCAACACCGACGGCATCATCATCGGCAACGATGTGGAGATCGGTGCGGAAACCACCATTCTGCCGGGTACCATTTTAAGAGGCAAGACCAAGATCGGTGCCAAGTGTACCATCGGCCCGAACTGCCTTATCGAAAACTGCAACATCGGTGACCACGTGACACTGAACTATGTACAGGCGTTCGAGTCCGAGATTGAAGATGCTGTAAAGGCAGGCCCGTTTGTTCATATCCGTCCGAATTCACACCTGAAAAACGGTGTCAAGATCGGCGATTTCGTGGAAGTCAAGAACTCCACCGTGGGCGAGCAGACTGCCATTGCTCACCTGACATACGTAGGCGACAGCGACGTGGGCAAGAAAGTCAACTTCGGCTGCGGCACTGTCACCGTCAACTATGATGGTCTGAAGAAACAGCGTTGTGTGATCGGTGATAACTGCTTTATCGGCTGCAACACCAACCTGATCGCACCGGTCGAACTGGGTAAGGGTGCTTATACTGCCGCAGGTTCTACGGTCACAAAGGACGTGCCGGATTACGCACTGGCTGTGGAACGTGCAGACCTCAAGGTCAAGGAGGGCTACAGCCTGAAGAAGCTGAAAAGCAAGCTGTTCCCCGAGGACGGCGGCAAGAAGTAATTTTCATAAAATCCCCCTTGAAAAAGAACGCTTTGATCCGTTATAATAGAGGCAATACCGCACAAAGAGCGTCTGGCGACTTTGCACGCCATCTGCTTGCAAATTTTTGTGTGGTATTGCCTGGAGGACAGGGCACAGCATGCTGTGCCCGCTGACAAAAAACGGAAAGCAGTATTAGCGAAAGGATTCATGCGGCATCGGAAGGCTCTGGTGCCGCATGAAGCAGGTTATAGGAAAAATGGGCATTTTTGATTTATTTCAGCAGATCGAGTCAGGTTCCGCCGGCAGAGTGCACGGCAAGCTGAGCTGGATTGTTGCCGGTCTGGGAAACCCTGGGCTGGAATACGAACACACCCGCCACAATGCCGGCTTTCTGGCGGTGGAGGAACTGGCGAAACAGTGCGGCGGCGTAAAACTGAACCAGATGAAGTTTCAGTCCAACTGCTGCGAGGCGATGCTGGGGGAAGTACGCTGCCTGCTGATGCAGCCGACGACATACATGAACCTCAGCGGCGATGCCATTGCGGCTGCGGCGAACTTCTACAAGATCCCGCCGGAGCAGGTGCTGGTCATTTATGATGACATCTCCCTGCCGCCGGGAAAGCTGCGGCTGCGGCGAAAGGGCAGTGCCGGCGGACACAACGGCATCAAGAGCATTATCGCACAGCTGGGCACGGAGGAATTCCCCCGTATCCGCGTAGGCGTGGGGGCAAAGCCAAATCCCCAGTATGATCTGGCGGACTGGGTGCTGTCCAAGTTCAGCGAGGAGGATATGACTGCCCTGCAGCCGGCACTGGAACACGCCGCAGATGCTGCCGTGAAGATCGTGGGCGGCGACATGAACACCGCAATGAATCTGTACAGTCACTAAGGAAAAACTGAATAAAGCCCGCCTGACGGCTTTGCACGCAATCTGCGTGCAGATTTTCCGTCATATTGCCCAGAAATCCCTTGCCAGACACCAAGTCTGCCTGCGGAATTTCTATGCAATCTGCCGAAAAATCTGACGACGCATCTTACGCACAAGCTTTATTCAGTGTTTCCTTAATCCGTGTTTTCTTAGAAACGAAAGGCAGGGGAATCAGCCATGCAGTTTTTTACCGCAACAATGGAACAGCTGTCGGCATATCAGGAACTGATGCGGGCAAGGCAGGAGGGTGTGACACCGGTGTCCTTTACCGGCGTTTCCCAGATTCACAAGGCACACCTGCTGGCGGCATTGAGCCAGACCTCGGCACCGGTTCTGGTCATCACTGCCGACGAAGCAGAGGCACGCCGGCTCTGTGATGATGTCAACACCATGCTGGAAGAAACTGCGGCATGGGTGTTTCCGGCGAAAGAAGTGATCCTGACACCGGTAGAGGGCATCACCACTGCCTATGAACACGCCAGAATCGGAGCACTGGCTGCGTTGCAGAACGGGCAGTGCAAGGTGGTTGCCGCCAGCATCGAGGCTCTGCTCCAGCCCACCCTTTCGCCGGAACAGCTGCGGGAACATACCATATTGTTACAGCGGGACGGCACGGCAGATCTGTCGGAACTGACCAGAAAGCTGACGGACTGCGGCTATGTCCGCGGGGACAGCGTTTCCGGTCAGGGACAGTTCTCCGTCCGCGGCGATATTGTGGACATCTTTCCGGTGCAGCTTTCGGCTCCGGTGCGGCTGGAATTCTGGGACGATACCATTGACACCATGCACTATTTCGATCCGGAAACCCAGCGGCGGACAGACCCGCTGGACGAGGTGCTGGTGCCGCCGGCACGGGAAACCCTCTGCGACCCTGCGGAACTGGCGAAGAAAATTCGTATGCTGGGAAAGTCGCTCCGCATTCGCCGTGCCGATCTGGTGCGGGAAAAGCTTTATGCCGATGCCGATCATCTGGAAGCCGGCATGATTCCGGTGCATCTGGATAAGTACGCCCCGCTGCTGTGGGAGCAACCGCCGATGCTGTATGATTACGGCATGGAGATCGTCTGCTGGAGCGAATACGGTGCCATTGTGGAGAGCCAGCGTGGGCTGATGGCACAGTATCAGGAGGACTGCAAGCTGCTGCTGGAGGAGGGTAGTCTTTGCCGCGGTCTGGAGGGCTATTATCAGGACCCTGCGGAAACGGCGGCGAAGCTGGACAAACGCTTTCAGGTGTATTGCAGCAATTTTTTACAGGGCGGCGAACATGTGGAATTTCAGAAGCTGCTCAGTGTGCAGGCAGTCCAGAACGCCCCGTGGGGCGGGGAACTGCGGCAGCTGACCGAGGACTTGCAGGAGTACAGCAGTCAGGGCTACTGCACCATGCTCTGTGCCGGCAGTGAAAAAACGCTGCCGATCTTGCAGCAGGACTTGCAGGAAAGCGGGATCCGCTGCGAACTGGCGGAACCGGACAGCGTGTGGCGTGCAGGCGTGGTCTATCTCCGCACCGGCAGCCTGTCCGGCGGCTTCGCCTATCCGGAAACCAAAACGGCTCTCATCACACAGGGCAGAGCACTCCACGCCGGCACACGGCGGCGGAAACAGCACCGCCGCGGTGAGGAAATCCGGACACTGGCGGACATTGTCCCCGGTGATCTGGTGGTGCATGCCCTGCACGGTATCGGCCGGTTTCTGGGAATCCGCAAACTGGAACTGGAGGGCGTGACCAAGGACTACATCACCATTCAGTATGCCGGCAAGGAAAACTTGTATGTGCCGGTCACACAGCTGGACATGGTGACGAAATACATCGGTCCGCGGGAAGATTCCAACGTAAAACTCAGCCGGCTGTCCTCGCCGGAGTGGCAAAAGACACGCAGCAACGTCCGCCGTGCGGTGAAAGATATGGCGGACGAACTGCTGGCACTGTATGCCAAGCGGGAAAAGACCAGGGGCTTTGCCTTTGAACCGGACAGTCCGGAACAGCATGACTTTGAGGCTCGGTTCCCCTATGTGGAAACGGAAGATCAGCTGGCATGCATCGACGAGATCAAGCACGACATGGAGCAGGAACGTCCCATGGAACGGCTGCTCTGCGGCGACGTGGGCTTCGGGAAAACAGAGGTGGCTCTCCGTGCGGCAATGAAATGCGTCATGAGCGGAAAACAGTGTGCCATTCTGGTACCGACCACTGTGCTCGCCATGCAGCATTATCAGACGGCAGTCCGCCGGTTTGAACATTTTCCGGTGAACGTGGTGATGCTGTCCCGCTTCGTTCCCCAGAAGCGGCAGAAAGAGATTCTGAAAGAGATCAGAAGCGGCAAGGCGGATGTCATTATCGGCACCCACCGTATTGTGCAGAAAGACGTGGAATTCCGTTCGCTGGGGCTGGCGATCGTGGACGAGGAACAGCGGTTCGGCGTGGCACACAAGGAAAAGTTCAAGCACATGTTTGCCGGCGTGGATATGCTGACCTTGTCGGCAACGCCCATTCCCCGCACATTGAATATGGCAATGAGCGGCATACGGGATATGTCTGTCATCTCCCAGCCGCCGCAGGATCGCTATCCGGTGCAGACTTATGTCATGGAGTACAGCGAGCCGGTGCTGGTGCAGGCGATTCAGCGGGAACTGAAACGGGGCGGACAGGTGTACTATATCCACAACCGCATTGACACCATTGAATTCACCGCGGCGAAGCTGCAGCGGTATCTGCCGGACGCACGGATTCTGGTGGCACACGGGCGAATGGGCGAGGCGGAAATGTCGGAGATCTGGCGGAAGCTGGTGGAACATGAGGCGGATATTCTGGTCTGCACGACCATTATTGAAACCGGCGTGGACGTGCCGAACGTGAACACCCTCATTATCGAAAATGCCGACTGCTTCGGACTGTCCCAGCTGTATCAGCTGCGGGGACGTGTCGGACGTTCCAACCGCCGTGCCTATGCCTATTTCACGTTTCAGCGGGACAAGGTGCTGCGGGAGGAATCCACGCGGCGGCTGGCGGCAATGCGGGAATTTACCCAGTTCGGCAGCGGTTTTCACATTGCCCTGCGGGACTTGGAAATTCGCGGAGCAGGCAGTCTGCTGGGCGGCAGACAGCACGGACACATGGAATCTGTGGGCTATGACATGTACCTGCGGCTGCTGGGCGAAGCTGTGGCGGAAGCCAAGGGCGAGCCGATACAGGAAACGGCAGAGTGCACCGTGGATATTCAGATCGATGCCCATATTCCGGAAAGCTACATGGAGAGCCTGAGCCAGCGGCTGGATATGTACCGGAAGATCGCCGGCGTGCGGAATCAGGAGGACGAAATGGACCTGCTGGACGAACTGATCGACCGGTACGGCGAACCGCCGAAATCGGTGCAGGGGCTGATCACTGTGTCCCGTCTGCGGAACACGGCGGCACAGCTGGGGATCACGGAGATCAACCAGCGTGGCGGCAGCATGCTGTTCTACATGGAGCACCCCACGGCGGAAATGATCGGGGCACTGTCCCGGAAGTATCGGGGACGGGTGCAGTTCGGCAGCGTGGGGAAGCCCTATCTCGGCGTGGAACTGGCGGGAGAACCGCCATTGGAATTGTTCCGCGAAGTCTTGGACGTTTTAGGAAAAGCTGGGAAAAGCAGCGTGAAATAATACTGCCGCAGTGCAATTTTGTGCGGTTTTTGTCGAAGTTAACGGATTTCCTCTTGAAATTTAGTCAAAATGTGCATAGACAGTTTTTTTGAAATGTGCTATAATACTGAAAGAATGTGAAACGCATTGCGTGGCAGTGCGTGAATAAGGAGGAGTTTACAATGAAGTTTATGAAGAAGATCATGGCAGCTGTTGCGGCATCTGCGGTTGCGGTATTGTCTTTTGCATCTCTGACAGCATCTGCTGATCTGAAGGCACGGGATGAAGCACCGTATAATGCTTTTCTGGCAATTCAGGCAGGCGGGGATTCCAAGTGGGTTTCTTCCACAGATGATCCGGCTGTAGTTGCACAGAAGAATTCTATTACCGAAGCAACGGAAGCAACAATTACCGGCGATGGCAGCTATTCTGTAGATGTTACCATGGTGAACGGTTCGGAAACCATTGAAGCTATGATTCTTTCTACCAATATTAATGCATTTTCTTTTGCTCCGGAGGGAGCATCTACCCCGACCGGCGGTCTGCCGGAGGGCTGCACCGCAAAGGTGGAAATCGATTCTATTGAAGTTCAGCATGTTGGCGGCGGTTCTACACCGTTGGCATATGCAGGTCCGTCTGAGGGTGCACTGCGTACCGCAGATGACGGTACCAGCATTCGTGTAAATATTATGAATGTATGGACAAAGCCGCAGGTAAATGACATTGGTACCGGTGAGCATGTTTCTCCGGACGGCGGTTTGGCTGCCGGTGATAAGATCGTTGTAAACTTCAAAGTCAGCGGTATCTCCAACGGCGGTAACGGCGAGGGCACAACTGCTCCGTCTGACAACAGCGGCAATAACACTACTACCACTACCGCTGCAAACGGCGGTAACGGCACAGACGGTACTACCACAGCAGCAACAAACGCTGACGGTACTCCGGCAACAACTACCGCAGCAGGTAGCAACGGCGGTTCTTCCAACGGCAGCAATGGTGGTTCTTCCAACAGCAGTTCCGGTGGTTCTTCCAGTTCCAACAACTCCAAGAGCGGTACCAACAATGCAAAGACTTCTCAGACTGGTGACTTTGGCATTGCCGCAGTTGCACTGGGTGCAGTAGCAACCGCAGCTTTGGGCGTTGGTGCATACACGATCACCAGAAAGAAGAAGTAATTCTGCTTCTGGCGAATCTTATTTTTGACAGTCTCATTTTTTCATTTTTACCCCTATAATACAGGAAAAGTCCTCACTCGAAAGAGTGGGGACTTTTCTGTTTGTGGGGATATGGGCAATGTTCCTGTCATTGTCTGGTTAAGGAAACACTGCATAAAGCTTGTGCGTAAGATGCGTAGTCAGATTTTTCGGCAGATTGCATAGAAATTCCGCAGGCATACTGCCGTATGGCAAGGGATTTCTGGGCAATATGACGGAAAATCTGCAAGCAGATTGCGTACAAAGCCGTCAGGCGGGCTTTATTCAGTGTTTCCTTAATACGATTTCACGCATTCCGATCCCGCTGCATTACTGCCAGTTGGTCGCAGCGTTCGTTTTCGGGGTGACCGGCGTGTCCCTTGACCCAGTGGAATGTGACCTGATGCTTTTCCAGCAGCGGGAGCAGCTGTTTCCACAAGTCCACATTCAGTGCAGGCTTCTTGTCCGACTTGACCCAGCCCCGTTTCTGCCAGCCGTAGACCCAGCCATTGGTGATGCTGTCCACCACGTATTTGCTGTCCGTAGTCAGCAGAACGTTGCACGGTTCTTTCAGGGCGGACAGGGCTTCGATGACACCGGTCAGTTCCATGCGGTTGTTGGTGGTTTCGTGTTCGCCGCCGGAGAGTTCCTTTTCCGCAGTGCCGTACCGCAGGATCGCTCCCCAGCCGCCCGGTCCGGGGTTGCCGCTGCATGCTCCGTCTGTGAAGATCTGTACTGTTTTCATATGTTGCCTCCTTGTATTTTCTGCATAGGTTCTATTATACTATATATTTGAAAATTCTGCAACCGGCAATTTGTGCGGGCATGTTCTGTGGGATTTCCAAAAATATTTCCCACAATTTGTGCAAGTTGACCGTCTGAAATGCTTGACCTTTCTCGAATTTTATGCTATAATACAAGTGCTAGATTCGTGACACGAATCGTTTTTGGTGCGATATAATTTGGAAGGGAGTTTTTTACAAGAATGAGAACTTTAAAACGTATGCTGGCGGCACTGATGGCTTTGACAATGGTGGGAGCACTGGGTGCCTGCGGCGGCGGTTCGGACGATTCCAAGAGTGCTTCTTCCTCCGAGGCAGAATCTGCCTATAAGGAAAAGGACGACGTTGCCATTGATGCTTCTCTGGTAGACGATATGGTCAAGAATGATCCAGACATCAAGGGACAGACCATTTACTGGCTGGCAGACTATGACATCAACCCGAAGAACAATCAGGACAGAAGCGTTGCCCTGTCGCTGTTCGAGGACAAATATGGTGCAAAGGTGGAGTATGTTTCCTGTACCTCTGACACCAAGTTTGACACACTGGCAAGCCGTATTCTGGGCGGCGATCCGGTGGACATGTTTCCCTATGAGTGGGACGCTGTGCCCAACGGCGTGACCAAGGAACAGTATCAGCCGCTGGACGACTATCTGGATCTGAGCGACGACATCTGGTCGGATATGTCGGACGTTATCGAAATGTTCAAGTATAAGGACAAGCATTATGTAGTACCATACTGCCTGTCTGATCCGCTGCTGATCACCTATAACCGTTCCCTGTGTGAGGAGAACGGTCTGGACGATCCATACGAGCTGTACAAGAAGGACAAGTGGGACTGGGACGCTTTCATGGACATGATGAAAACGTTCGTTTCCAATGCCAAGGACGGCGAAACCCGCTACGGCATCAACGGCTGGTTTGGTCAGGCAATGGTGCAGTCTACCGGCGAAACATTTGTCAAGTATGACGGCTCTAAGTTCTCCAACAACATCAGCAATCCGGCAATTGAAGAAGCCGAGGGTGTAATGGAAGAAATCATGAGCCTTGGTCTGTATGATCCCACATGGTATGGCTATCTGCCGGACGACGGCTCCACGCTGTTCTTCGGCATGGCAGACTGGGCACTGGGTGCATCGAATGTCAAGGCGGATCCGAATCCGGACTATGAAGATGACGGCTTTGTGGAAGAAAACGATCTGATGATCGTACCGTTCCCGAAGCAGCCGGGCAGCGATGAATACTATCTGAACTGCAACTTCGGTGCAAAGATGCTGGTCAAGAATTCTGACAAGGGCGATGCAGTTGCTGCGTACATCAAGTGCGAGCGTCTGGCAGCTATGATCGACGAATACAAGGACGCTGCCAAGGAAAAGGCGATCATTCCGGAAGTCAACGCACAGGGCAAGTTGAAGTCCTATGTGACCGAGGAACAGTATGATGCGTTGCAGGATTACAAGGATCCGAAGAACATCACACCGGTATTCGACTTTGGCTACGGCATGGGCAGCAGAATGTACGGTGACGGCGAATACACCTACGAAACCAGAGGTGTCATGAACAACTTGACCTCTGCACTGCTGAACGGCGACAAGGACTCCTGGGCTGTACTGCGTGACGAGTGGTCCTCTGTGATCGATGAAGTCATTGACGACTACAACAACAAATAAGACAAATATCCCTCTTTGAGATTTTTTGAAAAAAGCTTCTTCGCGTTGGCGGAGAAGCTTTTTGTTGCCTTTTGCAGGAAACTGTGCTATAATAGAGCGAAAGAGGCTGTGTTCCCTCGAACAACATTTTTTCAGAAAGGAGGAATCGTTTCATGGACGCATTATTTCAGCCGGTTGCCAACCTGAAAGGCATTGGCGCCAAGCGGGCGGAGGCTCTGGAAAAGCTGGGGATCCGTACTCCCTATGATTTGCTGTATCATGTGCCGCGGGGGTATCTGGACTACAGCCACCCTGTCCCCGTTGCGGCGGCACCTACGGGAGAGCCCTGTGTGATTCGGGTGCAGATCGTGCACAAGCTTGCCCCGCAGTTTATCCGCAAGGGCATGACCATTTTCAAGGCGGTTGCCACGGACGGGCTGAATGACGTGACGGTGATCTTATACAACAACCCCTACGGCTTTCAGGCTCTGCACACGGGAAGCTGGTACCGCATGTCCGGCAAATTGCAGGGCGGACTGCTGCGGCGGGAAATTTCTGCACCTCACGTGCTGGCGGACGACAGCAAGGAACTGATCTACCCGTCCTATCCTCTGACCAGCGGCATTACCATGCCGATTCTGGTGCGGGCAGTCAAGCAGGCGATCGAACTGATGCGGCAGCAGCCTTTCGACTGGATGCCGGAGGAGATGCGTCTGGAACACGGACTGCTGCCCCTGACGGCGGCACTGGAACAGGTGCATTTTCCTGCCAATCCGGCACTGATGGAAACGGCTCGCCGGCGGCTTGCCTTTGACGAACTGCTGCAATTGCAGCTGGGCATGCTAATACGCCGTGCGGACAACCGGCGGCGGTCTGCCTATCCCATGCGGCAGGATACCGATCTGGAGCCGTTTTACGGGGCGTTGCCGTTTACCATGACGGCAGGACAGAAGCATGCAGTGGAGGAAATTACAGCCGACCTGTGCGGCGATGCTCCCATGAACCGCCTGTTACAGGGCGATGTGGGCAGCGGGAAAACTGCGGTTGCGGCGGCGGCGTGCTATTTTGCCGCCCGGAACGGCATGCAGTGTGCTCTGATGGCTCCGACGGAAATTCTGGCGGTGCAGCACTATCACACCATGCAGCAGTTTCTGGAGCCGCTGGGCGTGTCTGTGGGGCTGCTCACCGGCTCTGTCCGTGCCAAGGAACGGCGGGAGATTTACGAAGCACTGGCGGACGGCAGCATGACGCTGGTGGTGGGCACCCATGCGATTTTTCAGAAAGAGGTTTCCTTTGCACGGCTGGGGCTGGTAATTACGGACGAGCAGCACCGCTTCGGCGTGGCACAGCGGACGCTGCTGGCGGACAAGGGCGGCTTTCCTCACAAGTTGGTCATGTCGGCGACGCCGATTCCCCGCACACTGGCTCTGATGATCTACGGCGATCTGGACATTTCTGTCCTGAAAGAACTGCCCCGCGGACGGCTGCCGGTGCAGACTTTTGCAGTCACCGGAAAGCTGCGGCAGCGGGCGTACAGCTTTATCCGGCAGCAGCTGGAACAGGGGCATCAGGGCTATATTGTCTGCCCCATGATCGACGATCGGGACGAGAGCGAATTACAAGCAGTTTCCAGCTATGCAGAGTCCATACAGGCGGGAGCATTCTCTGCCTATCGGGTGGGACTGCTTCACGGCAGAATGAAGCCGGCAGAGAAGGACAGCGTGATGACGGCGTTCCGGAACCATGAACTGGATCTGCTGGTCAGCACTACCGTGATTGAAGTCGGCGTTGATGTGCCAAACGCTACCATTTTGCTGATCGAAAACGCTGAACGGTTCGGCTTGTCCCAGCTGCACCAGCTGCGGGGCCGCGTGGGACGGGGCAGTGCACAGAGTTACTGTATCCTCATGACCGACCACGTGACGGAGGACTGCCGCACCCGCATGCAGATCATGAGCCGTACCAACGACGGCTTTCAGATCGCGGAGGCGGATTTACAGCTGCGGGGGCCGGGGGACTTTTTCGGGCAGCGGCAGCACGGTCTGCCGCCGTTACAGATCGCCGACCTGTCCCATGACACCCAGCTGCTCCATGAAGTGCAGGAAACGGCAAAAAAAATTCTGGAAAAAGATGCGGATCTGTCGGCTCCCGAACATGGGGCGTTGCGGCTGGAAGTACTGCGGCTGTTCCGTCGCAGCGGCGAAAATGGCAGAAATTAGACGGCTTTCATGTGCATATCACACAATGGAACAATGTTGAAACTATACAGACATAACAAAGTGCGCGTTTTTTCGATTTTTTTGAAAAAAACGCTTGACAAACCCCTTGCAATGTGATATACTGTAATAGTCGCCGGTGAGGAAAACACAAAAAACACCGGAAAGACAAGCAAGTGGAAGCTTAGCTCAGCTGGGAGAGCATCTGCCTTACAAGCAGAGGGTCATAGGTTCGAGCCCTATAGTTTCCACCACATGGTCTGGTAGTTCAGTTGGTTAGAACGCTGCCCTGTCACGGCAGAGGTCGTGGGTTCGAATCCCATCCAGATCGCCAGCAATGCAGCCTTGCTGTGATGCCTCTGTAGCTCAGTCGGTAGAGCAGGGGACTGAAAATCCCCGTGTCATTGGTTCGATTCCGATCGGAGGCACCATGGAACGTGTTGACTAACACGTTTCGGATGCGGATTTAGCTCATCTGGTAGAGCGCCACCTTGCCAAGGTGGAGGTAGCGAGTTCGAGCCTCGTAATCCGCTCCATTTGCATTGTATTATCTCTTCCATTGTAAAGCACACAAGGAACGCTCTTGTGTGCTTTATTTTTTGTGTCTGGTCAGGGCGTTCGACAAAAACTGCTTGACACAGCCGCGGAATACATGCTATAATTCAGGAAACACTGCATAAAGCCCGCCTGACGGCTTTGCACGCAATCTGCCGAAAAATCTGACGACGCATCTTACGCACAAACTTTATGCAGTGTTTCTTTCATGCCAGCACGCTCTTAGAAAGGGAACCCATACATGAAACTATTACACATCGGAGATGTTGTCGGTGCAGCGGGCAGCCGCTTTTTGCAGGAACATCTTCCGGCAATCAAACGCACACACAAAATCGATATGATTGTTGTCAACGGCGAAAATTCCGCACAGGGAAACGGTATCACCAAGCACTCCATGGAACAGATCTTTTCTGCGGGGGCAGATGTCATCACCACAGGCAATCACTGCTTCAAGCGGCGGGAGGCAATGGCAATCTATGAAAATCCGGTGGTGCTCCGTCCGGCGAACTATCCGGAGGGCTGCCCGGGTCACGGGGTATGCACCATTGATTTCGGTCCCTGTCAGGTGGCGGTGCTGAACCTGTCCGGTACGGCGTATCTGGATCCGCTGGATAATCCGTTTACCATTGCGGAACAGCTTCTGGAGGAGATCGACACTCCGAATATTCTGGTGGATTTTCATGCCGAGGCGACGGCGGAGAAAAAGGCAATGGGCTATTTTCTGGCAGGCCGTGTAACGGCAGTGGTGGGAACGCATACTCATGTGCAGACTGCCGACGAAACCATTTTGTCCGAACATACCGGCTATATCACCGACGTGGGCATGACCGGACCGGAGGAATCGATTCTGGGCGTTGCGGTGCAGCCGGCAATGGATCGGTTCCGTTTCCACTATCCTACACGCTTTACAGAAGGCGGCGATCCCTGCTTTTTGAACGGCGTAATCGTCACATTTGATGAAAAGTGTGGCAAATGCACGAAAATCGAACGGCTGATTGTTCGATAATGCACAAATTTTTCGGGAAGTACTTGCAATTTCAAAGGCTTTGTTGTATAATGAGGGTGTGTAAGGGCAGCACGGTATAAATTTTGTGCGGTGCTGCCTAAACCGAGTGCCGGAAGCCGGAGCAGAACTGATCGGTTTTACACAGATTTGCTGTCGTTTTTTTACAGGCGGAATATCGAATACAACATGGAATCATTGGTTGTACTAAGGGAGGCTTTTATCATGGAAGTATTGAAAGTATCATCGCACTCATCTCCGAATTCGGTTGCCGGTGCAATTGCCGGCGTGATTCGTGAAAAAAAGATGGTAGAGGTACAGGCAGTCGGTGCTGGTGCGGCAAATCAGGCAGTAAAAGCAATTGCCATTGCCCGCGGCTATCTTGCTCCGATCGGTGTGGATCTGATCTGCATTCCGGCGTTTGCCAATATTCAGATTGATGGCGAAGACCGCACTGCAATCAAGCTGATTTGCGAAGAACGGTAAATTCGTGATACGAACAGAACGCTGCCAGTGCAACAGATCTGGCGGCGTTTTTTTATAGTTGTTAAGGCGGCATGACACAAGCTTTGTGCAGTGCTGCCTGACGATAAATTCAGGATAATTTTAGGAGTGGATTATGGACTATGATACGTTCGGCACAGCGTTGGACTCTGTGCTGATTCTGGCGGCGGCGTTGCTGTGCGGACTGCACCTGTGGTTTTCGGCGGCAATGGCATCGGTGCAGAAGCTGGGCGGACAGATGAGCACGCTGGCGGAAGAACACCCGCCCATGCAGTACTATCTGAAACAAAAGAACCGGCTGCGGATCACGGCAGTGGCGGAGGTGATCTCGTTCACGGCACTGCTGACACTGGCGGCGTACCTGCTGATTTTTGCAAAGGGCTGGGCACATCACTGGAACATCTGGCTGACGCTGCTGCTGCCGGCTGGGGTTTCGCTGACGGCGGCACTGCTGCTGGACGGCTGTGCGAGAGGACTGGGGCGAAAGCAGGCGGAACTGGTGGCGGGAAAGTCACTGGGATTGGTGAAGCTGGTGGCAGTGCTGTCGCTGCCGGTCTACGGTATCTATGAGGGTATGGACTGCCTTGCCGGCGGAAAACGTCCGGCAAAGGAACGCGTGACAGAAGAAGATATTCTGCATCTGGTCAATGCCGGCAACGAAAACGGCGTGATCGAGGAGCAGCAGCGGGAAATGATCAACAACATCTTCGAATTTGACGATATTCCCATTTCTGATGTCATGACGCACCGGAAGGAACTGGTTGCCATTGATGTGGAAATGGCGATTGCCGATGTGGTGAAGCTGGCACAGGACGAGAAATATTCCCGCATGCCGGTGTATCAGGACAACATCGACAATATCATTGGAGTGCTGAACGCGAAAGACCTGCTGGGGCTGATCGGGCGGCAGGATATTTCCGGATACGGCGTGAGATATTTCATGCGTGAGGCTCTTTTCGTGCCGGAAACGGCGAAGTGCGATGACGTGCTTTCGGAAATGTCCCGCCAAAAGGCACAAATGGCGATCGTTGTGGACGAGTACGGCGGCACCGCGGGTGTGGTCTGCATGGAGGATATTCTGGAGGAAATCGTCGGCAATATTCAGGACGAATACGACGAGGAGGAAGCCGAGGTGCATCGGGTGACGGATTCGCTGTACCTCATCAACGGACATGCTGATCCGGAGGAAACGCTGCCGCTATTGGGGCACGAGCTGCCGGAGAATATGGAATTCGACACCATGAGCGGTTTTGTGGTGGATCTGCTGGGGTATATTCCGGAGGCACGGGAAAATCCGTCGGTGCAGTGGGAAAATATCCGGTTTACGGTGCTGAACATGGAAGAAAACTGGATCTCGCGAATCAAGGCGGAGATTCTGCCGGAGCAAACGGCGGAAGAACAGCCGGAAACCAAATAAGGGCGATACCGCACAAAGATTGTGCGACAGATGCGTCGTCAAATTTTTCGTCAGATGAAACAAAAAGCGGAGTGAATACTGGATGTATTCACGAGCATTTTTGTGAAATATGACGGGAAATTTGTAAGCAGATGGCGTGCAAAGTCGCCAGACGCTCTTTGTGCGGTATTGCCTAAGGCAAAACGCCTGCGGAACCATTGCGTTTCGCGGGCGTTTTTAGTTGCATTTCAAATCGTTGATGAGGGCTTGCAGGTGCAGGATCTGTTCGGCAGACAGACCGCTTACGTCCAGCGTCTGCCGGTTTTCCAGCCCGAGCAGATAATCGGCACTGACCGAAAACGTCTTGGAAATCCGAATCAGCATGTCGATCGACGGCATGATGTTGTTGTTTTCCCAGTTGCTGATGCATTGCTTCGTGACATTCAGGCGTTTGCCGAATTCCACTTGGTTGATGCCCAGCGAATGACGGAGCTCTCTGATGCGTTCGTCAAACATGACAATACCTCCTAGTAAAATTTCTAAATACTATTATATAAAAATTGATTGACAATATTGAAATACTGTGGTATACTGATATTGGACAACGGTGCAGATCGCACTGGAAAAAGGAGGAATTTGTCATGAAAACGTGTATGAACTGCGGAAAATCAAATCCAGATGACGCGGTAGATTGTACTTGTGGCTATCATTTTCAAACAGGCGAAAGTAAAAGCGTACAGTATATCTCAAACAGCACAAGCAGTGGCAGTGAAATAACAAGAAGTTCCGGCGACACAATTATAAAATTGGCAAGGAACTATTTTATAGGATCGGTGCTGATTGCGATAGCTGGAGCCATTGTAGGATTTGTCTGGATGTCTTGGGACGAACTCGGGATTGGCTGGATTATCGTAGGAGCATCAGTTCTGTTTGCGATATATGGTTGGCTGATAAAAGTGTTGGTTTCTTCTTATGGAGAAATGGTATCTGACACAAGCCGGACAAAACAACATGCAGCAGCTTGCGAAATGTATTTGAAGCAGATTGCAGAGAAGCTGGACAAGTGAGAACAAGAATATGAATAGCTTGAAACAGGCTTTGGCGGTGTGTCGTCAGAGCCTGTTTTACTGTATGCGGAATGAATATGTGCAAAATAAATAAAATCAAGCTTGTATTCTTTACAATTCTCTACTTGACACAGTAGAAGAAGTGTGATATAATAATAAAGCTGTCGCACGAGAGCGAAAGTCAAGAGAATAAAGGACAACGGGAACAGTGAAACGGATCGGGAGATCGACAGTTAGCGGTTGAAGTTGTTCAAGAAAAGTTC
>ERZ773185.520-NODE-520-length-34102-cov-18.444298_pt1 | contig 34102 bp, 35 predicted proteins | sample MGYA00580531_ERZ773185 | MGnify/ENA primary metagenome ERZ773185 (study PRJEB29015, sample SAMEA2737799) | human gut metagenome | biome: human gut; feature: human-associated habitat; material: faeces | place: China | collected 2012 ...
CCTGCCAACAAGAAGATGCAGGTTTGCTCTTTCCTCTGGGTTTACTACGGATTCCCTACATCTACCTACGAAGGCAAGAATGTAGAGGAGGCGCGTTTTACCAACGGCTTTAATCTCGCCAAGACCGATGATGTGGAGGTAGACTGCTGCAGCGGTATTCCTGATTCAGGTACAGGTATGGCGATGGGTTATGCTGCCGGCAAGGGTGTACCTTACCAGCGTTGCATTGCCAAGTATACTCCTACATGGCCTCGCAGTTTTACTCCAAGCAACCAGAGCATGCGTTCACTGGTAGCCAAGATGAAGCTGATCCCTAACAAGGCGATGCTCAAGGGCAAGCGAGTATTGTTCTGCGATGACAGTATTGTTCGTGGTACCCAGCTTCGCGACAACGTGAAGGTGCTTTTCGACCAGGCAGGCTTGAAGGAGTGCCACATGCGTATTGCATGTCCTCCATTGGTATACGGTTGTCCGTTCATCAACTTCACTTCTTCCAAGAGTGATATGGAGCTGATTACCCGTCGCATCATCGAGAAGTTTGAGGGCGATGCCAACAAGAATCTTGAGAAATACGCTACCACCGGTTCTCCTGAGTATCAGAAGATGGTAGATGAGATTGCCAGCCAGTTGGGCTTGACTTCCCTGAAGTTCAATACCATCGAGCAGCTGGTAGAGGCCATCGGTCTTCCAAAGTGCCAGGTATGTACCCATTGCTTTGATGGCAGCAGTGCATATACTCTGAATGAGTTTGCTGATGAAGACTAAAATAAGAATATAAGTTCTTGATAGATAAGAATATAGGTCTAGTGACTCCGTGAAATGCGGTGTTGCCAGACCTATTTTATTTTCCTTTTATATGATATCGTAATACCCCCTGCGAAATAAAACTGTCACAACTGTCATGTAACGCTTCTGGGGGGGGAGGAATCGTGAGGGCTAGAATATATAGCTTTCAATCACTTGTGATATGATACGAATACAGACAGAATCGGAAAATAATGTGGTTTATATTGTTTTCTTCTCGAAAAATTTGGTAGTTACGAAAAAGCAACGTATCTTTGCAGCACATGTTTAGTAAAAAGAAAAAAGTATGAGTGAAGTAAAGCCATATAAATTACCCGAAGAAAAAACAAGTATAGTTTCTGATTCCATGGCAGTCCGTATTACTCCTGATACGGATATTGTTACTTTGCGCCATAATGTGATGGATGCGGTGTATGCTACAACAGATCAGAATGCTTTGTATAGTTGTTTGGTTTTCTTGTCAAGTCAAAAGCAAACTTTACAATCTTCAGTAAAGAAAGAACTTTTGAATCGTTTAGATGAATTGTCAAAGCTTCCAGATGGTTGGGATGGTGAAGGTAGTCTTGCCCTCTCAAGAAATATCGTGGATTTTGTGAAGCGAATTATTCTGCTAGCTACTGATACTAGTCTGCAAAATTGGGTAGCTTTTCCTGATGCACGAGGTTGTATATATTTAGATTACACGGAAGACAATAATATAGCAGGTGTTACTATAACCAATCATCAGGTTGTAGCATTTATCAAACGGGATGGTCATTTGTCAAAATTCAGTTTTGATAAGTTGGATGAAAAGGAAGTATTGTCATTATTAGAAAAAGCTCATGGATAAACTGATTTCTGAAATAGCAGACGATGAAAAGGTTGCAAGAATTCTGTTCTCGCCTTCTCATATCTATAAAGGGCGTGTTTCGCCGAAGGCTTTTAAACTTGAAAAGTTAAAGAGTGGTGCTGAAGACTATATTTCAGTATTAAGATATAATGCAGATCAATTAGATTCTGTATCAGCAGTTTTTCGTCCTAGAACGAAAGGAGACTCTCGATATGGATTTACATTTTTAAATGTTTTGGATGTTCGAAACCTGGATTATGAATTTAACAACAGAAGGGTGGAGCTATTGCCAAAACCAAGCAAGCGATTACCGTTACATGCTGGAATCTTTTTATCAATTGATGGAAGATTGCAGACTGCCGATGATGTTTCTCCTGATATAGATTTTTTCCAAAAAGAACTTGCCATGCTTTGTGATGGGGTGCATAAATTTTAATCTGCCCCGAACGTTGGAAAAGCAGCCTAGTTCTTGATATATAATAAGATAGGTCTAGCGACCCCGCAGAGCGCGGTGTAGCTAGACCTGTTTTTTATTGTTATTTTCGGAAATTTTGAACATATTGTGATAAGATGTGAATAGTCTTTTATCACCGAAAAGCTGTACCTTTGCACCCAGATAATGAATGAAACGTAAATCAATAGAAATCATTAAGAAGAAATGAAGAAAATAATCATCTTATGTTTCGCGCTCGGAGCTTTCCATACACTTGGCGCACAGGAGACGCTTACGCTCAGCCAGTGCCTGCAGATGGCAGTGGATAACAACCTGTCGCTCCAGAGCAGCCGAAACGAAATAGCTAAGGGAAAGTACGCTATCAGCGAAAATCAGGCTAAACTCTATCCGCAAATCAATGCGGTGGCACAGCTCAACGACAACTTTACGCCGCCTGTTTCGGTTACCGACGGCTCGGCTTACGGCAAGCCTTATAATGTAACCAAGACGTTGCAGTATAATGCATCGGCGGGTGTACAATTGCAGATGCCACTGTATAACCAGATGATTCTTACCGCCATCGACATTACCAAGATTGCCGATAAACTCAACCAACTCTCTTATGAGAAGGCGCGTGAAGACCTCATCGTGCAGACTGCCAAGATGTATTACATGGCGCAGAACACATCTGAGCAGATTCGTCTGACGGATGACAACATCAAGCGACTGGTAGAACTCAGAAACATCACCCAGGCATTCTATGACAACCAGATGAGTCTGGAGGTAGATCTGAAGCGAGTGAATCTCAATATCGAGAACCTCACCGTGCAGCGCGATAACGCCATCGCCATGCTCGAACAGCAGTATACCATGCTCAAGTATGTGATAGATTATCCTGCCGAGAAGGAGATGAAGGTGACAGCCGTAGATCCGGGAAAGATAGAGATGGTGAAGGCTGACGGACTGGATACGGGACTCTACGAACTCCAGTTGCTGGAACAGAAGAAACTGCTCACCCAGAAGCAGACCAAACTAGCCAAGGACGGCTATCTGCCATCGCTCTCGCTGACCGGAAACCTGATGTATTCTGCCTTTACCGATAGGATAGATCACTGGATTCATTCGGGCGAATCAAACCACTGGTATGGTTCCAACGGTCTGGGCATCCAGCTGAGAGTGCCTGTATTCGATGGTTTTGAAAAGCGTTCTAAAATCAGAAAGGCGAAGATAGAGGAGGAGAATGCACGCATCGGTTACGAGGACGCCCTGAAGGGACTGCAGGCAAACTATATGAATGCGGTGAGCGAGGTGAACAACAGTCAGCGCAACTACAAGAAGCAGTTTGATAATTATACCATGGCTCAGGATGTTTACAACGTAACGGCCGACCAGTATAAGGAGGGTGTAGCTTCGATGACAGCGGTGCTGCAGGACGAGATGCGCATGAGTGAGGCGATGAACAATTATCTCACAGCCTACTATCGCTACAAGGTTGCCAATCTCTCGCTGCTCAAGCTGACTGGACAGCTCAACCAGATTTCGGTTGCTAAATAACGGAGAAGAATAAATCATTAAAAAATAAAATATAAACAGGAAAACGGGATGTAAAAAAGTTTACTTCATATTCCCTGATTCCAAATTACAATAAAACTATGGAACAGAACGAAAATAAAAATGTAGAAACTGCAGAGGCTACACAGGTATCTCACGAAGAAACCAGGAAGAAACTCAAGAAGCAGCGCGTAAGACAGATTGTTGCCAGTCTGATAGGTGTTGCTATTCTGGCTTTCGGACTCTGGAAAATCGTATGCCTCTTCCTCGATTATAACTCTAACGAAACGAGCAATGATGCTCAGATAGAGCAATATATCTCACCGGTTAATCTCCGTGCATCCGGCTATATCGCCAAGGTATACTTCAGAGAACATCAGGAAGTACACAAGGGAGATACCCTCCTTGTGCTCGACGACCGGGAGTATCGTATCCGTCTGATGGAGGCTGAAGCAGCCCTCAAGGATGCCAAGGCAGGAGCCAATGTCATCAACGCTACAGAGCAGACCACCGAGACATCCGCTTCTATCTATCAGGCATCTATCGATGAAATAAATGTACGACTTGCCAAACTTGCCAAGGACTGCGAACGCTATCGCAACCTGGTAGAAAAGAAGGCGGCTACTCCTATCCAGCTCGAACAGCTGGAGGTGGAATATGCAGCCACCAAGAAGAAACTCGAAGGGGTAAAGAAGCAGCAGGCTGCTGCCTATAAGGGCGTAAACGAGGTAACTACCCGCAAGCAGAATGTGGCTGCCTCCATCGAGCGTGCCGAGGCTGCCGTAGAGATGGCAAAGCTGAATCTCTCTTACTGTGTGGTAGTGGCCCCTTGTGATGGTAAACTGGGTCGCCGCTCTATCGAGGAGGGACAGATGGTGAATGCAGGAACCACCATTACCTACATCATTCCAACCAACAACAAATGGGTGATTGCCAACTATAAGGAAACCCAGATAGAGAATCTCTATGTAGGACAGAAGGTGCGTATGACCGTAGATGCCATCAGTAACAAGGAGTTTGAGGGTACGGTGACCGCCATTTCTGGTGCTACCGGTTCGAAATATTCGCTGGTACCTACAGACAATTCTGCTGGCAACTTTGTCAAGATTCAGCAGCGTGTGCCTGTAAGAATCGATTTCAACAACCTCAGCAAAGAGGATAATGAGCATCTTGCTGCCGGCATGATGGTGGTTGTCAAGGCTGAGAGAAAGTAAAAAACAGCTAGATGGAAATGAAGTAATATATGGAAGAAGAATATAAGAATTATCCGTTTTATGATTGGGTGCCCAAACCGCTCGGCATCATCTTCATGATCATCCTCTTCGTGCCGATGATTACGATGAGTGGCGTTTATTCTGCCAACAGCGGCGAGATGATGAGCGGGCTCGGCATCCAGTCGGAATACATCGCCTTTGCGGGCTTCTGCACCTCGATAGGAATGGCGGCTTTCTCGCCGTTCTTCTATGAATTGGTGTGCATCCGTAGAGAGAAGATGATGTGTATCGTGGGCTTCTCCATTCTCTTTATCCTCAGTTTCGTGTGTGCCCAGACCGACTCGCTGTTCATTCTCGGACTGTGCAGTCTGCTGATGGGTTTTGTCCGTCAGACGCTGCTGATGGCGCATCTCTTCGTGCTCATCAGATATGGTTTCGGAATAGAGGCTACGAGGAATATCACGCCGGGATGCGAGCCTACTACCGAGGAAGCATGGGATGCGGTAGATTCGGAGAAGATGGTTTCGCAGCCGGTTATCTATCTCTTCTTCATGATTATCGGACAGTTGGGAACCTGGCTAACGGCATGGCTTGCCTATGCCTATGAGTGGCAGTATGTTTATCATTTCATGATGGCATTCATGCTGGCGGGCATCATCATCGTGTTCTTCACCATGCCTTACCATGAGTATCCGATGCCTAAGTTCCCGATAACGATGTCGAAGTTTGGCAATGTTACGGTGTTCAGTATCATGCTCTGTTCGTTTGCTTATGTCATGGTTTTCGGCAAGACGCTCGACTGGTTTGATGATCCTACCATCCGTTTCTCTTCGGTGGTCTGTCTTATCTTTACCGCTCTGTTCATCTATCTGGAGAAGACGAGGCGTTCACCTTATTTCATCATGGAGGTGTTCCAGCTCAGGGTCATCAACTACGGCATCCTGCTCTTCTTCCTGCTGATGGTCTGCAATTCGAGTGCCATGTTTGTCAACGTGTTCACCAATGTGAGCATGAAGATAGATAACTGGCAGAACGCCACGCTAGGCAACTGGGTGATGGTGGGCTATACCGTGGGACTGATATTCGCAGTCATCGCCCGAGCCAAGAATGTTCACCTGAAGTGGATGTACTGTCTGGGTTTTCTCTTTATCGGAGCCTATGCGCTGTACATGTATTTCGAGGTACAGAACGACGGTATGTATGAGCGTATGAAATGGCCTATTATCATCCGTTCTACGGGAATGATGCTGCTCTATTCGCTCATCTCCACGATAGCCAACCAGCGCATGCCTTACCGCTTCATGTCAACCTGGGTTTGCATCATGCTTACCGTTCGTATGGTCATTGCCCCTTGCATCGGCTCGGCGCTCTATACCAATGTGCTTCAGCACAGACAGCAGTATTATGTAACCCGCTTTGCCCAGGATTACGACCGCACGAGCATCGAGACGGCGAAGACTTACGACCAGACGGTGAGAGGCATGCAATATCAGGGCAAGAGTGTAACCGAGGCGCAGAATATGGCTGCCATGAGTACGAAGGGAAAGGTACAGGTACAGGCCACGCTGGTGAGCATCAAGGAGATGGCAGGCTGGACCTTCTACGGCTGTCTGCTGTGTGCCGGACTGATGCTCGTTCTCCCTTGGCGCAAGCGCAATATCGGGGAACTGACGCGTGAATATCTGCTGAAGAATGTAGATGTGAAATCCCTGGGAAGAAGGTAGGGGAGTGCTAAAATATCATAAAAGATACAGGCTGCTCATCTGATGAATGGATATTTTTGTTATCTTCGCAGTTAAATCTGAAGATAACAGACCCATATTCATCATGAAAATAACAGATAATATCATCATATACGAGGCTCATGAGTTTCCTCAGCTGTTGATGCAGCCTTTCTACTCCGACTATGTCGGAATCGTAATCTGTCATCAGGGGATGTTCCGTTTCTGCGTAGACGGAACATCCTTTGTTGCATCTGAGGGTGAAACCGTTTTCCTCTCCAAAGGAGTGATGTTTCATGTGCAGGAAACGGGAAAGAACCTTAAATATACCCTTCTTTTTTACCGTGCTGAACAGATTCGTCACATGTTGGGCAATACCGTGGTTACCATGCGTCTTTATGCTACGATTTATCCCAAACCCTGCCATGTCAGGACGACGGGCTATGAGGATATGCTTACTTCCTATGCCCTGATGCTGAGGAAACTGGAGCTGGAAAAAGAGAAGAGTGGTGAACTGGATGCCTATTGTGTGCATGAGCAGAAATTGTTGCTGATGGCTGTTACGTACCGTTTGTGCAGCATCTTCTCTGCATCGTTCAAGGCTGCCGGCAAGGAGATGGAACGGAAGATAGCCATCTTTGAGTCGCTGGTGCTGCTGATAGAGAAGAACTATATGCGTGAGCGCAGTGTGGCTTTCTATGCAGACGAACTCTGTCTTACACCGAAATATCTGTCGGTACTGGTCAAGTCGGTTTGCGGTCAGACGGTCCAGCAGTTGCTTTTCAAGGCGATGATCCGTCGCAGTATCTATCTGATGAAGAATACCACGAAGACGATACAGCAGATAGCCAATGAACTCAGTTTTCCCAATGCTTCAGCCTTCGGAACCTTCTTCAAGAAACATACCGGTCTGTCGCCTAAGCATTACCGTAATTGGGAAGAGGGGAATGAACCGCCTTCTTTCAAATAAAGATTTCATCCTATACCTATAAAATAAAAAAGGGACAGAGGAATCGTTCTGTCCCCTGTCCCGAAACTGTGATATAACTAAAACAACTGAGCGAAAGCTTCAGCTGTCTTTCCTGTATAGGTCTTCATCTCTGTAACCGGCTTGTAACCGAAATCCTTGAAGGCAAGGAGCTGTGTGGCAACAAACTGGTGGTCGTCAGAGATGCAAGCCTGTAACTTCATATTACCCATGCTGATGGCAGAAACAGGGAAGTTGCTGATCGCTGTTTCTACATCCTTAGGGGCTGCACTGAGGATGTTCTCAAGCTTTCTTCCATCCTCTGCAGAATATTCTTTCTCTTTTATCTTAATCACACTGTTGGTAGGTTGATAGATGAGCTTGACTGTCAAACCCATGAAACCTTTCTTTACCTGTACATCCTGGAGTGCCAAAACATCAGCACCCATCTCTAAATGATTAATCTTTGCCATAATTTTATACTGTTATTTGCTTCTTCTTAATTCTTGAAAAATAATATATATTGAACTGTTTTTTGTTTTGAATAGGGGTGTAACCAGTCTTATCGCAAATCTTAGGAAAGATGCGATAAACCTATATGAAATTTTAAAAAGAGAAAAGAATAAGCACTAACAGAGCAGATGTCGCAGGCAAATGACATAATACTTGCTGGCGACATCAAAGTGGATTGGGGCAGTTTCCTGTCGGAAAGGCTCCATGCCACCTTCTATAGCTGATAAAAGGGATGATAAATAACGGATTCTATTTGTAAGCAATCTGCTGGCAGTCTGACTGTTGTGCATGTTACCACTTGGCAATAAGCGCTGCGGACGGCTGCTACAGATGCGGTAAGCAAGTTGTGAAGCGTTTTCAAGCTGTGCCTCAGGCTGGCTCTTGTCATACTCAACCTTTGTCAAACCATCTTTCTTATGGCTTGCATCTTCGGTATAAGAATCCTCGGGAGTAAAAGAAATAGAGGCAGCAGATACCTCTCCATAGCCTGAGAAGACCATGGACACCAGAAAAAGGATGTATAGTATCAACTGCCTCATATTAAATATATTATGGTGTCAGGAGAATTTCCTGACACCGGGGATGATTAATAGCTTCTTGCGATGATGACACGGGCTACGGCTGGCTTGCCGCTTACCATATCTACACCTGGAGTCTGCTCGTAAGCGAAAGGCACGCAACGGATGGTAGCCTGAGTCTCTTCCTTAATCTTAGCCTCGGTCTCGGCTGTACCGTCCCAGTGGCAGAGGAAGAAACCACCGTTCTTCACACGCTCCTTGAATTCTTCGTAGTTGTCGCACTCGTAAACGTGAGCATCACGGTAAGCACGAGCCTTCTCGAAGATATTCTTCTGGATGTCTTCCAACATATTCTTTACGCGCTCAACGATGCCGTCGAAGCTTACGTTCTCCTTCTCCAAGGTATCACGGCGCATGATTTCGATGGTGTTGTTCTCCAAGTCACGGCCACCCATAGCCAGACGAACAGGAACACCCTTCAACTCATAGTCAGCGAACTTGAAGCCAGGACGCTTGGCAGGGTTATCATCATACTTCACGGTGATGCCCAACTCACGGAGCTGGTCGATGACAGGCTGCAACTTAGCAGTAATCTGAGCCAACTGCTCGTCGCCCTTGTTGATAGGAACGATAACCACCTGGATAGGAGCCAGCTTTGGAGGCAATACCAGACCGTTGTCATCGCTGTGAACCATGATGAGGGCACCCATCAGTCGGGTAGAAACACCCCATGAAGTAGCCCATACATACTCAGGCTTGTTCTCCTTGTTCAAGTATGTTACGTCGAAACTCTTGGCGAAGTTCTGACCCAGGAAGTGAGAAGTACCGCTCTGGAGAGCCTTGCCATCCTGCATCATTGCCTCGATGGTATAAGTGTTGAGAGCACCTGCGAAACGCTCAGTCTCACTCTTCACACCCTGCAATACAGGAACACCCATGTAGTTTTCAGCAAAATCAGCGTAAACCTTGAGCATCTCCTGAGCCTTTGCCTCAGCCTCTTCCTTAGTGGCATGAGCTGTATGACCCTCCTGCCAGAGGAACTCAGAAGTACGGAGGAACGGACGGGTACGCATCTCCCAACGCATTACGTTACACCACTGGTTGCAGAGGATAGGGAGATCACGCCATGAATGGATCCAGTTCTTATAGGTGTTCCAGATGATGGTCTCAGAAGTAGGACGGATGATGAGCTCCTCATCGAGCTTTGCGTTAGGATCCACCTCAACCTCTTTGCCATCCTCTGTAGAACGGAGGCGGTAGTGGGTAACTACGGCACACTCCTTGGCGAAACCTGCCACGTGCTCAGCCTCACGAGAGAAGAAACTCTTCGGGATGAGGAGAGGGAAGTATGCGTTCTGTACACCTGTCTGCTTAAACATCTTGTCGAGCTGCTGCTGCATCTTCTCCCAGATAGCGTAACCGTATGGTTTGATAATCATACAACCACGAACTGGTGACAACTCAGCGAGATCAGCCTTTACTACCAAATCATTGTACCACTGACTGTAGTTGTCAGCGCGCTTGGTTAAATTCTTGAGTTCTTTAGCCATATTGCTTTATTCTATTTATTTTGTTTTTTATTTCTTCTGTTACTTATATATTAAGGTATAAGCATGAGCCTTCATCATCTGCTGACGGCAGTTCATCTGTCTGCAGGTGTCTGAAATCCTACTTTTAGGGATTTTCCACCCCCAAATAGGTGATTTCCTAGCTCTATTTCGACAAATACCCTTAAATTTGCATGCAAAAATACAAAAAAATATTAGAAAACTCTCCATTATGGAGAAAAAAGAGTTATCTTTGCAATTAAATAACATAAATATAGGAGATTTTAAAATGAAAAAGACTAATTTTGCAGTTGCAGGCCTCTCTTTGTGCTTGCTTTTCTCAAGTTGTGGAACCAATCAGAAGACTGGTACAGCTGTAGGTGCCGGTTCTGGTGCAGCTCTGGGTGCTCTCGTTGGTGGATTGCTCAACAATAGCCATCGTGGTACAGGTGCACTTGTTGGTGCTGCTATCGGTGCAGCTGTTGGTGGCGGTGCTGGTAACCTCATCGGAAAGCACATGGATAAGGTGAAGGCTGAGGCTGAACGGGTGAAGAATGCACAGGTTGAGACTGTAACAGATGCCAATGGCTTGTCTGCCGTTAAGGTAACATTTGCTTCTGGTATCCTCTTCCCAACTAACGGTTCTACTCTCAGCAGCAGCGCAAAGACTGATTTGGCTCAGTTTGCCGGTGTATTGAAGAACAATACCGACTGCGAGGTTTCTATCCAGGGTTATACCGATGCTACAGGTAATGACGGTATCAACTTGCCTTTGAGCCAGAAGCGTGCAGAGGCAGTTTACAACTATCTCGCTTCTTGCGGTGTTACCAGCCGTCAGGTAAAGAATGTTCAGGGTTTGGGTTCTGCTAACCCTGTTGTTAATACTACTGCTGCTTGCGCCCAGAACCGTCGTGTAGAGGTTTACATGTATGCTAGCCAGGCTATGGTTAACGCAGCCAACAACGGTACATTGAAGTAATAAGTTTCATGCTCCCGGAAGGGAAAAACTAAATAGATGATTTTGAAGAAAATCAAGAATATAGTAAAATGGGTGGTGGTGCTGTTTTTCAGTACCACCATTCTTGCTGTAGTGGCATATAGGTTCATTCCTGTATATGTCACTCCTCTGATGTTTATCCGATGCTTCCAGCAAGTAGCTGATGGAGAGAGTATTACCCTGCATCATCATTGGGTTTCGATGGATAAGATTTCGCCTCACATGCCAGTGGCGGTAATGGCGAGCGAAGATGCGAGATTCCTGAAGCATCACGGTTTCGACTTCAATGCCATCGAGAGTGCGGCGAAGAATAATGCACGTGGTGGAAAGGTGCATGGAGCCAGTACCATCAGTCAGCAGACTGCTAAGAATGTCTTCCTGTGGCCTGGCCGTTCATGGACCCGCAAGGGATTTGAGGTCTACTTTACCTTCCTCATCGAAATGATGTGGAGCAAGCAGCGCATCATGGAGGTTTATCTCAACAGCATTGAGATGGGACCGGGTATCTATGGTGTGGATGCGGTTGCAGAATATCATTTCGACAAGAAAGCGAAAGATCTGTTTCGTGGCGAGTGTGCGCTGATAGCAGCTACACTTCCTAATCCGCGCAAATTCAGTTCGCTGCATCCTAGCGCTTATATGAAGAAGCGCCAGCGACAGATAGAACATCAGATGAGATTTATCCCTACCTTCCCTCGTGAGGGCGAAGATTTCGACCCGGGCACGGCTGTGGGCGGATATAGGGGGAAGTAATACTTAGTTGATAGTTTATAGTTTATAGTTGATAGGGGTGACCTTAAAATAGTTTTTTGCCTCAAATATTGATTCATGGATTTACTGAAAGACTTGAACGAAGCGCAGCGTGCTGCGGTAGAATATATTGACGGACCTTCGCTGGTGATAGCCGGTGCAGGTTCGGGTAAAACGCGTGTGCTTACTTATAAAATAGCTTATCTCCTGAGCCAGGGCATGAAACCCTGGAGCATCATGGCGCTCACCTTTACCAATAAGGCGGCAAGGGAGATGAAGGAACGTATCGGAAAACTGGTGGGAAATGATCTCGCCCAGCATCTCTATATGGGTACTTTCCACAGCATCTTCTCCCGAATCCTGAGAGCGGAGGCTGAGCATATCGGCTTCAACAACAACTTTACCATTTATGATGAAAGTGACTCGCGCTCGCTGATCAAGGCGATAGTGAAGGAGATGGGGCTGGATGATAAGAAGTATAAGCCTGCTGCCGTTCATGCCAAGATTTCGATGGCGAAGAACAACCTGATGAGTGCTGCGGCTTATGAGAGCGATGCGGCTATCTTCGAGCAGAACAAGCGCGCGCAGATGCCTGAGGTTGGTAAGATTTTCGTGGCTTATGTGCAGCGTTGCAAGCAGGCCAATGCCATGGATTTCGATGATTTGCTGACGCTTACCTATCAGCTCTTCAGAGAACATGAGGATATTCGCCACAAATATGCCGCCCGCTTCGATTATGTCCTGGTGGATGAGTATCAGGATACCAATCATGTTCAGATGTCTATCGTCATGCAACTCTGTCAGGAGAAGCAGCGTGTTTGTGCCGTGGGTGATGACTCGCAGAGTATCTATAGTTTCCGTGGTGCCAATATCGATAATATTCTCAACTATCAGCGCCAGTTTCAGGGAACGCGTCTCTTCAAACTGGAGCAGAACTACCGCTCTACCCAGACCATCGTTGAGGCGGCTAACAGTCTGATCAAGCATAACCGCAACCAGATTCCTAAGGATGTGTTCAGCGAGAATGCGAAGGGTGAGAAGATTCAGTATAAGCCTGCTTACAGCGACAAGGAAGAGGCGGCGATTGTGGCGAAGGACGTGAAGCGTATCCGGCGCGAGGATGGCTGTCAGTATAGTGATTTTGCTATTCTCTACCGTACCAATGCCCAGAGCCGCAGCTTCGAGGAGGAGTTCAGAAAGCAGGGTATTCCTTATCGCATCTATGGCGGACTGAGTTTCTACCAGCGCAAGGAAATTAAGGATATTATAGCTTATTTCCGTCTGGTGGCGAATCCGGATGATGAAGAGGCTATCAAGCGTATCATCAACTATCCGGCTCGTGGAATCGGTGCTACTACTGTGCTGAAGATTGCTGACTGTGCCCATCAGAACCAGGTGAGTTTCTGGGAGGTAATCGGTGCCCCTGAGCAGTATGGACTGGCGGTTTACAAGGGTACGATGAACAAGCTGGAAACCTTCAGATTGCTGATTTCTTCGTTTATCGAACGGGCTCAAACTACAGATGTCTATGAATTGGGTGATGCCATTATCAAGGAGAGTGGTATCAGTCAGGATATCATGTCGGGCAAGGATGCCGATGATCTGGCACGTCAGGAGAACCTGGAGGAATTCTTGAGCGGTATGTCGGCTTTTGTGGAGGAACGCCGTGAAGAGGGTAGGTTTGATGAACTCTTCCTGAAGGATTATCTGCAGGATGTGGCACTGCTTACCGATGCTGACAGCGATGGTGATAAGGATGAACCTCGTGTTTCTCTGATGACGGTTCATGCTGCCAAAGGTCTGGAGTTTCCTACGGTATTCGTGGTTGGTTTGGAAGAGAATATCTTCCCGAGTCCGCTTTCTGCTGCTTCGCTCAGAGAACTGGAGGAGGAACGGAGATTGCTTTACGTAGCCATTACGCGAGCTGAGAAACATTGTATCCTGACGAACGCCAAGAACCGCTGGCGATATGGCAAGATGGAGTTTGATAATCCGAGTCGGTTTATCGATGAGATTGACGGCAAGTTGATTGATTGCCTGGATGAAGCTGGTGGAAGCTTGTTTGGCTCTATGTCTGACCAGCCGGAGTGGGCGAGAGCGCAACGTCCTCGCAGACCATGGGAGGATGCTGGGCAGCCTAGATACAGTAGCAGGTATCAGAATTCCAAACCGGTAGCATCGCAGTTTGTGGCAGATCCTAAGCCTTCTCTCTTTGATGATGAACCTGAGACTTCACGTACTTCCGGACGCTCGTCAGTTTCCGGACGCTCATCTCTCTCTGAAGGTAATTTCAAGTCTGTTAGAGCGCTGAATGCAGCGAAGCGTTATATGGAGACGCATTCTTCTCATCCTGCTTCTCGCGGTACAGGATCTTCTGCAGCATCAGTTTCTTCTTCTACAGCATCATCTGCTGGCAGTTTATCTTGTCTTTTGCAGGAGGGAATGAAAATAGAACATCAGCGTTTTGGACGGGGAACGGTATTGAAGATTGAAGGTACTGGTGAGAATACGAAGGCTACGGTTGAGTTCGTTCATTCTGGCACCAAACAGCTTCTGCTGAAATATGCCAAGTTTACGGTAGTAGATTAAGTTCAGTAGTCTGATTTTGCGTTTTTAATAATATATTAGGGCTCTTTAGTATGCTAAAGTACTAAAGAGTCTTAATTTTTTGTGTAATTATTTGTTCTTCTTGTAACTTTTGTTTATATTTGTAGCATATTTACGAACGATATGCAAAAAAGAGTTTAATATTTAACTTATAAACAGAACGATTATGAAGAAATTAATGATGATGGCAGTAATTCTGCTTGCTGGTGTAGGAAGTGTAATGGCACAGAGCGATTACAAGCGCGGTATCTTTAACCATGTAGGTCTTAATGTGGGTGCAGGTACCGAGGGTATTAGTGTTGGTGTGGCTGCTCCTGTTACTAACTTCCTTGAGGTAGAAGCAGGTGTGAACATCATGCCATCTTTTAAACTGTCTGGCGATTTGGATGTAGATTATGATTCTAGTTCTTTGCCTCAGGTATCTGGAGTTAGTTATCCTAATCCTGCTACCATTCATGTTGATGGAGATTTCAGTCGTACCACCTTTAATGTAAAGGCTAATTTGTATCCTTTCGGTGGTGGCAGCAAGTTCTTTATCGCTGCTGGTTTGTCTATTGGTGGAGAGAAGATAGCAGAGGTTACCGGTTCTTGCGACGAACTTCGTGAAATCTCTCAGAAGTTGCCTACTCAGGATATGAAGGATCAATTCCATCAGGTTGTTGTTTCTACAGCTAATGCCAACTTGGGTGGTTATAAATTGGAACTCGATGAGAACTATAATGTTCAGGGTGATATCCGTTGCAAGAATGTTCGTCCATACCTCGGTTTAGGTTTCGGCCGTCTGGTTCCTAAGAACCGTATCGGTTGCCGCTTTGAGTTGGGGTGCCAGTTCATGGGCAAGCTCAAGGTTTACCAGAATGGTAACGAGATAGATATCAATAAGGCATTGGAAGATGCTGGCGAGGATGATCTCTCTAAGTTTGTAAAAGACTTGAAGGTTTATCCTGTTTTGAAGTTCTCTCTTACAGGTAGAATCTTATAATATAGATAAAGAGTTATAAAAATAGATTGGGCAAGACCATCTCTGGTCTTGCCCTTTTTGTTTCTATATACTATAAATTGAAAAAGCGTCCCCGCAGTAGCCTCACGGTCACTACGGGGACTTATAATTACTAACATCTAACTTTAGCATTTTTGTTTAAACTTAAAAACAAATTCTTTATGAGAGTAATTTCTCCATTATCTATAAACATAAACCAAGTATCTCATATATTGCAAGTAACTTGTATCCTGCAAATATCTTGTATCCTTAAATGCAAGTTCTTAGAAAAGTTAAACCCATAGACCAGTATCTCTACTAATATCTTGATTATTTTTATTTTATTGCTTTTTGTCTGTTTAATATTAAATACTTTTAAGTTCACAATGCAAAGATATAAAAAAAATGGGTAAACTCCAAATTAATTTTGCTTTATTTTGTATTAAATGGCTTTTATAGTACTTATGCGGCGGTTTTTAAGGATTAACCGGCAAAGTTAAGAGGGTGTATCATAAACATTCAAATGCTTTATGATACACCCTCTTTCTCAGGATTCTGAATATTTTCGTGTTTATAACGCTTCGTCTTCAGGACGTGGCATCTGTGTCTGGGGCTTCTGTTTCTTGCCTGACTTCATGAATAGTTTCTTCTTCTTGAGCCATGCAGCCTTGCGTATCTCGTATTCTTCGCGATGACGCTCCAAAAAATTATCTGCCATGTTTCGTTTCCTTTTTTACTTTGCGTTATGAATGCTTATTCTTCTTTAAACTTACTGTAAATCACCTTGATTCGGATCGGACCAGATGCCACCTTCTTACCAGTCTTCTCGTCTGTGGTATAATCCTTGTTAGGATCATCCGTACCCACGATGAGTCGGGTAGATGCGAGTGACATATCGTGATTGATCTTGGAGATGACAGTAGTATATCCCTGTGTGGTTGTGATGACGTTTACAGGAACCAGTACTACTTTATTCCAGTTTTCCCCCTTGCCCTTGTTCTTATACATGGCAGAAACCAGGTTGGCGATATTCTGGAATGTATAGGCATTCTTGTAGGTGCCGGTACTGCTGTAGCTTGCTGTATAAGAAGTACGGCTATCTGCTAACTTGCTCTTTTCGAAGAACGACTTCAAACTGTCTTTCTGAACCATCAGGATGGTGCTTGGTGTAGCAAAGTTGTATGGGTTGTCTTCGTTTTCATTGTTGAGTCGTGGGAAAGAGATGGTAGCAGTGTTGAGCGTATCCTTCTCATGACCTTTCATGATATCTTCGATAGGGAGGGTAACCTCGGTGAAGATACCTGCCGGTGACTTGAGATAAGTACATTTCTCCTGATCCTTACTTGCCAACTTCTTCAAGTTCTCGGTATCGTTCTCAATCTTGTTGAGCTGCAATACCTCTTCTGTACCATCGAAACGGTTGTATCCGATGCTTACAGCTGTACTGTCTTTATTGATGGTCTTTTTGCGGGTCCAGTAGAAGATAAGCTCTGTATTCCAGATCTTAGCCATGTTACCCGTACCGCCTACATTCTTGATATAGAAGCCAGGGCAGACGTTGTGCAGGAACTTGAAGTTGGTCTTGAAGTACTCAGGATGTTCAGCGTATGTCTGCATGATGTAAGAACCATAGTTCTTGTATGTCTTACCATCTTTCGTGTACTTCTTATTCAAGTAAATCTTGAAGTTCTTGACATCTGATGTATTGCTCAAGTTGTAATTACTGCTCCAATGCTGGTTGTTTTCGCTTACCCAGTCTTCCCCTTCCTTGAAGGCATCATAATCAGAGTAATACTCCTGATTTTCTGCCATCGGCTTTGTCATCTCATAGACTGTCACCTTCATTGGGGCGATGGTATCACCATAGCTGGCATTGTATGAAACCAGGAGGTAGCATGAGTCTGCTTCGATAGAACCCTTGTTTGCCTGCTTGATGTAATCGAGTGTATCTACAGAGAAAGTAGGCAGTACGCTCAACTGGGTCATGTAGTCGCCCTTTACATAGTTGCCGGTTTCCGGGTCTTTCATCTTTCCGATGAGCCCCGTGTTGTTGCGGCTCAATACGGCACCTGCTACTATAGACTTTGTGGTAACATTGAACGCTGAGTTGGAAATGTTAATGTTGTCTATCTTATTAGTGATGCTACCACCGATTCCCTCGGTGGTATCATCACATGCAGCGAAAGTAAGCGCTGCTATTACTAATACTGTTAAGAGTCTTAAAATTTTCATTATCCTTGTATGTATGTGTCTCTGTTGTCGGAATTTTATTCTGCGTCAGGACAAACCTTGTTGATGAAGTCTGCGTATGGCTCCTGGATATCTTCTCCCGGATAAGTCAGTACAGGCTTGTTCTTCTCCTTCGCATAATCAAAGAGAATCTGGGTAGCTTCTTCTTCACCTTCTACCACACCGTCGCTATAGTCGATGGCGAGTTTGCCGAGCTCAATGAAGTCGAAGTCGTCCTGATAGCCGTCGAGCAGTTCAGACTTGGCATCGCGGAAGGCAACGCAACGTTTGAAGTTGGTACCCAGTTCACCCTTGAGTTCGTTGGTATAGAGAGCGGTAATCACCTTTGATTCTGCAAATGAAGGCTCTTCGCTGTAGGCTGTCTTTACATAGAATGGCACTACTGCGCTAGCCCAACCCTGGCAGACGATCACATCAGGCTGCCAGCGGAGCTTCTTGACGGTTTCCAATACGCCACGTGCAAAGAAGATAGCTCTTTCTCCGTTGTCGGCATATTCCTTTCCGTTTTCATCGGTGCCCATCTGGCGGCTCTTGAAATAGTCGTCATTATCGATGAAATAAATCTGCTGTCGTGTTGTTGGTATAGATGCAACCTTGATGATCAGCGGATGGTCTGTATCATCTATGATAAGGTTCATACCAGACAGGCGAATGACCTCGTGCAATTGTCCGCGACGCTCGTTGATGGTGCCCCACTTAGGCATGAAGGTGCGGATCTCAAAACCTGCTTCCTGCATCTTCTGAGGCAGTTCGCGTCCCATGATTGACATGTGAGACTCGGCTACGTATGGGTCGATCTCCTGATTGATAAATAATACTTTTTTTGCCATAAAATTTAAATTTTATTCTTACGAATTACGTGCAAAGGTACAAAAAAAACTTCAAATAGGGGCATTTTTTCTCCGAAATTCATTATTTTCGGCAATAATTCGCATATTTTTAGGTTTTTTCTTTCTCATTTGAGAAAAAAGTTGTTATTTTGCACCCGAAAACAGATTATGACGATGAAAGTATTCAATAAGATTGTTGACCTCCAGAACGAACTCTTCATGTGTCGTAAGGAGGGAAAGGAAATCGGCCTTGTGCCAACTATGGGTGCGCTGCATGAGGGTCACGCCTCTCTTGTTAAGCGCAGTGTAAAGGAAAATGGCGTGACTGTAGTTTCTGTGTTCCTGAATCCTACACAGTTTAATGATCAGGGTGACTTGGATCGCTATCCTCGTACCCTCGATGCTGACTGCAAGCTCTTGGAGGCTTGTGGTGCTGACTATGTGTTTGCACCATCGGTGAAGGAGATGTATCCTACACCAGATACACGCCACTTTGAGTTTCCACCTGTTTCTACCGTGATGGAGGGTGCCAAGCGCCCGGGTCATTTCAATGGTGTATGTCAGGTAGTGAGCCGTCTTTTCTATATCGTTCGACCAACTCGTGCTTATTTCGGTGAGAAGGATTGGCAGCAGATTGCTGTCATCAAGCAGCTCGTGAAGTACATCAACAGCGATGTGCAGATTGTAGAGTGTCCTATTGTCCGTGATGAGGATGGTTTGGCTAAGAGCAGCCGTAATACTTTGCTGGCTCCTGATGAGCGTGCCATTGCGCCAAACATCTATAAGGCCCTGAAGGAGAGTGTGGAGTATGCCAAGACTCATACCGTACAGGAAACTCACGATAAGGTGGTTGCCGACATCAATGCTGTAGAGGGTCTGGAGGTAGAGTATTTCCAGATTGTGGATGGCGACAGCCTGCAGGATGTTTCTTCATGGGAGGATAGTGCCTATGTGGTAGGTTGCATCACCGTTTATTGCGGTAAGACTCCTATCCGTCTCATCGACCATATCAAGTATAAGGGATAATTCCTCGATAGATTTCTTTATTAAGTTTAATCCGTAACAGATCAAGTAATAACAGAACAATGCAGATAGAAGTATTGAAGAGTAAGCTCCATTGTGTGACCGTAACTGAGGCTAACCTGAATTATATGGGTAGCATCACCATCGATGAGGACTTGATGGACGCTGCTAATCTGATAGCAGGCGAGAAGGTTCAGATTGTAGACAACAACAATGGTGAGCGCTTGGAGACCTATATTATCAAGGGTGAGCGTGGCAGCGGTTGTATCTGCCTGAACGGTGCTGCAGCCCGCAAGGTGCAGGTGGGCGATACCGTCATCATCATCGCTTATGCCCTGATGGACTTTGAGGAGGCTAAGACCTTCCAGCCAACCGTGGTTTTCCCAAAAGAGGGAAACAGGGTTTAATATTCAATGGAAACAAAAGAAAGGGTGTGTCATGGACTTATGGCACACCCTTTCTTTTGTTTTATTACTATATAATTTAAGGTGTAATTACGATGGGTTAAGGATAGATCTCGATATGGCTGCTGCCGGAGTTGCCATTCTTGATAATCCTTATCTGGGTGGTGATGCGCTCGCTCATCGTGTCGGTATGACTGATGACGCCCACCTTCTTGCCTTGCGAACTTTGCAGCATGGCGAGGGAGTCGATGACGGTGGCTAGGGTGTCAGGGTCGAGGGTTCCGAAGCCTTCATCGATGAACAGGTTCTCGAAGGAGATGTTGCGGGAGGACAATGCCGACAAGCCCAAGGCGAGACCCAGACTCACGATGAAGGTTTCGCCACCTGATAGGGAGGTGGTGTCTCGGATATCGTCGGCACGGTCGTGGTCGATGACTCGGATGCCCAGCGAATGCTTTACCTGTTGCAGTTCGTAACGGCTGTTGAACTTTCTGATTTCCTGGTTGGCGTGCGCTATCAGGAAACTGAGCGTATAGCATTGGGCTATCTTGCGCAGCGTTTTGCCGTCTGCTCCGATGGCATCCGTGATGGCTGTCCAGTCATCCTTTTCCTGTGTTACGAGTTGCAGAGCCTCAGCCTTGTCACCCAACAGCTTTACGGCTTCCTGATGGTTCTGCATCCTGGCTTTGGCAGCAATCAGTTCGTTGCGCTGGCTTCTTTCCTGATACTCCTGCTGAATGGCTAAGAGAGCATCACGGGTTTGGGCAGGCTGATGTTCCAAGTGCTGCTGATGCGCCTTTTCTGCACTCTGGTAAAGAGCAGTAGTTGAAGCCACGGCTTTCTCCTTTTCGTCCTTTTCCCGTCGGATAGCGTTCCAGTCTTCGGCAGAGTGAAGCATCTCCCGGATGATATTTCGGTCGATAAGGCTTGGTTCGATACTTCTTTCCTCGATGCCTTCCTCTTCGAAGTCTTTTCCTTCGATGCTCTTTTTTTCAAGCTGCTTGTTATATTCCTCAATCCAAAGGTCGAGTTCCTTTTCCTTCGCCAGCAGATTCTCTTTCATCGTCTTGTTCTGAGACAGCATGGTTTGATGCGAACCTTTACTGTTGGCGAGTTCCGCCTTCAGTTTGTTGATATTCTCGTTCTGGTTATCTGCTGCTTTCGTTGCTTCATCCTTTGCTGCTGTCAGTCTTTGTTCAGCCGCATCTGGTTCTTCTCCATTCAGAATCTGCTTATATTTCTCCTGCCATTCCTCCATTTCCTTCTTGGCGCTATTCCATGTCTGAAGGGCTTTCTCGTAAGCCTCCTTCTTACTCTTCTGCTGTGAAATGAGGTTAACGGTAAGTGCTTTTTGCTCAGCCAGTTTTGTGGCGCAGGTTGAAGTATTTTCTTGGGCTTTGTTCTGTATAGTTGAAGCCTTGCTTTCATACGCAGCTTCATCCTTCACAGCCTTGTCCTTGAGTTGGGTCAGCCGTTCTATCTCTTTCTGAATCTTGTTAAAGAGGCTCAGTTTGCTGCTCGCATCTTTCGCCTTGTTTTCATAGATAGGCAAGAGCGATTTCAGTTCTGCCTCAGCCTTCGGAATCTTTGGATACTGGGCGATGAGCGCCTTCCATTCCTCTTCGTAACTGGCGATTTCTCCCGAGAGCTTTTCCTGTTGTTTCTGGAGCGTCTGTACTTCGCCATCGTTCTGTTTTTTCTCGCCGGAAAGATCCTTCTCCTGTTTCTGCTGCTGTTTCTGCAGATCCTCCTTGACTTTCAGAAGTTGCGAGAGTTCCGTGGTGGCTTCCTCAAACTGTCTGTTGTCGGTATGATAAGGATGGGTCGTGCTGCCGCAGAGCGGACAAGGTTTGCCTTCGGACAGGTTGGCACGATGAATCTCCCATTTCTCACTCACCATGAGGGTATAGGCATTTCTCAGCGTCAGGGTCTCTTTCTCTAGAGCCTCGATGGTCAACTTGCCCAGCGCCTCATCTATCTTGGCATTTCTCTCGCTCAAGAACTGGATTCGCTCCTCATTCTTCTGCTTTTCTGTTGTGGCAGCATCGAGATGAGCCACAACCTTGATGGCTTGCTGGACATCCTGCAGTTTCCTGTCGGCTACAGTCTTGCTGTTCTGTAGTTCCTCTATGTTCTGTCCGGCAGTCTTATTTCTTTCTGTCTTCCAAGCCTGTTCAGCGGCTTGCGTCGCTTCGTGCAGAACCTGTTTCTGCTTGGCAATCTCTTCCTTTGTCGTTTTGAGGGCAAGGTTCGCTTTCTCCGTTTCTGCTTCCCATTTTTTGATGTTTCGGGCGTTTTCCTCCACGTCTTTCTGGGCAGATTGATTCTCTTTCTGCGCTAACTCCAATGCCTCTTCCTTTTCTTTCAGATTCGGCATCGCCGCTTCCATTTTGGTTTTCAGCGCTCTTGCTTCAGCGATGACCGGCAGCGCCTTTTCCAGCTGCTCCTGTGCCTTGCTTACTGCTTCCTTCAGACTGGCAAGAGTTTTCTCGTTTTCGCTGATGGCAGACTCTTGACTTTTGATGTTCCCTTCCGCTTTCAGAATGTTTTCTTCCTGTTCGTGGATGCTTTGCGTCTGTCGCTCTACTTCCTGCAGCTGGTTGACGGCAGGCTGTACTTCATCATGCAACTGCAGACGGAGAATCTGAGCTTGCATCGCTTTGATGGCTTCTGCTGCTTGCTCCATATCTGACTGGCAGATAGCTATTTGCTTGATTTGCTTATCGTTTTCCTCAAACCATTGCAGGCCTTTCGAGATAGCTTGCAACTGGCTGTCGAGTTCCTTCTCAGCTTTTTCCAACCGGGCGATTTCCTCCTTCAGTTGGGCAAGTTCTTCATCGTTCAGCAGGTTCTGTTTTACGGCTTCCACCGATGCTGCCATCTGGTTGTAGGCATCCGTCGCCTGGTCTTTCGCCTTCTTGATTTCAGTAGCGATGTTCGTATAAGTTTCTTCGCATCCGATGAGTTTTTCCAGAAGTTCGTACCGCTCGTTTTCCTTTGCCGTCAGGAAGTTGGCAAACGAGCCTTGGGCGATGAGCACGGTGCGGAGAAACTGGTCGTAGTCGAGTCCGATGATGTTCGGCAGCTCGTTCCAGTCGGCAGCTTCCTCTGTTATCTCTTCTCCGTTTCTCGTGATTTTATAAAGCGCAGTCTTGGCGTTTTCGTAGCGCACTCTCTGGAATCTGACGTGCCATTCTGCGCGGTAGATGCTGCCGTTGTTAGCAAGGAAGGTGAGTTTGCTGTAGCCTTCCTTCTTGCCACGTGTAAGGATGTTTCGGCTGTCGGTAGGAGCCAGACGGTTACTTTCGCTGGCATCGGCAGCTCCGAAAATCTCGATGTTCTGGTTCTTGTCGCCTTTCTTCCTGGGGTAGCGAGGGGCGCGGTTGTAGAGAGCCAGACAGATAGCATCGAGTAGGGTAGACTTGCCACTTCCCGTCGGACCTACGATGCTGAAGATGGTACTCTCGCCTAAGGCACCTTCTTCAAAGTTGATGACCTCGCCACCCTGTTTGTCAAGCGAAGCGAGGTTGAGTATTTCGAGTTGTAGGAATTTCATAATGCTGATGTCGTTAATAAATCGGATAACATTTTCTCCTGTCTTTCGTTCATCGGAGCGTTGTGTCTGATGGCGAAGGCTTCTTTCAGCGTGTCGGGCGGAGGACGGTTAATGATGTCTTCTATGCTGGTGATGTGCTGGGAACCCTGGATGGTGGAGAGGTCCAGTTGCGGGATGATGCGCTGGATTTTGCAGAGCACGGCATCCTTTTCGTTGACGAGTTTCTCCAGTTCCTTGATGTCATCGCTCGATAGTTTCTCCTGTTTCACCTTCAGCATCACGTAGTCGAAGTGGTCGCTCAGTTCGCCGTCAGTTCTCTCCGAGAGTTCAGAATTGATGAGCTTCTGCCATTTCTTGAAGGTCAGTTCTTCCTCATCTTCGGGCAGGATGCGGAGGGCGTGCTGAGGCTTGTATTCCAGGAATTCTACTTTCCATTCCTTACTCTTGCCGGTTTCCTTTCCTTCCTCCTCTTCTCCGTGTTCTATGGTGATGAGGTCGATGCCGTGGGTGTAGTCTTTCTCGGCAAACGACATCGGGAGAATACTTCCCGTATATCTTGCCCAGTCGGTATTCCAGATATGTTGCCGTTTGTGGATGTGTCCGCAAGTCATATAGTCGGGATGGTCGTTCCATCCTTCCAGGTCCACTTCCTCCTGTCCGCCGATGATGATTTTCTCGCTCGCATCCTTTTTGGCGATATCCGAACCCTTGGCGTACATGTGTGCCATCATGATGCACTTCCTGCCCGGGTATTTCTTTCGAGCTTCAGCCGTCAGTTCTCTCAGAAAGTCGTTGACTCCCTGCGAGTAGCTGGCGTTCTGCACCACATCGCTTCTTAGGAAAGGTACGGCGAGGATGATGACTTCTTCTCCTTCCTCGTTGGTTACGGGGATGATGAGGTCATCGAAGGAATAGATCCAATGTCCGCCGGTTTTATCATCGTCCTCGCTTTCTCCCTGCTTCCAGATTTTCCTTACGTTTCCTCTTATTTCCACGTGGTATCGGGTGAGCAGCGGACGTGGAGCCTCCAGTCGGCTGGCGGAATCGTGGTTGCCGGCGGTAATGATGACCTGCATGTTAGGGCACAGTTGGGTAGCATCGGCAAGAAACTCGTAATAAACGGTCTGTGCCGCTGCCGATGGATTTCCGTTATCAAAGATGTCTCCTGCGATGAGGAGAGCATCGGGCTTTTGTCCAGCTATCTGCTCCAGGAGCCATTTCAGGAAATGCTTGTGTTCCGGCAGACGGTCGTTGCCGTGAAACAGGTTGCCCAGGTGCCAGTCGCTGGTTGCTAATATCTTCATACTCATAAGAATGTCTAATCTTAGTCTTTTGCTTTGTCTTTTGCTTGCAATCTGACTACAAAGTTAACACAATTATTTGGGATACGCAAAGAAATAAGCTCAAAAAACGAAGAATTATGGCCGGAAAAGTAAAGATATTCAGGAAAAGTCTTGTTTTATATCTGATAAAGTTGTATCTTTGCAAGGTAGAAATCTTCGTTCATAAACATTGAATGTCCGTTCAGTGTCTTTGAACGGCGGTTCATAGACTTTGAATGTCGGTTCAATGTCTATGAACGGAGATTTCTCCTAGGATTAAATACTTTTCTTCCTAGGTTTGTGTTCTTTTCTTCTTAAGTATAACAATAAATACTATAGGATGTAAAGGCTGTTGCAATAAGAAATACTAATAAACTAAAGTAGGAAAGGAAACTGATATGGCTAAGTACAAATTGCAGGAAATGGGGGATATGCGCTATGATGGCAAGCGCAGAGTTTATCCCAAGATGGTAACCAACCGTACACTATCCCGAAAAGAGTTCGTCAAGATGATGCAGAACTACCATCGCGGTATTTCGGAAAGTACCACGGAGGCTGTATTGACTGATGTGGTTGATATGCTGACAGACATGCTCTCCATGGGTTACAACGTGAATCTGGAAGGTTTCGGCACCTTCTCCCTCTCTCTCGCTTTCGAGGATGAGAAGCCTAGGGAAATTCTGAATCCAGATGATAAGATGACGTATCGCAAGGTGGGCGTGAAAGACATCAACTTTAAGGCATCTCCAGAGTTTATCAAGGATGTGAAGCGTGAAACCGACCGTGACCTGGAGCGTGATATGGGTGGTGTAAAGGTTATCCGTAAGCAGCTGTATTCCAGGGAAGAGCGCATCGCCAGAGCCCTGGAGGTGATAGAGAAAAACGGAGTCCTCACCCTAGGCGATTATGCCTCCATCAACAACCTGAGCCGTACTTCCGCCTCTATGGAACTGAAGGAGCTGACAAATGACAAGACTTCGCCGATAGATTCACTAGGCCGCGGCAGCCATAAGGTTTGGGTGAAGCGGAAAGAATAAATGCAACGATAGTATTAAAATAGATGTTTAATTTAAATTCCAAATAATTATGAAGCAGATTACTATAGATTTTAAGAACGATTTTGATTGTTCCAAGAAGGAAAAGTCGAAGGCTTGTCGCTCTGGCTATGTACGTTTGGTTCGTTTTATGGATGATAAGAAGCATACTAGACCACAAGTGTATGAGGGCGATTTGTTGGAGGCTATTATGGATGTAAAGAGGGGGAATGTCAAGAACTTCGATACATTGGAGGATATGATGAACTATCTGGAAGCTTAGACATGAGTATAAAATGCCTGGTTAAGAAGTAAATCATTGAACTTTTGCATGTGGTTCAAGCACGGGCTGAAGGCCCAAAAGCTCCTAGCCCAGGGCAACACCCTGGGTATTAAGGCGTTGTCCCCTTGCGCCCTGTAAGGGCAAAAGCCTTGAATATATGCTGCTTTATAACCAATTTTATTTGGGATTTGCAAGAAACTATTTCTCTTTTAAATCATTTGCCGACTTTTCGAAATCAGCTTTGATTTCATCTAATAGTGGATTTCTGTTTTAGCATAAATGTCAATGCCATCATATTGTTTTGCTCTTTCGAGCATCTCCTCTTTATGTTTTAGGAGTTGTTTAAACTTTCTGATGTTTTCCTCCTTTGTATTGTTCTTTGTTGCTTGCATAATAACCTCCTTTTTAATGTTATTGTTATTAATTTGGTGGCAAAGATAAGAAAAGTAAATGAGATATGCAAGAAAAAAGACTTAAAAATTTGTGAAGCCAATTCTTTTTCGTACTTTTGCAATCGTCTTGCTGTGAATGGCTGGCGATGAGTCGCTGGCTAGATAAAAATCCATGGCTTGGCCTATTTTAAATTGAAGACGTTTGCTTGACGTTTCTTCTGACCTGTAGAAACCTGGAAAATTTCAAATCATGTTCAGAATGAGACTGCGGTGGGCGTCTACCCACTGTGTATATACACATGGCATAGGTGTGCCCCTTCGACTGAGGGGGTACGCTCTGTGCTATCATATATATACCTGTTTGGCGTAGGCTTCTGTTGCTTCTTATCTTTGACATGAAAGGCTTTTCCAGGGCCGCTACAGGCAAGGATGGGGCTAAAGGTAATCAGATTCCTACGCCATCATTTTATAATAGCAATCCAGTTTCTAATAATCTTCTCTACTTAGGGAGTCGGTGGAGCACGGAAAAGGGGAGGAAGGTACACCGATATGGCAAAGAAAATAGATTTGCAAGCTTTGCACCAGCAGATAAATGAACTTCAGATTGATAAAGATTTGAACAGGGGAAAGCTGCACCCTCTTTCGGAGAAATTCACTATATTTGCAACATGAAGGAAATATAGAAACTATACCAAGGATAGAGGTAGCCCTGATTATCATCGGGGGGCATCCATATTTATCTTCTTAATAAACCTCTTGTATTTTTTGGAGTGAACTTAACAATAAGCAGACAAATTTAAATAACAATTATAATATTAATTTATGAAAAAAAATACCAATCAATTCAATGGGTCGCATGCCGACCGTATTAACAATGGTGGAGGTAGGTTCCGAAGGATCGCTCTGTTCCCATTGATGTTGCTCACGTTGTTGCTTGTGCCTACCAGTATGGTGGCGCAGACAGATTATGACAACACAGTTACCTTCACAGCCTTAGCTGGTAGTCCTGAGGGCATGTCTGAGGCAGAAAATTACCATAAACTCTTTGATGGTAAAAAGAAAGAAGGCAATTCCACCAAGTGGTGCTGCAATTTCTATAGCAGTGCCTATGTCATCTTCAAAGCCAGCAAGGCAGGAATTCCTGTGGGCTACACTATCACTACAGGCAACGACAACTCCAATTGGAAAGGTCGTAACCCTAAGTCATGGAAGCTCTATGGTAACAATGAAGGCCAAAATGGCAATTGGACGCTGATTCAGGAGGTGAACAACGATACGAAGCTTCAGGATGTGAACTATACTTCTTACGACTTCACCTGCGGGGGAGGTAAATCTTACAAATATTTCAAATGGGAAATATCGGCTATTCATAGCGGAGACGTGTTGCAGGTAGGCGAATTTGAACTCAAACTCCAAACTTGTACGCACACAAATGCCGATGGCACTTCTGCCCTTGGCGATCCAATAGAAAATGTAGAAACTACTTGCACCGAGCATGACTATACCACATATAATTGCTCTATTTGCCACTCAACAGTAAAAAAATATAAGACTGATGAGCTAAAGAAGCATACACTCACTCACCATGAGGCTAAAGATGGAGTTAAGGAACATTGGCAGTGTGATGTATGCCACAAATATTTCAGCGACGCAAATGCCACTCAAGAGGTTAGTTATGCCAGCCTTTTATATCAGGGTTATGCCGTGTTTGACCAAACCTCTAAATCTCTTACATTCAGCTATGGTGCTAAACCCGAAGGTGCTTATGATTTGAATGAAGGCACTAACTCCCCTGCGTGGTGGACACAACGAGCCAATATCGAAAAGGTAGTCTTTGATGCCTCGTTTGCTAATGCAAGGCCTACGAGTTGCTATTACTGGTTCAGTGGTTGTGAAAATCTGACTCAAATTGAAGGTCTTGAGTATCTTAACACCGAAGAAGTGACCAATATGAGTTATTTTTTTAAGGGTTGCTCACTTCTTACCTCGCTCAATATCTCTAACTTCAATACTGCAAAGGTGACGGACATGAGCTACATGTTCACACATTGTTGGGGCTTAGAATCACTTGATGTCTCCATATTAAATACAGAGAAAGTAACAAATATGGAGAGTATGTTCTTATTCTGTAATAAACTCACATCTCTCGATGTTTCAAACTTCAAAACCGAGAACGTCACAAATATGAGTAATATGTTCCGTGGCTGTCGCAAACTCACATCTCTTGATGTTTATAGCTTTAATACAGAAAAAGTGACAGATATGTTGTGTATGTTTACCTGGTGTGACGATCTCACTACTATCTATGTCAGCGATAAGTTTGTAACAACAAACGTACAGGATTGTGTTGACATGTTCGATGGATGCTATAATCTCAAAGGCGCAATAGAATATGATTCCAACAAGACCGACTACAAATACGCCAACTACACTACTGGTTACTTCACACTAAAGCCCTCTACAGCCTATGTTGTATTTGATGCAACCAACGGCACACTTACTTTCCGTTATGATGGTGGAAAGCCTGAAGGAGCTTATGATTTGAATGAAGGCACTAATTCCCCTACGTGGGCGAAACATGCAGCCAATATAAAGAAGGTAGTCTTTGCTGCCTCGTTTGCTAAAGCAAGACCTACGAGTTGCTATAATTGGTTTAGATATTGTGAAAAACTGACTCAAATTGAAGGAATAGAGAATCTTAATACCGAAGAGGTAACCGATATGAGCTGGATGTTCATGGGCTGCAAGGCTCTCGCCTCGCTCGATGTTACTCACTTCAATACCGCGAAGGTGACGGATATGGGAGTAATGTTCAATAGCTGCTCATCTCTTACCTCTCTCGACGTTTCTAACTTCAATACAGCGAAGGTAACAGATATGTACACAATGTTCCATTGTTGCTCATCTCTCAAAACGCTCGACCTTACAAACTTCAATACTGCGAATGTAACGGATTTGGGCTATATGTTCGAAGGTTGCTCATCTCTCAAAACGCTCGACCTTACAAACTTCAATACTGAGAAAGTAACGAGTATTATAGGAATGTTCCATGACTGCTCATCTCTCACTACTATCTATGTTAGTGACAACTTTATTACAACAAACGTAACAAGAGGAAATATCGTGTTCGATGGTTGCACCGCTCTCAAGGGTGCAATAGATTATGATGCCAACAAGACCGACTGCACCTACGCCAACTACACGAATGGCTACTTCACTCCAGAAGGCGGTTTTCAAGCCTATGCTGTATTTGATGCAGATAACAGCACACTTACATTCGGTTATGGCGCAAAGCCTGTGGGGGCTTATGATTTGAATGAAAAGCCATCATATCCAGGATGGGTTGCAATAAGAAACAATATCAAGAAGGTCGTATTCGATGCCTCGTTTGCAAAAGCACGTCCTACGAGTTGCTATTATTGGTTCAGTGGTTGTGATATGCTGACTCAAATTGAAGGTATTGAGCATCTTAATACCGAAGAGGTAACCGATATGAGCTGGATGTTCATGGATTGTCGCGGACTCACTTCTCTTGATGTTTCTCACTTTAATACCCAAAAAGTAACTAATATGGAACAAATGTTCAATAGATGTAGCGGACTCACTTCTCTTGAGGTTTCAAACTTCAATACCGAGAACGTAACAAATATGACATGCATATTTTTGGGCTGTAGCGGACTCACCTCTCTTGACGTTTCTCACTTCAATACCGAGAAAGTAACAGATATGTCATGTATGTTCTATGAATGTGGTAAACTCACCTCTCTTGATGTTTCTCATTTCAATACGGGTAATGTAACAAAAATGGGCTTTATGTTCTTTAATTGCTCCGCCCTCACCTTACTCGACCTTACAAACTTCAACACAGCAAAGGTAGTGGATATGGGCGGTATGTTGATACTCTGCTCAGCCCTCACTACTATTTATGTCAGCGATAAATTTGTTACAACAAACATAACAGAAAGAGGAAGCATGTTCTATGGCTGCACCTCGCTCAAGGGCGCAATAGCTTATGATAAAAACAAGTATGACGATACCTACGCCAACTATGAGACTGGCTACTTCAGCAAGTTGGTAGGTAAGAACGGTAACGAAAAGATTGGTGCATCAGGAGAAACTCTTACAGCAGCGAGTCTTGCTCTTGACGATGAAAAGGACTTCGTGGCTTACGAACCATTTACAGCTACAACAGCTACTTATAACCGTGAAATGAAGGAAGGCACCATATGGGCTACGCTCTGTCTGCCTTTCGAGGTATCGCTTGCAGATAAGAACTTCCGTGCCTTCAAGCTTCTTTCGGCTAACGAGAGTACAAGCACCATTCAGCTCGAAGAGATTACGACAAGCATCGCAGCTGGCACTCCTGTTATCATCAAGATGAACAATGGTGAGACCACTCTCAGCATCTCTGAAGCCAACAAGGAGATTGCGCAAAAGGTAGTGTCTGCTGCTGATGGTAGCTATCAGCTCCAGGGCATCTATACCCAAAAGGTGTTCGACAAGGTTGCTGACAACAACTGCTACATCGTGAAGGGCGACAAGCTGATGAACCCTACCAAACTGTTGGAGTATACAAGCACAACACAGGTGGGCAGCAAGCCTTTCCGTGCTTACATGGTAGACAACACTTCATCATCTGCAGGTGCTAAGATGTTTAGCATCGCCATCGGTGACAACACAACAGCCATCGACAGCCTCAACACGATTGCAGACGACAATGCCATATACTACGACCTGCAGGGCAATCGCCTCAGCGCTCCTCAGAAGGGTATCAACATCGTGAAGCGTGGCAGCAAGACAATGAAAGTTATCATCAAATAAAAAAAACTGAGAATTATGAAAAAGAAAGAATATATAAAGCCAGAACTGAATGTTTACCAAATGGAGACTATATCTATCCTCGCGGGCTCTGAAATATTGAAAGCAAAGGAAGAGGATTATAGCGAAGGGTCGGTTAGTGACTATCGCGATTCAAGTGGCAGCATTTGGGCTGATTAAAAAGCCTCACCCCCAATAATAATGATACCCCATGGCATGAGTGCCATGGGGTATTTTCGTCGTTTTGATGCGATAAGGTTTTATGTGGGTTATCATTCGGATAGGGATAGTGCCGTGGTTCAGGTATTGGACACCACCTATGAGGAAGGCTTGGTAACTTATCATCTCGGTGCTGATTGCGAGTGTACCCAGGGTGCTGCCCTGAGCTAGGAGCTTTTGGGCTTTCAGCGAGAGTTTAGCTTATTACGTATATTTTAGTTCTAGCGCTCCCGTGAAATGCGGGGGCGCTAGAATCCTGTTCCGAGTGTCAGAGTTGGGGAATATAATTTATAGATAGACCTTTTACAAGCGGCATTCGGTCCTGTCCTGAAATATCTTGTTTTATAGGGAATCGGCTAGCAAATCACTAAACATCAGTCTCGTTTTTAACTGGCGAGGATTCTTTTGTTGTTCTTTTCTTTCTTCTTCGCTTTTAGGAGGTTTTGTATAGAATATTTCGTCAATTTCTCTAGGGAATAGAGTCTTGAAATTGTTTTTCTCATAAAAGCGTAAAACATTGGGTTCGTTTTTGGCATCAACAATCGCAAATCTGCAACCTGTTTTGTTTGCATCATCTAGAAACCACATCTTGATAAAATCTAAAACCTCAGAGCCAATGCCTTTATTGGAAAACTTAGTTGCGACGGCTAATCTTCCCACAAGGACACCTGGATATCTGGTGAGCATTTTTTCTCTATGAGTTATTCCCCACATAGCATTACGTCTGCTGCTTGGTAAATCGTATATACGAATGCTATCATTTGATATGGTGAAGCAAGCAACTATATTCTGTGGATCGTCTTTTAATCGGAAGCAATAAGATTTTCCCATTTTATAGTGGGTATAAGTTAATGCATCTTTGGCAAAGAATTCATCCATATCATCATCGCCACAAACAAAAGGATGACACTCGTTAAGAATGTCATCCGTTATCAAGTCTAATATGCATTTATCTTCAAGAAATCCCATACTGTTAATAATTAATGTTTGACCTTTCGAGTATTGTGCGCATTGCACGATAGCGAGGATCTTTTTTGATGTCTCGCTTGGGACTGATATCATATTGGCGCTCTGTTTCGTCTGCCATATCTTGGAAACGACGAGCCTCCTCACCGTAGAGTGTTGGTATTGCTTTTATTGCTAGTGCCATAATTCTGTTCCTCCTATTAATGTTATTGTTATTTATTTTGCTGCAAAGATACGTTTTTTATTTGAATAGTGCAAGGAAAATGGAAGAAAAGTTACGGAAAAAGCTTCTTCTTGCAGTTCTTTCTAAAATCTTCTATACTGATAGAACGTTTCCAATCTTCTAGCCACGGGTCTTGTGCCGTTAGTTCTTTTTCAAAGTCATCTGCATTTGACCATGTTCGTTCTTCATTTAGTTTATTGAAAAACTCTTCTTCATTATAGCTAACACCTGTCCTTTCATACTCCGCTTCAATAGCTTCAATTCTAGCCACGGCTTCTTCTTCATTGGCCGGATGCCAGCCAACTGGAATCGGCTGCTCTTCTTGTAATGTATATCTTTTCTCCTTCATAAGCTCTTTCCTTTATAGTTTTCTTTTGAATTGTCTGATCAAATATCTGGGGCTTCTTCTCATATCCCATAAATCTACGAAAATGACGAGGTCGTTGGCTTCGTCGTAGCGATAGATAATCTTCCAATTCTCCTTGATGATAGCACTATGGTAAGGACGGTGGAATCGCTTAAGCATTGGCTCTTTGGGTGAAGAAAGAGGATGTTTGCAAAGTCTGTTTATTATTGCTTGCAAGCTTTCGTCAAATCTTTGAACGCAAAGTCGACCAAAGTTTTGATAACTATAGTCGGTTGTTTCTTTATAAATTTGAAGAAAGCTATTGCGTAGTGTTACTTTAGCCATGTTCGTTCTTCGTTTAGTTTATTGAAAAACTCTTCTACACTATAGCTAATGCCTGTCCTTTCATACTCCGCCTCAATAGCTTCAATCCTAGCCACGGCTTCTTTTTCATTAGCCGGATGCCAGCCAACAGGAATCTTATTCCAGTCAATATCTTCTTCTGCACATTCATCCTCGGGAAGTGCTATGGCGGCATTTCCGTGATAGGCTGGTGCAGGCTCTGCTGCGAAAGCTGCATCTTTCTGCTCTTCTGGCAATGTATATCTTTTCTCTTTCATAAGCTTGCGTATTTTATCTGCTGCAAATTTACGATTATTATCTGAATCATGCAAGAAAAATGGGAGAAATGTTTTATAAAGTATCTTATAATCAAGGTTTTTGTTCTTTGTTGGGCTTTGGGGTGGTTCTGAAAAAAAAGTCACAATATCTAGCTGATAGAGCTGGGTATTGTGACTTTGCTTTTTGTTATATGTGTTTATTCGAAAATAATCACTAAATCTTAGTGGTGTTTCAAATCACACGCAGCCTGCTCATAGTCGATGAGATGATCGATGGTAGGGTGGTCGCCGCAGATTTCGCAGGATGCACGCTTCTTTACCTTGATGGTGCGGAAGTTCATCGTCTTGGCATCGAAGGTGAGCAATCGGTCGGTGAGCAGTTCGCC
>ERZ773185.536-NODE-536-length-33537-cov-58.495102_pt1 | contig 33537 bp, 31 predicted proteins | sample MGYA00580531_ERZ773185 | MGnify/ENA primary metagenome ERZ773185 (study PRJEB29015, sample SAMEA2737799) | human gut metagenome | biome: human gut; feature: human-associated habitat; material: faeces | place: China | collected 2012 ...
GGAACGTGCCGCTTACGCCTTCCCTCGTCCCCGCATAGCCGGAGGCGCCAAGCAGGAAGGAGACAGGAACCTCTTTTGAAGGCTTCAGCTGCAGGCCGGCTTCCACCATGGCCGTGTCACCCTTCAGGGAGGCGGACGGCGTGTCGTGTCCGTAGACATCGGACGCGCTCCTGCCGTTGAACTGGCGCTCGTAGGCCGCGCCGAGATACCAGCTGAAAGCCTCACTGCCCTTAAAGCTCAGACGCGCACCTCCGCGCAGGCGGTTGGAATCCATGGCGTCGAAGTTCACACGGCTTCCGCTGATGGATCCGTCGTCCCCGCTCACGTGCGACCACAGATATTTTGCGTAAATATCAAGGTCAACACTGTCCGTGACGGACTTCATCCAGCCGATGCCCCCGTGAGCCGCCATATAGGGCGACTGTGAGCTGTAATCGGCTTCAGAGCCGTTGACAAGCCAGCCGTCCGTATCCCAGTTGTAGTTCAGCATGCCGATACGGAAGGATCCCTCGGCGTAGAGTCCCTGCATGGCCGTCTCATTGAGGTAGAGCTTCCCCAGGGCGCCCGCGCCATAATAGCTGGCATTGCCCTCGCTGTCGAAACTGTCATATCCGGCATATTCATGCTCTGCGTCAAAACGGGAGAGGCCTGTCTCGAAGAATACGCCGGCGAGAAAACCAACTGAAGGCAGTTTGCAGTAACGGGACAGTCCCACCATGGCATTTCCGCTCGTCATGTTAAAGTGCGTGTCCGTCTTGTAGGTCGAGTACCCTCCGGACACGGCCATGAAGGCGCGCGTCCCGCAGGGTTCTTCACCGGGGAGACACATGGCGCTTTCCGCAGCGCTTTCCATGCCGGCGCCGGCAGCAAGATCGCCGCCCTGATCCAGCAGCGCGAGGCCGGGGAGGCGATCAATATTGAAGGACTTCGTACGGTGATCGGCCTGCACATTCTTTGTCCGGGCGACGAGATCCTGGCCGTTTTTGATGAAGTAATCCACATCGAAGTTCAGAAAGTCTTTGGTGAATCCGGACTGGGAGCGCGTCATGCCGGCTGCGCCGGTCTCATTGTCCAGGGTGCCATCGTTGGACACAGTGCCCGTATACGGCACATAGGAACCGTCGGGACCGATGGTCACGGCGTCTGCGCCGTTCACGTAAAGGTTCGTGCCCGCGAAACTGGACGAAGCCTTTGGCGTATGAATGAGGACATATTCCTCAGGCACGTTACCGTGCTGATTCCTCAGATTCTGAATGGAGACATTGGTGAAACTCCCCTTCCCGTCGCCCAGGACGGCGGATTTCGCGAGATCCGCACTCGGCGTGCCGTCAGCCACGTCGGAGAAGTTCAGGTTCTGGAAGTTCTGCAGGCTGTCCGCCTGAATCTGACCGTGCAGATTCAGTGTGTTGCCGGTGAAGACGTCAGAAGAGGTTCCGTCCGACCGGCCGCCGTACAGATCAGAACCCGCGAAACTGGCCGTGTCGTACAGCGTGACCGTGTTGTTTACAGCCGTGCCGTCATCGTAGCCGCCGGCCACAGCGGCGCGCACCCGTCCGGCGGTTACCGTGATGCTGTTGCTGCTGGCTGAGCCGTCCCCGGTGTATCCGCCATAGAGACGGTCGAAGACCGTGCCGCCCTCCATGACAACGGTATTGCCCGAAGCGTCACCGGACAGGGTATGTCCGCCTTCCACACCGCCTCTGACAGTACCATCGACGTAGACAAAGTTCCCCTCTGCCCTGCCGTTTTCCGTGTAACCGCCATAGACGCTGCCCGTAACAGAACTGTTGCCTTCAATCCTGACCGTGTTGCCGGAAACACGGCCCATAACAGCCTGGGTCCCTTCGGAGGGCTCTGCGCTGGCATTGATCCGGGATACCGAGCCGCCATAGACACTTCCGCCGGAAGAACTTCCTCCGGCAAGGACAACAGTATTTTTTTCTGCGGTAACAGCGGCTTCTGACTGCGCTGAGCCAGAAACTTTCACAATGCCGCCGTAGACATCTCCGGCAGAAGACTGTTCAAGAAAAACGTTATTTCCACTGGACGAGAGGCTGACCGGTGACTGAGCACCGCCAGAGCTGTCCTTCGCACTTCCGGATGCAATCAGGCCGCCGTATACGCGCACACCGTCAGCACTGACTCGGGAAAGGGAAACGGCGTTGGCATCAGCCGAGGCGCTGATTCCCGGATAGATTTCTCCGGGCCTGACACAGCCGCCGAAAATCCCTTCGTTCTCCACTCCGACATGTAAAGAGGTGTCCGCGTTGGTCTTCACCCCGACACCGGAAAGAGTAACGGTGTTGTGATCCGCTGTGGCATCCGGCGTTTCAGTGGATGCCGCCCCCTGTGCCGTGTATTCCACAAGGCCGCCATAAACGCCTCCGGCCAGCTTCCCTCCGGACACGATGGCATCGTTCCTGTCGGCTTTGCCAAGGCTGCCAAAGAGATATCCCCCATATACTATGTCGTTTACAGCAGAATCACCGGAGATTCTGACAGCGTTTTTATATGCGTTACCGGTGCTATGATTTACAAGCCCGCCAACGACCACGCCGCCCACAACGGATTTATCCAGCGCTACAGTATTGGCATATGCGTCCCCGATGCTTCTGATAACTGTGTCTTTGTTGCCGTCAGGGTACACGGTAATGACTGCTCCGCCGGCGACCGCGCCTTTCACAGGAGAACTGTATAGCTTTACCGTATTATTATGCGCATCTCCGGTGCTCCCTGCCAGGACAGCGCCGGTGACCGAGCCCATCAACAACTGTTCATCCGATTCCGCGGCATGATCTATTGTTACCGTGTTATTATATGCATTTCCCGTGCTCAGTCTCAAAGCTGCGCCAAAGACCTGACCCGTCACAGAAGAGTTTTCTTTTATTACTACCGTGTTAGTATACGCGTCTCCGGTACTCGTATCAAAAACTGCACCGTAGATAGCGCCTTCCACCCTGGATTCATCTACTACATTTACCCTGTTATTATGCGCGTCTCCAATGCCACTGTACAAGAGTGCGCCGACGGCCGCGCCTCTCACAGAAGATCTTCCAGTGATGCTCACGCTGCTTTCGTAAGCGTTCCCTTTTCCTGACTCAACGAGAGCGCCGTAGATATTTTCTGAGATACCCCGGACACCTGTCAGTTCCACCTGCCCCTTTGCATCACCACCATTCTTTGTCCAGCTTGCCGGGAGTTCCCCTTCTTTATTTCTCTCAGCGGGGTTAATTGTATTTTCAAAAGAAAGCGTTCCATTGAGGGCGCTGCTGCCGTCACTTTTCCACGCATGGGCGGCAAGGGCTGTGCCGCAGGGAGCAAAAGTGAGCCATGCGGCAGCCGCACTGATCAGCCAGGGTGCAACCTTCAAAGCTCTGTGCGTATCCCCAGAAAGCCTCAAAGCTTTTCTTTGATTTAAAAAAACTTTTGTAACGCTTTTTTTATTCATTACTCATTCTCCTTGAGACCATACCGCACATCCTGACAGTCAGAAAGCCGCTTTCCACGGAGAACGGTCCGGGATTGCGCTACAGATGTATTTCGCTTTCATATGGCCATGTCTGAATCATTCCCTCATAGTGTTTGAACGGACACTATATAGTTTGTATTTTAAGAGCAAGAAAAAAATTAATGGAACGGCAGTGAAAATTTATATTGCCGGTGTCCCCATTTAACCTGTTTAAATTACCAAACAAATTAAAGCTCCATCCCCGGAGTGTTAGGCGATCGTTTAATGGACCCACTAAACGACACATTAATGGACCCGCCATCGATGGCGGGAGTTCGTGTCCGAAAGGGGGGTTTTCATGATTCAGAAGAAAAAAGTATTCTCAGCCAGGCACTACTCAAAAGGAGGAGTTTCTATGAAGTTGAGCCTGGCCCAAATAAGACAAATTCAGGAGTACCTGGAGCAGGGAATATCCATCAGAAAGATTGCCACTCTCTGCCAGGTTGGCCGCAACACAGTGAGGAGATACCAAAGAAATTCGCATCGTAGTCGAATTCTGAGCGAAGAACACTGTTTCTTAAATAACAATATTGATATTATCCGAAAAATATGGTGAATTTTCATTCCAAGTGCAAGATCCTAGGCAGAGTCGCGGAGTTCTTCAGCAAAGCATTCCTGTGCCGTTTTCCACCCGAGAACTTTCCTCGGCCGGTTGTTTATCCGGTACACTCCCTTCCAGTATAAGTCACGCTGGCTGACGGCTGAAAAGTTGGTTTTCTTCGGGAAAATTTCCCTCAAAAGGCCATTTGTATTTTCGTTTGATCCTTTCTGCCAGGGGCTGTGGGGATCAGAAAAATAAAACGGAATATGCAGCTCATTTTCAATTTTCTGATACCAGGCAAACTCCTTTCCACGATCTCCGGTAAGTGATTTGATTGTTCCTGGAGGAAGTATTTTAATTAACTTTTTCAAGGTGTTATAGAAATTTTCCGCTGTGCAGGATTCAGCCCTGCAGGCAAAAAGCATACGGGTTTTCCGTTCGACTACAGTAAACACGCAGCCGGTGCCGTTACGTCCGGATTCGACCGTATCCACCTCAAAATGGCCGAATTCACCGCGGCTTTCGATGCTGGCAGGACGGGTATGGACAGACCTCCCTGCCGTGTATTTCTTTGCCTTTCCTTCCTTCCGCTGAACGCGCCGCCTGCCTTTATGCCTGAGCAGTGACCGATCTCCGTACAGAAGGAAGCCGGCGTACAGCCAGCGGTAAATACTGACTGTGGTGCCAGGCCTTTAAGGACGGTATTTGCCATCTGCTCAGGAGAGTATCCGCGGCGGATTAATTTCTCAGCCGTTTCGATAACCCGGGGCAGTAATTTTCCTTTCGGTTTTGATTTCTTCCTGTTCTCCCTGTACCGGGTATGAGCAGCAGCTGCTTCATACCTTTTACGGCGTTCTTTCAGAGGGATACCCTGAGGAAACTGTCTGGAAAATTCCCTGGAAACAGTCGCTTCAGAGATTCCGCAGTGCCGCGCGATGCGGGCGCCAGAGAAGCCTTCTCTGGCCAATGCCATAATTGCGGCTCTTTTCTCTTCGGAAAGGTGATGATATGCTCTTTGCGGGCTCATGCCGTTCTCCTGTGAACCGTTTGTTTTTTTTGCAACACAGGATTACTGCATGGGCCTTTTTTATTCCAGCCCGTCGAAACCGAACTTTTTCCGCATAGGGAGGGGCGCGCCCCTCCCTATGCGGCCCCCTAAAAAATCCGGGGAACACCACACTGACATGGCTCCTTAAATTGCCGAACCGTATCAGGGCGTTGCTCCCAAACCTTGCACTTGGAATGAAAACTCACAACTCTTTCGAAATATTACAATATTGCTGCTCTATACGACATCTAAAACAGTATCAGGGGCATGCCGTCTTTCCTCCGGATTGCACAGAGAAATCTTACGGTACCAACGCCGGAGCTTCACGCCAGAAAGACAGAAATTTCATCCAGATCACCCCCTGACACAGGGCTCTAATCCTAATGAAAATTATAAGCAACAGCTGACTCTTTTCATCTTTTGCATAAAAATATTTCTCCGCCTGAAGAGGAAGTTCTTCCTGCATGCCTGCTGTCCCTGCCAGCACCGGAAGGGACAGTACTGCTCCCCTTTCCGGCTATTTTCAGACACCTGGCCGGCTGTCACCTAAACTGTCTGCTCAGAAAAGCTTTTTCCTGTCAGCACGCAGGGAAGAAGCTTCCCTGCATCATTTCATTCCCTGTGTCCAACGCAGTGCGCCACGCCGCATCCCTGAATCCATTCAGACAGGGCAGTCCAATATGTGCGCACGCCCATGCGGACATACTGCCAATCCTTTCCGGTCAGCACATACAGAAAGCAGGAATACGCTGATACATTTCTGTCACCCCTCTGTCCTGGTGAATGAAATCCCCGGAACTGCTCCGGGGCCTGCCCGTTTCCATCATACTTCAGCCTGCAGAGGCACCGCCGTTATGGGGACAGGATACGTGTGTCTGCCAGAGCTGGATTTTTGTCATGCAGGGGAAACGGCCACCAGCAGAGGAAATAAACCTTCTGACAGGATCACCCCCTTTCTGCTGTGCGGCAGCAGAGCGGAAGAGGGGCACCCCGGGCAGCTCCCTCTGCACGTTCTTCTGTCACGTGCAGCTCCCTGACAGGGATTCCCCTGTGGTCCTCAGCCGGCCCGCTGGAAGGCATCACGGCAGTATGTTAATCAATAAGAAACAGGAGGTTTGTTATGAACGCCATTCTCGAAGCTATGGAAAAAAGACGCAGCGTCCGCAAATATAAGCCTGACATGGTTCCCCAGGATGCCATCAGCAACGTGATCAGTGCCGGCCTGTACGCGGCAAGCGGCATGAACAGACAGGACACCATCATCATCGCCGTCACCAATAAAGAGGTGCGCGACAGGCTGTCCGCTGCCAACGCCGAAATTATGGGCACGAAGGGTGATCCCTTCTACGGCGCTCCTGTCGTTCTTGTCGTGCTTGCCAGCAAGGCCTCGCCCACCAGGGTGTACGACGGCAGTCTGACCCTCGGCAACATGATGCTGGCCGCCTCCACACTGGGCCTCGGCAGCTGCTGGATCCACAGGGCCAGAGAAGAATTTGAACGCCCCGAGTGGAAACAGTTCCTGAAGGAACAGGGGATCGAAGGCGACTGGGAAGGCATCGGACACCTCATACTCGGCTACCCGGACGGAGAAATGCCCAGAGCGCATGAAAGAAAGCCCGGCCGCGTTTTCTTCGTGAAATAGCCTTTCCCCAAAGCGGCACTCTGATTTCCGCCAGGCCGGAAGACGCCAAAGACCGGCTGGGCGGAACCCGGGAGACAGCAGGGCGGCACATCCCGCCCTCCTCCGCAGAAAAGTTACGGCAGAACTTCCCCCGGAGCTGATGCCGCGCTTTTCCCGGACGGATACCGGCATCAGCCCCATGTCCCTTTCCGGATTCGTGGAAAAGATGGTCTGGCAGGCAGGAATTCAGAGTTCCTGCCTGCCGCTTTTTTCAGAATGCCTGACGTCATGGAACGGATGCGGAGTGCTCCCTGCGCTCCCTCCGGAAAAACCGCAAAGAGAAAACCGAGAGAAAGGTTTTCCGCGAAGGCAGCCTTTCTCTGAGGCGCGGCGCCCGTACACCACGGAACACGGGATGGAGTCCCGCTCTTTTTCCACGGCACAGCGGGGACGCCCCGGCCGCAGAAAAGAGCCGATGCCCGTTCTTTGTGTCCTGGATCGTTGACTTCCCCGTTCTGCTTTCTATTCTGTTTCCAGAACACGCTTTCAGCCCGGCCGGGCGTCTTTCCGGCGCAGGGACAGGGCACACCTCTCACACTCCGCGCACAACGGGGACACCGAAATCAGGAGAATAGCATGCTGCAGTCAGACAGACGCAACCTGAGCATGATGATGGACTTCTACGAAATGACCATGGGCTACGGCTATTTCCGCAGCCAGAAACCCTGCAACCGGGTCATCTTCGACTTCTTCTACCGCCAGAATCCCGACAACGGCGGCTACGCCATTTTCGCGGGCCTCGAGCAGATCATCGATTATCTCGTCAACCTCCACTTCGAGGACGAGGACATAGACTACTTCCGCTCCCTCGGCTGCTTTGACGAGGAATTTCTGAAATGGCTCAGGAATTTCCATTTCAGGGGCGATGTGGACGCTTTCCCCGAGGGGTCCATCATCTACCCCAACGAGCCCGTCCTCACCGTAGCCGCTCCGGCCATTGACGCGCAGTTCGTGGAGACGGCCATTCTGGCCCAGGCCAATCACCAGTCGCTCATCGCCACCAAGACCAACCGCATCGTGCGCGCTGCCCAGGGACGCCTCGTCTCCGACTTTGGCGCCCGCCGCGCCCACAACATGGACGCCGCCATTTACGGCGCGAGAGCCGCCTACATCGGAGGAGCTGTCGGCACGGCCACCGTGCTCGCGGGCAAGGAATTCGGCATTCCCATCAGCGGCACCATGGCTCACAGCTGGGTCATGTACTTTGATTCCGAATTCGAGGCTTTCAAGCACTACGCGGAGACCTATCCTGACAACACCATCCTGCTTGTGGATACCTACAATGTCCTCAAGTCCGGCGTGCCGAACGCCATCCGCACGGCCAGGGAAGTACTCGAACCGATGGGCAGGCGCCTCAGGGGCATACGCATTGACTCCGGCGACCTCACCTATCTCTCCATAAAGGCCCGCAAAATGCTCGATGAGGCCGGTCTTACGGACTGCTCCATCGTGGCTTCCAACAGCCTCGATGAATTCACCATCGAGTCCATCCTCAAGGAAGGCGCGAAGATAGACAGTTTCGGCGTTGGCGAGCGCCTCATCACGGCCAAGAGCGATCCCGTCTTCGAGGGCGTTTACAAGATGTCCGCTGTTGAGGAAAACGGCGTCTTCGTGCCCCGCATCAAGGTCTCCGCCTCCGCGGCCAAAATCACCAATCCGGGCTGGAAGAAGGTCTGGCGCGTCTACAGGCCGGACGGCAAGGCCGTGGCCGACCTCATCACAGCCCACGACGAGACACCGGACTTCTCCGAGGAATACTGCTGCGTGGATTCCCGCAGGCCCTGGAAAACGCCCGTGTTCAAATACTGTCAGGCGAAGGAAATGCAGGTGCCCGTGCTGCGGCAGGGACGCCGCGTGAGCCCCAAGCCCAGCCTCTCCGAAATCCAGGCCTTCGTGAAACGCCAGCTCGATCATGAAATCTGGACCGAGGAACAGCGCTTCACCAATCCCCACGAGCATTACCTCGACATGAGCCTCGGTTACTACGCCATGAAAATGAAGCTGCTCAAGGAAGTGAATCCCAACAGGGACTAATTCTGTTCCCCCAAGCGCCGGTCCTGCGCCGGCGCTTTTTCATATCCTTATATAAAAATCTTTTGACCTTATAAAAATATTTTATTATTCCTCCGGACACACTTTTCCCCTGGAGGAATATGCCTGCTGATGATGTCCGGGGGCAGGGCGCAGCCCTGCCCCTCGTTTTCTTCATTCTGCTCGTTTTCGCGGCGGCGCTGCTCCTCAGGGCATGGGGGCCGGCCCTTTCCGAAGCCATGCTCAGGCTCTCGGCCGCCCTGCTCCGCCCCCTGGCGCTGTTTGCTCCGGGCTATGCGGAAGCCGCGGCCAGGATTTCCGCGCTCGACCCCGGAACCGTGAGCCCCCCGCTCGCTTTCGCCGTGCTCTCGAAGTCGGCGCGCTGGTACGTCTGGATTCTCGGCCTGCCGCTCGGTTTTCTGCTTTTCCGGCTTGGTTCCGGAATCTCACCCGCGGAACATTTCCGCCGCACACTCGGCATGCGCGGCCTTCTGCGTGAGGATATGCCCTTCAACCCCTGCGTGGCCCCTGCCGTAAACTGGCCGGGCGGTATCCTGAACGAGCCGCTGGACAGCGGCCCCTGGCGCGCGGGCAGGCAGCCTCTCCAGCTCTGCGCCGGGGAGGGGCTGCTCAGGGACGGAGAGGGAAAACGCATTCCCGCGGACGAGCTTCTCGACTCCACCGGGCTCGCCAGCCCTTCCTCCCCCTGGCTCGATCCCTCAGCTACGGTCATTTTTGACAGGAAGCGGGCTGCCGCCTACTACGCTGCGGCGTTCAGGGAGCCGTGGCGGGGCTGGGAAAATCTCCCACCCTATCTGAAGAAGCTCGCCTGCGCCTTCGTTCTGCACGCGCTTGACAGAAAGAAGGAAGCGCAGCGCCTCCTCGACGAAATGAGCCTTTCCTTCCGCGCGCCCGTGAAAGAGAGAAAAGCTTCCCTTTCCCTCAGGCCCCCTTTCTTCCGCCCCGCGCGCCGGGCCAGGGGCTACGTCCTCGACACGCATCTTCCCGGCGGGCTCGCCGGACGCATGGACGCGCTCCTGCAGGATCCCCGCGCTGCGGCATTCCTGCGGCCGCACAGCTTCTGGCGGGACACGGCCCTGCTGGCCCTCTACGAGGCAGCCCGCACCAAAGGCGTCCTTCCCACTGCCGAGTTCATCTGGCTGCGGCCCGTCAACAGACAGCTCTGGTACCTCCTGAACAACCTCGGCCGCCGCACGGCCTGGCCCGAGACGGCCGGCCTGTGGGCCCATTACATGACGGAGACAGCCATATCCCGTGTGGATCCGGCATCCCGCGGCATTGAAGAGCCGCAGGTGGAGGAGGCGGTCAGGGCCCTTGAGAGAGCCATGTACGAGGAAGGCTGGATCGCAGCCGATCAGTTATCCTCCCCGGATTCAGAGTCACCGGACAGCAGCTTCCGGTAGAAGGAGTTTGTATGCCCTTCCGCGCCCACAAAGGTTATTACGGCGTTGACCGTGTCCAGGAACACAGCAGGGAGGAGGTGATCCGGGATATACGCCCCGTCTCCTCCCGTTTCTTCGGCGCGCTTCTCGGGCAGGGCGGATACGCGGCGGCCTTCTGCGCAGCCCTGGGGCTCATGGCCTTCGAGCCCGCCACAGCCTTTCCCGTCCTCCCGCTCCTCGCCCTGCTCTGCCTCTGCCGCAGGGTGGCCGTGTCCCGCGATATCCTGCCCATGCGCGTCCCGCAGTCCTGGAAGGGAAAGGACTACGGAGACATGACGCCGCAGGGTTCCTTCCGCCGGGCCCGGGGCATGTTCTATATCGGCAACGATCTCGAGGCCAACCGCGAGCTCTGGATTTCACGCGACGACATCCTCACGCACATGCTCATTCTGGGAACAACGGGATCGGGCAAGACGGAGACGCTCGTGTCCCTGGCCTTCAATTATCTGGCCGTGGGCGGCGGCCTGCTCTACGTCGACCCCAAGGCCGCGCCGAAGCTCGCCGTCCAGCTCTACACCATGTGCCGCATAATGGGCCGCGACGATGATTTTCTCCTCCTCTCGTACATGGTCAGCCGCGCGGGCGGGCCGTCCGGGAAAAGCGGCCTGACGCGCACGCCGCGGCACGAGTCCAACACCCAGAATCCCTTCGCCGTGGGCGGCGCCAACCAGCTCACCCAGCTGCTTTTCTCGCTCATGCCCGGCGACGACGACAGCAGCGGCAACGCCATTTTCTCCTCCAACGCGCAGACCCTCATTTCGGGTCTCATGTTCGTGCTCGTGGAAATGCGCGACCGCGGAGAGATTCCCCTGTCCATCGACGTCATCCGCAGATATCTCATGGATACGGAAGCCATCACGAAGCTCGCCCTACGGACGGATCTTCCGGAAAAGGCCGTGCTCGCCCTGCAGGCCGGCCTGGCGACAGTCGGCTGGGACAAAAACCTGCCCCTTGACAGACAGCCGCGGGCCTTCGGCGATCAGTACGGCTACGCCAGAGCCTACTTTGGCCGTGCCCTGTCCCTCCTCGTAGACAACTACGGGCGCATCTTCATGACCACACACGGCGAGGTGGACGCTGTCGATGTCATCACGGGACGCCGCATCTACGTCACACTCATTCCTTCCATGGACAAGGACCCGAAGGAGCTCAGATCCCTTGGGCAGATCTGCCTCTCCTCCGTGCGCAACGCCTGCGCCGTGGGTCTCGGCAGCCGTGTGCAGGGCCGGCTCTCCGACGTGCTGGGCTCTCTTCCTACGGACGCCCGCACGCCGTTCGGAGTCATCGTGGACGAGTACGCGGCCATCGAGACGCCGGGTTTTGAGATCCTGCTTACCCAGGGCCGCGGCCTCGGCATCGCGGTCATGGTGGCCTCGCAGGATTTCGCGGGCATCAAGCGCGCCTCCGAGGCGGCGGCCGAGCAGATCGTCTCAAACTGCAAGGTCAAAATCTTCATGTGCCAGGAGGACCCGAACCAGACCTTCCAGCTTATCCGGTCCATTGCCGGCAGAGGGCTCGTCATGCAGTCCGGCGGGTTCTCCAGGGGCAGCGGGGAAAGCTACACGGACAGGCCGGACGCTTCCCTGCAGGAGCTCGACCGGGTTTCCTTCCGTGATCTGCAGAAGCAGGTGGAAGGCCAGATCACGGCCTTCTTCAAGGGAGAGATGGTGCGCGGCAGAACCTTTTACGCGAATCCGCCCCTGGACATGAACCGCCAGATCCGCCTCGTGAGCCACCTTAAGGTGCACGAACCCTCCCCCGATGTCCTGCGCGCGCGTCTGGGAAGCATCGCCAGCCTGGAACGGGCGCTGGCCTGCCTGTATTCCGGGGAAAACACGCCGCCGGCAGGAGGCGGGGATGATGCCTGCCTCGGCGCGCTCACGGAAATTCTTGACGGAGCCGGCCCAGCAGCCGGGGGAAAGGCCGCGTCTCTCGGCATAGCCGCCTTCCTCGCGGCCGCATCGCTTATGGAAGACGGGGAGGAAAACCAGCCGGAACAGCCCTGAGGAACCCGCCGCCCCGGCGTCCGTTAAAAAAAAAGAGGCCTCCGCGGCAAAGCCGGGTTCTCCCGGTTTCCTCCGTCAGGAGATATGCCGGCCTAATGGCGTATGCCGCCGCGGCGCCTGCTTTTCAGATTCCGTCCCACGCGCCTGTCGGAATACCCCTTCTTCCCCGGCCGGTTTTTCGCCGGTTTCACTGCGGCGCCGGCGGACACAGTGGTATCAGCGGTACCGGCCGCGGCGGCCCTGACCGGGGGATTGATCACGCGGTCATACTGCCTGCGCTTGCGGAAAATGACCAGCTTGCTCAGGGCGTAGTTGGTGACCACCACCACGAATCCCGCGACAATCTTGACGATGGCGTCATTGAAATGCAGCCAGTCCACAAATACCTTGAGGCCGCCCGTTTCCAGCACACCCGAGAACACCCGCGCCGCCGTGAACTGCCAGGCCTCGCGGAACACAACCTTCGAGCTCCAGTCAAGAGAGCGGAAGACAAACACCTTGTTGACCACGAAAGCAAAGATGACGGCTACGACCCAGGCGATAACATTGCTGATGAGATAATTGATATGGAGCCAGAGCGTGCACACGAAATACGCGGCGTAGTTGACCACCGTTGTCATGACGCCCCAGAAAAGATACGAAATGATATCCCGGTAGCGATGATACTGACTGAGGCAGAAACGGTATAATTTCAAAAACATGGAGCGTTTTCTCCCGGTGGCTTGACATTCGGCGTGACGCCTTGCGCGGGCTTTTCTTTACCTGTTCCACCCCGCGGGCGCAAGGGCGAAGAATAAAAAAACGCTCATAACGCAGATATAGATATTTTTCAGAAAAAAGCGGCGCCTCCGGTCTCTGCCGGATGCCCGTTCTCTGTCTTTTTACTGAAAAAAGGGATTCATGGTACGTTTTGTCAGATGCTGACAGCAGCGCGGAAAGCAGAAAAGCCTCCGGCAGGTTCCGCGGAGTCAGCCATCCTTTTCTTTCCCGTCCGGCCGGATATCCTCGATGACGAGCCTGCCGTGATCGAGGAGGCGCAGCGGCCCTGATATGCGGAGAGGACGGCCGTCCTCTCCCTCAAGCAGAAAAAGGAGACGGAGGGCGCCCGCCCTCGCGGCGGCCTCCTCTGCCACGGCAGCGGTATCCTCCCCCCGGACATCGAAGCGCACGGAACCGGAAAAGTCTATCCTCGCCCTGAGCTCCATCCTATTTCTCCCTGGTCTGGCCGAGGTATCCGGCCACGCGGCTGTTCTGGGCTTCGGTCATGATGCCGAGCATGGCGGAAAGCACGGCGTTTCTATGGAGATCCGCCCTGTATCGCTGGACATTCAGGCTGAACGCTTCCGCCTCGATGTGATAGATATTCCGCAGGACGTCCGCGGCGATCATGCGGTTCACGTCATCGGCCATGCGCAGCGAGCTGAAATACCCCGCTCTGGCCTCAAGATACTGCATGCTGCTGTAATTGCCCGTCTCTCTGTCCGGGCTGGTCCGGGACGCGCTTTCGATGCCGCTCCTTTCTTCAAGGTCAGGCACGGCGTTCCGGTATCCGGCCGGCGCGTAGGCAGCGGCCACATCTGCCAGGGCCGCCTGGGCCGCGCTCACGGAGGCGCTCTTGAGTTTGATTTCCGCGTCAGCCCGGCGCCCGGCCACGGTTCCCCGCTGCCGCTCCGGCACTGACGGCGCGGGATGGGGATTGGAGAGCGCGGCCATCATAAGTACGGTACGATCGAGGTCAGCGCCGGAGATCAGGCGGGATGAGGGCGTGAGCCAGTAGGATTTGAAGACGGGCTCCGCTGCCATGCCTTTCCCAGTCACAAGGGACGCCACCCTGAGGGCGTCCGCCTCGGCCCATGAGGAAACGGACGCGTCCCTGCCTCCCGAGACGGCGAGGGACTCCGCAAGAAGATTCTCCATGGCAGCGCCGAAACGGGCGGAGTGCGTTCTGTCGAGCGAGGCCGCGGCATCGGCGCAGCCGCCATCCGTGCGCGCCGGATCCTGATCTCTCGCCGCGATGGCACCAACCACGGTGGCTGACAGATCCCGGAGGGCCAGTCCCATATCCTTCAGAAGAGCGCGCAGCATGACGTCCTGGGCCGTACCGCTGCCGTGCATCTTTGCCGTAATGGCCGCGGCCGCTTCCGCGATGACCCGGGAAAGCTGCTGCGCCGAGGCCCCTGCCTGCTGCATCATGAGCAGCTGGTTGGTGGCCGAAGCCAGGTTGTCGCCCCAGCAGTCACCTCCGACGCGGCCGGACACACCATTTCCTGGCGAAAACTTCGCGATATTTGAGAGAAGCTCATCCATGACGGCTCCGGCCTGCTGGACAGGACCGTCGAGACCGTCCAGGGAAAGGCCACGCCCGTTGCCGGGATACGGCAGGGAGGATACGCCCGGCTCATAAAGGTTGCCGGCACTTCCCGCCACCACAGCCGCGGCGTCCTGACTGAGGCAGAAAAATACGGAACAGAGAAAAACAAGCCGGAACGCGGTGCCGGCAGCGCTTTGTGTCAGAGGCATCAGTCATCCTTCAGGGGCTCCGGAAGCGGCCCGCAGCCGGTGCGGGACAGAACGCGGAAGGAGCCTTTGGCGGAAATACTACAAACTTTTATGATGTCAAATAATTTTTATAAATTCCCGGCCGGTGCGTTGTGATCTTCTGCGGGTATTAATATAAAATTATTGACGATAATAAAAATTTTCTTTAAACAGCGGCAGACGGGACGATACACGTTCCGCAGACCTTTAAACGGGCGCCGCTCCGGCGTTCCGGAAGGAGACCGTATGTCGGCCACATTCAGCGTACTGAAAACGGAACAGCAGTTTACGGAAGAGAACGATTCCGGCAGGGGGGCTTCCGTCATTTTCGGGAATTTCCCCGGTGACGCCAGGGCTCCCCGGACTGATATCCCTGAGAAGATATCCCGTGCGGAAAGCCAGGGACAGGAGGAAGACAGCTCCGGCGCTCCCGCGAAGCCGGACAGGCTCCGCGATCAGACCGAACGCTTCCTCGAGCAGGCAGCCCCCTATCTCACGCGTCATCAGGAGCAGATCATCGCCGCGGCGGCCAGAGGCCTCGACGCGAAGGGCGTGGCGGAATGCCGCTACTACCTTGGGCGAGCAAGCCTCATCGCTGACAGCGCCCCGGAACCGGCAGGTCCGGGCTCTCCCGTTCTCGACCTCGTGCAGGGCTACGTGGAGACAAGCCGCCTCGAGCCCCTGCAGATGGAGATCATTCTCCTTCTGGCCCGTGGCTATGACGCGCGCACCATCGGAGAGGCCGGATATCTGCTCGCCCGCGTCTGAAGCGGGAGGAGGAAGTATGCCCATACCTGCCTCCCCTGCCCCCCTGAGGGCGGCCGGGGAAGGGTTTCAGCCCCGCGACCTCGCGGGACTCGCCCTGCTCTGCGCGCGATCCTGGGGCGTCCCCCGCGCCGCGGTCATGGAACGGCTGGAGATCACTGACTGGGAGGAAGCTGAGCGCCGCCTCTTGCAGAGGCGTCCGGTCAGCCTTGATCTCGGCACCGTTGACCTTCTCGCGAGCCGCACGTTCCGGAGCGGCCTTGGCGCATCCAGTCCCAATCCGGGCTCACCTGTGCCGGGCCGGCTCCTCTGCGGAGTTAGATCTCTCGGGGACGGACGCATGGAAGCGGCCATGGCCGCCTGTCTGGATCGCTCCTTCCTGTCGGGACACCCGGAATACAGAAACTGCGGGGCCGTCACGCTCTCGGCGTGCGGGCCCCCGGGCCTTCTCGGGCCTGCCCTGCACAGAAGACTGGATCTGGATCTCGGACCCATGAAGGCGGCCCCCCGTGACGGAGGCTCTCCTCTCCCGGCCTGGTGCACAGAGGAGAACTTCGCCCGAACGGCAGCTCTTGTTCTCTCCGCCTTGGCGGAAGGCGGGTCTCCCGCTGTCTCCGGCAGTCCGGTGGAGCGGCTCGGACACCTTCGCGAAAACAGGCTGGACGGAGTATTCCAGATAAGCTCGGCCCGCGCCGCCGGGGAGATCCGGGGCTTCGGGACGGCCCCGGCTGAAATACGGCTTGCCGCTTCCTACGATTCAGGCCTTGACGAAATCGTCTGGCGGGCCTGCGCCTTCAACACGCGGAGCGGCCGTTCCCTGTTTCTCGGAATCGTCCGCGCCGGTCTCTCTGGCCCGGATCAGGGCCCTTCCTGTCCCGCGGCGCCGGCTGCCCTCCTGCTCAGACAGACGGAAAGCCTCCTCACAGGAAAAAGTGAAACCGCCACACTCCTCATAAAGACGATCATCGCTGCCGGCGGCTCGCAGGCCGCGGGCCATGTCAGCCGGATTTTCCTGAAGGACGGCGCGGTCCACGTGCTCCTGAAAGACCTTCCGGGGCGGGAAGGACAGGCAGAATTCAGCTTCGGCACTAAGGGCCCGGCTCTGTACGAAGAACCGGGGAAACCTCCCACCGTCATCCCCTTCTCCCGGTTTTCCCCCGAAACATCCCTGGCCCGCCTCATGACTGATGTCCTCACAGGCAGACGCCTTCCATCCCCCGCCAGCGGACAGAACCGGTACATCCCCGGCATGTCCCGCGCGGATTCCGCTCCCGCGATGGCTCCGGGTTTCTGACAAACGGCTCTTTCGGAAGAGGCGGCAGCCGGACGGATATTCCGCCAGGCCGCCGCCTCTTCTGTTCTGCAGCACAGCGGCCGGGAAAAATTCCAGAATAACGGTCATCCGGAAGAGAAGCTCTCTCCGTACTTTCCAGCGCCTCTCCCGTGGCTTCAGATAATCTCCGGGGGAAGTGAATGTACCCCCTCCTACAGAGGCGGGAGACTGCTGCTTCAACGGGAACAGCACAGCTCACTCCGAAGAGTTACGGCGGCTTCCACTCACTCCACAGGCGTGAATTTCCGTGCGGCCCACGGTACTGTATGCGTTACGTCAGTCAGATATTCGCCTGGCTCCTTCCCGGATATTCATCCCTCATCCAAGCGGTAGAGGATTTCTGGCGGATTAGATTGCAACGCCGTTCCAGGGGCCGGTATCTTTCCCAAAGTGTTGTGCGGCCGTTTAATGACTCTGGACGACACGTTAATGGACCCGCCCACCGGTGGAGCAAGTCTGTGCCCGGAGGGGCTATGACGCACAAAAAATACTATCAGTCAGACACAGCTTAAAAGAGGAGAGGCCTCCGCAAAAACCTGGCAGCCCGGGCAGGGCGAAACGCCACAACAGTGCGTCATAAAGATATTTATGCTGTGAACCGCCCCGCGCACCTCCCATCGCCCGCCAAAAAATCTGAGAGAAAAAGCCGCGCACCGGAAGCCTGTTCTGAAAGGAATGCGTCCTTCCGGGCTGGCGGCAAAAGGCACCGCCGCCTCTCGGGCCCGGCTTCACCAGGTTCCGGAAACCGCGCGGGAAAACGGCGCCCGGCCGGCGGCGCGGCAGTGGAAGCACCGGCTCTCCGGCTCAGACTCTCGCGCCCCTGAGCTGCGCGGCTGCCGCTTCCTGAAGGCACTGTACGGGCACAGTGGGCATATCCCCTGTCAGGGCACCCGGGGACATCACCACCTCCGGTTCCACTGACAGCGTCCCGAGAGAAACAGGAGAAAGCACAGGCGTCTGCTGTCTCAGTACGGAAACGGCGGGCACGGTTCCGTCATTCACGCTGCCCTGATCCGAACGGGCGCAGACGGTCCCGGGCTTTCCGGGCATCCTTCTGTAATGACGGGAAGCCCCCCGTAACACCTCTCCCTTCGGGAAAAAACGGCGATGGAGGAAACAGGTAATCAGGGAAAAAATGAGTTCTTCCATTTCTGCTCCTTATCTGATATCGTGAATGACCGGAGGAAAACAGAAAAGAGGCAGGCTTTCACCGCCCCTGACGGGAGCATCTCCCGTAACGTGAAAAGAAGTATGTGACTTTCCTCACCTTTTCTCATATCCCATCACCACGGCCGGGGGCAACCGAAAAAGAAAAAAGACGTGCTAACGTCATCAATCCGTGACACGGGCCGCCCTGGGTTCATTTTTTGCCGGCCGCGTCAGAAAACCGGAAGTTCCGTGCATCCACATACGTTTCTTCCCTTCGGGCGGCAGAAGAACCGGACTGCCGAGAATTCCGGACACAGAAGGAAAAAACATGAACTGGAACGAAGCGCTGGCCACATGCGCCTCAGAATGCGACTCTTTCTACCTGTATTCTGAAGGCGGTCTGAGGCGCAGGGGTGAGGCCCTGAAAAAGGCTTTTCCCGGCGCGGAGATACTCTACTCCATCAAATGCAACCCTCATCCCCGGATCCTGAAGATCATGGCTGAACTCGGCCTCGGGTTCGACGCGGCGGGCGCAGGGGAAGTGGAACGGGCCCTGAACGGAGGCGCCAGTCCCTTCCATATTTACTACTCCGCTCCGGGAAAAAGCCGTGGGGATATCGCCTCAGCCATCGGGCGCTGCGTCATCACGGCTGACAGCGCGGGCGAAGTCAGCCTCATCAGTGAGAAAGCAAAGGGACAGGGCATAGGGCTGCGCATCAATCCGTCCTTCAGCTTCGGCGGCGGTCCCGGTCTGCCCTCCAAATTCGGCATTGACGAAGAAGAGGCTCTTGACGCCATCGGGCGCGGCGCCTTCGGCGGAGTCCGGATCGCCGGGCTCCACGTGCATCTGAAAAGCCAGGAACTCGATACCGGAAAAATCGCAGCCTACTGGAGCCGCGTGCTCGGCATGGCCGTGCGTTTCAGGAACGCGCTCGGGAAGCTTGATTTCGTCAATCTGGGATCCTGCATCGGCCTTTCGGGAACGGGAGAGGCGCCTCTCGACCTTAAGGATCTTTCCGGAGCCTTCGGGGAAGCAGCGGACAGATTCCACAGACTCTCTCCCGAAACACGCATCCTTCTCGAGTCAGGCCGCTGGATAGCCGGCCCCAACGGGGTCTACGCGTCCCGCGTGGCTGACCGCAAGATTTCACGGGGAAAGACCTACATAATTCTGAGGTCCACACTCGGGGGATTTATGCGCCCCTGCCTTGTTCCCTTCGCCCTGCGCTGCTCCGGGGGCGCGGAACCGGCCGGCGCGGAACCTCTCTTCACCTCCTCCCGGGCCTTTCCCCTGTACACCCTCAGAAACGGTCCGGCTGAAGAGAAGGTGACCATTGCGGGAAGTCTGTGCACTGCCTCCGATATCATAGCCGAAGACATTCCCATGCCGCGCCTCGAACGCGGCGATCTGGTCATCATAGGCTGCGCCGGCGCGTACGGGGCCACGCTTTCCCCTTCGGGCTTTTCCTCTCTCCCGAAGGCTGAGGAATTTTTCCTGACCTGCGACGGACAGCTCCGGCGCTGACCCGCGGGGCGCTGTCCGTCTGAAGAGGCTCACAGGACGGGGCCAGGACATCCCGGCCCGTCTTCCCTCCCGCGGCGCGGCAGGGAGAGCGTCTCCGTTCCGGCCGCCTCCCCGGCCATTTTTCCGAGGGCGTTTCTGAATTCCGTGAGGAAAAACGCGCCAAGCCCCTTCCCCAGAGGCAGAAAAGCTTTCTCCGCGCGGGAGCAGAGGTCTCCGGCGGGGCTTCCCGCCGGGACCTGGAACCGCACTTCTGGCGGCACGGACAGAAGGTGGAGGGGATCATCCACGCCGCACCGTATGGTGACTGTTCCCGGGGCGGAATTCACCGCAGAGATCCAGAGGCTCAGGGGAAGAGCGCCGCTTTTCGAAAACACTGTCCCGGTCCCGGGAAACCGGAGCGGCGCTTCCGGGGGAGGAATCGCGTTCCCGCTGACCTGTGAAACCGCGGCAGGCCTTTGCCCGGGCGGTAAGAAATACGAAAGCGGACGCATGGAAAAACGCACTCCGCGCGCCCTGAGCCGCCTCGCTGAAAGGAGGAGACAGGCCGCGTCACCGAGCGTGTTCCGGGACGCTTCAATCCCGTCTTCCGTCCGCCAGACAAGCCCCCTCACCCGCACGGTGCGGAAGAGATCTCCCATGCCGAGCCACATGGGACGGCTGTCCGGCCCCGTTCCCGCGGCGTAGCGCGACCAGTCCTCCATGATATCGAGACATCTGAGAGACGGGGAAAGACGGAAGGAACGGGCCAGAAAAGCCAGCGTGAAGGGAAGATTGAACCCGGCCAGAACGCCGGTGCCGTCCAGCACGCGCTGGACGCGCCCGCGTTCCCGGGGGTCCTCCGGCTCCGGCGCGTCCTGCACATCAGACGGCGCGAGGCCGTTGCGGGCCCCCGCTTCAGGCCAGTCCCTGTGCCTGCGGGGGCGGAAACGCCCGAAATAGAGGGGCGGGGGCATGACCGGTGTGTCCAGACGGGTGCGCGCGTCAAGGAGCGTCAGCTCCAGGAGCTCGTCCTCAGCCCGATCGCATCCCGTTGTGGCGATTTTGACAATGGCGCAGGTTTTCCCCGGAAGGCTTTCCGCTCCTTCCTGCCGTGTCCGCATGCGTACCTCCCGGCTGACAGAGCAGCCATCGGAAAAATAAAAAACGTTTACATTGTCTAAATAATGAATGTTTTACGCTCCGTCAAGAATCCGTCCAGATTTCCGGCAGGCGGTACGGAAAACCGCCCGGGAAGGAAGCCGGGAAAAACGCGCGGGAGAGAGCTCCGGACAGGGCCCCTCCGCTCACCGCCATACGTGCCGTACGGTACACGGCAGTTTCCTTATTCTCACATCCCCGCAGAGCCAGCCGGACCGTATCTTTCTGTCCGGTCCGGCTGGCCATAATGCCGCCGGGTCCGGCAATTCCCGCTCCGCAGAGGCTTCCCGCTTCTTCCCGATCTTCCCGCGGAGAGCTCACCGGCGGAGGGGTTGCGGCTCCGGCACTCCGTCCGGTACCATGCCCCAGGCTGCCCCCGATGCCCCAGGTTACCGCGGGATGCGCGGCCTGTTCTCCGGCATAAGGCCTCCCGGGGAAGAACGCATTCTCTCCCTCCGCGTACCTGCCCCACCTGCCTGCGGAAAATTCCGGGCAGTCCCGGGATTTTGTCCTGTTCTTGCAGGCTCACCCTTTTCCGCAGGCCTGATGAAAATTCTGCCCGTCAGACCGGAGGCCTGTCTGCGCCTGCCAAGGATGCCAGACTGTAAATTTCCCGTTTCCAGGGGCCAGAGGCAGAGCTTTCACCATCATGACGCGCACGTGCCGGGCGCACAAAAAAGCCTCTTTCCCGGATACAGGAAAGAGGCTTCGCTGGTCATTTATGGACGAATGGCTACATATGCTTCACGCGATCCGCTTCCTCGGCGCGCTTCGCGTCGTTGAAACGGTCCAGGGTGCCGACAAGGTAACCCGTAATACGGCGGATGCGCTCGAACTTCACGCCTTCGCCAACCATCCTGGGCGCGCACTTTTCAGCGGCCTTCAGACTGGATTTCATAAGCATGGGAACTGCCTCCTCATAAATTGTTGCGGCTGTCAGGCAGGGGAAGAGCCTCTGCGCCAGCCGGAAAAAACTCACAGGGCGCATCCTATCAGGCAGAGCCCCAAAGTCAAAGAGGAACCTTCCGGCTCCTCTCTTGTGAAAAAAATTTTATTGAACAAAAACACGGGGCGCCGTTTCCGGCCGGAAGAGGCGTTTTCCGCCCCTGGCCGCCTCCGGCAGGCTTCCGGCGGGATTCTCAAAAATTTTTTTCAGTTTTTTTGAGGCCCGCTCAGGAAAAATCCCGCCTGATTGAGGTATGCGCGGCACCGGGGGCTGACCGGTGCCGCGCTCCCCTCTTCAACGCAGGAGTGAGGAGGCTCCCCTGCGGAAGTGTGAAAATATGCGTCCGGTTCCCGACGCGCGGGAAACAGCAGTCCCGGAGTTCCGGGCCAGGCGCGCGTCTTCTGACCGAACTTGTGCCGGAATTACGTCCAGAGAAAGTTCCTGTCAAGGTTTGGCGCGCAAAATCAGAAAAGAACGGCGCGGAAAAAATTCCGGCCGCCGCTCCGCCCCGGAAAGCTACTTTTTTTCAACGTCCCAGAGAGCCACGCGCACGCCCCTGTTCACGTTCTTCCAGTGCTTCACGTAGTAATTCAGACGGCAGTCCGCGGTCGCGGGGCGTGCCCCGGCAGCCAGCTTTTCGAGATCGGACTGGGAATTTACCTCGGGCTTCAACCCCTCGTAATGCTTCCTGTACGCGGGCAGGCAGGCTTCAATGGCCCTGTCGTTCAGCATACGGAACACCTTCTCGGCTCCGGCCGGATCAGCCTTTTCTATAAGCGAGGCCACCTCATCGGAATCCGATGTCTTTCCGGTGGCCAGCTTCTCTGCGGCCATAAAGTCTTCCATAAAAAACGCGGTCTGGCCCGTCCAGGCCTGTGCGGGGGCAGCCTGCAGGATAACCGCTGCGGCAAATACGGCCAACATTTTCATTGTCTTTCTCCTTGCGGTCCGGGCGGACCTTTTCCATAAAAATACCCTGTCCTCATGGAGCAGACAAGGCCGGAACATTCCCTTTTATTCAAAAAGCGTCACAATTCTGATGTGTATCACGGAGAAAGGAATTTTCGCGGTTTCAGGCTGCGCCCGCCCCGAAGAGCATAAAGGATGCCAGCCATCTCACTCGCCGATCCCCTTTTCATAGCGTTTTGCTTTATTTTCAATATATTATCATTTTTCCCTTTACGAAAACACTGCATTTCATTTTATTCACTGGTACATAAATATCCCATCAATGCAGTTTTTCACGGAAAATCCATTTAATTTCCGCAAGTTGCTTGACCCAAAACAGACGCACAGATATACATAAAAGAAATAGGACAAAAGGCGCGTCCCGGCCGCCGGGGCCGGAGAGGCCGCTCTTTTTCCCAGGAGGCAAAGCGAACCGCATGGCAGGCTGTTTTCGCCGCACTCCAAGCCGGCGCCTGCCGGAACTGACCGAAACTGGAGGTTCAGGATGAAAAAGCTCTTTCTTCTCATGATGGCCGCGGTCTTTCTCGCCGCGGGCGCGGCCGCACCGGCGTCTTCATACGCCGAAGCCACGTACAAGCTGAAATTCGGGCACACGGGCGCCCCCAATCATCATTACCAGACCATCGCGACCATGTTCGCCAAACGCGTGAACGAGCTCTCCGGCGGCGACATCGAAGTCACTGTCTACCCCTCCGACCAGCTTGGCAAGCAGCTCGAAATCACTGAAGGCGTCATGGCCGGCAGCGTGGACATGTGCCAGACTTCGGACACCATCCTTTCCAACTGGATCCCGGACATGGGCATCCTCAACCTGCCCTTTATTTTCGGCAGCATGGATGACTTCCGCAAAGTCATGGACGGCCCCATCGGCGAAAAGTTCTCGAAAATGGTTGAGCCCCATGGCGCCATCGTCATCGGCTGGTGGGAAAACGGCATGCGCCATCTGACCAACAACAAGCTTGAGGTCAAAACCCCCGCGGACATGAAGGGTCTCAAGATCCGCGTTCCCGAGGGCGAAGTTTTTGTTGATACCTTCAAGGCCCTCGGCTCGATTCCCACGGTTATCGCCTTCGGCGAACTCTATTCCGCGCTGCAGCTGAAGACCGTTGACGGCCAGGAGAACCCGGCCGCCCACATCGTGACCCAGAAGTTCTACGAAGTGCAGAAGTATGTGACCCGCACCGGACATATCCATATGTCCTCGCCCATCCTCATGAACAAGGCCCTCTTTGACAGCATGCCCGAGAAGGATCAGAAGGCCATTCTCCAGGCCGGCCGCGAGATGGGTCCCATCCATACGAAGATGGTCGCCGATCTCGAGAAGCAGCAGTGGGATGAAATCGGCGGCAAGTACGGGATGAAGATCACCGATGTCGACAAGGCTCCCTTCCGCGAAGCCGTGAAGCCCGTCATCGACAAGTACAAGAAGAAGCTCAACGCCAAGCTTATCGAAGAAGTTCAGGCCTGCGTTGCCGGCAAGTAGCCCGGTCCGCGTCTGAATCTCTTTCAACGGCGCAGGGGGGAACTTCTTTCTCCCCTGCGCCTGCGTTTTTTCACGCGGCACGTTCCGGGTATTCCTCTCCCCCCGCGCCGCAGGAGGTACTGGATTGAAATTTTTAAACGGCCTTGACCGGTTCATCGGAGCCGTCTGCGGCGTCACCATGGCCCTCATGATGCTGCTCGTTCTCCAGCAGGTGCTTTTCCGCTACGTGCTCAAAATTCCCTCGCCCGCCACCCAGGAAATCGCCATCTACTGCATGGTCTACGTGGCCATGCTCGGCAGCGTCCTGGCCATACGCCATAAGACCCACGTGGCTGTCAATTTCGTGGTCGACCGCCTTCCGCCGCGCTTCGCTTCCGCCGTGCGCATCATCTCCTATCTCATCGTCATCGCCTTCTTCGTCATCCTCTTCTGGCAGGGCTGCAAGCTGACCCAGCGCGCCACTTTCCAGCATTCCACCACCACGGGCATCACGGTCGCCTACATCATGGTCTCTATCCCCATTTCGGCCGCGCTCTCCATCATCTTCACACTGGAACACCTCGTGCATGAAATCCTCGGCCTCCGCAGGGACAGCACGGACAGGAGTGTCGGCAATGACTAGCTTCCTCTTCTGCATCTTCTTCCTTTTCCTCATCATGGGCGTCCCCATCGCCATTTCCCTGGGCGTCGCCTCCATCTGCACCCTGCTCGTTGGCACGCACATGCCCCTCCTCATCCTGCCGCAGAAACTCTACAACGGCGTTAACTCCTTCCCCTATATGGCCATTCCGCTCTTCCTCCTCGCCGGCAACATCATGGCAGAGGCGAAAATTTCCGAGCGCCTCGTGGCCCTGGCCCAGCTCTTCGTGGGACGCTTTCCCGGCGGTCTCGCGCACGTGAGCACGGGCGCCTGCGCCTTCTTCGGCGCCATCTCCGGGTCGGCTCCCGCCACCACGGCCGCCATCGGCACCATCATGATTCCCTCCATGGAAAAGCGGGGCTACAACAAGGCCTTCTCCGCAGCCGTTGTCGCCGCTTCCGGTGCGCTCGGCCTGATCATCCCTCCGAGCCTGACCATGGTTGTCTTCGGTGTCATGTCCGGCGCCTCCATCGGCACGCTCTTTCTCTGCGGCATCATCCCCGGCATCCTCATCAGCCTCGTGATTATGCTCGTGAACTACATCATCGCCAAAAAGAAGGGACTCGTCTCCGAAAAGCCCATCCCGCTTTCAGAAGCCGGCCATATTCTCCGTGAGAGCGTTCTGGCCCTGCTCATGCCTTTCATCATTCTGGGCGGCATCTACTCCGGCGTATTCACGGCCACCGAGTCCGCAGCCGTGGCCTGCCTGTACGGACTCATCATCGGTCTCTTCGTCTACCGCACCATCAGATGGAAAGCCCTCTGCCGCATCTTTGTGCAGACTGCCGAGAACTCGGCCCTCATCCTCTTCCTCATGGGTACAGCCAACTTCTTCGGCTTTCTCATCACCACCCAGCAGGTGCCGCAGCACCTCGCCCAGTTCATCATCGGATTCACGGACAGCAAGGTGCTTGTCATGTTCCTCGTTCTGATCATGCTTCTCCTTCTGGGCACCTTCCTGGACAACGTGGCCGCCCTCGTGCTCTTCGTTCCCACCATGGTCGGCGTCGTGCAGGCCCTGCACATCGACATGATTTTCTTCGGCGTCTTCACCATCATCGCCCTGGCCGTCGGCCAGTTCACTCCGCCTGTGGGACTGAACCTCTTCATCGCCTCGAACATAGCCCAGGTGAAGTTCGAAAGCGTGGTCAGGGAAATCATTCCCTACCTTCTGGCCTACGTGGCCATGCTCGTGCTCTTCATCGCCTTCCCGGGCATGCTGACCATCTTCAGGTAGCCGGCATCAGGCTCAGGAGTATCCCATGAAAAAAGTTGTTGTGTTTTCAACAGGCGGCACCATAGCCATGAAAATGGTGCCCGGAAAAGGCGTCGTGCCGGCCTGCTCCGGCGCGGATCTCGTTGAGGCCGTGCCCGGCCTTGCCTCCGTGGCCGACATAGAAGTCCGCGATTTTTCCAACATCCCGAGCTGTCAGATGACGCCCGCGCTCATGTTCAGCCTGGCGGGACAAATCCGGGAGACCCTGCGCAGGGACGACGTGGCAGGCTGTGTCGTCACACACGGCACGGACACAGTCGAGGAAACGGCGTATCTTCTCGACTGTGTCCTGCGTGAGGAAAAACCCGTTGCGCTGACCTGCGCCCTGCGCTCGGCCAGCGGCGTCAGCCCCGACGGTCCGGCCAACATCCTCTGCGCCGTCCGCATAGCCTGTTCCGGCAGCGCCAGGGGGCTCGGCGTCGTCGTAGTCATGAACGAGCGTATTTTCCCGGCCTCTGACGTCATCAAGACGCACAGCGTCAATCCGGACGCCTTCCAGTCCCCATGGTGGGGGCCGCTCGGCTACGTCGACGGAGACGAGGTCATTGTCCGCCGCCTGCTCGCGCCCCGCGCGCAGATAGCTCCCGAACGTCTCGGCGGGGAGGTCTTCCTGCTCAAAATGTACGCGGGCTGCAGCCCGCTCCTCGTGGAAACCCTCGTAAAATATGGTGCCGCCGGCATCGTCATCGAGGGCTTCGGACGCGGCAACATGCCTCCCCTGATTCAGAAAAGCTTGGCAGAAGCCGTCAAAGCGGGTATTCCTGTCGTCGTCTGCACGCGCAGTCAGGCAGGCCGCACCCTTGACGAGTACGGATACGAAGGCGGAGGACGGAAAAGCCGCGAGGCCGGGTTCATCCTGACCGGCGAGATCAGCGGCCCCAAAGCCAGACTGCGTCTCATGCTGGTCCTGGGCCTCACCCGGGACATGGACAGAATCCGCAGCTTTTTTGAACCCTATGCCCGCTGAGGCCGCCATTATGCATTTTGACCTTCGTTATGGCGACGGTACAGTCCCCCTCGACGTGGACGATCGCCGCGCACCCCATGTCATACATCTCAACGCGGTCCCCGTTCTGAAAAATCCCCTGGAAGAAGCCCGCAGGGTGCTTGCATCCCCAACGGGGCACGCTCCCCTCGCTGAGGATCTCAGGTCGGAAAAGCCGGAAAAAATCGTCGTTGTCATTAATGACGAAACACGGCCCACGCCCTATGAGGTCTTCTTCCCTGCCCTCCTTGAAGCCTTTTCCGCCGCGGGCGTGCGCGACGACCAGGTGACTTTCCTCATCGCCACAGGCACCCACAGACTGCAGAGCGACGAACTCAACCGCAGGCTCTACGGCTCCGGGATGATCGACCGTTTCCGCTTCGTCTGCCACGTATGCACTGACGACAGTTCCCTTGTGAGCCTCGGCATGCTGCCCTCCGGATACGAATTTGTCCTGAACAGGCTGGCAGTCGAAGCCGATTACCTCATCACGCTCGGCGTCGTCTCTCCCCACTACTTTGCCGGCTATTCCGGCGGCCGTAAGTCCATTCTTCCCGGCATATGCGGGAAAAAGACGGTACAGGACAACCACGCCCGCATGGTTGAAATCCTCGACCACATGCCGCCCATCCGCGAGAATCCCATCAGCCTCGAAATGATCGAAGCCGCCCGCAAAGTGGGCGTCAACTTTGTGTTCAACGCTGTCATGAACGCGGACAACCAGGTCGTCCGCCTCGTGGCCGGTGATCTGGTTGAGGCATGGTACGAGGCCGTGGATACGTCCTCCTCCATGTACGAGATTCCTTTCACCGAACCGGTGGACATCGCCGTGTCCAGCGCCTGCGGCTACCCGAGGGACGTCAACTGGTACCAGGCCCAGAAGGCAATCGACCACGCTGATAAAATCGTGAAGTCCGGCGGCACCATCATCGTCTGCGGCGAGTGCTGCGACGGGTACGGCAATAAAGTCTTCGAAGAATGGATGAAGAAAAAACTGCCCCCTGAAGAAGTCATGAGGGAAATCCGAGCGCACTTCGTCCTCGGCGGACACAAGGCCTTCGCCTTCGCCAAGGTCGCCAGCGAAAAGAGACTCGTCCTCGTATCCTCCATGAATGCAGAGGACACGGCCGCCCTGTACGGCACAAAGGCCGCCTCGGTCCAGGAGGCCTTCGATCAGGCCGTGGCTGCCTGCCCGGATGCCTCCATCGCCATCATGCCGGAAGGGGGGCTCACACTGCCCGTACACATGAACGCCTGAGCATGGAAACTCTCAGCGCCAGCTGTCCCCATTCTTCCGGAACTACATATTGCCCGTCGCTTTAGCCGCTTACACATAATCATGCACCAGATGACGGTGCAGAGGAATCTGCCACACAGCCCCTTGGGAGATATACCATCCCAGGGGGCTTTTATTTTTCCTGCCCGGCAGCTGGACCTCCCTGCCCCTGACGGTAGTGTAAAGAATCTTTCGCACTTTTAAAAAAGGCAAATGGCTCGCCAATCGGTTAAAGTTTTGTGACCAAACAAACTTCCGACAGGAGAGCCATGCCATGTCTACTAACAAAGCCCCCCAGCAAAAGAAAGCCCCGGTCATCCAGATCAACCAGGAAGTCCTCCATAACAACCTCTCGGACTATGTCCGTAAAAATCTGGAGGATGTTTTAAACGAATTGCTCGACGCGGAGGCTGATCGCCTCTGCCATGCAAAACGCTATGAACGCAATGCAGAACGTGCCAGCACCAGAGCTGGATCTTACAAGAGAAATTTTGAAACGACTTCCGGAAAAGTAACACTGAACATTCCCAAGCTCAGAAATTTACCTTTTGAAACAGCAATTATAGAAAGATACAGACGAAGGGAAAGTTCTATAGAAGAGGCAATGATGGAAATGTATCTTGCCGGCGTTTCCGTACGCAGAGTTGAAGACATCACCGAAGCCCTTTGGGGTGCGAGAGTCAGCGCTGGCACAATCAGTAATTTAAACAAGAAGATCTATGGGAGTATAGAAGAGTGGCGAAACCGCCCTCTGGAAGCCGAATATCCCTATATTTACATGGATGGAATATGGCTTAAACGCTCCTGGGGAGGAACAGTTGAGAATGTATCCATTCTTGTGGCTGTCGGAGTCAATAAAGAAGGTTATCGTGAAGTGCTCGGAGCTGCTGAGGGAAGCCGTGAAGACGCGGAAAGCTGGAAGCACTTCTGCCGCTATCTTAAGGAACGGGGACTCAGGAGCGCAAAGCTTATCATATCTGACAAAAGTCTGGGTATTTTAGAGGCATTAGGTGACTTTTTCCCCGAGGCACACTGGCAGCGCTGCGCCGTCCACTTCTACAGAAACGTTCTTAGTGCCGTACCAGATTCGAAGTCCAGAAAAGTAGCTGCCATGCTGAAAGCTATCCATGCTCAGGAAGACAGAGAGGCCGCGAGGGTGAAAGTAAGGATGGTAACCGAAAAGCTGAAAGAGCTTAAACTGGGGAAGGCTGCGGCCCTGGTGGAGGGAGGCGCCGAAGAAACCTTCTCATACTACGACTTTCCCCAGACTCACTGGCGCAGTATCCGCACAAATAACCCTCTTGAGCGGGTCAACCGTGAACTCAGAAGACGGACGAGAGTTGTCGGGAATTTTCCTGACGGCAAGTCCGCGCTTATGCTGGTATGCGCGGGACTGAGGTACATCGCGGGCCACAAATGGGGGACTGAACGCTATCTTAATATGCGGCCGCTGTACCAGCCTGCCTTTTAATAGTTCCGCTCCCGCGGGGCATTTGGAGGCGCGGGCTCCGGCGCGCCGAAAATGGTCCGTGGGAGCGGAATCCTCATGAGACGAAGTCTCATGAGTGGACAGAATTCTTTTAGTTACCAGAAACCAAAGTAAACATCCGGACCGTGGGTGCGCGAAAGCCTCCCATGATGGCCGGATTTCAGGCAGAGGAGAATTTAACCGGGCGAGCCCCAAAAAAATGTGCGAAAAATTCTGGACGTTATCCCCCTGACTGTGATAGTCCCGCTCATCGGAGCGCTTCCGGGATTGCCATCTTCGTCAGTCATAATCACAGCACCGCCAGCCCGATGAACGGCGCCCTGTGCCTGATGCCTGTTTCTGAAGAAACGGAGACCATCCCCTTCGCCTCAACACTGACATTGCCATTTACTTTGGCTGTCAGCGTATGAGCCTTTCTGTCGTACCAGGATCCTCTCCATGCCCCGGCTCCAGGACAAGAGCAGTATCGCCGATGTCAGGCAGCTTGATTTCCTGATCCCGCAGAACGCGGCGCTGGAGCGTCTGATAGCTATTCGTATTGAGCTCGTCGGCGTCGTTCAGCTGAATCTGTGCTTCGCCGTCTTTAGTCCCTGTCACCCTGCCATAACGCATGGAAACGTAGTTCCTGGATTCAAGACGGGCTACACGGGCTTCGAGGTCTGCGAGGTTAAGCATGAACGGCCCTTGAAAAGACTAAATCCTTTTCTACCTGAATAAAAGACCACCTGACCAAGCAAAAGCACAAATTGGCGGGCCAATACAAAAAAAAAGTTCCTATAGCCAGCCAGATTCCCGTGCGCAGACATGGATGTAAAATCCATCTTGTTAATAGAATAATCTCTATGAGAATCGGTATTACGAATAGCAGATAAAAGGTGTGAATAACTGAAGGCAACATAGACCAAAAACCCCAGACACGTTCCAGCATGGGCATACGGTTCGCGTCCTCCCAATACAGGAAGTCTGCAAAAGGGAGTATGAACGAAATTGCTAAAGGCAGAGAAACAATCTTTGAGATGCGCCTGATGTCTACTTTCATATATAAAGTTCATATACTGCCCCCCTAAATTTTTCAACTTTATGAGGCCGCGTAAAAACATAAAAATCGCCACCAAAGCCACACCGTTTCCGGAATTGCCGAAAATTTTCGTTCTGCAAATACACATAACTTTTAGAGAAAGGAATTTTAGAAAAATCTAGTTTTTGGCAGCTCCAGCTCCCCAAACCGATAGCCTCCTTGACAAAACCATCGTCTTCAAACTGAAAAGCGTCATAGGCATAGACAGCGCACTTCTGCATGTGGATGCGTTGTTTTTGGCGTCGTTCAGCTGAATCTGCGCCTCGCCGTCTCTTTAGTTCCTGGATTCCAGACGGGCTGCACAGGCTTCGAGGTCTGCGAGTTTAAGCATTGAGACGCCTCAGTCTGGCCAAGAGAAAAGATAGCCTGACCAAGCGAAAATACAAATTTGCGGGCCAATGCAAAAAAAAGATCCTATAGCCAGATTCCCGTGCGCAGGCATGGATGTAAAATCCATCTTGTTAATAGAATAATCTCTATGAGAATCGGTATTACGAATAGCAGAAAAGAGTTGTGGATGACTGTAGGCAACACAGACCAATAAACCCAGACACGTTCCAGCATGGGCATACGGTTCGCGTCCCCCCAATACAGGAAGTCTGCAAAGGGAAGCAGGAACAAAATTGCTAAAGGCAGAGAAACAATCTTTGAGATGCGCCTGATGTCTACTTTCATATATAAAGTTCATATACTGCCCCCCTAAATTTTTCAACTTTATGAGGCCGCGTAAAAACATAAAAATCGCCACCAAAGCCACACCGTTTCCGGAATTGCCGAAATTTTTCGTTCTGCAAACACACATAGCTGCCGCTTAAATAAAATCTTTTAGAAAAATCTAGTTCCTGACAGTTCCAGTTACCCCAGCGCTATGAGCTTTCTTTTATCCCTCATCATCCTCAAACCGAGAGGCATCGTAGACATAGACAGCGCACTTCTGCATATGGATACGTTGTTTTTGGCGTCGTTCAGCTGAATCTGCGCCCGCCGTCTTTAGTCCCTCTCACCCTGCCATAACGCATGGAGACGTAGTTCCTGGATTCAAGACGGGCTACGCGGGCTTCAAGGTCTGCGAGGTTAAGCATAAACGGCCTTCCAATCTACCTGAAGAAAAAACCGCCAATACAGGCGAAAATGCAAATTGGCGGGCCGATGCAAAAATAAGTTCCTATAGCCAGCCAGACTCCCGTGCGCAGGCATGGAGTCAAAAACCATCTTCTTAGTAGAATAAACTCTATGATAATCGGTATTACGAATAGCAGAAAAGAGTCGTAGATGGTTAAAGGCAACCCAGACCAATAAATCCAGACATACTTTAGCATGGGCAAACGGTTCGCGTTCCTCCAATACAGGAAGTCTGCAAAGGGAAGCAGGAACAAAATTGCTAAAGGCAGAGAAACAATCTTTGAGATGCGCCTGATGTCTACTTTCATATATAAAGTTCATATACTGCCCCCCTAAATTTTTCAACTTTATGAGGCCGCGTAAAAACATAAAAATCGCCACCAAAGCCACACCGTTTCCGGAATTGCCGAAATTTTTCGTTCTGCAAACACACATAGCTGCCGCTTAAATAAAATCTTTTAGAAAAATCTAGTCCTGGCAGCTCCAGCTACCCAGCACTATGGGCTTTTCTTTTATCCCCCATCATCTTCAAACTGAGGACATCATAAGCGTAAACAGCGCACTTCTGCACATGGATACGTTGTTTTTGGCGTCGTTCAGCTGGATCTGCGCCTCGCCGTCTTTAGTCCCTCTCACCCTGCCATAACGCATGGAGACGTAGTTCCTGGATTCAAGACGGGCTACGCGGGCTTCAAGGTCTGCGAGGTTAAGCATTAAGACGCCTCAGTCTGGCCAAGAGAAAAGATAGCCTGACCAAGCGAAATTACAAATTGGCGGGCCAATACAAAAAAAGTTCCTATGGCCAGCCAGACTCCCGTACGCAGACATGGATGTAAAATCCATCTTATTAATAGAATAATCTCTATGAGAATCGGTATTACGAATAGCAGGAAAAAGTTGTGGATGACTGTCGGCCACGCAGACCAATAAACCCAGACATGTTTTAGCATGGGCAATCGTTTTGCGTCCCCCCAATACAAAAAGTCTGTAAAGGGGAGTATGAGCGAAATTGCTAAAGGCAGAGAAACAACCTTTAAAAGATGCTTGATGTCTGTTTTCATACGTAAAAATCATATACTGCCCCCTTAAAATTTTCAACTTTGTGAGGCCGCGTAAAGACATAAAAATCGCCACCAAATCCACACCGTTTCCGGAATTGCCGAAATTTTTCGTTCTGCAAACACACATAGCTGCCGCTTAAATAAAATCTTTTAGAAAAATCTAGTTCCTGACAGTTCCAGTTACCCCAGCGCTATGAGCTTTCTTTTATCCCTCATCATCCTCAAACCGAGAGGCATCGTAGACATAGACAGCGCACTTCTGCATATGGATACGTTGTTTTTGGCGTCGTTCAGCTGAATCTGCGCCTCGCCTTCCTTAGTCCCTGTCACCCAGCCATAACGCATGGAAACGTAGTTCCTGGATTCCAGACGGGCTGCACGGGCTTCGAGGTCTGCGAGGTTAAGCATGAACGGCCCTTGAAAAGACTAAATCTATAATGGCCTAACGATTTAGAACCAAAAGGCGGGGCAGTGTTTAATGAAAAAA
>ERZ773185.541-NODE-541-length-33416-cov-3.631995_pt1 | contig 33416 bp, 24 predicted proteins | sample MGYA00580531_ERZ773185 | MGnify/ENA primary metagenome ERZ773185 (study PRJEB29015, sample SAMEA2737799) | human gut metagenome | biome: human gut; feature: human-associated habitat; material: faeces | place: China | collected 2012 ...
AGTGACGAACATATAAAAGTCTGGCAGCGCCCTGAAGATTCTGGAAGCCAAACGATTATGAAGGGGTTGGTTATGCAAGACACCCCAATGCTGCCAGCTAAAAAATCCACTGTGATTGATCTTATGGGCGGTTTAATTACTGAAGTTGCCGACTATCAAAACACGCCATCTTCCATTGGGTACACCTTCCACTATTACGTCACTCGTATGAATGACAATATGCTCAAAATGCGCAAGCAGATTAAACTTTTGGCTATAAATGGCGTTGCGCCTACCGAGGAAAATATCCGCAACGGCACTTATCCATACATTGTGGATGCCTATATGGTGACGCGTGAAAATCCCACGCCGGAAACGCAGAAATTTGTTGACTGGTTTATAAGTCAGCAGGGGCAACAGTTGGTAGAGGATGTGGGGTATGTGCCGCTGTATGAAGCATCCCCCGAATCATCAGGACAATAATGATGAATATAATCAGACTTTATATTTATCCGTTATTTCTCGGCTTTGTTATTGTGCCGTTGTTGGTGTGGCCGATGGTGGTTGCGCTGGCTGCTTGTATTATCACGCTGAGTTTTCTGGGGGAAATGCTGTTCTCAATCCCGCTCATGATCAGGCGTATTTCACTTCTGCAATTACAACTTTGGTTATCGGCTGAATATGCGCTTTTCTTCTGTGTAATGTGTTGCGTTGGTTGGCAATTTACTCGTAGAACTCAATCTGAATTGAAAAGCAGGCTCCATTGTTGGTTGGTATTCGCACCGGTCTATTTATGGTTGATCCTCTGGAATATCATTTTTTACATCGCGCCAGCGAAAATTGCGTTGCTGGAAAGTATCCGCAATTTCTTTCTGCTTGTTGTCTGGCTACCCCTGAATTTTTCGCCATTTTGGCCTCAGCCGTGGACGGATTTTATCGGTCCAATAAGCGCACAGCTTGGTTTTGCGTTGGGATATTATTGCCAGTGGCGCAGCAAAAATAGATGCCAGATACGGAAGTTGAGTGAGTGGGGAACGTGCTTAAGTTTTGTTACGTTGGGTATGATGGCGTGGGCTTTGCGGTAATTCCCTGAATCAAAAAGTAGGTCAGATTGTTGACAACGTGGCGCTTTGTTCATGCCTGATGCGGCGCGAACGCCTTATCAGGCCTACAAAATCATGCAAATTCAATATATTGTATAAACAACGTAGGCCAGATAAGCGTAGCGCATCTGGCAGTTTTTTGGTTTGTCATCAGTCTCAGGTCAGATTGAAATCTGACCTGGCCACCTTACATTAAATCACGACGCCAGCGACAACTTCTGCTGCGTATATTCCACCAGCCACTGACTCACACGAGATTGTTGATCCGCATTCAGCCACATGCCTTGTTTTGTGCGACGCCACAGGGCATCGTCGGTGCGGCGGACCCATTCGTGATCCACCAGGTATTTCAGCTCCGCTTCGTAGAACTCATGACCGAAATCTTCCCCGAGATCGCTTACCGTTCCCGCATTGCCGAGCAGCAGCTCGCTGTTGCTGCCGTAAGTGCGTGCGTAATGACGCGCCAGCGATTCAGCCAGGAATGGATAGCGACGGCGCAGACGAGCTGCGTAATCGTCGCGGTCGCCTTCAATGGCGCCACCCGGTAGCACACTCTCTTTCGTCCATGCCGGGCCAATACCCTGATAATACGGCGTTAGTTTTTCCAGCGCATGTTCCGCCAGTTTTCGGTAGGTGGTCAGCTTACCGCCGAATACCGACAGCAGCGGTGCTTTGCCGTTTTCATCATGGATATCAAGGGTGTAATCACGGGTAATAGCCTGCGGCGAGTCGGACTCATCATCACACAGCGGACGCACACCGGAGTAGGTCCAGACGATATCGTCACGGCTTAACTGCTTTTTAAAGTGCGTGTTATACACATTCAGCAGGTAATTGATTTCACTCTCTTCAATCTTCACTGCTTTCGGATCGCCTTTGTATTCCACATCGGTGGTGCCGATGATGGAAAACTCGTCCATCCACGGGATCACGAACACAATACGTTTATCTTCGTTTTGCAGAATGTAGGCCTGCTTTTGGGTATGCACGCGCGGCACCACAATATGGCTGCCTTTGATCAGGCGAATGCCATAAGGCGAAGGCAGATGCATCCCGTCGTCGAAGAACTGTTTCACCCACGGGCCGGTGGCGTTAACCAGGCCGCGCGCTTGCCAGCTATATTTTTTGCCGGTATCGATATCTTCCGCTTCCACAATCCACAGGCCGTTTTCGCGACGAGCAGAAGTAGCACGAGTACGAGTAAGCACTTCGCCGCCTTTACGCACCACCATCTGGGCGTTGGCGAGCACCAGACGGGCATCGTCTACCCAACAGTCGGAATATTCGAATCCGCGCTTAATTTCCGGTTTTAACACTGAATTTGCGCCAAAACGCAAACCAGTTGATCCCGGCAGGCTGGTGCGTTTACCCAGATGATCGTACATAAACAGACCAATGCGAATCATCCACGCCGGGCGCAGATGCGGACGATGTGGCAGGCGAAAACGCATCGGGAAGGCGATATGCGGGGCCATTTTCAGTAGCACTTCACGTTCAGCCAGCGCCTCGCTGACCAGGCGGAATTCATAGTGCTCAAGGTAGCGCAGGCCACCGTGAATGAGTTTTGAACTGGCGGAAGAGGTCGCACAAGCGAGATCCTGCGCCTCCAGCATCAGCACGGATAAACCGCGTCCTGCGGCATCAACCGCAATACCGGCACCATTGATGCCGCCACCTATCACAATCAGATCTTTGGTTTCCATGCTGCCCTCATTCACTTTCGTTAAAGCTCATAAATGTTCGTTATCGAACATATTAGCAAAGAATCGCGCTTTAGGTAACATTGAAAAAACATTTTAGAGTGATATGTATAACATTATGGCGTTTATCTGCCGCTTCGACGTAAACTGTGCGGTAAATTTGCCCACTTGTTTGTAAAGAAAGAGAGACGCATGGATCAGTTCGAATGTATTAACGTTGCCGACGCGCACCAGAAGTTGCAGGAAAAAGAGGCGGTGCTGGTCGATATTCGCGATCCACAGAGTTTCGCTATGGGGCATGCGGTGCAGGCTTTCCATTTAACCAACGACACGCTGGGCGCGTTTATGCGTGATAACGACTTTGACACTCCGGTGATGGTGATGTGTTATCACGGCAATAGCAGCAAAGGGGCGGCGCAGTATCTGCTGCAACAGGGCTACGATGTGGTCTATAGCATTGACGGCGGCTTTGAAGCCTGGCAGCGACAGTTTCCCGCAGAGGTGGCGTACGGCGCGTAACGCTTTATACTGTCCCCTTTTGTGTGGAATAAGCGACAGCAACGATGTTGATGATTACCTCTTTTGCTAACCCCCGCGTGGCGCAGGCGTTTGTTGATTACATGGCGACGCAGGGTGTTATCCTCACGATTCAACAACATAACCAAAGCGACGTCTGGCTGGCGGATGAGTCCCAGGCCGAGCGCGTGCGGGCGGAGCTGGCGCGTTTTCTCGAAAACCCGGCAGATCCGCGTTATCTGGCGGCCAGCTGGCAGGCGGGTCATACCGGCAGTGGCCTGCATTATCGCCGTTATCCTTTCTTTGCTGCCTTGCGTGAACGCGCAGGTCCGGTAACCTGGGTGATGATGATCGCCTGCGTGGTGGTGTTTATCGCCATGCAAATTCTCGGCGATCAGGAAGTGATGTTATGGCTGGCCTGGCCATTCGATCCAACACTGAAATTTGAGTTCTGGCGTTACTTCACCCACGCGTTAATGCACTTCTCGCTGATGCATATCCTCTTTAACCTGCTCTGGTGGTGGTATCTCGGCGGCGCGGTGGAAAAACGCCTCGGTAGCGGTAAGCTAATTGTTATTACTCTCATTAGCGCCCTGTTAAGCGGCTATGTGCAGCAAAAATTCAGCGGGCCGTGGTTTGGCGGGCTTTCTGGCGTGGTGTATGCGCTGATGGGCTACGTCTGGCTACGTGGCGAACGCGATCCGCAAAGTGGCATTTACCTGCAACGTGGGTTAATTATCTTTGCGCTGATCTGGATTGTCGCCGGATGGTTTGATTTGTTTGGGATGTCGATGGCGAACGGAGCACACATCGCCGGGTTAGCCGTGGGTTTAGCGATGGCTTTTGTTGATTCGCTCAATGCGCGAAAACGAAAATAATTCCAGGGATTTAGAAATGAAACAAACACAACGTCACAACGGTATTATCGAACTGGTTAAACAGCAGGGTTATGTCAGTACCGAGGAGCTGGTGGAGCACTTCTCCGTCAGCCCGCAGACTATTCGCCGCGACCTCAATGAGCTGGCGGAGCAAAACCTGATCCTGCGTCACCATGGCGGTGCGGCGCTGCCTTCCAGTTCGGTTAACACGCCGTGGCACGATCGTAAAGCCACCCAGACCGAAGAAAAAGAGAGGATTGCCCGCAAAGTGGCGGAGCAAATCCCCAATGGCTCGACACTGTTTATCGATATCGGCACCACGCCGGAAGCGGTGGCGCACGCGCTGCTTAATCACAGCAATTTGCGTATTGTCACCAACAATCTCAATGTTGCTAACACGTTGATGGTAAAAGAAGATTTCCGCATTATTCTCGCCGGTGGCGAATTACGCAGCCGCGATGGCGGGATCATTGGCGAAGCGACGCTCGATTTTATCTCCCAGTTCCGCCTTGATTTCGGCATTCTGGGGATAAGCGGCATCGATAGCGACGGCTCGCTGCTGGAGTTCGATTACCACGAAGTTCGCACCAAACGCGCCATTATTGAGAACTCGCGCCACGTTATGCTGGTTGTCGATCACTCGAAATTTGGCCGTAACGCGATGGTCAATATGGGCAGCATCAGCATGGTAGATGCCGTCTACACCGACGCCCCGCCGCCAGTAAGCGTGATGCAGGTGCTGACGGACCACCATATTCAACTGGAGCTGTGCTGATCCTGCACGGCTTCCCACGTCAGACCAAAACGCGCCAGGTATTTGCGTAGCCGATCCGCGTCATTGACGCTGGCTTTGCCCTGGCGCGAAACATCAAAAAGCTGTCGTCCGGCAGCAGAAAGCGACTTTGCCTGGCGGCAGATAGCGATAACGTGTTCCAGTTGCATACGGTCGAAGAGATCGATGTTTTCTGCCTCTGCGCCCAGCAACGCCGTAAGCGCGGAGGGGCGGCTCTCCTGCCAGTTATAGCGCAGACGGTTTATCTCATCTTCAACCACGTCCAGAGTGATGCGTCCGCTAGTGGCAAAGGTTGCCATCCGCGTGACGCTGGCAGAAAGCTCGCGAAAGTTACCGCGCCATGTCGCCTGAGGAGATGTTGCAAAGGCCAGCCAGGCACGCCGCGCTTCGGTGTTAAAACGCACGCTGTCGCCGGTGAGTGAGGCGTGGCGCTCCACTTCATAATCCAGGTTAGGTTCAATATCTTCCTGGCGCTGGCGTAGCCCCGGCAGGGTGAAGGTCCAGAGATTGATCCGCGCGTACAGATCTTCGCGGAATTTGCCTTCGGCAACCAGCTGGCGCAAATCGCGCACCGTTCCGGCGATAAGCTGAAAATCACTGCTCACCTGGCGATCGCTGCCAAACGGGTAAAAGGTTTTCTCTTCAATGGCTTTTAGCAGCATTGCTTGTTCGTCTGCGCCCAGTTCGCCAATCTCATCAAGAAACAACATTCCGCCGTTGGCGCTGCGTAATAAACCTTCACGAGATTCCCGCGCCCCGGTAAACGCGCCTTTTACATGACCAAACAGCGTTGACATGGCGGTATCGCCGCGCAGGGTGGCGCAGTTCACTTCCACAAACGCGCCGCTAAACTGATGCCGCGCCTGTTTTAACTCGAAGATGCGTCGCGCCAGAAATGACTTGCCCGCGCCGGTTGGACCGTTAAGCAGAATCGGCGCGCGGGATTTGATCGCCACTTTTTCGATCTGCTCAATCATGCGGTTGAAGTGGGGGTTACGCGTGGCAATGCCGGACTTAAGAAAATCAAGCGTTTGCTGGCGTTCCTCGGCAAAGCGGCTGGCGATGGCGTTATAACGGCTTAAATCGAGATCGATAATCGTCACTTCACCTGCGCCGCGCGGCTGTTCTTTTTTGCGCGGAGGTGAAGATTGTATCAGCCGGGCGGGCAGGTAACGCGCTTCCGCCAGCAGAAACCAGCAAATCTGCGCGACGTGGGTGCCGGTGGTAATGTGAATTAAATAGTCTTCTTTTTCTGGCTGAAACTCGTAACCACGGGCGAAATCATGCAGGCAAGCGTAAACCTCTTCGAAATCCCACGGGTTATGCAGTTCAATCTCAACGCTCACCACTTCTGTTTCTGGCGAAACGCTGGCGATATCGCGTTTAAGCGTTTCAAATAGCGAGCGCGAGCGGGCGTCATGCAATAATTCCAGTCGATCGATGACCAACGATTCTTGCTGGCATAAACAGAGTGTCGGAAGCCATTTCGACCAGCGCTGACTGCCGCGCCCGGCATAATCCAGCACGGTACCGACAAAGCCAAAAGCCACTGTTTTACGCATCTTAGATATCCTTATAAAAGACGATATTTCATTATCGGTGAATTGGTTTTGTGGAAAATCTCCGTTTACGGACGTAAAGATTTAACCTATTTAAAAACAATGAATTAAAAAATTAATCTGCTTATTTAATTTTCTGGCACGACGGTTGCAATTATCACGACAGCAAACAACGAAAAGAGAAAAACAAAATGAATTACGAATTACTGACCACTGAAAATACCCCGGTAAAAATGTGGACCAAAGGCGTGCCGGTAGAAGCCGATGCGCGTCAGCAACTTATTAATACGGCGAAGATGCCGTTTATTTTCAAACACATTGCGGTAATGCCTGATGTACACCTGGGTAAAGGTTCCACCATTGGTAGCGTGATCCCGACCAAAGGGGCGATTATTCCGGCGGCGGTGGGCGTGGATATTGGCTGTGGAATGAACGCGCTGCGTACCGCGTTAACGGCGGCAGACCTGCCTGAAAACCTGGCAGAGCTGCGTCAGGCGATTGAAACGGCCGTGCCGCACGGGCGTACCACTGGCCGTTGTAAACGTGATAAAGGCGCATGGGAAAACCCGCCTGTTAACGTCGATGCGAAATGGGCTGAGCTTGAAGCCGGTTATCAGTGGTTAACGCAAAAATATCCGCGTTTCCTGAATACCAATAACTATAAACATCTGGGAACGCTGGGAACGGGTAACCATTTTATTGAAATCTGTCTTGATGAGTCGGAGCAGGTGTGGATTATGCTGCACTCCGGTTCACGCGGAATTGGTAACGCCATCGGGACTTACTTTATCGATCTGGCACAAAAAGAGATGCAGGAAACGCTTGAGACGTTGCCGTCGCGTGATCTGGCGTACTTTATGGAAGGTACGGAATACTTTGATGATTACCTGAAAGCCGTGGCCTGGGCGCAGCTTTTTGCCAGCCTTAACCGCGATGCGATGATGGAAAACGTGGTAACGGCATTGCAGAGCATTACGCAGAAAACGGTCAGACAGCCACAAACGCTGGCGATGGAAGAGATCAACTGTCACCACAACTATGTGCAAAAAGAACAGCACTTTGGTGAAGAGATCTACGTGACGCGTAAAGGCGCGGTGTCTGCGCGTGCTGGTCAATATGGAATTATTCCCGGTTCGATGGGAGCGAAAAGCTTTATCGTCCGTGGGTTGGGAAATGAAGAGTCGTTCTGTTCGTGCAGCCACGGTGCCGGGCGGGTAATGAGCCGTACTAAAGCGAAAAAACTGTTCAGCGTGGAAGATCAAATTCGTGCCACCGCGCATGTGGAATGCCGTAAAGATGCCGAAGTGATCGACGAAATCCCGATGGCGTATAAAGATATTGATGCGGTGATGGCGGCACAAAGCGATCTGGTGGAAGTTATCTACACCCTGCGTCAGGTGGTGTGCGTAAAAGGATAAATGATGAAAAGGATGATTGCGCTGGATGGCGCACAGGGCGAAGGCGGCGGACAGATCCTGCGCTCGGCGCTGAGCCTGTCGATGATAACCGGCCAGCCATTTACCATCACTTGCATTCGAGCCGGACGGGCGAAACCGGGGCTGCTGCGCCAGCATCTGACCGCGGTAAAAGCGGCTGCGGAAATTTGTAGGGCAACGGTGGAAGGTGCGGAGCTGGGATCGCAGCGTCTGCTCTTCCGGCCTGGCACCGTGCGGGGCGGCGATTACCGCTTTGCTATCGGTAGCGCCGGAAGTTGTACGCTGGTGCTGCAAACTGTGCTGCCCGCGCTGTGGTTTGCCGATGGACCTTCGCGTGTTGAAGTGAGCGGCGGTACCGATAACCCGTCGGCGCCACCTGCGGATTTTATCCGCCGGGTGCTGGAGCCGCTGCTGGCGAAAATGGGAATTCATCAGCAAACCACGCTGTTACGCCACGGTTTTTACCCTGCCGGAGGCGGTGTGGTGGCAACGGAAGTCTCGCCCGTGGCATCGTTTAACACCTTGCAACTTGGCGAGCGCGGGAACATTGTGCAGATGCGTGGAGAAGTTCTATTAGCTGGTGTGCCGCGCCATGTTGCTGAGCGTGAAATCGCTACACTGGCGGGGAGTTTTTCCCTGCATGAACAGAATATTCATAACCTGCCGCGCGACCAGGGGCCGGGTAATACCGTCTCGCTTGAAGTCGAAAGTGAAAATATCACCGAACGCTTTTTTGTCGTCGGTGAAAAGCGCGTCAGTGCCGAGGTGGTTGCGGCACAGTTGGTGAAAGAGGTGAAACGCTACCTGGCAAGCACGGCGGCGGTGGGGGAATATCTTGCTGACCAACTGGTGCTACCGATGGCGCTGGCGGGCGCGGGGGAATTTACGGTCGCCCATCCCTCATGCCATCTGCTGACCAATATCGCGGTGGTGGAGCGTTTCTTGCCGGTGCGGTTTAGTTTGATAGAAACAGATGGCGTAACGCGGGTGAGCATTGAATGATGCAGAGATGTAAGCCGGATCTGGCGCGTTATCCGGCTAAACTTACACGCCGTACCCCATCATCTTCAGCAATTGCTGGGCGTGTTGTACCGCATCCTGGCGATGGGCCACGCCGAGTTTCTGATACAGATTGCGGATATGCGTTTTGATGGTGGTTGCCGCGACTTCCAGTTCTCCGGCAATTTGCTCATTGCTGTAACCAGAGTAGATCAGCCCCAGTACCTGCCATTCACGTTGCGTCAGCGGGCTGGTGCGGATCAGTTCAGGTACTTCAGGATGATTTAGCAGACGTTCAACGAAATTCTCATCGAAATGGGCGAATTTATGCCGATGATGTTGATTGATTTCTCGCAGAATACGCTGCGCGCGATGCTGTTCCAGTTCCGGCAGCGTATTAAGCTGAATCAGCTGACGCAGTTGTTGCGCCATCGCTTCGCCTTCGATGACAAAATGGCTGATAAATCCGGTGCGATTCGCCAGTTTTAATGCGTCCAGCAACACGCGCTGGGCGTCACTTTTACGTCCGGCCTGCCAGTACAGTTGATTAAGCAGCAACAGGTTACGGTTGAGATCGCTCATCAACCGCAGACTCCGGGCATTTTCATTGAGTTCTTCGAGAACAATTTCTGCCGGTTCAAACTCGCCCAGCAAGATTTGTGCACGGGCAATGTTGCGCCATTGACCTTGCAGGAAGTGGTTGTTCGCAAACTCTGGTTTAGCCGTATGACGCAACCAGTTGGCAGCGGCGGCTTTATCGCCGGTCATTTGCCAGTAAATCACCCGGACTTTGTTGGCGTTAGAGATCCAGTCGCTGTGATATTTGCCATTCCCCAGCAGGTTTTCCAGACGGTTCAGCTGGCTACGGGCGTTATCTAAATCACCACGGGCCAGCGAGCATTGAATCAACATTGCCAGGCACTGAAGCTGTTGCTGTGGCTGATAAGACGACAAGACTTCAATCCCGCTACGCGCCGACGCTTCGGCTTCATCCAGCCGCGCCCAGGCCCATAACAGCTGCGCACGAATGCGCACCAGAAACTCATGCATTGGCAGCTGTTCCAGATGCTGCTCGTTGATCAGCTGGAATGCTTTTTCCTGCGTTTCCCACGCGGTTTGCAGGAACCCTTGGGCAAACAGAATTTCACTTTGCTGGATTAAACTCCACAAAGCGTAGTGCCAGACATCGTGCTGGCGTGCCATCTGTTCGGTTTGCTGCATTAGCGCCAGTGAGCGGGTCAATTCGCCTTTGCAGTGCAGCACTTCACCCAGCACCGAGGTTGCCACAATGCGGCTATAGAACCAGCCCGGCGGCAGCTCTTCCAGTGCCAGTTTTGCCAGCCGTTCCGCTTCATCCGGATTACCATCGTTAATCGCCACCTGGGCGCGCAGAGCGTTAAATTCTGCGTGCATGGTGTCTTCTCTGATGTCCTTGATTTCATGTTCAGCACGGGCTAGCAGGGTGTTAACTTCGCCGTAGCGATGTTGGCTTTGCATCAGCCACGCCTGCAATAACACCAACTGCGGATTTTCCAGCAAGCTGTCCCACGGCAGGGCCTTAAGCGACTCTTCCAGCAGCGACAGTTCGCTATGGTTGAACAGACTCCAGGCGTGATTAAGCAGAATATCGCGCAGCATCAGCGCATCGCCTGCCGCCAGCGCATGATGAATCGCTTCGCTGGGAAATCCCTGGGCCATCCAGCTTTCTGCGGCGGCACGGTGGATTTCCGGCAGCTCCGCCGCCAGTTCCCACTGGCAGCGCTGGCGCAGGAAGTTACCAAACAGCGGGTGATAGCAGAACCACTCGCCGGTATCATCCATCCGCTGTAAAAACAGCCCCTGACGCTCAATCTCTTCGAGGCGCATTTGCCCGTTTTCTTCGCCGGTCACACGGGTGATGAGTGCATCGTTCATTGAGCGCAAAATGGCGCTTTTCAACAGAAAATGGCGCGTTGCGAGATCGACGTTATCCAAAACCTCATCGACCAGATAATCCGAAAGATGGCTGGCATTGATTCCCGCCAGGCGGCGTGCCGACTTATGGGCTGAGTGGGTATTCTGCCGGGCGGAGAGGGCGATTAGCTGTAGTGCCGTCGCCCAACCGGAAACGTCATCGCAAATCCGACTGCTTTCTGCGGCTTCAATCGGCGATGACAGACGGCAATCAAAAAACTGCTTCGCTTCCTGATGGGTAAATGCCAGTTGCTGACTGCCAATTTCCAGCAGTTGATCACGAACACGCAGATTGGCAATGCCCAGTTGCGGAAGGTTGCGTGACAACACCACCAGGGTGAGATTTTCTGGTTGATGGCGAATAAAGAAGCGCATTGACTCGTGGATCACTGGATTAGTGATCAGATGATAGTCATCGATGACCAGATAAAGTGGGCTATGCCATTCCGCCAGCTCAATGAAAAGCTGGGCGAAGAGTGACGTCAGGCTGGCATATTGCCGTTTTTGCGCCATCGTCTCACATATCGCACAGTGACCGTTGGTTGCCTGCTGCACGGCGGCAATGAGATAGCTGGCGAAACGCTCTTGCTGGTTATCACCTTCATCCAGCGAGTACCAGCCGATATCGTTTTTGCCTGCCGCCCACTGGGAAATGAGGGTGGTCTTTCCGTAGCCCGCAGGACTCGTGATCAGCGCCAGCCGGAAGTTGTTCGCGCCGGAAAGTTTAGCCAGCAGGCGCTCACGAACCACGGTATGGTCGAGTCGAACCGGACGACTGAGTTTTGACGGAATCAGCATAGTTAATCACTTCACTGTGGAAAATGAGGAAATATTATTTTTTTTGCGCTTCGTAATTAATGGTTATAAGGTCGGCCAGAAACCTTTCTAATGCAAGCGATGGCGTTTTTTTATGTGTCTGAATTTGCACTGTGTCACAATTCCAAATCTTTATTAACAACTCACCTAAAACGACGCTGATCCAGCGTGAATACTGGTTTCCCTTATGTTCATCAGATTCATTTAAGCAAGGGTTTCTTCTTCATTCCTGATGAAAGTGCCATCTAAAAAGATGATCTTAATAAATCTATTAAGAATGAGATGGAGCACACTGGATATTTTACTTATGAAACTGTTTCACTCCTTTACTTAATTTATAGAGTTACCTTCCGCTTTTTGAAAATACGCAACGGCCATTTTTTGCACTTAGATACAGATTTTCTGCGCTGTATTGCATTGATTTGCTGCTAATCCTGTGGTTTGCACTAGCTTTAAGTGGTTGAGATCACATTTCCTTGCTCATCCCCGCAACTCCTCCCTGCCTAATCCCCCGCAGGATGAGGAAGGTCAACATCGAGCCTGGCAAACTAGCGATAACGTTGTGTTGAAAATCTAAGAAAAGTGGAACTCCTATGTCACAACCTATTTTTAACGATAAGCAATTTCAGGAAGCGCTTTCACGTCAGTGGCAGCGTTATGGCTTAAATTCTGCGGCTGAAATGACTCCTCGCCAGTGGTGGCTGGCAGTGAGTGAAGCACTGGCCGAAATGCTGCGTGCTCAGCCATTCGCCAAACCGGTGGCGAATCAGCGACATGTTAACTACATCTCAATGGAGTTTTTGATTGGTCGTCTGACGGGCAACAACCTGTTGAATCTCGGCTGGTATCAGGATGTACAGGATTCGTTGAAGGCTTATGACATCAATCTGACTGACCTGCTGGAAGAAGAGATCGACCCGGCGCTGGGTAACGGTGGTCTGGGACGTCTGGCGGCGTGCTTCCTCGACTCAATGGCAACTGTCGGTCAGTCTGCGACGGGTTACGGTCTGAACTATCAATATGGTTTGTTCCGCCAGTCTTTTGTCGATGGCAAACAGGTTGAAGCGCCGGATGACTGGCATCGCAGTAACTACCCGTGGTTCCGCCACAACGAAGCACTGGATGTGCAGGTAGGGATTGGCGGTAAAGTGACGAAAGACGGACGCTGGGAGCCGGAGTTTACCATTACCGGTCAAGCGTGGGATCTCCCCGTTGTCGGCTATCGTAATGGCGTGGCGCAGCCGCTGCGTCTGTGGCAGGCGACGCACGCGCATCCGTTTGATCTGACTAAATTTAACGACGGTGATTTCCTGCGTGCCGAACAGCAGGGCATCAATGCGGAAAAACTGACCAAAGTTCTCTATCCAAACGACAACCATACTGCCGGTAAAAAGCTGCGCTTGATGCAGCAGTACTTCCAGTGTGCCTGTTCGGTAGCGGATATTTTGCGTCGCCATCATCTGGCGGGGCGTAAACTTCACGAACTGGCGGATTACGAAGTTATTCAGCTGAACGATACCCACCCAACTATCGCGATTCCAGAACTGCTGCGCGTGCTGATCGATGAGCACCAGATGAGCTGGGATGACGCCTGGGCCATTACCAGCAAAACTTTCGCTTACACCAACCATACCCTGATGCCAGAAGCGCTGGAACGCTGGGAGGTGAAACTGGTGAAAGGCTTACTGCCGCGCCATATGCAGATTATTAACGAAATTAATACTCGCTTTAAAACGCTGGTGGAGAAAACCTGGCCGGGCGATGAAAAAGTGTGGGCCAAACTGGCGGTGGTGCACGATAAACAAGTGCATATGGCGAACCTGTGTGTGGTTGGCGGTTTCGCGGTGAACGGTGTTGCGGCGCTGCACTCGGATCTGGTGGTGAAAGATCTGTTCCCGGAATATCACCAGCTATGGCCGAACAAATTCCATAACGTCACCAACGGTATTACCCCACGTCGCTGGATCAAACAGTGCAACCCGGCACTGGCGGCTCTGTTGGATAAATCACTGAAAAAAGAGTGGGCTAACGATCTCGATCAGCTGATCAATCTGGAAAAATTCGCTGATGATGCGAAATTCCGTCAGCAATATCGCGAGATCAAGCAGGCGAATAAAGTCCGTCTGGCGGAGTTTGTGAAAGTTCGTACCGGTATTGAGATCAATCCACAGGCGATTTTCGATATTCAGATCAAACGTCTGCATGAGTACAAACGCCAGCACCTGAATCTGCTGCATATTCTGGCGTTGTACAAAGAAATTCGTGAAAACCCGCAGGCTGATCGCGTACCGCGCGTCTTCCTCTTCGGCGCGAAAGCGGCACCGGGCTACTACCTGGCGAAGAATATTATCTTTGCGATCAACAAAGTGGCTGACGTGATCAACAACGATCCGCTGGTTGGCGATAAGTTGAAGGTGGTGTTCCTGCCGGATTATTGCGTTTCGGCGGCGGAAAAACTGATCCCGGCGGCGGATATCTCCGAACAAATTTCGACTGCAGGTAAAGAAGCTTCCGGTACCGGCAATATGAAACTGGCGCTCAATGGTGCGCTTACTGTCGGTACGCTGGATGGTGCGAACGTTGAAATCGCCGAGAAAGTCGGTGAAGAAAATATCTTTATTTTTGGTCATACCGTGGAACAAGTGAAGGCAATTCTGGCCAAAGGCTACGACCCGGTGAAATGGCGGAAGAAAGATAAGGTGCTGGACGCAGTATTGAAAGAGCTGGAAAGCGGTAAATACAGCGACGGCGATAAGCATGCCTTCGACCAGATGCTGCACAGTATCGGCAAACAAGGCGGCGATCCGTATCTGGTGATGGCGGATTTCGCAGCCTATGTTGAGGCACAAAAGCAGGTGGATGTGCTGTACCGCGACCAGGAGGCCTGGACTCGCGCGGCGATCCTCAATACCGCCCGCTGCGGTATGTTTAGCTCGGATCGCTCTATTCGCGATTATCAGGCTCGTATCTGGCAGGCAAAACGCTAAGGAAGCTCGATGGAAAGCAAACGTCTGGATAATGCCGCGCTGGCGGCGGGGATTAGCCCCAATTACATCAATGCCCACGGTAAACCGCAGTCGATTAGCGCCGAAACCAAACGGCGTTTGCTTGACGCGATGCATCAACGTACCGCCACGAAAGTGGCGGTAACGCCAGTCCCGAATGTCATGGTTTATACCAGCGGCAAAAAAATGCCGATGGTGGTGGAGGGCAGCGGCGAATATAGCTGGCTGCTGACCACCGAAGAAGGAACACAGTACAAAGGCCATGTAACGGGGGGCAAAGCGTTCAATCTACCGACGAAGCTGCCGGAAGGTTATCACACGCTGACACTCACCCAGGACGACCAGCGCGCGCATTGCCGGGTGATTGTCGCCCCGAAACGCTGTTACGAACCGCAGGCGTTGCTGAATAAACAAAAGCTGTGGGGTGCCTGCGTTCAGCTTTATACGCTGCGATCGGAAAAAAACTGGGGTATTGGGGATTTTGGCGATCTCAAAGCGATGCTGGTGGATGTGGCAAAACGTGGCGGGTCGTTCATCGGCCTGAACCCGATTCATGCGCTCTATCCGGCAAATCCGGAGAGTGCCAGCCCATACAGCCCGTCTTCTCGCCGTTAGCTGAATGTGATTTATATCGACGTTAACGCCGTCGAAGATTTCCATCTTAGCGAAGAGGCTCAGGCCTGGTGGCAGTTGCCGACCACGCAACAGACGCTGCAACAGGCGCGCGATGCCGACTGGGTCGATTACTCCACGGTTACCGCCCTAAAAATGACAGCATTACGAATGGCGTGGAAAGGTTTCGCGCAACGTGATGATGAGCAGATGACCGCGTTTCGCCAGTTTGTTGCAGAGCAGGGCGACAGCCTGTTCTGGCAGGCAGCCTTTGATGCGCTACATGCCCAGCAAGTGAAAGAGGACGAAATGCGCTGGGGCTGGCCTGCATGGCCAGAGATGTATCAGAACGTGGATTCACCAGAAGTGCGTCAGTTCTGCGAAGAACATCGTGATGACGTTGATTTTTATCTCTGGTTGCAGTGGCTGGCTTACAGCCAGTTTGCCGCCTGCTGGGAGATAAGCCAGGGCTATGAAATGCCGATTGGCTTGTATCGTGATCTGGCGGTTGGCGTAGCGGAAGGTGGGGCGGAAACCTGGTGTGACCGTGAACTGTATTGCCTGAAAGCGTCGGTTGGCGCGCCGCCGGATATCCTCGGCCCGTTGGGGCAGAACTGGGGATTACCGCCAATGGACCCGCATATCATCACCGCGCGTGCCTATGAACCGTTTATCGAGCTGTTGCGTGCCAATATGCAAAACTGCGGCGCATTACGAATTGACCATGTGATGTCGATGCTGCGTTTGTGGTGGATACCGTATGGCGAGACGGCAGATCAGGGCGCGTATGTTCACTATCCGGTGGATGATCTGCTTTCGATTCTGGCACTCGAAAGTAAACGTCATCGCTGTATGGTGATTGGTGAAGATCTCGGTACCGTACCGGTAGAGATTGTCGGTAAGCTGCGCAGCAGCGGTGTGTACTCCTACAAAGTGCTCTATTTCGAAAACGACCACGAGAAGACGTTCCGTGCACCGAAAGCGTATCCGGAGCAGTCGATGGCGGTTGCGGCGACACATGACCTGCCTACGCTACGCGGCTACTGGGAGAGCGGGGATCTAACGCTGGGCAAAACCCTGGGGCTGTATCCGGATGAAGTGGTACTGCGCGGTCTGTATCAGGATCGTGAACTGGCGAAACAAGGACTGCTGGATGCTCTGCATAAATATGGTTGCCTGCCAAAACGTGCCGGGCATAAGGCATCGTTGATGTCGATGACGCCGACGCTTAATCGTGGTTTGCAGCGCTACATTGCCGACAGTAACAGTGCTCTGTTAGGACTACAGCCGGAAGACTGGCTGGATATGGCCGAACCGGTGAATATTCCTGGCACCAGTTACCAGTATAAAAACTGGCGACGCAAGCTTTCCGCAACGCTTGAGTCGATGTTTGCCGATGATGGCGTGAACAAGTTGCTGAAGGATTTGGACAGACGGCGCAGAGCTGCAGCGAAGAAGAAGTAGAGTGCGGTTGATGCCGGATGCGATGCATCCGGCAGTCAGTGTTATCAAATCACCATATTCAGCAGCAGACAGCCTACCAGACCGCACACCGAGATAATGGTTTCCAGCATCGACCAGGATTTGATGGTCTCGCCGATAGTCAGGTTAAAGTACTCTTTGAACAGCCAGAAGCCCGGATCGTTCACATGAGAGAAAATCACACTACCGGAACCAACCGCAATAACCATCAGCTCCGGGCTAACACCCGTCGTTGCAATCAGCGGTGCCGCGATACCACCCGCAGTGATTGCCGCAACGGTTGCGGAACCCAGCGCGATACGCAGTACGGCAGCAATCGACCAGGCCATCAGCAGCGGAGAAATGTTGGTTTCGTGCATCATGGAAGCAATGTATTTGTCCACGCCGCTGTCTACCAGCACCTGCTTGAACGCACCGCCACCACCGATGATCAACAGCATCATCGCAATGATTTTGATGGAAGAAACCAGCGTGTCGTTAATCTGATCCATTGAACGACCACGGTTTAGACCAAAGGTGAACATCGCAATCAGCACGGCAATCAGCGTAGCCATTACCGGGTCACCGAGGAACTCCGCTACCGGCAGGAAAGCGTGACCTTTCGGCAGGATCATTTCGGCAATCGCACGCATCGCCATCAGTACTACCGGCACCAGAGAGGTCCAGACGCTGACGCCAAAGCTCGGCATCTCTTCTTCGCTGAAGGTTTTCGCGCTGTACAGACCTTCCGGAATTGGCTTATCGATACCTTTCAACACGCGAGCGTAAACCGGACCGGCGAGAATCACGGTCGGGATTGCCAGAATAGTACCGTACAGCAGGGTTTTACCCATATCGGCATTGAAAATGGTGGCAATCGCAGTCGGACCCGGATGCGGTGGCAGGAAGCCGTGGGTCACAGACAGTGCAGCTGCCATTGGTACACCAACATACAGCAGTGGAATATTCGCAGAAGCCGCGATGGTAAACACCAGCGGCAGCATCAGCACAAAGCCCACTTCATAGAACAGGGCAAAACCAACGGTAAAACCGGTCAGTACCACCGCCCACTGGATGTGTTTTTTACCAAATTTGGCAATCAGCGTGGTGGCGATACGTTGTGCGCCACCGCAGTCTGCCAGCATTTTGCCCAGCATTGCGCCAAAACCCATGATCAGGGCAAGGCTACCGAGCGTCCCGCCGACACCGGCTTTGATGGAGCCAATAACTTTATCCAGCGGCATTCCTTGCATTAATCCAACAGCAAGCGCCACGAGGACGAGAGCGATGAAGCCGTTCATTTTGAAGCGGATCATCAGGAGCAACAACAAGATTACACCGATAGCAACAATGACTAATGGCATGATTTACCTGGCCTTTCATTTGTTATGGGTAACGTCAATTTTCTGACGACAAACTCTAATTATCCCAATCGGGAACAGAGATATTGCGGCACCACGACTGATACCCACTAAAACTAATTATTGTAGTCAGATGTCAGGAGTATGTTTGGTACCCATGTGAATGATACGGGTAACATCTGGCGTTTGAGAATCACCAGAGCGGGGTAAATTTAAATTATGAGAGGTTGGTCATATTATCGCGGGGAAACGAAGGGAGGGATTTGCCAAAGCAATGCTGCGCCAACGTCTGGCACATGTTCAATGTAGGCCCGAAATGACGCTTTAGCGTCGCATCGGGCAATCTACAAAAGAGGGGATAACTTAGTAGTAGGAGTGTTCGCCGCGCTGGTGTTCGGTGAGATCGCGCACACCTTTCAGCTCCGGGAATTCGTTTAGCAGCTGCTTCTCGATCCCTTCTTTCAGCGTCACATCCACCATGGAACAACCGTTACAGCCGCCGCCAAATTGCAGAATGGCGTAACCGTCTTCGGTGATTTCCATCAGCGAAACGCGACCACCGTGACCAGCAAGCTGTGGGTTGATCTGCGACTGCAGCATATACTCCACGCGCTCCATCAGCGGTGCATCGTCTGCCACTTTACGCATTTTGGCGTTCGGGGCTTTCAGTGTTAGCTGAGAACCCAACTGGTCGGTAACAAAATCGATCTCTGCATCTTCCAGGTATGGTGCGCTTAACTCATCAACATACGCGGTCAGCAGGTCAAATTTCAGGGCAGTGTCGGTGGCTTCCACGGCATCCGGCGGACAATAAGAAACACCACATTCAGCGTTAGGCGTGCCAGGGTTAATCACAAATACGCGGATTTGTGTCCCTTCTTCCTGATTTGCCAGCAGTTTGGCAAAGTGCGCTTGTGCAGCATCGGAAATACGGATCATAGTAATGGCCTAATAGTTGACTATTTTAGTTGGTTATAATACGCCCATCATCGAGGCTCTACAAGGTTCGACAAAGGCACCAGACCTGGACAGTCGCCGCACCATTGCGTAAAAGCAACTGCGCAATCTCTGCGACGGTACTTCCGGTGGTAACGACATCATCCACAATCACCATATGGCGACCTTGCACGGGCAATTCAAGACGAAAGGCATTTTTCAGGTTGCGCTTGCGCAGCCGGGCACTGAGAAAATGCTGGGTCGCAGTGGCCCGTGTACGTGTGACGGCTTCGCTATCCCATTGGCAGTGCAACCAGCGTGATAACGGCTGACACAGCAAATCGCTCTGATTAAATCCCCGACGCCAGTGACGCCGCTGCCATAACGGAACGCTGATGATGCGATCCGGCAATTGCAACCCGGTGGTGCGACGAGCGTGTAAGACTTCCAATAGTAACAGACGTGACAGGGCGCTGGCGATTTCACTGCGCCGGGAAAATTTAAGCTGGTGGATTAGCGGACTTAACGGCGGCGCATAGTCCGCAACCGTGACCAGTCTTTGCCAGGGCGGCGGTTTTTGCAGGCAACGACCGCAGGGAAGATGGGAGTGTGTGGCGGGTAATCCACATTGTGGGCATAACGTTTTATCTGTACGGGCGGCGCGTGAACAGACCGAACAAATCCCCCAATGACCTAACGCCAGTGGCATTCGGCATAGCCAGCATAATCCCGGTACTGTTAGCATATGTTCATCCTTGTAAGTCAAAAGAGAACAATAGCGGATGAATAACATCTGGTGGCAGACCAAAGGTCAGGGGAATGTTCATCTTGTGCTGCTGCACGGATGGGGACTGAATGCCGAAGTGTGGCGTTGCATTGACGAGGAACTTAGCTCGCATTTTACGCTGCACCTTGTTGACCTGCCCGGCTTCGGGCGTAGCCGGGGATTTGGTGCGCTGTCACTTGCTGATATGGCCGAAGCCGTGCTGCAACAGGCACCTGATAAAGCCATTTGGTTAGGCTGGAGTCTGGGCGGGCTGGTGGCAAGCCAGATTGCGTTAACCCATCCCGAGCGTGTTCAGGCGCTGGTCACCGTGGCGTCGTCACCTTGTTTTAGTGCTCGTGACGAGTGGCCGGGGATAAAACCGGACGTGCTGGCGGGATTTCAGCAGCAACTCAGTGATGATTTTCAGCGTACAGTGGAGCGGTTCCTGGCGTTACAAACCATGGGGACTGAAACGGCGCGCCAGGATGCGCGGGCGTTGAAGAAAACCGTTCTGGCGTTACCGATGCCGGAGGTTGACGTGCTTAATGGCGGGCTGGAAATCCTGAAAACGGTCGATCTCCGTCAGCCGCTGCAAAACGTGTCCATGCCGTTTTTGCGATTGTATGGCTATCTCGACGGTCTGGTGCCGCGCAAAGTGGTGCCGATGCTGGATAAACTTTGGCCTCACAGCGAATCATATATCTTCGCCAAAGCGGCCCATGCGCCGTTTATTTCGCATCCGGTCGAGTTTTGTCACCTGCTGGTGGCGTTGAAGCAGAGGGTGTAGGCAACTTTTGAAATGGCGAGACAGAAATTTACTGGCTCGCCGCAGCCAACTCTTCTTCTGACACCCCGGTAAAGCGCATGATGTCTGTAAGAGGGACTCCGGATTCAAGCATTATTTTGGCTATATGCAGGGCTTTGGATTGTTCCCCCTCCTGCCGCAATCTTTCCGCAATTGTCATTAAACTCTCCTTGTGTTTCGGTGAACGTTCGGCAACGCCGTCGATAAAATCGTTAAAACGTACCGCGTCGCCGGTTTGCAGTATGTAATTAAACAGCCCTTTGATTTGTCTGTCATTAGCGTATCCACTACTTAATAAGCAGGCCATTTGCTCTACCAGCCCCATCAGATCGCGTTGACGAATATGTTTTTGAATTAACTCCAGCAGCGCCATACGTCGGTGCTGCATGATTTCATCATCAGGCATGACGGTGACATCAATCAGCGGAAATGCGGAGGCATAAAGCTGCCTTGCCAGTTTGGGATCGGCGAAACAATCCAGCCAACACAGCGAATAGGGATAGGGGCTTTCAATACCGTGGTAAAACAACAATGGCACCACCATCGGCAACGTTTTGTATCCAGCATCAAGGTGATTTTGCATTGCGGCAATAGCGTAACGCATCATGCGAAATGCGATCAGTTTGTTTGAGGTGCTTTGATGTTCAATCAGACAATAGATGTATCCTGGTCCTTGTTCCGTTTTCACCGACCACAGCACATCGGAATAGCTTTCACGCAGATCGTCATCAATAAAGCTGCTCGACTCCAGCTTGAGGGTTTTCATATCACAGAGCGCGTGAATGGGTGCCGGTAAATGAAACGCAAGAAAATCGCGTGCCGTCTCCGGTTGGCGTAAAAAGAGTTTGAACAGCGCATCATGTGGGGTGGAACTCTGCTTTTTACTCATGGCGTTCCTTCACCTGTTGTTTGAATGCCGCGACTCTACGCGCCACTCCACATCTGTGCATTAGCCAGTTTTCATCCCTGCGAGACGCTTTCAGAGGAACTTACGTCGCGCTGCAAGAATTGCATTTTTATGGAAAGCCGCACGCAAAAAAGCCCGGATGCAGACGCATACCGGGCTTTCCAAAACAGGCGATGGAGTAAGGTTAACGCAGCGCCCACCACTCGCGCAGACAGGCTTTGCCTTCCGGGCAGCTTTTACAACTGCCAGAGAGGCAGCCGTCAGGTTCTTCCTGAATCCGCACGGCTTTGCCCATACTTTCCAGTTGTTGCAGCATGGCGTTAATCATTGGCTGTGGAGTGTTCAATGTCTGGCTTATCTGGGCCGCTTCCATACGGCCCCGTAACGCCAGCAAATCGCGCACCTGAATAAGTGAAGCCATTAATGGCAATCACCGGTGGTGCTGGCTGCGCAGCAACTGCTTACCGACTTGCGGGTTGCCAGCAGTTCGATATCCACCCGGCTACGCGCGCGGCGCAGCAGACCGATAACTACGATGTTAAACAGGATAACCGCCAGAATGCACACCAGGCTGTAAGTTGGGTGCTGACTGTAGCTGGCGACCTGATAGAACAATGTTGCCAGTGAGTAAGCGATATTCAGCCCCCACAGGATGGAGAAGCCCATCCAGCCACGGCTTGATTCACGGGCGATAGCCCCCATCACCGAGATACATGGTACATACAGCAGGACGAAAATCAGGTAGCTGTAAGCTGCTGCTGCGCTACCGAATTTCTGATCCATCACGCCCATCGCCCCGGTACCCATTTCGCCGTCGCCTTTGCTGGCTTCAATGGGGTTCATCAGTACGCTAAGGCTGAAGGTGTCTTTCAGGCTCTGCCAGGTTTCATCTATCGCACTGAACAGCTCTTCACCGAGGTTAAATTCTGCCGGATTGAACTCTTCGTCCTGAATATTTTCTGCGGTGTAGAGGGTGTTGAGCGTACCCACTACCACTTCTTTCGCCATGGCACCTGTAAACAGGCCAACCGTTGCCTGCCAGTTATCTTCATGCACGCCAATTGGCTTGAAGACCGGGGTGATCACCCGGCTGACGGACGCCAGCGCCGAGTCGTTGATGTTATCGACGATTTTCCCGCTCAGCGAGAAGCTGTTGAAAGCGCTCAGGAAAATGCTGACGATGATGATCACTTTACCAGCACGCAGAACGAAGCCTTTCAGACGCTGCCAGGTCTGGATAATCAGGCTTTTAACGTGTGGTACATGATAGACCGGCAACTCCATGACAAACGGCGTCGCTTCACCGCGCATGATGGTGTACTTGAGCATCAGGCCAGTCAGCACCGCCATCACAATACCCAGCATATACAGCGAGAAGACCGCCAGCGCACCGTTCTGCCCGAAGAAGGCAGCCGCGAATACTGCGAAGATAGCCAGACGCGCGCCGCAGGACATAAACGGTGCCATCATGATGGTCATCAGACGTTCACGCGGTGCATCAAGCGTACGTGCACCCATTACCGACGGTACGTTACAACCGAAACCGACGATCAGCGGCACAAAGGATTTCCCCGGCAAGCCCAGCGCCTGCATCAGACGGTCCATCACAAACGCCGCACGCGCCATATACCCGGAGTCCTCAAGGAAGGAGAGGAACAGGTACATCATGCCAATCTGCGGCACCAGTGGCAGCACGGTGTTAATGCCGCCACCCAGGCCCTGGGCGAGGAAGATAGTCAGCCAGTCCGGGAAGTGGAGCGTGTAGCCAATCCATTGAATACCATGCACAAATAGCGCCACGGAGCCGACGTCAAACAGCGGCTGTAACGCCCCGCCGATGTTGATAGCCAGCAGGAACATCAGGTACATCACAAAGAGGAAAATCGGCAGACCGAGGAAACGGTTGAGCACGATTTTATCTACCGCAGTGGTGAAACGGCTGGGTTCTGCCGTCAGGGTGTTGCTTACCACATCACAGATGGCAGCAATGCACTGGTAACGCGCATCGGCAATGTGCAGCGCCGGATCGTCCATCTCATTACGCAGACGGGCGAGGGCGGCATCAAGATGCTGCGACGCTTCACCGGCGTAGGCGCGGCTGTAGATATCGCCTTCCAGCATTTGCAGGCCCAGCCAGCGACGTTGTTTCAGCGGGATGTCGGAAGGCATCACTTTTGCCAGTGAATCTGCTTCGTTGAGCAGCGGCTGTGCGTAATGCACCAGTTCCACATTCTCGTTAGCTTTATAGCGATCAATCGCCAGCTTGAGCGCTTCAATACCGCGACCACGGGTTGAAACCAGCGGGATCACCGGACAGCCCAGACGCGCCGACAGAGCATCAATTTCAATACGAATATTTTGCTTCTCGGCAATGTCGAGCATGTTCAGTGCCACAATGCAGGGAATGCCGAGTTCCAGCAGTTGTAGCGTCAGGTACAGGTTACGCTCAAGGTTAGACGCATCCACCACGTTAATCAGCAGGTCGGCGTCGCCACTCAAAATGTAGTGACAGGCGATTTGCTCATCGAGCGAGGTCTGCGATGAGATGGTGGTCAGAGAATAGGTGCCGGGCAGGTCCACCAGCGTGACCTGATGATCGGTGGTGGAGAATTGCCCTTCTTTACGTTCGACGGTAACGCCAGCCCAGTTACCTACACGCTGACGTGCGCCAGTGAGCTGGTTAAATAAGGTTGTCTTGCCAGAATTTGGATTACCAATTAAGCCTATGGTTAATTTTTTCATTGTTGTTATCACCGTATTAACAGGAAACCGCTTCCACTTCTAATAAGGCCAGATCTTTTTTGCGTAATACCAGGCTCACACGACGGGTTTCGATATGAATGGGGTCGCCGAGTGGAGCGACGCGCACCACATTAAAAGAGGAGCCAGGTAACATGCCAAGAGAAAGCAGTTTTTGGCGATATGCCGGGCTGATTTCACGGGAAAAGCCAGTGATTTTCCACGCAGTATCTGGAGTGTATTGCATAGGTGCCTACTTGTTTCTCATTAACTGGATAACTACCTCATGGGGCGTTTGACAGCGACATGAGACCAGATGATTTGCCAACAAAGGAGAGATTAAATAATCAACAACACAATGATAATGAGAATGGTTTCTATCAGCAATACTTAAAATGTGTGCGAATGTTGGTTTGAATAATAATCTGACTCAATGTTGATGTGGCTCAAGGTTATATCGCAGCGAAAATATAATTCGAATAGTGAATTACCCGGACTGGCTAATGTTTAATTAAGGTTTCAGTTGTTAATGAAGTGATAAATATTGCCGGAATATATTATGAGTTTGGTTGTGGAATAAAAAGGCCGGAGATATTCTCCGGCACTTTTATGTCAGGCAAGGCGTTCGTTGCCAGATGCGGCGTGAACGCCTTATCGCGCAGGTTTAGGGGCCAGTCCGGGCGTTTAACGTTTTTTGCCCATTGCCGCCGCCAGCGCATCCATCATCGCGCTATTACCGGCAGGCTGCGCTTCACGACCGCGTGGTTTGGCTGCCGGGCGGTTGTTTTGCGGGCGTTCATTACCGCCGCCGCGACGGGCGTTGGTTTCGCCAGGCTGCTCGTCCAGACGCATAGTCAGGGCGATACGTTTACGCTGAAGATCCACTTCCAGCACTTTCACCTTCACAATGTCGCCCGCTTTCACCACGGTATGCGGATCTTCCACAAACTTGTTCGACAATGAAGAGATGTGAACCAGGCCGTCCTGATGCACGCCGATATCGACAAACGCGCCAAAGTTGGTGACGTTGGTCACCGCACCTTCGAGGATCATACCCGGTTGCAGGTCGTTCATTGTCTCGACGCCATCGGCAAACTGAGCGGTTTTAAATTCCGGACGCGGATCGCGACCCGGTTTTTCCAGCTCTTTGATGATGTCAGTTACTGTCGGCACACCGAATTTTTCATCAGTAAAGTCAGACGCTTTCAGGTTACGCAGTTCGCTGCTGTTACCCATCAGATCTTTCAGTGCCTGCTGTGTTGCTGCCAGAATGCGTTCCACCACCGGATAGGCTTCCGGGTGGACGGTAGAAGCATCCAGCGGGTTATCACCGTGGTTAATGCGCAAGAAGCCCGCGCACTGCTCGAAGGCTTTCGGCCCCAGACGGCTGACTTTCAGCAGTTGCTGACGGTTCTGGAACTGGCCGTTCTCATCGCGCCAGGCCACGATGTTTTGCGCCATCATGCGCGTCAGGCCCGCCACGCGGGTTAACAGCGGAACAGAAGCAGTGTTGAGATCGACGCCAACGGCGTTTACGCAGTCTTCTACTACTGCGTCCAGTTTGCGGGCCAGTTGCGTCTGGCTGACGTCATGCTGATACTGACCTACGCCGATAGATTTCGGATCGATTTTCACCAGCTCCGCCAGCGGATCCTGCAAACGGCGGGCGATAGACACCGCGCCACGCAGCGAAACGTCGAGATCCGGGAACTCCTGCGCTGCCAGCTCGGAAGCTGAGTAAACCGACGCGCCAGCTTCGCTGACGATCACTTTCTGTGCGGTCACTTTCGGGAACTGCTTCTGCACGTCGAGATAGAAACGTTCGGTTTCGCGGGAAGCTGTACCGTTGCCGATCGCCACCAGTTCAACGTTATGTTTTTCACACAAGGCAGCAACGGTCATCGCTGCTTTTGCGGCTTGTCCGGTGTGCGGGTAAATGGTATCGGTCGCTACCAGTTTGCCAGTGGCATCGACCACCGCCACTTTTACCCCAGTACGCAGACCCGGATCGAGGCCCATCGTTGCACGCAGTCCGGCAGGGGCCGCCATCAGCAGATCGTGCAGGTTACGGGCAAAGACGTTGATTGCTTCATCTTCCGCGCGTTCGCGCACGGTACCCATCAGTTCGGTTTCCAGATGCATCAGCACCTTGATGCGCCAGGTCCAGCTCACTACGCCTTTGCGCCAGCTATCCGCCGGGGCATTGTTCAGGCGCAGGCCAAGGTGATCCATGATGATTTGCTCGCAATAGCTCTCTTTCGGCGGCTCATCGAACTGTGGATCGGCATTCAGCGAAAGCTGGAGTACGCCTTCGTTACGCCCACGGAACATCGCCAGCGCGCGGTGAGAAGGCACCGTGGACAACGGTTCGTGATGATCGAAATAGTCGCGGAATTTCGCCCCTTCCTCTTCTTTACCGCTCACCACCGTAGAAACCAAATGCGCGTTCTTCCACAGATAATCACGCACTTTCGCCAGCAGCGCGGCATCTTCGGCAAACCGTTCCATCAGGATATAGCGCGCGCCATCCAGCGCGGCTTTGGTATCTGCCACGCCTTTATCGGCATCAACATATTGTGCAGCGGCGACTTCTGGCGTGTGTGACGGATCGCTCCACAGCAGGTCAGCCAACGGCTCAAGCCCTGCTTCAATGGCGATTTGCCCGCGGGTGCGGCGTTTAGGTTTGTAGGGCAGGTAGAGGTCTTCGAGTTCGGTTTTGCTTAGGGTGGCGTTGATGGCCTTCGCCAGATCATCGGTGAGTTTGCCTTGCTCGGAAATGGACTTGAGGATCGCCTGACGTCTCTCTTCCAGCTCGCGCAGATAGCTCAGACGCGTTTCCAGATTACGCAGCTGCGTGTCATCCAGACCGCCGGTGATTTCCTTACGATAACGTGCGATAAACGGCACGGTATTCCCTTCGTCAAGCAGGCGAACGGCAGCGTCAACCTGTTCCGGGCGCGCCTGAATTTCACCCGCAATAATGCGGCAGAACGAATCATTCATCATGGTTTGAGTTCATCTTTTCGGATCAAAAATCAGGGGATAGTTATACGGACTGGCTGGCAAAAATGCCAGCCATCGGCAGGAGGTTAAGACTCTTCCTTACGGTTTCACGTACTCGATAGCATTAACATACCAGCTCGCTTCCCCGGCAGGGGTATTCACCACCGCCAGATCGCCGACTTCTTTTTTCAGCAATGCGCGGGCCATCGGGGAATCGATAGAGATGTAATCTTTACGGCCAAAAATTTCATCGTAGCCGACAATACGGAAACGGTGAGTCACGCCATCGTCGTTTTCAATCTCCACCCACGCGCCAAAAAAGACTTTGCCTTCCTGCTGAGGGGAGTAATCGACGATTTTGAGATTTTCCAGGCATTTAGTGAGATAGCGCACGCGACGGTCGATTTCACGCAGACGCTTTTTATTATACTGATAGTCAGCATTTTCGCTGCGGTCGCCCAGACTTGCGGCCCAGGTCACCTTTTTTGTGACCTCCGGGCGTTCTTCACGCCAGAGATAATTAAGCTCTTGTTTGATTTTTTCATACCCTTCCCGGGTAACCAGGGGCGTTTTCATCTCGTTGATTCCCTTTGTCTGTTTGATAATGCGCACATTGGGTATAACGTGATCATATCAACAGAATCAATAATGTTTCGCCGAATAAATTGTATACTTAAGCTGTTGTTTAATATGCTTTGTAACAATTTAGGCTGAAATTCATACCAGATTTAGCTGGTGACGAACGTGAGCTTTTTTAAGAATACACGCTTACAAATTGTTGCGAACCTTTGGGAGTACAAACAATGCAAGAGAACTACAAGATTCTGGTGGTCGATGACGACATGCGCCTGCGTGCGCTGCTGGAACGTTATCTCACCGAACAAGGCTTCCAGGTTCGAAGCGTCGCTAATGCAGAACAGATGGATCGCCTGCTGACTCGTGAATCTTTCCATCTTATGGTACTGGATTTAATGTTACCTGGTGAAGATGGCTTGTCGATTTGCCGACGTCTTCGTAGTCAGAGCAACCCGATGCCGATCATTATGGTGACGGCGAAAGGGGAAGAAGTGGACCGTATCGTAGGCCTGGAGATTGGCGCTGACGACTACATTCCAAAACCGTTTAACCCGCGTGAACTGCTGGCCCGTATCCGTGCGGTGCTGCGTCGTCAGGCGAACGAACTGCCAGGCGCACCGTCACAGGAAGAGGCGGTAATTGCTTTCGGTAAGTTCAAACTTAACCTCGGTACGCGCGAAATGTTCCGCGAAGACGAGCCGATGCCGCTCACCAGCGGTGAGTTTGCGGTACTGAAGGCACTGGTCAGCCATCCGCGTGAGCCGCTCTCCCGCGATAAGCTGATGAACCTTGCCCGTGGTCGTGAATATTCCGCAATGGAACGCTCCATCGACGTGCAGATTTCGCGTCTGCGCCGCATGGTGGAAGAAGATCCAGCGCATCCGCGTTACATTCAGACCGTCTGGGGTCTGGGCTACGTCTTTGTACCGGACGGCTCTAAAGCATGAGGCGATTGCGCTTCTCGCCACGAAGTTCATTTGCCCGTACGTTATTGCTCATCGTCACCTTGCTGTTCGCCAGCCTGGTGACGACTTATCTGGTGGTGCTGAACTTCGCGATTTTGCCGAGCCTCCAGCAGTTTAATAAAGTCCTCGCGTACGAAGTGCGTATGTTGATGACCGACAAACTGCAACTGGAGGACGGCACGCAGTTGGTTGTGCCTCCCGCTTTCCGTCGGGAGATCTACCGTGAGCTGGGGATCTCTCTCTACTCCAACGAAGCTGCCGAAGAGGCAGGTCTGCGTTGGGCGCAACACTATGAATTCTTAAGCCATCAGATGGCGCAGCAACTGGGCGGCCCGACGGAAGTGCGCGTTGAGGTCAACAAAAGTTCGCCTGTCGTCTGGCTGAAAACCTGGCTGTCGCCCAATATCTGGGTACGCGTGCCGCTGACCGAAATTCATCAGGGCGATTTCTCTCCGCTGTTCCGCTATACGCTGGCGATTATGCTATTGGCGATAGGCGGGGCGTGGCTGTTTATTCGTATCCAGAACCGACCGTTGGTCGATCTCGAACACGCAGCCTTGCAGGTTGGTAAAGGGATTATTCCGCCGCCGCTGCGTGAGTATGGCGCGTCCGAGGTGCGTTCCGTTACCCGTGCCTTTAACCATATGGCGGCTGGTGTTAAGCAACTGGCGGATGACCGCACGCTGCTGATGGCGGGGGTAAGTCACGACTTGCGCACGCCGCTGACGCGTATTCGCCTGGCGACTGAGATGATGAGCGAGCAGGATGGCTATCTGGCAGAATCGATCAATAAAGATATCGAAGAGTGCAACGCCATCATTGAGCAGTTTATCGACTACCTGCGCACCGGGCAGGAGATGCCGATGGAAATGGCGGATCTTAATGCAGTACTCGGTGAGGTGATTGCTGCCGAAAGTGGCTATGAGCGGGAAATTGAAACCGCGCTTTACCCCGGCAGCATTGAAGTGAAAATGCACCCGCTGTCGATCAAACGCGCGGTGGCGAATATGGTGGTCAACGCCGCCCGTTACGGCAATGGCTGGATCAAAGTCAGCAGCGGGACGGAGCCGAATCGCGCCTGGTTCCAGGTGGAAGATGACGGTCCGGGAATTGCGCCGGAACAACGTAAGCACCTGTTCCAGCCGTTTGTCCGCGGCGACAGTGCGCGCACCATTAGCGGCACGGGATTAGGGCTGGCAATTGTGCAGCGTATCGTGGATAACCATAACGGGATGCTGGAGCTTGGCACCAGCGAGCGGGGCGGGCTTTCCATTCGCGCCTGGCTGCCAGTGCCGGTAACGCGGGCGCAGGGCACGACAAAAGAAGGGTAAATAAACGGGAGGCGAAGGTGCCTCCCGTTTTGCTTTCTATAAGATACTGGATAGATATTCTCCAGCTTCAAATCATTACAGTTTCGGACCAGCCGCTACCAGCGCGGCACCCGCAGGGGTGTCGGTGTATTTATCGAAGTTGTCGATAAACAGTTTCGCCAGGGTTTCGGCTTTTTCCTGCCACTGTTCCGGAGAAGCGTAGGTGTTACGCGGATCGAGAATCTTCGTGTCTACGCCCGGCAGTTCGGTTGGGATCGCCAGGTTAAACATCGGCAGAGTGAAGGTTTCTGCATTATCCAGCGAACCGTTGAGGATGGCGTCGATAATGGCGCGGGTATCTTTAATCGAGATACGTTTGCCAGTGCCGTTCCAGCCAGTGTTAACCAGATAAGCCTGCGCGCCCGCCGCCTGCATACGTTTCACCAGCACTTCTGCGTACTGAGTCGGGTGCAGCGACAGGAATGCCGCGCCGAAGCAAGCGGAGAAGGTTGGCGTCGGTTCGGTGATGCCACGCTCAGTACCGGCCAGTTTGGCGGTGAAGCCAGAGAGGAAGTGATACTGGGTTTGATCGGCAGTCAGGCGAGAAACCGGCGGCAACACGCCGAAAGCATCAGCAGTCAGGAAGATAACCTTAGTCGCGTGGCCCGCTTTGGAAACCGGCTTAACAATGTTATCGATGTGATAGATCGGATAAGAAACGCGGGTGTTCTCGGTTTTTGAACCATCATCAAAGTCGATAGTGCCATCTTCACGCACGGTGACGTTTTCCAGCAACGCATCACGACGGATAGCGTTGTAGATTTCAGGTTCCGCTTCTTTCGACAGCTTGATAGTTTTTGCGTAGCAGCCGCCTTCGAAGTTAAACACGCCGTCATCGTCCCAGCCGTGTTCGTCATCGCCAATCAGGCGACGTTTCGGGTCGGTGGAAAGGGTGGTTTTACCGGTGCCGGAAAGGCCGAAGAACACCGCAACATCGCCTTTCTCACCAACGTTGGCGGAGCAGTGCATAGAAGCGATACCTTTCAGCGGCAGCAGGTAGTTCATCATCGAGAACATCCCTTTCTTCATTTCGCCGCCGTACCAGGTGCCGCCAATCAGCTGCATGCGCTCGGTCAGGTTAAACGCCACGAAGTTTTCGGAGTTGAGACCCTGTTCTTTCCACTGCGGGTTAGTGCACTTCGCGCCGTTCATAACGATAAAGTCTGGTTTGAAACCTGCCAGTTCTTCATCGCTCGGGCGAATAAACATGTTTTTGACAAAATGCGCCTGCCAGGCCACTTCGGTAATGAAACGTACGCTGAGACGGGTATCGGCGTTGGCGCCGCAGAAAGCGTCGACGATAAACAGGCGTTTACCGGACAGTTGCTGGGTCACCAGCCCTTTCAGATGCTGCCAGGTTTCCTGCGAAAGCGGCTTGTTGTCGTTTTTACCTTTGCCTTTATCGGACCACCAGACGGTGTCGCGGGTGGTGTCGTCGCGCACGAGATACTTATCTTTCGGAGAACGACCGGTAAAAATGCCCGTGTCGACGGCGATAGCACCCAGAGTGGTTAATACGCCACGTTCGTAGCCTTCCAGGTTCGGGTCGAGCTCTTCCTGAAACAACATGTCGTAGCTGGGGTTGTGGACGATATCCTGGACGTCATTGATACCATAAGCCTTGAGATCCTGCGGGGTTAAACCATGATTAACGCGCATGTCACTGCTCCTTAGCCAAGATGTACTGCTGTAAATTGTAGGGTTAATTGCCGGGTATTGACCGCGACCAGGCTCATAGATTTACGTATCTCGACATTCCTCAGAATGACGATAAAAACGGTGACTCCTGTCACGAAGTGGAGTGGATTATCTCAGGAAATGGGCGGATGGTGGGGTTAGATGTTTCTCAATGGTTAAAAAGTAATTAAAAAAACTGCCGAAATGTGAATGTAATCGCTTTCCTGAAATTAAATTACGTAACTCTTTCAGGGAAAATCGATTCAACTCGCGAATAAATTAAAAGTCAGGCACAACGCGACAAACAACATTGCCGCCCTGTGCCTGAGAAAGATGCGGGGATTAATGAACCTGCGGATCGGCCGGAGAGGCGTTATTACGGATCTCGGCGATGTCCATGGCATTGAAGATATAGTGGTTACCGCAGTAGTCGCAGTGCATATCAATTTCGCCTTCGTCGGCGAGGATGCTATCAATCTCTTCATCCGGCAGCGTCTTCAGCGCGCCGGCGCAGCGTTCGCGGGATCAGGTGCACTTGAACTCCACGCTCTGCGGGTCGTAGACCGTGACTTCTTCTTCATGGTACAGACGCCACAGCACATCATTTGCCGGCAGGGTGAACAGCTCTTCCGCCTTAATGGTCTCGGTAAGCGTCGCCAGGTGCTCGAAGTCGGCAGTCTGGGCATCCTGCGCCGGCATCACCTGCAGCAGCATCCCGCCCGCCATCGGCTGGCCTTCATGATCGCCGGTGCGGATGATAAGGCGCGTCGGCAGCTGCTCTGAACGCTGGAAATAATCTTCCAGGCAGGCGGCCAGCGTATCGCCTTCCAGACCGACCACGCCCTGATAGCGCTCACCTTCTTCCGGAGAGATGGTAATGACCAGGTAGCCGTTGCCGACCATCGTTTTCAGATCCGCATCGTCCGCAATCTCGCCCTGCACGCGCGCGACGCCGCGCAGCTGCTGCTGGTTATTGCCGTTGATCACCGCCAGCTGTAAAGGGCCATCCCCCTGCAGCTGTACGGTAATGTCGCCGGCAAACTTCAGCGTCGCGGTCAGCAGACTGGTGGCGACCAACAGCTCCGCCAGCACCGTTTTGACCGGTTGGGGATAGGTGTGATTCACCAGAATCTGTTCCAGGGTTTCCGACACCGTCACCAGCTCGCCGCGCACGGCATAGTTTTCAAACAGATAACGATGTAATTGATCGTGTTGAGTCATAATCATCTCTCTTTCTGGCGCGAGTTATTCACTCTCGCCGTGTTTAAATCTCATCAGGTCGCGGCGCTCTTTCTTGTCCGGACGTCTGTCAGGGTGCGGCATGGTCAGGGCGTTCATTTTGCGCGCCAGGGCCATTTTTTCACGCTTCTCGATACTCTCCGCCGTCTCTTCATACAGGTTGACGGCTTCGCTTGCCGGGCGGCGCTGTTCGGTAATGCCGATAATGCGCACCGTCCGCTCGTCGTTGCCCTGGCGCAGCGTCAGCATGGCGTCGAGTTCG